>JADMIO012500386.1_pt1 | contig 23759 bp, 18 predicted proteins | sample 8958161 | NCBI WGS metagenome assembly JADMIO01 (sample SAMN16585339, study PRJNA669376) | soil metagenome | isolation source: Crop rotation soil | place: USA: Cullars Rotation, Alabama | collected 2011
AATAAAAAAAAGTGTAAATGCTTATAAGAGGAAATTTTAGAAGATGAGTACGAATTACGCATAATTCAAAATTCAACATTCATAATTTAAAATTAGAAAATGGGGGATTAGCTCAGCTGGCTAGAGCGCCTGCCTTGCACGCAGGAGGTCATCGGTTCGACTCCGATATTCTCCACTGCTTCGAAAGAAGAAAAGTTCATTGACATATTGAGATAAGAAAATAATAACAAAGTAGAAAGAACACAATTGTGCGCAAGCGCAATTGGCTAAGGTATAGCTAACGCTATATCTGTACAATAAGCAAAATAAGGGCGTATGGGGGATGCCTAGGCTCTCAGAGGCGAAGAAGGACGTGATAAGCTGCGAAAAGCTACGGGGACAGGCACATACTGATTGATCCGTAGATATCCGAATGGGGCAACCCACTATGTTGAAGACATAGTACATCGATAGATGGGCAAACCCGCTGAACTGAAACATCTAAGTAGGCGGAGGAGAAGAAAACAAAAGTGATTCCGTAAGTAGTGGCGAGCGAACGCGGATTAGCCCAAACCAATGTTGTTACGGCAATATTGGGGTTGTAGGACCACGGGATTCTATGCGGATTGAACTGGAATTACCTGGAAAGGTAAGCGATACAGGGTGATAGCCCCGTACAGGTAAGAGAAGATATAGATAGTGGTATCCTGAGTAGGGCGGGGCACGTGAAACCCTGTCTGAATCTGGCGGGACCATCCGCTAAGGCTAAATACTCCTGAGAGACCGATAGTGAACCAGTACCGTGAGGGAAAGGTGAAAAGAACCGTGAATAACGGAGTGAAATAGATCCTGAAACCATACGCTTACAAGCGGTCGGAGCCCTTTAGTGGGGTGACGGCGTGCCTTTTGCATAATGAGCCTACGAGTTAACGTTGCTGGCAAGGTTAAGTGATTAAGTCACGGATCCGTAGCGAAAGCGAGTCTGAATAGGGCGCTTTAGTCAGTAGTGTTAGACGCGAAACCGTGTGATCTACCCATGGGCAGGATGAAGCTGTGGTAACACATAGTGGAGGTCCGAACCGGTTGACGTTGAAAAGTCTTCGGATGACCTGTGGGTAGGGGTGAAAGGCCAATCAAACTCGGAAATAGCTCGTACTCCCCGAAATGCATTTAGGTGCAGCGCTGGTTATAAGTTATATAGAGGTAGAGCTACTGATTGGATGCGGGGGCTTCACCGCCTACCAATTCCTGACAAACTCCGAATGCTATATAATGTTCACTAACAGTGAGGGCTTGGGTGCTAAGGTCCAAGTCCGAGAGGGAAAGAACCCAGACCATCAGCTAAGGTCCCCAAATATATACTAAGTTGAAAGAACGAGGTTTGTCTGCCCAGACAGCTAGGATGTTGGCTTGGAAGCAGCCATTCATTTAAAGAGTGCGTAACAGCTCACTAGTCGAGCGGACGAGCATGGATAATAATCGGGCATAAGCATATTACCGAAGCTATGGATTTACGCTTTTAGCGTAAGTGGTAGGGGAGCATTCCAACAGGGTTGAAGGTGTATCGTAAGGTATGCTGGACCGGTTGGAAAAGAAAATGTAGGCATAAGTAACGATAATGCGGGCGAGAAACCCGCACACCGAAAGACTAAGGTTTCCTCAGCTATGCTAATCAGCTGAGGGTTAGTCGGGTCCTAAGGCGAACCCGAAAGGGACAGTCGATGGCCAACGGGTTAATATTCCCGTACTACTGTTAATTGTGATGGGGTGACGGAGTGATGAAAGTACCGCGAACTGACGGAATAGTTCGTTAAAGCACCTACCTATAAGAGCCGCAGGCAAATCCACGGCTTTTGGGGAAATGCGATAGTACACGGAGTCTTCGGACAAAGTGATAGTGTACCTAAGGGCTTCCAAGAAAAACCTCTAAACTTAGATTAACAGTACCCGTACCGTAAACCGACACAGGTAGTCGAGGAGAGAATCCTAAGGTGCTCGAGAGATTCATGGCTAAGGAATTAGGCAAAATAGACCTGTAACTTCGGGAGAAAGGTCGCCAGCAGCAATGCTGGCCGCAGTGAAAAGGTCCAGGCGACTGTTTATCAAAAACACAGGGCTCTGCAAAATCGTAAGATGAGGTATAGGGCCTGACACCTGCCCGGTGCTGGAAGGTTAAGAGGAGATGTTATCTTCGGAGAAGCATTGAATTGAAGCCCCAGTAAACGGCGGCCGTAACTATAACGGTCCTAAGGTAGCGAAATTCCTTGTCGGGTAAGTTCCGACCTGCACGAATGGTGTAACGATCTGGACACTGTCTCAGCCATGAGCTCGGTGAAATTGTAGTATCGGTGAAGATGCCGATTACCCGCAGTGGGACGAAAAGACCCTGTGCACCTTTACTATAGCTTAGTATTGGTCTTGGATAAGTGATGTGTAGGATAGGTGGGAGACTGTGAAGTGGCGTCGCCAGGCGTTGTGGAGTCATTGTTGAAATACCACCCTTTGCTTATCTGAGGTCTAACCCCGTTTTACGGGGGACATTGCTTGGTGGGTAGTTTGACTGGGGTGGTCGCCTCCAAAAGAGTAACGGAGGCTTCTAAAGGTTCCCTCAGTACGCTTGGTAACCGTGCGTAGAGTGCAATGGCATAAGGGAGCTTGACTGAGAGACATACAGGTCGATCAGGTACGAAAGTAGAGCATAGTGATCCGGTGGTTCCGCATGGAAGGGCCATCGCTCAAAGGATAAAAGGTACGCCGGGGATAACAGGCTGATCTCCCCCAAGAGCTCATATCGACGGGGGGGTTTGGCACCTCGATGTCGGCTCGTCACATCCTGGGGCTGGAGAAGGTCCCAAGGGTTGGGCTGTTCGCCCATTAAAGTGGCACGCGAGCTGGGTTCAGAACGTCGTGAGACAGTTCGGTCTCTATCTACTGTGGGCGCAAGAAATTTGAGTGGATCTGATTCTAGTACGAGAGGACCGAATTGGACTAACCTCTAGTGTATCTGTTGTTCCGCCAGGAGCATCGCAGAGTAGCTACGTTGGGAAGGGATAAGCGCTGAAAGCATATAAGCGCGAAACCCACCACAAGATGAGATTTCTTTTAAGGGTCGTGGAAGATGACCACGTCGATAGGCTACAGATGTAAAGGCAGTAATGTCATAGTCGAGTAGTACTAATAACCCGTAAGCTTATGTACGCTTTTTCCCGGGTCGCAAGACCCGGGAGAGAACTTTGTTACTAAAATTATTTATTTCTTTATCTCAGTATGTTAAGATATTGTGTAATGTTGATCCCAAAAAGATCACCCTTGCAAAACCTCTTAAGGTGGTTATTGCGTCGGGGCTCACCTCTTCCCATTCCGAACAGAGAAGTTAAGCCCGACTGCGCAGATGGTACTGCAGTTATGTGGGAGAGTATGTCGCTGCCTTTTTTTAGTGAGTCCTAACTTTTTAGTTAGGACTCATTTTTTTATAGGAGCAGCGTGTCCCTTTGGTCGATCCGCTGCCTTTTTTTTAGAAACCTCATTCATTTATTTGGATGGGGTTTTTTGTTTATATGAAGTTTTGAAAATTATTTTCCGAAATCAATTTTCTCAATGATTTCAGAATATTGCCTGCCATCAAATTTCCTTACATAGATTGCATCACACTCAAACTGTAAATCGACTTCTATATTTTGGAATAGTTCATAGGCTTTCATCATTTTGGCAGCATCAAGCCTGCGGGCTATACTTATATGTGCGTTGGGATTTTCGATTTTAAAACCCAAATCCTGATGCAGATTTTTTATCAATGTATCGAGGTAGTTTTTTGTAGCTTCTTCAGGTGCAATAAAAAAGGTATGTGGTTCAAAACTTCCCCAACTATTAAATCTTACACTTTTAGCGAGGGTCAGTTTACAAAATTCCCGAATCTGGTCAATATAAAGTGATAACATCATTTCGTTATCAAATTGTATTATCGTGATATGGGCTTTGGCGTTAACGCTTCCAAACCAACCAATCGCACTCCGTAATAGTTCTTTATAGGATTTAACCAAAGCGATTTGTTCAGGAGGCGGAAATACGACTAATGAGTAAAGAGGTACCTGTTTCATGATTGAAATTGTTCGCGTGAGGGATGGGAGAGGGGAACCCGGACAGCCCGACCCTTGCCCTGATAGAAGTTCAGGGCGAGGGGCACGCCCTAAACTTTTAAATTTTATTTCACTATTTGATCAATGGCTACAACAGTTGTAGCATGATATCCCGATTTTGCTTTGGCATAGATTTGTTTCGCCCAGGCTTTTCCTTCCGGGGTTTTGACCATTTCCTTATATAGCGGCGTTAACGAATAGGTGCGGCTATATGAAGTAAGGAATTTTTCAATTGCCGGATAAGCAAATTTGTATTGATGCTCGATTGCAGGAATGAACCATTGACGGCGGATCACAAAGTTTCCGCCATTTGTGAAGTTGAATTCCTTGTCGATAGCGGCCATTTCTTCTATAGTAAGATCTTTTGGCAGGTAATCAATGAAATGCTGTTTTTCGTTTGTTGATTTTATCTTCTGGCTTAGGCCGTTTACACCTGTTTTTCTCCATGTTTTCTGGATGTTATCAATTGCAGCAAAATCTTCCGAAACCGGATTGATGATGTTGGATGGGATCCCCGGTTTATAAATCCAGTCGTCGAGCTTTATTTTAGCTGCTAATTCTTTGTCGCCTTTTATTAGATTTTCATTGAAATAGGCAACAAAATCTTCCGTAGTGATTGATTGGAACGAATGCGCTTTGAAATAAGCCGTAATGAAAGCATCAAATTTTTCACGTCCAACTGCTGCTTCAACAGTCTGAAGGAATGCGTATCCTTTTTCGTAAGGAATGTCACTTAATCCGTCATCAGGATTTTTGCCTTTTGTGTCTACTTTCAATCTGGTGTCAGGGCTGTCTTTGCCCATGTCTTCCAAAGCCATTGACAACACTTTTCGGCTTAATACATCCTGCATTTTGGCTTCATTGACTCCGAATACTTCTTCGCCAATTCGGTGCTCTACATAAGTCGTAAATCCTTCATTGAGCCAAATGTCATCCCAGGTTGCATTGGTTACTAAATTTCCACTCCAGCTGTGCCCCAATTCATGTGCCAATAAACTTGTCAGTGAACGGTCGCCTGCCAAAACTGTTGGTGTAAGGAAGGTAAGGTTTGGGTTTTCCATTCCGCCAAAAGGGAAACTTGGAGGTAAAACAATTACATCATATCTTCCCCAACGGTAAGGTCCGAATAACTTTTCGGCAGCAACTACCATTTTTCCAAGTTCAGCAAATTCCCATTTTGCTTTATCAATTACCGAATGCTCAGCATAAACTCCCGTTCTGCCGTCAATCGATTTGAATTCGACGTCACCAACGGCAATAGCCATAAGATAAGAAGGAATGGCTTTGTCTTGTTTAAAAGTGTAAACTCCGCTGTCATTTTTCTTTTGTGGGTTAACTGCACTCATCAAGGCCATTAAGTCTTTTGGTACAGTCACTTTTGCGTTATAAGTAAAACGCACGCTTGGTGAATCCTGGCAAGGAATCCAAGTGCGCGACCAAATGCTTTCACCCTGAGAAAATACAAACGGATGCTTTTTGTCTGCTGTCTGTTCAGGTTTAAGCCACTGCAATGCAACGCCGTCTTTTGTAGTATTATAATAAATATTGACTTTGGTAGTAGTTGGCTCAATAGTAATATGCAGTGGTTTCCCATGGAATTCAACCGATTTACCAAGCTCAAATTTGGTTTCTTTTTCTTCATCACCCAAAGTCACTTTTGTAATATTCAAAGTATTTTCATCAAAGATGATTTCGTTTCCTTTGGAAGTATTTTCAATTGTCCATGAAGCTTTTCCTGAAATTGTTTCGGTCTCGAAATCGACTTTAATATCTAAATCCAAATGCTTGGCAACGGCTTCGTTTGGTTTTGAAAATGAATGAGTGTCTTTTACAAATTCATGTTTTGATTCTTTGCTGTCGTTCGGGTCTTTCTTTTGGCAGGCTGCAAAACTGATTAAGGCAATCAGTAAACTTAGTTTTCTCATGAGTAATTTATTTGCCCCTAAGTTAAAAAGAAAAACCCGTTCTGAAAATTTCAAAACGGGTTTTATTATTGTTAAACAAGTAGGCTTATGCCAACATTGTCACAGGGTTTTCTAAGTATTGCCTTAATGTTTGAAGGAACTGAGCTCCGGTTGCTCCGTCAACCGTTCTGTGGTCGCAGGCAAGTGTAAGCATCATGGTATTTCCAACAACAATCTGTCCATTTCTAACCACTGGCTTCTCTTCAATAGCGCCTACAGACAGGATTGCTGAGTTTGGCTGATTGATGATAGAAGTAAACGACTGGATTCCGAACATTCCTAAGTTAGAAACTGTGAATGTGCTTCCTTCCATTTCTGATGGCTGAAGTTTTTTAGATTTTGCTTTTCCGGCTAATTCTTTAACGTTTCCGCCAATTTGAGTCAGCGTCATTTGATCTGTAAATGGTAAAACCGGAACAACCAATCCGTCTTCAACAGCAACAGCAACACCAATATTCACATGATGGTTGATGATAATTGCATCAGCCTGCCATTGCGTATTTACTTTTGGATGCCTCTTCAAGGCCATTGCACAGGCTTTGATCACCATATCGTTGAAAGATACTTTCGTATCAGGGATAGAGTTGATAGCAGCACGTGATTTCATGGCTTCATCCATAGCAATTTCTACAGTTAAATAAAAATGCGGTGCCGTAAAAATTGATTCAGAAAGACGAATGGCAATTGTTTTACGCATCTGCGAATTCTTAACCACTTCCGTAGATGTTTCTCCCGCAGGAACAAACGGTCTTACAGCCGAAGCTGGTGATTCGCTGCCTGCAGCTTGTGGCTGAGAAACTGCCTGACTTGCAGCAGCAGTTCCAGGCGTAAAGTTTTCGACATCACTTTTAGTGATACGTCCGTTTTCTCCCGAACCTTTTATTTGTGAAAGGTTGATTCCTTTGTCTTTTGCAATTTGTTTTGCCAATGGAGAAGCAAAAATCCTTCCTCCATCACTAGTAGTTTGAACAGTTTCTACTGCTGGAGCAGAAGCAGAAGTTTGTTCTGCGGCAGGAGATGAAGCTGGTGCAGCGCCTCCTTTTTTATAATTTTCTGCAATACCAGTAATATCTGTACCTGCAGGTCCGATAATAGCCAAAACGCTGTCAACGGGTGCAGATTGTCCTTCCTGGATTCCAATAGATAATAAGGTACCTGCATTGAAAGACTCAAATTCCATTGTAGCTTTATCTGTTTCGATTTCGGCTAAAATGTCACCTTCCTTAACTTCATCACCTACTTTTTTCAACCAGGTTGCAACGGTTCCTTCAGTCATCGTATCGCTCAAACGAGGCATAGTTACTACTACAACTCCTTTTGGCAAAGCTGTTGAAGCTGTTGGTGCTGATTCAGCCGGAGCTTCTGTTTTTTCTTCTTTAGGAGCTTCAGCCTTAACTTCCGCAGCTGCCGGAGCAGCACCGCCAGAAATCAAACCTGAAATATCTTCACCTTCTTTTCCGATGATTGCCAAAAGCGAATCAACTGCAGCAGTTTCTCCTTCTTTGATTCCGATATATAATAAAGTCCCGGCGTTGAAAGATTCAAACTCCATCGTAGCTTTATCTGTTTCGATTTCTGCCAGGATATCACCTTCTTTTACAGTATCACCAACTTTTTTCAACCAAGTGGCAACTGTTCCTTCAGTCATCGTATCGCTTAAGCGAGGCATTGTGATTTTAGTTGCCATAATTTATAGTCTGTGAGGGATGAAAGGATAATTTTCTTGTTCGTAAACCACATCATACAATTGTTGTGCCTCAGGAAATGCAGATTCTTCGGCAAATGCAGCGCATTCTTCTACTAAATCTTTTACACGCTCATCGATAGCTTCAATAGCTTCTTTTGTAGCGTAGCTTTTCTCCATGATAACATCAAGCACTTGAGTGATTGGGTCGATTTTTTTGTACTCTTCTACTTCTTCTTTCGAACGGTATAACTGAGCATCCGACATAGAATGTCCTCTATATCTGTATGTTTTCATTTCAAGGAAAGTTGGGCCGTCACCACGACGTGCTCTTTCCATAGCTTCGTGCATAGCTTCAGCAACTTTTACAGGATTCATTCCGTCAACAGGTCCGCACGGCATTTCGTAGCCTAAACCAAGTTTCCAGATGTCTGTGTGGTTTGCCGTTCTTTCTACCGAAGTTCCCATTGCGTACCCGTTGTTTTCACAAATGAATACTACAGGTAATTTCCAAAGCATTGCCATATTGAAAGCTTCGTGCAATGAACCCTGACGTGCAGCACCATCACCAAAATAGGTAAGGGTTACACCGCCAGTGTTGAAATATTTATCGGCGAAAGCCATACCGGCACCAACCGGAATCTGAGCTCCAACGATACCATGGCCACCATAAAATCCGTGTTCTTTTGAGAAGATGTGCATAGAACCACCCATTCCTTTGGATGTTCCAGTTACTTTTCCAAGCAACTCAGCCATTACCGCTTTTGGGTCAACTCCCATTCCGATTGGCTGCACGTGATTACGGTAAGCTGTAATCATTTTGTCTTTTCCGCCTAAATTCATAACGTGCAAAGCACCCGCTAATACGGCTTCCTGACCATTATATAAGTGAAGAAATCCTCTTACTTTTTGTTGAATATAAAGTGCTGCAAGTTTGTCTTCAAACTTTCTCCAAAACAGCATGTCCTCATACCATTTTAAATAAACTTCTTTGGTTACTTCTTTCATTTTTTACTTTTTGCTAAAGCGTTTTAAGTTGTAAATATATTTCAACGCAAAATAGTTCACTCACTCACAAATTTGCGAAAGGCAAAAGTAAAACATTCCGACTAAGAAGTAAAATTTAAAAGGCTAATTTTTTACTGTTATAGGAAGTTTTTATCGAAGCTTAACGGAAGCAGATTTCTTATCGAATCTGATTTGTAAACTTCACCGCTTTCTCCCATAAAGAAGATTTCTATCGGAGTATCCTGTTTGAATTCATATTCAGAAATCGATTGCCTGCATGCACCGCATGGAGGAGTGGGTGATTTGGTTTCATTGACATCAGATGCAGCCGAAATTGCCATTTTGATGACTTTGGCATTTGGATAGATAGCGTTCGAATGAAAAATCGCTACTCTTTCGGCACAAAGCCCCGAAGGATATGCTGCGTTTTCCTGATTGGAGCCTAAAACTATCTCTCCGTTATCTAAAAGGAGCGCGGCACCAACCCTGAATTTTGAATAAGGAGCATAAGCATTTTTTCTGACTTCAATGGCTTTTTCCATTAAATGCAGGACATCCTGAGGAAGTTCTGTCATAGATTCAAAAGCGGTGAACGAGGTGTTGATTTCTATTTTTTTCATTTAAATATTGAGGAAAAAAAATCCAAATCTCATTGTTGAAATTTGGATATTATTTTTATCATTTATTATCTATTAATAATCATCGTATTTATCACCAAAGTTAAACGATAATGAGAAACGAAGTGTATTTTCTAATGGGTTTTTCACTTTTGATGCTGAGAACAGGTACGATACGTCAACTTTAACAATATTGTACTTGAATCCGGCTCCAAGCGAAAAGAACTTTCTTGCTCCTTTTATTGGGCTTTCGTGGAAATATCCTAAACGGAAAGCGAATGAATCCTGGTATAAATATTCGGTACCTACAGAATAGGTAAACTCCTTAAGCTCTTCGCTGAAACCTCCTGGAGCATCATTGAATGATTTAAACATACCAGAAACCCAATTGATTTTATTATAATCGGCATTGTTCTGATCTCTTAATGCAATTTCTTCCGGTGTTGTAACCAATCCGTCACCATCCAAATCGGCACTTTGTGGCGTTGGTACTAAAAGTTTGGCAACTTCGACACTTACAGAAACCTTGTTGAAATCATCAAGGATGAAATCATAACCAGCTCCAAGCCTCATGTTTGCCGGAAGGAAGTTGGCACTATTGTCATCTGATGCACCAGCATCATAATTGATTTTTGGCCCCATATTCTGGAAATTGAAACCAAGCCTTAAACGCCCGTTGAAATCGGTGAACGCTGTTTCTTCACCTTGATAAAACCCTGCGATATCAACAGCAAATGAACTTGCCGGCTTTGAGTCATTAGAATCTCCAGATGGAATCCTTAAAGCAGAACGGATATATCTTCCGGCAACCGCCATCGAAAAACGCTCGCTTAATTTCAAAGAGTACGAACCGTCTAATGCGAATTCGTTTGGTTTTACAATCTGTGCAGGATCATCGGCATTTTGCCTTAGCTCGATTTCCCCTAAACCAAAATAACGGATACTACCTGCAAACGAACTTCTTCCATCAGCACCAAATCGGTTATAATAAGTAACCTGAGCCAGGGAAATATCGTTAACTAAATCTGTTAAATAAGGTGTGTAGCTCGTTGTGAAGCCTTGTTTATCAAGTGAAAATGTGTATTTCGCCGGATTCCACTGTTGTGAAAAAGCATCAGCAGAAGTAGCAACTCCCTGATCTGCCATACCTGCTGAACGGGCATCGGCTGCAACCAGAAGAAACGGAACACCGGTAGTAATTACGCGGCTGTCCTGCTGTGCATTCATAAACTGTGTGGTTAATAAAAATATAAGGGCTATTTTTTTCATCGTCATTTTTATAAAAGTTAACAAATATAGTATTTTCCTAAAGTATTACAAGTTTTTCTATTTTTTCTGCTTTTTTATTCGATAAAGTGGACTTTACGGTCAGTTTATAGACATAAACGCCTTTTCCGATACGGTCTCCAAAATCATCTTTTCCGTCCCAGGTTATTTCTCTCGAAAGAAAACCATCGGTTGTTACAGTCTGGGTTTTTGACCACACAATCTTACCTGTTATAGTCATTACCTGCACCTGAACGTCTAATGGCTCGAACGGCCTGTTGTGTGAGAACCAGAATTCGGTATAGTTCACAAACGGATTTGGGTAATTAAGCACATGGCTGAGTGTAATGCTTTCATCGCCTACAACCACAAATTGTATTTCGGCCGTGATTGGATTGTTATAAACATCCCATGCCTTGAAAGTTATGGTATGCAGGCCAACGGCTAAATTCCTGAACGGAAAATAAACCCTTCCTCTGGCAAAAGTGTCTGGGTCGGCTTCATAATAATCGTTCATGATGTACGGATTTGTTTCGTCTCCATCAAGGATTCCGACGATATCATGTCCAATTCCGCTTGCAGTGTTTATTCCGTGATCATCTTCAAGGACGGCAAGGAAGAAAGGAGATTCGTTGGTAATGCCGCCATTGACGAAAGTTTCATCATTCATATATAAGTGTACTGTTGGGCCTATATTATCAACTTCTGCATTGGTATTGATACCTCCAACCTTAATATCGGTATTAAAACCAGCCTTGTCTAATAAAATCTGATTTCTTTTTGAATAAAAACTAATCCTGCCATTGTCAACGGGGATGCGGATGTCTCTAGGCACATAAAACTCGAATTCGAAATTTCCATTGATAATCGAAGCATTTCCCCTGAAAATCGTTTCTCCAAGTTCTTTGAAAGGAAGATAGGTGTCGGTGTCCAGGTTTGCATTGATTACCGCATCAAAACCGTCATTTCTTAATGTTTGCCTCTGGATGTTTTTGTCAAAGATGTTTACCGATAATTCTCCATTATAACTCGGCAGCGGATTATTGCTTTCGTCATGCACTTCGCCGGTAAGCGTTACATGGTCTAAAGACTGAAGATCATCAATTGGCCCGGTAATAGGAGCGCCATTGACTTTTGTCAAAACGATTTGCGGTTTTGGAATTGCGAGCATTATTGCAGGATCGCCCAAATAGAAAACGACATTTGTAGAGGTGCTTGGACTTACGTTTTTAGCAACACGCAATGCTTCTGCAATAGAAGTGTAGGTATTGCTTCCGTAAGAGAATAGGTGTTCGGCAAGTTCATCGTTAAAACTCTGAGCCGGTCCTTGCCCGATAGACCGCACCGTTGTTATCATCGAAATGGCTCCGCCTCTCGGATTCCAATATGTATATTCGCCGGCTGTTGGTCGGTAAGGATTATCAAATCTTGAAAAATCACAGGTAATCGTAATAAACAAAGGATATTTAAATCGGTTGTTCAGGTTTTGCCCATCTGATTTTTCCCAAATCCGTTCCTCAGACAAGCCGTCTTCGCCACCATGCCCCAAATAATTAAAGACTAAAGCGCCTTTTTCGAAAGCGGCAAAAATATCTTCTCTCGCTCTTGGGTAACGTTTTCCTCCGGCTGAAGTTTCCTGTATATAGGAGTCCATGAGGATCTTGGTTACATTCATAAAAGGTTTTTCGGTAGCAACCCTATCGGCCAACCTGTTTTGGAAAAACTGCAATTGATTATCTGCAAGATGAATAGAATCGATTGACGGATCGTCTGCAATGGCTACATAGTTGCATCTCCAGCTTCCATACGATTTCAGGTCATGGTACTCTAAAACTTTGTTTACCATTTCTTCTGCCTGCTGCGTTGTACTGACAATCATTCTTCCGACAGCAATATCTATATCCCCAAGATGATAGGAATAACTCATAATCCCGTCTGTTGGCGAGGTGCCGAAATCCAATCTTCCTTCATCAGCATCCATCATACCAAAAAAATCATCTGAAGCAAATGAAGATTCCCCTTCGGTATAACTATTTAATGCCTGGTAAATCGGAACAATGTTAGTGTTATTGGCAACCCTGTCTTTAAAATCATAAGAAGCATCGCCAAAAATATTGACATATTTTACGCTTTTATCAGTTGACGAAGCATTGGTATAAACATATTTTATAAAGTTTCTTATAGCACCGATGTCTTGTTTTCCTGATGAAAATTCGGGATAAATAGTCTCAGTGTTAACCACTTTTACATTTAGATTAGAATAAGTTCTATGGAAAGTCGCCAATTTTTCAGCTTGTGCATTTAAGAATTTAGGTGTGATAATCAAATAATCAATATCCTGGAACTGTCCTGAACTATTATTGAAAACGGTTCCTTTCAGATTCTGATTGTCGACTTTGGTTTTGGATTCTTTTAATGGTGAATAGTAGTCGGTATTGTCGATAGCAACATATTTCCTGACTTCGCCCATCTGCGCTTTAAAAGCAAATGTGCTTTGAGAAGCATTCTCAGCTTTGGTCACATTATAAATGTCGGTTACATCCCAAACCTGTGAAATTGAAGCCGCATTTGAAATTTGATATTCTCTGACTCCTGTCAGGGAAGCAGCCTGGTCAAACTGAAATGGGAATTGGTTGCCAAAAGCCTGAAGATTCCTTTTGGATTTAATATTTATATAATCCAAATAACCTTTAGAATTAGGAACACCTCCATTATCATACGTAATCTTGATGTTGATGTCGTCCGAACTTACATTTACAGGTGCCACAAGCGTCCTTTCAAAAACTTTGACTTCTGTATTGGGCGGTGAAACGATGGTTATAGTCCCAACTGCCTGAGAATTGGCTTCTATTTTAAAAGTATTTGTTGTAGATGTTACTGCAGCAACATGGGTTTCGACAATTATAGGTGATCCGCTTGCAATATTTGGAATTGTAAAATCAAAATCCTGGACATTATCAACGCTGAAATTTTCCCCGAACCAGATTCTTCCTAATTTTTCAATATTGACCTCTTCAATCTCATGGAACTGAAAGTCATCGAATGTGGTAATATTGCCTGTTGCTGCACCGGCCGGCTGTGCCATATCTGCAATCCTCTTACCATCGCCACCTTGGACAGTTACATAATAATAAGCTCTGTTTGCATAGATATTCAGGTTGCTTTTGTATTCATTATTCCATTTGTCCATGCCTTCTGCATAAAAAAGGATATAATCCTGAGTATCAAAAGTGCCATCGTTTTCATCACCTACGAACTGAATGGCATTTTCAGTTAAATCCATTGGATATTCATCAGAATTTAAAAGAGGAAGCATGCGTCCACCGCTGCCGTATATCTTAATTTTCCTTGGATCAACATTAGTGTCCAGTCCTAAACTGCTTAGAAAACTTTTAGAGATTTTATAAACCCCCGATTTCTGTACGTAAAAACGATACCAGTTTCCCGAACCCAATACAGAGTTTTCTATCGCATTGACATTATTAACAGGCGGCTGTGCTGTCCTCATGCCGTTTTGATTGATTGAATAGCTGAAGGAAATCAATTTTTTATACGAACTTCCTTCCTTAATAATAGGAGAGATGGTTACCCTTCCGTAATGCTCGTCACGTGCAGTACCATTCCTAAAAATGTATTTGAATGCCGTTGGGATATATTTTAATGCGATATCGCCAAGCTGGCTTTCCGGAATTGTTTCAAAAACAGGATTGCTTATCTGGAATGCATTTTCGTTGATTCGGTTGTTAAGCTTGATGTTTAAAGAAAAATTCAGAGTTTTTGCGTAAGAATCAAACTGAAAGTTCTCCATATTGAACTGGGGAACCATGAAAGAGGAATTACCATAGGACAATGTTTTTTTGTCAGTCCATTTTAATGAAACAGTTCCTTGCTCTTGAGAAATAGCAAAGAAGGCATTCAGTATAAGGATGCAAAGGGTAAAGATCTTTTTCATAGTATAAGAGTAAACGTAATTTTATACAAAATAGTATAAAACATCAAAAAAAAATATTTTTTAAGACGAAATACAATAAAACTATTATTTTTGCGTTATATATGAACTTCGTCCACAGGGGGCGAATTTAGTATTAATTTAAAAAAGTTGTTGCAATCTAATGGTAAATACTTATATTGCGCCTCGAAAAATTATACCTACTATGAATATGAAAGTAAACAAAGTTATTGCTGTAAAATTATTGCTATCCCTATTAGTAATAATGGTCGGATTTACTAGTTGTAGTAAAAAAGGCGATTCTAAAGGTGGCTCAAAAGCAACCGGATGGAAGATCAACGATAAAAAAGGAGGCTTCCAATATGCTTCTAAATTTAAAAAGCAGGCAACCGGGCCAGGTTTGGTTATGGTTGAAGGTGGAACATTTACAATGGGTAAAGTTCAGGATGACGTAATGCACGATTGGAATAATACTCCAAACCAACAACACGTTATGTCTTTCTATATGGACGAAACTGAAGTTACCAATATGATGTATATGGAATACCTAAATTGGTTGAAAACAGTTTTCCCTCCAGATCAGGAAAATTACAAAAACATCTACGAAGGTGCTTCTCCGGATACATTAGTATGGAGAAACCGTTTAGGATATAACGAAACGATGACTAACAACTATTTGAGACACCCGGCTTATGCTGAGTATCCTGTAGTTGGAGTTAACTGGATCCAGGCTACTGAGTTCGCAAAATGGAGAACTGACCGTGTGAACGAGAAAATCCTTGAGGATCAAAAATATTTGAAAAAAGATTCTAAAGTTACAGATATGACTGCTGATAAAGTATTCAGCACTGAAGCATATCTTGCTTCGCCTTCTACTGCAAAAGGTGGAGACGAAAAACTTGTCTTGAAAAAAGGTAAAGGTAGAGGAACATCTTCAAAATCAAGTACACCTGGTGCTAACAATACTGCTGGTAACAGCGCTAAAAATGTTTATGCACAAAGAACTTCTGGTTTGATCCTGCCTGAGTACAGACTACCAACTGAAGCTGAGTGGGAATATGCTGCTGCTGCTGACGTAGGGCAAAGAGAATACAACGCTTACAAAGGGCAAAAGAAATATCCTTGGTCTGGAAGTTATACACGTTCCGGAAAAAGACAGGTTAGAGGTGATCAATTGGCTAACTTCAAACAAGGAAAAGGAGATTATGGTGGAATTGCAGGATGGTCTGACGACGGTGCTGATATCACAAACAAAGTTAAATCATATCCTCCAAATGACTTCGGATTGTATGACATGGCAGGAAACGTTGCAGAATGGGTTGCCGATGTATACAGACCTATCGTTGATGATGAAGCAAATGACTTCAACTACTACAGAGGTAACGTATATATGAAAGATAAAATCGGTGAAGACGGGAAAGTAGAATTAGTTACTCCTGAAACTCAAAAATTCGATACTTTATCAAATGGTAAAATCGTTTCAAGAAATATGCCAGGTCAGATTGCTCAGGTTCCTGTTGATGATAAAGAAACTTATTTAAGACAAAACTTTGACAAATCTGATAACAGAAACTACAGAGATGGTGACAAACAGTCAACAAGATATTTCAAATTCGGAGCTTCTGAAGAAGGTGACGAAAAAGGAAAATTAAGAGACGATCAAAGAATGTACGATTCTCCAAAACATAATGTTTCTGTTGATAGTTTAGGTAACATGATCAAGAAATATGACAAGTCCAATAAAAGAACTACTCTTGTAAATGATGATGTAAGAGTTTACAAAGGAGGTTCATGGAGAGACAGAGCATATTGGTTAGATCCGGCTCAAAGAAGATATTTCCCTCAGGATATCGCAACAGACTTCATCGGATTCAGATGTGCAATGTCGAGAGTTGGTCCAAAAGCTGACAAAAAGAAAAGAGCAAGAAACTAAGAAATTAGTTTTATGATAAATAATAAAAAAGCCCTAATTTTAAGGGCTTTTTTTATTGTAATTATTTTTTCCAATGACCATCCAAAACATCCACGATTTATTCATAAAAAGTAACAAAGTTTCAATCGATACCAGAAAAATTGAACCCAATTCTGTTTTTGTGGCTATCAAAGGCGAACGCTTCGATGCCAATACTTTTGCTAAAGAAGCTCTGGAAAAAGGAGCGAGCTATGTCATCATTGATAATGCCCAATATTTTATTGACGACAGGACAATCTTAGTTGAAGACAGCCTGCAGGCACTTCAGGAACTGGCTAAATACCACAGGCAGTTTTTAAAACTTCCCATCATAGCCTTGACAGGAAGCAACGGAAAAACGACTACAAAGGAATTAATCAATGTAGTGTTGTCTGAAAAATACAATACCAAAGCTACGGTTGGCAATCTAAACAATCATATTGGTGTGCCGCTTACCTTATTGTCATTTACAAAAGAAACTCAAATCGGAATCGTAGAAATGGGTGCCAATCATCAAAAGGAAATCGAATTCCTTTGCGAAATAGCCCAGCCTGATTATGGCTACATTACTAATTTTGGCAAAGCGCATCTTGAAGGTTTTGGTGGAGTGGAAGGTGTGATAAAAGGCAAAAGCGAAATGTATGCTTATCTGAAAGCAAATGATAAATCGGTTTTTGTAAATCTTGATGACGCAATCCAAAATCAAAAAACGGAACATTTCCACAGAATTACCTTTAGTCAAAAAGACAAGAATGTCAATGTCTTTATCGACAGCATTACGGCAAATCCATTTGTTAGAATCAAAACACTTGGAGTCGAAATCAATTCGCATTTAATAGGTCTTTACAATGCAAATAACATCAATGCAGCAATCACTATAGGAGAACATTTTGAAGTTCCTAATGACGATATAAAAACGGCTATAGAAAGCTATATTCCCGAAAACAATCGTTCCCAGCTTTTGACAAAAGGCTCGAACGAAATAATATTGGATGCCTATAACGCAAATCCAAGTAGTATGTTGGTAGCGCTCGAGAATTTCATCCAACTCGACAAAAGCAACAAAACAATTATCATCGGAGATATGTATGAGCTTGGCGATGAAAGCTTAGCCGAACATAAAGGAATTATAGATTTCCTGAATGCCAATAGTGATTTCGAATGTCATTTTGTGGGTAAAGATTTCTTTGCGAATAAAATTCAAAAAGGCAACTTTCATTTCTATGAATCATTTGATGATTTTGCCAAATATTTATCATCAGCCAAAATAGAAAACAGGACACTTTTGATAAAAGGCTCACGCGGAATGGCGCTCGAACGCACATTAGAACTGTTATAAAAAATAAAAACCTTCCCATTCAGGAAGGTTTTTTAGTAAAAGTTGACAGTGCTTTTACTAATCAAAGAGTTAAACCGTCTCTTTTTCTTTCTGCATATAACGCAATTCCTTAATCCTGTCCTGCAGGTTTTTTGTATTTCCGGCTACAATATTTTCGATGCTTTTTGCCCATTCCATAAACTCAGCCGAATGTGTTTCGCGCTTTCCTGTCTTTGGATTGATGGGTGTGAACTTAGTTCGCATCACAGCTTTCAAATGAGTTTTGGATTCATTAGTCATGATAAGCTCAACGTATAAACTATCAGGTTCTGCCAATAACAAACTCGATTCTATAACTACTATTTCATCGTAAACCGCAGAACGCAGATAAGCAATTTCATGGCTGGTCACAACCCATGAAATGCCCTTTTCATAATATTCCGTCAGCCTTAGGTTATAAGCATCTTTCAAATGGTCTTCACGCGCATTCATAAAGTAATCGATGTATCGGGCATTATTTAGATGACCAAATAAATCGCAATCGCTAAAACGGATTTTGTAAATGGAGTTCGGATTCTTGTTCATGGCTATAGTTTTAGGATTAAATCGCCATCCAATTTGATAAAATGTATTTCACCTGACAGCATTGCCGGAAGTATCATTTCGTTGTCCAGGATTATAAAATCAGCCGGGCCAGCTATAGGCTCAATCGATTTTACTTTGTTGCATTTACTGCTGTAAGTATTAATTGCCATGATTACACCTTTCTTTTCAAAAGCTACCCAATTGCTCACATACAAAACGTCTTTATTAATAAAAATTCCGTCAAAATAGCCTTCTAATGAGGTGACTTTTGTAAAAGTGTTGTCTTTTAAATTGATATAACCAATGATTCCATTTGGCTTGTCGCCACTTCCAAATCCGTTTACATATAAACGGCTTCCTTTGTTAGTGCAGAATAAGCCATTGATTCCCGCAATGGTTTTATCTGTTTTGATTTCGGAATAGGTCTTGTCAGTGAGATTGATTTTAAACAGCTTGCTTTTATCTGTAGCCGAAACAAACAAAGTATTGTTATCCCAAACTGCAATGTCATTTAAAAAAGAAGAATCTTTGCTAAAATCAATTTCATATAATTTGGTTCCAGAAGTCAGATCGATGGCTACTACGCGGTCGATATCTGCTGTGAAAAGCACATTTTTATTGATTGCCAAACCTTTTGGAGCATTCAGTTTCTCTTTTGCAAATGAAGCCTCGATGATGTTTCCTTTCCTATCAAGTTTAACAATCTGGCCATCGCCGTCTTTAGCAGTTGGAGTCATTTCGTTGCCAATGTCTGCGGCATAAATGTATTTTCCGTCAGTGGCAACGCTTTCAACATGATGGAAACCAGTAACGGTTTTTGTGATTTGAGCCTGGGAATTGACAGCAACTAGTAGTAAGACTGAAAATAATAGTTGGTTGATTTTTGTTTTCATATTTTTTTTAGGTTACGTTATTAAAAAATACCAATCGGTATATTATTATTTAAAAAAAAATTACTTTTTAAGATCTTTGATCAATCTTTCCAGATAGTCCATAGTGGTATTTAAAGGTGCAATCTTTCCTGTTACTTTCACCTGGATCACGCTTCCCTGTATTAAGGAAATCAAGACAGAAACAAACTCATTTACATCAACATCTTCCCGGATTTCCCCATTTTCTATTCCGATCAAAACCCTGTTTTCCAGTCGGTCTCTCCAAAAAGCCAATGCGTTGGCAACTTTGTTTTTCAATAAAGGATGTGTATCATCAGACTCGGCAGCCGTATTGTTTATAGGACATCCGGTTTGAAGTATAGGAAGCTTCAAGAAATTGCGATAGGTTTCAGGGTAAACCAGCAGTTTGTCAATGGAAGAAGTATGTTCATCCATCTTGCTTTTTATGAATGTGATAACGCGTTCAAAATTGTAATCAAAAGCAGCCAAAGCCACTTCATCTTTATTTTCAAAATTGCCATAAATACTTCCTTTGGTCAAGCCTGTAGCTTCAGTAAGATCATTGATAGAAGTCCCTGCATACCCTTTTGCATTGAATACTGGTGCGGTCTTCTCGATGATAAATTGCCTGGTGCGTTCTGCTTTTGACATTTTGAAATAAATTATTGCATCACAAATATAATTAAAAAATATACCGATTGGTATTTTTCATATTATTTTTTTGGCCGAAAGCGCTAATGATATTGATTTATAGGAGGGATTAACTGTGTTGATCCCGTTTTGGGGAACCTTTGTGCAAGAAAAACCAACTTGCATGCTGCAAGTTATTTTTTATTTCCAAAACCTCTCGAAAGTGTGCTTTTGAGGGATTAACTGCGTTGATCCATTTTAGGTGAACCTTGGCACAAGAAAAACTAAAAGGCTTTACAGCCTTTTGTTTTTTTATTTTACAACCACTTACAAAAGCAAGCTTTTGACGCGGCTATAAAATAAAAAAACCGAAACGTAAGTTTCGGTTTTTCTTGTGGGTAATGAGGGATTCGAACCCCCGACCCTCTCGGTGTAAACGAGATGCTCTGAACCAACTGAGCTAATCACCCGTATTGTGCTTGATTGCGAGTGCAAATATAGAGTAGTTTTTTGATTCTGCAAACTAAAATGAAAAAAAATTATAAAATTTCTGCTACTACGAAAGTACTGCCACCAACATAAATAAAGTCGTTTGCCTTGGCATTTCTCCTTGCGGCTTCATAAGCATTTGATACTGAAAGATATGTTTCGCCGTAAAGGTGATGCTCAGCCGCTTCCTGTTTTAAAAAGTCAGCATCTAAGCCACGCGGAATATCGGGCTTGCAAAAATAATATCTTGCATTTTTTGGGAAAAGTGGCAGGATTTCGCCCAGATTCTTATCATTTACTGCCCCCAAAACGATATGCAACTGATCAAAAATTTCCTTTTTCAATTGATTTAAAACAATTTTCAGTCCATGTGAATTATGTGCCGTATCACAAACTATTTTTGGATGTTCTCCCAATTGCTGCCATCTTCCCTGCAGCTGCGTATTTTTAATAATATTCAGGAAGCCATTTTTAATGGCATCTTCAGTAATGGTAAACTCTTTTTGCTCCTGAAGTACCTTAATGGTTTGTAAAACTGTTTTTTTATTTTGAACTTGATAATCGCCAATAAGTGCCGATGGATATGTTTCTTCTATTAAATCGGAAGCAAAATAAATTTCAGACTGTGTTTCTTTGGCTTTTGCCAAAAAAACAGGTTTTGTTTCGTCAACATATTCGCCGATAACAACAGGTATATTCGGTTTTATGATTCCGGCTTTCTCAAAAGCGATAGCATCTAAAGTATCGCCCAAAAATTGGATGTGATCCAATCCGATGTTTGTGATAACCGAAATCAAGGGCGTAATGATATTGGTAGAATCCAATCTCCCGCCCATACCAACTTCAATAATATTGATATCTGTCTTGGAAATCGCGAAATATTCAAAAGCCAAACCAACGGTCATCTCAAAAAAACTCAAGTCATTGGCATCAAAAAAACTTTTGTTCTTGTTTATAAAATCGCAGACATAGCTTTCTGAAATCGGAATGCCATTGACAAGTATTCTCTCTCGATAATCTTTAAGATGTGGCGAAGTATACAAACCAACCTTGTATCCGGCTTCCTGCAAAACGGATGCTAAAAGATGCGAAGTCGAGCCTTTTCCGTTGGTTCCGGCTACGTGGATGCACTTCAGCCGCTGTTCGGGATTTCCTAAATGCCTGGCTAATAAAACAGTATTGACAATATCCTTTCGATATGCCGTAGCACCCTGTGTTTGGTACATCGGCAATTTATTAAACATCCAGTCCAACGTTTCTTTGTAGTTCATAATTTTCGGAAAAAATTGTAGCCCCAGTATACTTTTATACGCTTTTTTTCGTTTATATTGTGAAGCGTATTTTAGAAGTACAAAAGTGAAATTAATTTCAGAATTAAAAGAAAAAAATTAAATAAATATGATGATTACATTTTTGCAGGTACAAGCCGATACATTAGCACAAGCACTTCCGACAGCAGAAAAGGCGAATGCTGCATTGACCAATGAAGTTTCCGTTTTGGAGTTTATTTTTAAAGGAGGTCTGTTCTTAATTCCGATTGCCATTTTATTATTCTACACACTCTATGTCATTTTTGAACGTTATCTGTATATTCATAAAGCTGCAAAGATTGATGATCATTTGATGAAAGATATCCGCAACCACCTGAATAACGCCAATATCGAATTAGCGGTTAACGCTGCCGAAAGAAGCGGTGCAGCGCAGGGATCAATCATCAAGGAAGGTGTGCTTACGATAGGCAGGCATATCAACGAAATAGAAGGAAATATGGAGCGCGCCGCCAATATCGAAATTGGGTATATGGAAAAGAAACTGGGGCAACTAGGTTTGATTGCCGGTATTGCGCCAACACTTGGATTTATCGGAACGATTTCGGGGGTTATTAAAATTTTCTACAGCATTTCGGTAACAGAGGATATCAGTATCGGAAACATTTCCGGCGGATTATATGAAAAAATGATCAGTAGTGGTGCCGGTTTGATTGTAGGTATTATTGCTTACAGTGCATACCACTTATTCAATGGGAAAATTGACAGCTTCTCATTGGCGATTCAAAAACAAGTATTAGAATTTGTAAATATCATTCAAAGGCCAAATCATGCGAATAAAGCGAAATAAACGATTTCATGCAGAAGTCGCTACTTCATCTTTGAGCGACATTATGTTTTTCCTGTTGTTGTTTTTCCTGATCATTTCAACTTTAGCAAATCCAAATGTCATCCGAATGACATTGCCAAAATCGAAAACGAATGAAAAAACAAACAAGCAGCTGATCACACTTTCAGTGACCGAAGACAAACGCTTTTTCGTAGATAAGGAAGAAGTTGATTTTGGCCAGTTGGAAGACCGATTATTGTCTAAAATGGATCCGTCAAAACAACAGACAGTTGTAATTCGAATCCCGGCTACAATGCAGGTTCAGGATCTTGTTGATGTATTGCAGATAGGAGTGAAGAACAAACTCAAATTTGTGATCGCTACGAGTCCGAAATAAGTTTAAAGTAATTAAATTTTAGCATATGAAATTAAAAATGATAATGTTGATGGCATTCATTACCGTATCGACATTTGCACAGGAAACAGAATTTAAATTCTCAAAGGAAGGCTTAACCGATTTTATTGTCACTACTTATGACGGTTCGGCAAAGGATACCTATAATAGGGCATTGGCATGGGTTAAAGAGAACAGCAAGAAAGGCTATAAAGTTGTTTCTTCTACAGAAGGAGAGAAGTTGGTTGTTGAAGGCGGGAAGGAAAATTTCCTTTGCAGCAAAGCCGGTGGTACAACCGTTTGTACTTATGCAACATTTACCATTGAAATCAATTTTAAAGATGGTAAATTCAAATTTGATGCAGTTGGTTTGAGTGAAAAGCCTAATAACTCTACAAATGTGACGGTCCACAATCTTAATGATTTTTCGGAGTATTATGATAAAGACGGAAGCCTTAAAAAATATAAGGATGATGTTCCTGCAGCTTACGAATCGCTTTTCAATGGCTTGAACAAAGACCTAATCACCTTTATGGATAAAAAGAAGAAAGCCGAGAACTGGTAAGCTTCTAATTGGTATAAAACAAAAATCCCATCTGTTTAAGATGGGATTTTTTATGTTTAATAATTCCTGGAATATTCTACTTTTTCCTTTAAGATCTGCGTCTCCCTGCCGTCGTTGATTTTAAACTTTGTCCTTATCGTTTCCCTGCTGTCAATACGCTGAATAAAAACCATAAAATGAAGGTGTGGACCATTTGCCCAGCCGGTATCTCCGCTATAACCAATTAAATCATTC
>JADMIO010785067.1_pt1 | contig 23756 bp, 22 predicted proteins | sample 8958161 | NCBI WGS metagenome assembly JADMIO01 (sample SAMN16585339, study PRJNA669376) | soil metagenome | isolation source: Crop rotation soil | place: USA: Cullars Rotation, Alabama | collected 2011
GCCGCGACTTCAAGTCACGTGAATTCCAAGCTTCGGATCCCACTGTGCTGGAAAGACGATCGAGATGGCCCGCCACGGGCTCACGCACACCGACTCACGCGGTCGCAGCACCACCCGCTTCAACGTCGTCCTCGACGTGTACCCGGACGGCGGCAACCCCTTCAGGGCCGAGACACATCACCAGTTCAGCATGACGCGCTTCCCCGACCCCGGTGTCGAGCTGGCCGTCAAGTGCAACCCGGAGAAGAAGAAGGTCGAGATCGACCTCTCCGAGGACGCTCGCTACAACCCGAAGATCTTCCGCAAGGAGAACGACCGCCGGGCGAAGGAGGAGCACGATCGGGTCCTGAGCGAAGAGCCGGGGACGCCGCCTCCGGACGGCTCCCCGGACGACACCGGGCTCGACCCCGAGCTGGCCGAGCTGATGAGACTCGAGGCCGAGGACCGCGGCCAGAAGTTCGGCGCGGACGGCGAAGTGACCAGTTGACGGCGCGCTAGGCGGGCGCGCCGACCCCGACCAGCTCGGCCAGGCGCTCGACGGTCCGCAGCCGCTCGCCCGGGTCCGCGTGGACCGGCGAGACGATCAGCCGGTCGACGCCCGCGTCGGCGAGCTTCGAGATCCGCGCGGAGACCTCGTCCTCGGAGCCGACCAGCGACGTCGCCTCCACGAGCTCGTCGGGGATCGCCGCGTACGCCTCCTCGCGCTTGCCGTCGAGGTAGAGCGACTGGACCTCGTCCGCGACCTCGCCGAAGCCGAAGCGGTGGGTGAGGTCCACGTAGAAGTTGGTCTCGCGCGAGCCCATGCCGCCCAGGTAGAGCAACAGCCCGAACTTGACCACGCCCTTCGCGGCCTCGAGGTCGCCGTCGATCGCGACCTGCAGGGCCGGGGAGACCTCCAGGTCCTCGCGGCTGCGCCCGCCCTTGGCGAAGCCGGCCTCCAGGTGCTCGCCCCAGGTCTCCTCCATGGCGTCGGCGGAGAAGAAGATCGGGATCCAGCCGTCGCAGATCTCGGCCGCCATCTCGACCGACTTGCGGCCGATCGCGCCGACGAAGACCGGGATCTCGTTGCGGCGCGGGTGGAAGTTGAGCTTCAGGGCCTTGCCCTGCCCGACCGAGCCGGGCGCGTCGGCCGGCAGCGGCAGCGTCCAGTGCTTGCCCTCGTGCTCGAGCGGCCCCTGCCTCGCCACGATCTCGCGGACGATCTCGATGTACTCGCGGGTGCGGCCCCACGGCTTCGAGTACGGGACGCCGTACCAGCCCTCCGAGACCTGCGGGCCCGAGGGGCCGAAGCCGAAGATGAACCGGCCGCCGGAGAGCTCGTCGATCGTCACGCCGGCCATCGCGGCCGCCGCGGGCGGGCGCGCCGGGACCTGCATGATCGCGGCGCCGAGCTTGATCGTCTCCGTTTGCGGCGCCAGCCAGGCCAGCACCGAGACGACGTCGGAGCCGTAGGACTCCGCAACCCAGACCGAGTCGTAGCCCGCGCCCTCGGCGGCCTTGACGATTTCCAGTGCCTCCTCGCCCTTGGGGCCGATCCCCCAGTAGCCGAGGTTGAGTCCGAGCTTCAGCGCCATGCGGGGACGCTAACCGATCGTCGCATCACGCAACTCGCTGAACGATTCCCCGATCGCCGCCGCGAGCAGGTCGACGCCGGCAACCGCCTCCGGGTCCGTGCAGAGCCCGATCCCGATCGTCCCCGCGCACGAGATCGCGGACGCGCGGAGCGCGTGGCGGTCGGCGGGCTCGGCGACGGAGAAGAGGTTCTCGGCCGGGCGGCCGCCGACGCTGAGCGCCGCCGACGGGCCGGGCACGTTCGAGATCGAAAGGCTGAACTCGCGCGGACCGCCGGCCAGGTGTTGCGCGGCGTGGTCGAGGTGCTTGAACCGCGACAGCGCGTGGAAGAGGTCGTAGAGCTCCTCCGCGTCGCCGTGCGACTTGCGCGCGCTCGTCTGGCGGTTGATCGCCTCCAGCCTCGCGACCGGGTCCGGCTCGTTGACCGGCAGATCGACGTTCAGGAACGAGTCGCGATTGCCGAGCTCGGCCTCCCCCTCGTCGCGGTGATGGAGGCTGACCGGGATCTGGGCGCGCAGCTTCGGCAGCCGCTCGCCGGCGTGCTCGAGCCAGCTCCGGAGCCCTCCCGCGACCCCGGCCAGCAAGACGTCGTTCACCGTCACGTGCCCCGGCATCGCCGCGCCGATCGCCTTCAGCTGGGCGAGCGGGAAGGCCGAGAACGCAAGCTCCCGCCCCGACCCGATCCGCCGGTCGAGAATCGTGTCGGACGCGCGATGCCCGAGCTCGCGTGCCACGGCGCCCGGCATGCGGCCGACCTCGCGGAGCCGGCGGTGGTGCTCTTCGGCCGCTACCCGGAAATGCGTATTTCCCGGTAGTCGCTGAGCGGTAGTACCCATGTCCTCATCCCAGAGGACCTCCTTGAGGAACCGCACCGAGCTGATCCCGTCGGCCATCGCGTGATGGATCCGGCACACGATCGCCTCCCGCCCATCGGAGAGCGGCCCGACGAGGTCGAAGCGCCAGAGCGGCCGCGAATGATCGAGCCGCTGCGCCATCAATCCGCTCGCCTCGCGCCAGAGCGCGGCATCGTCATCGCAGGGCCCCGCGGGGTGGCGCACGACGTGCTCGCTCACGTCGAACCCGTCATCGTCGACCCAGGTCGCCTCCCCCTCACTGCCGATCTCGACGCGCTGTCGCCCCCGCGATCCTGCGGGAACACGCGCATCGACAGCCACCCGAAGGGCATCGATGTCCACCGGCTCGCCCGGCGCAAGCACCACGAGCTTCAGCGTGTGGCCGGTGATCGCATCGGACTCGAGCGCGAGGATCCGCGCGTCGTCGGCGCTGAGGCGTTCGCCGTCCGGCTGGCTCACGCGCCTACCGTAGCGGCGTCGAGTCCAGGCTTTCCCGCAGGTGGACGAGCGACTCGAAGACGTCGATGGCACCCGCCTCGCGCAGCTCGGCCTCCGAGAAGCCGCCCGTGAGCACCGCGATCGTCTTGACGTCGGCGCGCGCGGCTGCCTCGACGTCCCAGACCGAGTCCCCCAGCATCACCGCCGAGAGCTCGCCGGCCTTCTGCATGGCGGTTGCGACCAGGTCGGGCTCGGGCTTCGTCTGCTCGACGTCCGACGAGTCGGTGTGGGCCTCGATCAGGTCCGCGGCATCCAGCAGCTCGATGTAGTGCTCGGTCTCCTCGGCCTTCGCCGAGCTGGCGAGGACCACGTCGTGGCCGCGGTCGCCGAGCTCGATGAGGAGCTCGCGGGCGCCCTCGAACGGCACGACCTCGCCGATCAGCTCGCCGTAGAAGCCCTTCTCCGACTCGCGGATCGCGTCGCCGAGCCGCTCCTCCGCCTCCTCGCCGGCCGCGCGGGCGACGAACTGGTCGCCGCCGACGCCGATCAGCCGGTGCAGGCGCCAGATGGGGACGGTGATGCCGTGCTCGCGCAGCGCCCGGAACCAGGCGATCGCGTGCTGGTAATTGGAGTCGACGAGCGTGCCGTCGACGTCGAGGATTGCCGCCGCGCCCACGGGGCTGGTCTACCCCGTGGGCGGGCGGGAAACCGCTAGTCGATGTAGCCGAACTCCTGCAGGTACTCCTGCGCGGCCTGCTCCGGCTTCTCCTTGTCGATGTCGACGCGGGCGTTGAGCTCCTGCATCACCTCGAGCGACAGGTTGCCCTGCACCTTCTCGATCGTCGACTGGTAGTCCGGGCCGGCCTCGTCGGCAGCCTGCTGGCTGGAGACGAAGGCCACGTTGCCGGCGGGAAGGACATGCTTGTCGTCCTCCAGCAGCACGTACTTGTCGGACGTGAACAGCTGCGCGTCGGTCGTGAACAGGATCGAGAGGTCCGCATCCCCCTTGTCCAGGACCTCGTAGCGCAGCCCGATGTCCACCGGCGTGAAGTTGTCACGCAGGCCGTCGAGCCCGTAGTACTTCTCCAGGCCGGCGAGGCAGTCGATCCGCTCCCGGCACTCGGGCGAGCCGTCCAGGGTCAGGTCCTGGTGGTCCTCCAGGTCGGAGATCGTCGAGAGGCCGAGGTCGTCGGCCGTCGTCTTCAACGTGCCGACCGCATTCGCGCTCGAGAACGGCGTCGGCGCGTACGCGACGAGGCCCTTCTTCTCGAAGTCCGGCTGGACCTGGTCGAGCGCCGCCTGGGCGTCGCCGGGCACGTCCTCCGGGGCCGTGTTGAAGAACGACGTCAGCGCGGTCGAGGTGTACTCCGGATAGCCGCTGATGTCGCCGCTCTCCAGAGCCTTGAGGGCGACGAACTCGTCGCCGAGGTTGAGGTCCGTGTCGACGTTGTACCCGGCGGCCTCGAGCGCCTGAGCGTAGATCTCGCCGAGCACGATCTGCTCGGTGAAGTTCTTCGAGCCGACCGTCAGGTCGATCGATCCGTTGTCGGGGTTCGACTGGATGAGGTTGTCGCTGGTCTCGGTGCCGGTGCCGGTGTCGGCGCTGGTGCCGGTGTCGTCGTCATCACCGCATGCGGTGACTGCGAACGCCAGTGCGAAGGCGGCGAGCAACGCGAACAGCGCTCGCAGGCGGGGGTGGGTGCTCATGAAGGGTGGTCCTCCCTCTCGTGTGTCTCTATCCGGGGGTGCGGGACGCCGCAAGCCTATGCGGTCAGGTGCGCACGAGTGATATTTCGCGCTCGAGCTGAACTCCCTTCGGCGTCAGCAGACGTTGCACGCCGGCGAGCACGAGCTCGAACGCGAGCGCCAGGAGGGCGACCAGGATCGCGCCGGCGAGCAGGCCCGTGTCGCCGTAGATCCCGCGGTTGATGATGAAGTCGCCGAGCGTCGAGATCCCGGCCAGCGAGGCGATCGTCGCCGTCGAGACGATCGTGATCGCGCCCGTCCGCACACCGCTCATCAGGGTCGGCACCGCCAGAGGAAGCTCGACGCGCCTGATGACGTCGAGCTCGCTCATCCCGACGCCCCGGGCGGCCTCGACCGCCCCCGGATCGACCTGGCGAACGGCGACGAACGTGTTCGTGAGGATCGGAGGGATCCCGAGCACGACCAGAGCGACCGTGACATTGGTGACTCCCACCCCGACGAACGCGACCATGAACGCGATCAGGACGAGCTCCGGAATCGCACGGCCGGCGTTGCCGATCGCGACGGCGAGCAACTCGCCGGTGCCGCGGTGGCCGAAGTAGACGCCGACCGGGATCGCGATCCCGCAGGCGATCGCCAGCGCGAGCACGCTGAGCCAGATCTGCGGCCATAGGAGCTCCCAGACCTGGTCGAGGCCGCCGACCTCGCCGCTGCCGCCGACCGTGCGAGGTCCCTGCTGCGGCTCGAAGATGAACGAGATCGCATCGCGGAACGAATCGACCACGTTGCCGAGGACGAGAACGTGGTTCATCTAAGGCGCCTCAACAGCGGCGCAGGCCCGCTTCGCCCTGCGGGCTCCGCGATCACGTCGGGCGGACCCGCCGCCAGGGCGACAGCAGCCGCTGCGCGCCGATGTAGAGGGCGTCGAAGCAGACGGCCATCAGGATCACGATCGCCGCCACGGCCACGATGCCGGTCTTGAAGGTGATGTCGGGATAGACCTCGGTCCCGAGCCCGCCGGCCCCCGCGAATACCGCCAGGGTGGCGATCGCGATCGTGGACACCGTCGCGACCCGCAGGCCGGCGATGATCTCCGGGATCGTGAGCGGCAGCTCGACGCGCCACAGGAGCTGGCGGTCGGTCATCCCCATCCCCCGGCCCGCGTCCTTCGTCCCGGCCGGCACGTTCGCCAGCCCGGTGACGATGTTCCGGTAGATGATCTGCACGTTGTAGAGCGTCAGCGCGATGATCGCCGTGGTCGTGCCGCGCCCCGTGACCGGCAGCAGGATCAGGAACAGGGCGATGCTCGGGATCGTGTAGATCACGCCGGTGAATCCCGTGAACGCCGGAATCAGCCACCGGCGGCCGTGGGAGACGACCGCGAGCGCGAGCGCGAGGAGGAATCCGGCCGCGACCGATGACGCGACCAGTCCCAGATGCTCGAGGGTCGGCCCCACGTAGCGGTCGAGATTGTCGAAGATCCAGCCGACGCAGACGCTCTCGTTCTGGCCCACGCAGCTCGTCGCCCCCTGGCCCGGCTCGCGGACGAAGCCGCCGTCGGAGGCGGCGATCGGGAGGTAGGTGACGAGCGCCGCGAGCATCAGTCCGCCAGCGGGCGCTCGGCGGCGGCATGCTCCTCGACCAGCGCCTCCTTCGAGCTCAGGAACTCGGAGATGATCTCGACCGACAGGACGCCGGCGATCGCCCCGCGGCCGTCGACGACCGGCGCGTAGAGCGTCTCCGCCTGGAGCAGGTCGGAGAGCGCGTCGCGCATGACGTCCTCCAGCTCGAGGATGGGGCGGGGGGACGCGTCGGGCTTGGCCGGCACCACGTCGGCCCGAAGGTCCTCGGCGGACAGCCACCCGAGCGGGCGGCGCTCCGCGTCGACGACGAGGGCGTGCGGGACCTCGGCGCCCTCGAGCTTCGCGCGCACCTCCGCCGTCGACTGGCCGACGTGGGCGAGCGGCGCCTCCCAGAGGTCGATGTCGGCGACGCGCAGCAGCGCCAGCCGCTTCAGCGCCCGGTCGGCGCCCACGAAGTCCTCGACGAAGTCGTCGGCGGGCGCCATCAGGAGCTCCGACGGCGTCGCGTACTGGGCCAGGTGGCCGCCCTCCTTGAGGACCGCGATCCGGTCGCCCATCTTGATCGCCTCGTCGATGTCGTGGGTGACGAAGAGGATCGTCTTGCGGATCTCGCGCTGGAGGCGCAGGAACTCGTTCTGCAGCCGTTCGCGGTTGATCGGGTCGACGGCGCCGAAGGGCTCGTCCATCAGCATCACGCCCGGGTTCGCCGCGAGCGCGCGGGCGACGCCGACCCGCTGCTGCTGGCCGCCGGAGAGCTGCACCGGGTAACGGTCGCCCATGTCGGGGTCCAGGCCGACCAGCTCGAGCAGCTCGGCGGACCGCGCCATCGCCCGGTCGCCGTCCCATCCGAGCAGGCCGGGGACGGTGGCGATGTTCTGGGCGATCGTCCGGTGCGGGAAGAGGCCGATCTGCTGGATGACGTAGCCGGTCTCGCGCCGCAGCTCGGCGGCCGAGCGGTCCCGAACGGAGCGGTCGCCGATCAGGACATCGCCGGAGGTGATCTCCACCATCCGGTTCGCCATCCGCATCGCGGTCGTCTTGCCGCAGCCGGAGGGACCGACGAGAACGCAGATCTCCCCCGCGGGGACGTCGAGGCTCAGCGCGTCGACCGCGGGCCGGCCGGCGCCGGGGTAGACCTTCGTCGCCTCCCGGAAGCTGACCGGGAGCGCTTCCCCTCCCTCGGCTGTCGGGCTCGTGCCCTCCTCCACCTCGCGGTCGATCCTATCTGCGGAATACGCTCGCCGCCGATGGACGGCCGCGACAACCGGTGGTGGGTGCTCATCGGATCGTGCACCGGGCTGTTCGTCCTGATGCTCGATTCGACCGTCGTCGTGCTGGCGCTGCCGGCAATCCGCAACGACCTGAACGCCTCAACGGACGGCCTGCAGTGGATCCAGAATGCCTACCTCTTGACGCTCGCGGCCACGGTCGTCACCGCCGGCCGGCTCGGCGACATCCGCGGCCGCCAGCGGGTATTCCTGGCCGGCATGGCGGCGTTCGCCGTCGGGTCGATCGTGGGCGGGGCGGCGACCTCCGACGAGATGCTGGTGGCCGCGCGCGTGATCCAGGGAATCGGCGGCGCGGCGCTGCTGTCGCTATCGCTCGCCCTGACCTCGCACGCGTTCCCGGGCGGCCAGCAGGCGCGCGCGCTCGGGATCTGGGCGGCCGTGTCCGCGATCGCCCTCGCGGTGGGGCCGCTGGCCGGCGGCGTCCTGATCGAGGCCGCGAGCTGGCGCTGGATCTTCTTCATCAACGTGCCGGTCTGCGCGGCGGGGATCGCGATCCTGCTCGCGCGAGGCGCGGAGTCACGCGACCCCGACGCCGCCCCGCGGGTCGACGTGGCCGGCGCCGCGGTGCTCGCCGTCGGTCTGACCGCGGTCGTCCTGGCGCTCGTCCAGGTGGACGAGTGGGGCTGGGGTTCGGCGCGGACCTGGGCGCTGCTCGGCGGAGGCGCTGCGGTGCTGTACGGGTTCTGGCGGCTCGAGCACCGGCGGACGAACCCGCTCGTGGACTTCTCGCTGTTCCGCAACGGGCCGTACCTGGGGGCCACCGCGGCCGCCTTCGCCCTTGTCGGCTCGTACTGGACGGTGATGTTCTTCGAGCCCCAGTTCCTCCAGCAGCAGCTCGGCTACGGCGCCGTCGAGGCGGGTGCGATGGTCCTGCCGATCACGGTCCCGATGGCGATCTTCTCGTCGTTCTCCGGCCGGCTGATCGCCCGGCTCGGCGTCCGCCTGACGATGACGATCGGGATGCTCGTCGGGCTCACCGGCGTCGCCCTGATCGCGCTTGCCCAAGACGCGGACTCATACGGCGCGCTGCTGCCCGGCTACCTGCTGTTCGGCGTGTCGCTCGCACTTGTGTACGCGCCGATGTCGACCGCGGCAATGGCGGCGATGCCGGCGGAGAAGGCCGGGATCGCCTCCGGCGTGCTGGCGATGAACCGGGTGCTGGCGGGGGCGGTCGTGCTCGCCGCGGCCGGCGCGGTCTTTCAGTCCAAGCTCCCGTCCGGGTACACCGACGCCGTCGCGGCGGCCGTGATCCCGGCGGTGGCCATCCTCGTTCCGGGTGCGATCCTCACCTGGCTGCTGGTGCGGGCACCGGCGACTCCGACGACGCCGCCGCCGGACGAGCTGCAGCACCATCAGCATCACCGCCGCTTCCACCTCTGAGCAACCCGGTATAGATGGAGGCGAATTGAGCGCTTCCGCCACCCAGGGACTCTCGAGCGCCGAGGCCGAACGCAGGCTGGCGCGCCTGGGCGAGCCCGAGCCGCCGAACAGCCGCTCGGTGGCGAGCATCGTCACCGCCAACGTCCTGACGCTGTTCAACGCGATCATCGGCGGCTTCTTCGTTCTGATGCTCGCGCTGGGCCTGTTCGCCGACGCGCTCTTCGGGCTGATCGCGGTCGTCAACTCGGCGATCGGCATCCGCCAGGAGCTGAAGGCCAAGGAGACCCTCGACCAGCTCGCGCTGCTGGTCGCGCCGCGGGCGAAGGCGGTCCGCGACGGGCGCGTCGTGGAGCTGACCGCCAACGAGGTCGTCCCCGGCGACGTCGTCAGGATCGAGCCGGGCGACCAGCTCGTCGCCGACGGCACCGTGGTCGACACCCGCGGGCTGACCGTGGACGAGTCGCTGCTGACCGGCGAGTCCGACGGGATCCGCAAGCGGGTCGGCGACCGGATGCTCTCCGGCTCGTTCGGGCTGTCCGGCTCGGGCCACTACGAGGTGGACGCGGTCCGCGAGGACAGCTACGCGGAGAAGATCGCCGGCGAGGCGCGGGAGTTCCGCCATGGCCTCTCCCCGCTGCAGGTGGAGGTCAACACGGTGCTGCGGGCCACGACGATCGCGCTGATCCCGATCGCGCTGATCGTCCTGCTCGGGTTCAGCATGCACGACAAGGCGTTCCGCGACGCCGCTCAGGAAGCGACCGCGGGCCTCGTCACGCTGATCCCGGAGGGTCTGATCCTGCTGTTGAGCGTCACGCTCGCCGTCGCCGCGGTCCGGCTCGCCCGCCAGAACACGCTCGTCCAGCAGATGGCTGCGACCGAGGCGCTGGCCGCCGTCGACACGATCTGCGTGGACAAGACCGGCACGCTCACCGACGGCTCGCTCAAGCTCGTCACGGTCGAGACCGCGGACCCGGACGGGGCGGCCGCCGCCCAGCGCGCGCTCGCCACCTTCGCCGCGTCCGCCGGCGAGCGCAACCGGACGCTGGAGACGATCGCCGAGCGCTACCCCGCCCACCCCGAGCAGCCGACGGCGGAGGTGCCGTTCTCCTCCCAGTGGAAGTGGAGCGGCCTGACGCTCAACGGGTCGAGCTACGTGGTCGGCGCGCCGGACGTGCTCGCCCAGGCCGGCGCGTTGCGCCTTCCGGAGGGGCTGCAGCAGAAGCTGGAGGAGCACACCGGCGCCGGGCGCCGCGTGATCGCCTTCGGGGAGGCCCGCGGCGGGCTGCCGTCCGACCCCGCCTCCCAGCCCCCGCCGCCGCTCGAGCCGCGGGCGCTGGTGGTGCTGGAGGAGACCCTGCGCCCCGACGCGGCCGAGACGATCGCCTATATGCACGACCAGCAGGTCGACCTGAAGCTGATCTCCGGCGACGCCCGGGAGACGGTGACGGCCGTCGCCCACGCGGTCGGCGTGCCCGCCGACGCGAGCGTGATCGAGGGCTCGCAGCTCCCGACCGACAAGGGCGGCCTGGCGCAGGCCGCCGTCCGCAACACGATCTTCTGCCGGATCACGCCGGAGCAGAAGAAGGCGCTGGTCGGCGCGCTCGGCAGCCGCGACCGCTACACCGCGATGATCGGCGACGGCGTGAACGACGTCCCGGCGCTCAAGCAGGCCAAGCTCGCGGTGGCGATGGGCTCCGGCAGCCAGATCACCAAGGGCGTCGCCGACATCGTCCTGCTGCGCGACCAGTTCTCCATGCTGCCGCGCGCCGTGACCGAGGGCCGGAAGATCGCGCGCAACATCCACCGGCTGGGCCGCCTGTATCTGACGAAGTCGGTGTACGCCGGGTTCCTGATCCTGCTGGCGGCGATCTTCGACTTCACGTTCCCCTTCCTCCCGCGCCAGCTCACGGTCGCCGCGATGCTGACGATCGGGATCCCCTCCTTCGTCCTCGCGCTGGCGCCGAGCGAGGGGCCGCTCTACCGCGGGCGGCTGCTGAAGGCGCTGGCTGCGTTCGCGTTCCCAGCGGGGATCGCGATGGGGATCGCCTCGCTGCTGTCGTTCTTCGCGGTCGACTCGATCTTCGGGGGCAGCCTCGACGAGGGCCGCACCGCGGCGACGACCACCCTGATCGTGCTCGGACTGTGCTTCATCGTCCTGCTCGAGCGCGGGCCCGGCCGCGAGCACATCACGATCCAGAGCTACATGCTCGCGATGATCGTGATCCTGGGTGCGATGTTCGCCGGCATCCTCGCCATCGAGCCCGTGCGCGACTTCTTCGACCTGGTGCAGCTCGCCGGCGGCCAGTGGTTCATCGCCCTGCTCTGCGTCGGGATCGGGCTCGGGATCGCCGGTGCGGCCTGGCAGCTCCCCTACGTCCAGCGGCTCGAGCTGCCGGAGGGCGCCGCGCTCGACGACGACGGACCGGAACCGACACACCGGCCGCAGACCGGCGAGTTCGAAGCGGTCGACTCCGAGGCGCCCACGACGCTCGCGCCGACCGAGCCGTTGAGGCGATCATGAACAGCCACCGCCGCACCAAGATCGTCGCCACGATCGGGCCCGCGACCCGCAGCGTCGACGGCATGATCGAGCTGATCGAGGCCGGCGCGGACGTCTTCCGGTTCAACTTCTCCCACGGCACGACCTCCGACCACGCGGAGAACGTGGAGTTCGCGCGCGAGGCCGCCGAGCGCACCGGCAAGCAGGTCGGCATCCTCGGGGACCTGCCGGGCCCGAAGCTGCGGATCGGCGACGTCGCCGATGGGATCGTGGGCCTGCGCCCCGGGTCGGAGATCGTCCTGACCACCGAGAACATCGTCGGCAGCGACGAACGGCTCCCGGTCTCCTACGACGGCCTGCCGGAGGCGGTCACCACCGACGACCTCGTCTACCTGGCCGACGGCCGGATCCGGCTGCGGGTCATGGAGGCCGGCGACGACGAGGTCCGGTGCTCGGTCGAGGTCGGCGGCCGCGTGTCCTCCCACCAGGGCCTGAACCTGCCCGGGGCGGAGGTCGGCCTGCCGTCCGCCGGGCGCGAGGACCTCGCCTGGGTCGACTTCGCGATCGAGCATGGCATCGACCTCCTGGCGGTCTCCTTCGTGCGCCGCGCCGAGGACCTGGCGCCGGTCGAGCGCCGGGTGCGGACCGGCGGCGCCGACATCCCGGTGATCGCCAAGATCGAGAAGCCGCAGGCCGCCGAGCGCGCCGAGGAGATCGTCAAGGCCGTGACCGCCGGGATCATGGTCGCCCGCGGCGACCTTGGCATCGAGCTTCCGATCGAGCAGGTCCCGGGCGTCCAGCGCCGGCTGCTGCAGCTCGCAGGCAAGTACTCGCGGCCGTCGATCACCGCGACCCAGATGCTCGCGTCGATGGTCGCCTCGCCGCGGCCCACCCGCGCCGAGGTCTCCGACGTCGCCAACGCGATCTACCAGGGCACCGACGCCGTGATGCTCTCCGAGGAGACCGCGGTCGGCCAGTACCCGGCCGAGGCGGTGCGGGTCATGGACCGGATCGCTCGCGAGACCGAGCCCGAGCTCCCGTACGGCGACTGGGTCTTCAACCGGGTCGGCTCCGAGGAGGTCGACGTCGCCAGCTCCGTCGCGCGCGCCGCGGTCGGCGCGACCTACACCCTCGGCCTCGCCGCGATCGTCGTCCCGACCCGGAGTGGCCGGACCGCGCGCCTGGTCTCCTCGCATCGCCCGCGCACGCCCGTGCTGGCGGTCTCGCCACGCGTCGCGACGATCCGCCGCCTCAACCTGCTGTTTGGGATCCAGTGCAAGATCGCCGAGGAGTGGACGGGCCTGACCGCGCTGCTCGACGACTGCGCCCGGCTCGCCCGCGAGGCCGGGGTGGCGAAGTCCGGCGACCTGATCGCGATCACCGCCGGCCTGCCCCAACAGGACCTGGGCACCAACCTCTTCGAGATCCATAGGGTTCCGTAGGTGAAGGTCGACGCCGGGACGTACCAGCCAACGGTCGACGCTGCCGGCGCGGCCGCCGTCCAGGCCGAGGCGGACGGTTACGACGGCTGGTGGGCGTTCGAGACGCAGATCGACCCCTTCCTCGCCTGCGCGATCGCCGCCGAGCGGACCGAGACGGTCGGGATCGGCACCTCGATCGTGGTCGCGTTCGCCCGCAACCCGATGACGGTGGCGCTGCAGGCCAACGATGTCCAGGCGCTCTCGGGCGGGCGCTTCACGCTCGGGCTCGGCTCGCAGATCAAGGCGCACATCACCCGGCGCTATTCGATGGAGTGGTCCAAGCCCGCGGCGCGGATGCGGGAGTTCGTGCTGGCGATCCGCGCGATCTGGAAGGCCTGGGAGACAAGCGAGCCCCTGAGCTTCGAGGGCGACTTCTACACCCACACCCTGATGGCGCCGTTCTTCGACCCGGGGGCGAACCCGCACGGCAACCCGCCGATCATGGTGGCCGGCGTCGGGCCGCTGATGACCGAGGCGGCCGGCGAGGTCGCCGACGGGCTGCTCGTCCACGGCTTCTCCACCGAGCGCTACCTGCGCGAGGCCACCCTGCCCGCGCTCGAGAAGGGCTGGCAGAAGGCCGGGCGGTCCCGCGGCGACTTCGAGATCACCGCGCCCGCGATGGTCGTCGCCGCGGACACCGAGGAGGAGATGGCCGCCGGCGTCGCGACGATCAAGCAGCAGCTCGCCTTCTACGGCTCCACCCCCGCCTACCGCCCGGTCCTCGACCTCCACGGCTGGGGCGACCTGCAGGAGGAGCTTCGAGCGATGACCAAGCGCGGCGAGTGGGACCGGATGCCGGAGCTGATCGACGACGAGCTCGTCCAGACCTTCGCGGTCGTCGGCACGCCGGAGGAGGCGATCGCCGAGATCAAGCGCCGCTATGGCGACATCGCGACCCGGATCACGCTGCAGCTGCCGGCCGAGCGCGACGAAGAGCGCTGGCGCGGCCTGTTCGACGAGCTGCGCGCCAGTTGAAGCACTCGCTGCGCCTGATCGCGCCGCTCCTGTGGATGGCCCTGATCTTCTGGATGTCCAGCCGCTCCACCGTCGGCCCCGACCTGCCCGAGTTCACCCGCTGGATCGCGCACTTCACCGAGTACGCGACGCTCGCCGCCCTGTGGTTCTGGGCCCTGGCGCCGGTCCTCGGCCGGCAGGCGCTGATCGCCGCCGCCGCGATCAGCGCGCTCTACGCGCTCAGCGACGAATGGCACCAGAGCTTCGTGCCCGGGCGTGACTCGGACCCGAAGGACTTCCTGATCGACTGCGTCGGCATCACGGCTGGGCTCTGGTTAGCTCAGCGAGTGCCCGTGCGTCGGCGTCCGACATCCCCGTGATCGGCTCGCCGTCCCAGGTCATGTCGTAGTCCATCGCGTCCTGCAGATTGGCGTGCTCCTTGTGCGACACGCCCGCGAAGTGGGCGAGCGAGAACGCCGAGTACAGCGTCGGCAGCGGGTCGTGCCAACCATCGCCGGCGTCGTGGACCCGCGCCAGGTCGCGGATCGTCTGCGGCATGCGCTTGAAGCCGTCGGAGAACGCGTCGCCCACCACCGCCAGCTCGAGCTGCATCGTCTCGCCGGGCGGCAGCAGGAAGGTGTCGGCGTCGGCATCGAACAGGCCGCGGGCGATCTGGTCGGGGGGCAGCAGGAGCGCGCCGTCGGTCGCTCGCGGGTTGCACTCGACGAAGGAGAGCCCGTCGTCGGTGACCAGGAAGTCGAACGAGATCTGGCCGGTGTATCCGAGCTCCGACACCAGCGGCTCGATCAGCCGCAGCGACTCCAGCCCGTCGATCGACTCGAACTGGATCCCGGTCGAGTGGTGCCATTGCCGCGGGATGCGGTACATCAGGTGCGAGCTGACCGTGCCCTCGTGGACGGTCGAATAGGTGCAGACCGTCTCGCCCTCGACGAACGGCTGGATCACCCACGGGATCTCCGGCGTCGGGTGGACGTCGGCCGGGTCGAGCGCACCGGCGAGCGGCCCGGCGTTGGTGAGCAGGTCGACGCCGCCGCGGCTGAACACGGCGCGGCCGAAGTACCGGTCGAAGCGCGCGATCGCGGCAGCCAGCTCGTCGTCCGAGGTGGCGACGACCGTCTCGGGGATCGGCAGGCCGAGCCCGCGGACGAGCTCCTCGAACGCGGATTTGTCGTGCAGCCGGATCAGGGACTCGAACCGGCCGCAGAAGATCGCCGCCTTCTCCGCGAGCCGGTCGCGCTGAGTCGAGATGTAGAACGCCTCCTCGAAGGCCGGGACGACGACGTCGATCCCCTGCTCGCCGATGATGCGCTCGAGCGCGTCGACGAAGGCCTCGGTCTCCTTCCGCGCCGACGGGTAGACGAAGTGGCCCGCCAGGTACTTCGAGTGGCTGCCGGGCGAGCGCTCGTAGTCGTCGGCGGCGTAGACCTCGTGGCCCGCGTCGGCGAGCTGGCGCACCATGCCAAGCGCGAACGGCATGCGCGAGCTGGTGATCAAAGCCTTCAAGCCCGCGAGCCGCCGGGATCGAGCCCGAAGTCGCCGAAGGGCTCGTCGCGCTCCCGCACGGCCTCCTTGAACCCGGCCTCCATGGCGCGCCGCACGAACTCGTGGCCCTCGGCGGTATGGCGGGCGATCCCGTCGAAGAAGGTCGACAGCGCCTGGGTCGCGTACAAGCCCTGGGCGGCGACGGTCGAGTTGATCTGCAGCTTGTGCATGACGAGCTGGTTGATCGGCAGCCGCGCGACACGCTCCAGCAGCGACTCGAACGCGGCATCGAGCTCGGCCGCCGGCGCCGACTCGCTCGCCAGCCCCCACTCCACGGCGGTCGCGCCGCTGATCGAGTCGCCGGTCAGCAGCAACCGCTTCGCCCGGGTCGGCCCGATCTTGTGCGCCCACAGCGCGGTGGTCGGCACGCCCCAGACCCGAGCGGGCGGATAGCCGATCCGGGCCGTGTCCTCGGCCACCATCAGGTCCGAGCACAGCGCCATGTCGGTGCCCCCGGCGATGCAGTAGCCGTGCACCTTGCAGACGACCGGCTTCTCCGAGTGGAACAGGCTCATGAAGCCGCGGACGTTGCGGCTCATCATCTGGAAGTCGGTGACCGGATCCCAGTCGGACTCCGGCGCGTGGTTGGCGGCAAGGACCGCCGGGTCAAGCGGTGACCCGTCCCCGCTGTGGTCGCTGACCGCACCGTCGCCCGACCGCTCGGCGGACGCGACCAGGTCGTAGCCGCCGCAGAACCCGGTGCCGTTGCCGGCGAGGGCGATCGCGTGGACGTCCGGATCGAGATTGGCGCGCTCGACGCAGTCGGCGAGCTCGCGCGGCATCTCCAGCGTGATCCCGTTGCCGCGCTCGGGCCGGTTCAGCGTGATCCGCGCGATCCGGCCGTCGCGCTCGTAGGTCATCGTCGCGAGGTCCATGGGAGTCAGACGCTATCGGTGCGAGTTGGGTTAGGGTGGGCGCGTGTCCGTCCCCGAGGGGGAACCGCGTCTCGACCAGCTCAGTCGAGTCATCGCGGCCGAGCTGCCGCGCCGCCAGGCCCTGCGCCTGGGCGCCGGCGTCCTTCTCGCCGGCACGTTCCTGGGCGGCCTGCTGCCGAAGCGGGCGTACGCGATCACGTGCGAGCAGTACTGCTCGTCCGGTGGCGGTTGTCCCGGCGAGACCCCCGCCTGCTGCTGCGTGCCGAGCAGCGAGACCGAGGGCGCGATCGTGGTCCCGGTCGGCGGCTCCTGCTACGACCCGAACAAGCAGCACTGCTGCCAAGTCCAGCGCCCTGACGGAACCGCGTCGGTGGTCCTCTGCGCCAAGGACGAGAAGTGCAACCCGACCAACTACGAGGACTACTGCACCTTCGCCTGCGACAACGTCTGCGGCGACGACTGCTGCGGCGAGAGCGAGGCGTGCGTGAAGACGAAGGGCTCGGAGGTCAAGCGTTGCTGCCCGAGCAAGGAGTGGAACGCCTGCCTCAACCGCAAGAAATGCTGCCCGCCGAAGGAGAAGTGCTGCGGCAAGAAGTGCTGCCCCCAGGGGCACGACTGCTGCGCCCCGGACAAGCACGGGTTCCCGGGCAAGGCCGAATGCTGCGACCCCCGGACACACAAGTGCGTGTTCGGCAAGTGCAAGCCGCGGCGCTAGCCCAGCCGGAAGTGCAGACCGAAGAAGTCGAGCATCGCGGGCAGCGGCTTGTCCGGGTCGAGCGAACCGGAGACCAGCTCGACCTCCCGGCCGGTCAGCAGCGTCGACAGGACCGCGGTACCGGCCAGGCGGGCGATCGCGGTGCCCGGGCAGCCCTGCGGCCCGCGGCTGAAGTGGTTGAACGACCACTCGGCCGGTCCGCCGCCGTCGAGCCAGTGCTCGGGCGTGAGGCGGTCGGCCCACTCATGGCGCTCGCGGTCGCGGTGCAGGAACGTGTTGGGGATGAGCACCTGCGTGCCGGCGGGAACGCTGACACCGCCCCACTCGGTGTCCTCCAGCGTCACCCGGGCAAGCATCTTCGTCGTCGGCCACAGGCGCATCGCCTCTTCCAGGCAGGCCTCCATGTACGCCGGGTCCTCGAGCGCCCGATCGCGGTGGGCCGGGTGGGTCGCGAGCAGCGCCAGGGCCCGGTACGCGTTGATCGCCAGCGTGTCGCCGGCCGCGAACAGCCAGTGCGGAAGCTGGGCGACCGGCTTGGTCTCCGCGTCCGCCGGGGCCCCGGCGAAGCGGGCCGCCAGGCTGCCCTCCTCCGCGGCGGCGACGTACTCGCCCAGACGGGCGATGAACCCCGCGTAGCGCGCCGAGGGCTTGCCGGGCATCCCGTTCGCCTCGCTCATCATCTCGGCGAGCGTCTCGGAGAGGTCGGCGTCGTCGGCCGCGCCGTCGCCCAGGATTATCCGGCGGGCGATTCGCCGGAAGCTCTCGTTCCACGGGTCCCACCGGAGCTCGTCCCCGCCCTCGGCGTGGTCGGCGAGCGCGAGCGCGTCGGCCTCCTCCTGAGCGATGCCGGCGAAGCGCTCGGCGAGCCCCGCGAGCGGGCCGCCGGTGTCGAGCACGGCCTCCGTGAACGCCCGGCGGCGGCGCCAGTCCTCGCCGCGGCTGATCGTCAGGGCATCGGGCTGGAAGGCGGTCATGCCGTCCTTCTTCGCCTTCGGGTCGGACGCGAACGGATCCGGCGACGCCTCGAGCGCCCGGTGGACGTCGGCGGGCGTCAGCAGCAGCAGGGCCTTGTCGCGGATGACCCGGACCCAGACCGGACCGCCGTTGTGGCCGCGGCGCATCCCGCCGAGCAGGCCGATCGCCTGCCCGTCGACGTTCGCCGCTGTCGCCGCGGCGACAGCGTTGCGGCGGGGGCGGAAGACGCCCTGGAGGCCGTTCGGCACGATCACGAGCGCGTTGAAGCGCACGTTCTCGAACAGGGATGCCCCGCTGGGAGCGCTCAACTCAGGCGAGCCGCCGCCAGGGAGCGAACGCGTTCTCGCAGCCCTCGAGGGCCGGGCCGAGCTCCGGGTGATGCCGGAGCAGCACGTCGACCATCGTGTTGCCCTCCACCCACGCGAGCCCCTCGGGCGTATAGACGTCCTCCGAGTAGTCGTTGGTGAAGAAGCGGTCGGACTTCAGCCGCCGCGAAGCCATCAGGATGAAGATCCGGAACGCGGTATCGCTGAACCCGAAACCCGGCGGCAGCGGCTCGGCCAGCATCCCGACCTGCAGGTCGACGCGGTCGATGTCGCCGTCGTAGACGTCGCGGATCTCCTCCGCCAGCTCGGGATCGTCGGTGAGGTCCTCGAACTTCGTGATCCGCTTCTTGCGGAGCCGCTCGCGGAAGTCGTTGTACCGCGGGACGCCGCGCTCGCGGTCGCGGGCGATGTCGATCGTCCCCAGGTCGACCCGGTCGCCGTTCAGCCGGACGTGGTTCGACAGCGCCTTCGGGTGGTTGCGCAGCGTGATGGCGCCGGGATGCGCGACCCCGAACGAGTAGAGGAGGTTCGACCAACCGTGCTCCTGGATCGTCGGCCGGGTGCCGTGGCCCTGGACCGGCTCGAAGTCGGTCTCGGCCAGCAGCTCGCCGGTGCGGTGGTCGCGGATCTCGTAGTCGTCGGGCAGCAGCGGATGCAGCCTGTAGACGGAGACGAACTCCTCCGTGATCGCGTACGGGGCGGCGTGGTGCTCCTGGTCGGAGCCGACGATGCCGCCGATCATCTCGGTGCCCACGTGGCCGAACTTCTGGCGCACCCAGCGCGGCAGGACCCCGTACCAGTTGGCGTTCATCGCCCGCTCGAGCACGGGGTTGGCGAGGATCCCCGGCGTCCACTCGACCGTGTGGATCTTCGCGCTCAGCGCCGAGTTGACCAGCCGCGCGGTCAAAAAGAGCCGCTCGTCGTCCCAGGTCGGATACGCGCCCTTCAGGTGGTCGCAGATCGAGTTGTGCTCCTTGGCGAACAGCGTGTGCAGGAGCGAGAGCCCGATCCAGTAGTTGTCGGAGAAGCCGGTGAGGTCGACCCCGTCGAGCTTCGGGTCCGTCTCGTTGGGGAGCATCCCGTCCTCGATCGTGAGCTTCCCGTCGACGCCCGAGCGCAGCTCGCGGTTGCGCTCCTCGGTCGAGCCGTAGAGCTGCGAGAGGTCCCACCAGTGGGTGACCGTGTTGACGTAGGTCGGCGGCAAGCCGGACTTCCAGGTCCGGGTTCGATCGGGGCTGGTCGCCCGCAACCGCATCGGCGTGCCCTCGGGCCACTCGTCGTTCGAGTCGAGGTCGATGTCGATGTAGGTGTCCGGCGCGTTCTCGCCGTGGCCGAACCAGTCGTGATTCTGGAACTGGATCCAGCAGGCGGCCAGCACGTTCAGGCTGGTCGCCGGAATGAACTCCCGCCGCAGCAGCAGGCGGTTGGCGACGTCGCGGGGGCTCGGCTGCATCCGCTCGGGCAGCGGCTCGGGCGCCGTCGCGTCGGTCGGCGCGTTGCGCCCGAAGCGGCTGCCGACCATGCCCATCTTCGGGTCGATCGGGTCCTGGCGCGAGCCGTCGTAGGTGCGATACGGCGGCAGGTCCTCCGTCGCAACCCCGCCGTTCTCCCGCGGCGCCTCGGTGTCATAGAGGTTGTGCTCCCGCAGATCGTCGCGGTGCGCACGCAGGTTGAGCAGGGCGACGGGCGTCGGGAGGTTCCACCAGTCCGTCGCGCGGTTTACCTGGTGAAAGACGGTCGAGTTGACCTTCGAGAACGTGTTCTCGATCAGCTGGGTCAGGCCCATGGGCTCACTCCACTTCTGACAGGTGCGAGCGCCAGTCGGGGTCGCGGGAGTCGAGCTCCTCGAAGATCACCGTGCGCAGCTCGTCGTCGTCGATTCCATCGGCGTCGATCGTCGCCGACTCGAACTCGGCATCCCAGCCCGCCGGATATCCGCGGGCGTCGGCGGCGGCCATCGCCAGCTCCTCGCCCTTCGGGCCGATCGCTTCCAGGATCAGCATCCCCATGGGCCAACCCTATCCCCAAATAAGCTGGCCCGGCATGGCCAAGGAAGTCATCGAGATCGAGGCCGCGGGGCGCGAGGTGCGCCTCTCGAGCCCGGGCAAGGTCTACTTCCCCGAGCCCGGCCACACGAAGCGCGACGTTGCCGAGTACTACCTGGCGATGGCCGACGCCGCCTGCCTGCACCTGCGCGAGCGGCCCACGACCATGAAGCGGTTCGTCGAGGGAGTCACCGGCGAGTTCTTCTTCCAGAAGCGGGTGCCGAAGAACGCGCCGGACTGGCTCGAGACGGCGACGGTCAAGTTCCCCAGCGGCCGCAGCGCGACCGAGCTGGTCGCCAACGACGCCGCTCACCTCGTCTGGGCGGTCAACCTCGGGGTGATCGACTTCAACCCGTGGCCGGCGCGCCGCGCGGACCTCGACCGCCCCGACGAGCTGCGGGTCGACCTGGACCCCACGCCGGAGTCCAACTTCGACGAGGTCCGTCAGGTCGCGATGGTGGTGCACGAGACCCTCGGCGACCACGGGCTGCTGGGGTTCCCGAAGACGTCGGGCTCGCGCGGGATCCACGTCAACGTGCGGATCGAGCCGAAGTGGTCGTTCACGGAGGTGCGGCGCGCGGCGCTGGCGCTCGCGCGCGAGGTCGAGCGGCGCAGCCCGCTCGCGACCTCCAAGTGGTGGAAGGAGGAACGCCACGGCGTCTTCGTCGATTACAACCAGAACGCCCGCGACCGCACGGTCGCGTCCGCCTGGTCGGTGCGCCCGGTGCCCGACGCCCGCGTGTCCACCCCGATCGAATGGGACGAGGTGCCCGACGTGGACCCGGCCGAGCTTCGCCTCGACACCGTCCCGGCGCGGCTCGCCGAGCGCGGCGATCCTTCGGCCGCGATCGACGACGTGCATCACTCGCTCGACTCGCTGCTCGAGCTCGCCGACCGCGACGAGGCCGAGGGCCTCGGCGATGCGCCGTGGCCGCCCCACTTCCGCAAGCAGCGGAACGAGCCAAAGCGCGTCCAGCCGAGCCGCGCGAAGAAGGGCTAACCCTACCGGGCGACCACGCCCCAGCAGGCGGCGGGCACCTTCAGCTCGTCGCCGTCGCGGAACTGCTCCATCCGCTCCTCGATCGTCGCCCGGACCGCCTGCCGCTCGTCCTCGTCGAGGCCCTTGATCACCCTCGCGAGGGGGCCGGCGAGCTTGGTCAGCGTCTCCCAGACGTCCTCGGTGTCGTAGCGCCACTCGAACGTGAGCTCCTCGATCTCCGGATCCTCGAACCCGGCACCGGTGACGACCTCGCGGAGGCGGTCCTGGTCGCCGAGCGCGAAGATCCCCGGCACTCCGGGCTCCGGCGGCGGCACGTGGCCCCGCTCGACGAGGGTCATTCCCGGGATCGCCGCCCACATGTTGCGGTCCGGGGTCTGCCACACGACGAACGCCAGCGTGCCCTCGTCGCGCAGGACGCGGTTGGTCTCCGCGAGCGCCTTGACCGGGTCGGCCATCAGCATGTAGCTCCAACGGCTGACAACCCCGTCGACGCTGTCGTCACGGAGGTCCATCGCCTCCGCGTCCATGACCCGGAACTCGACGTTGTCGATCCCGCGCGCCGCGCCGTTGCGCCGCGCGGCCTCGACCATCTCCGGGGCGAAGTCGCTGCAGATCACGCCGCCCTCGTCGCCGACGCGCTCCGCGGCCGCGAACCCGAGGTCGCCGGTCCCGGCCGCGACGTCGAGGATCGTCTGGCCCGGCTGCGGATCGACCCGGCCGACGATCCACTCGTTGATCGCCGCGGTGAATCCGAGCTGCCACTCCCGGCGCTCCTCCCAGCCCGAGGCCATCTCGTCCCAGGTCCGCAGGCTCGTCTCGCGGTACTCGTCCAGGTCCATCGCCAACCCCTCTCGCAGTGGTGTGGGGCGACCCTAACCGCTCACTGGTCGAGCTGCTCGAGCCTGCACTCGTCCGGCGGCTTGTCGTCGCGCCAGCGCAGGATCTTCGACCCGTGGCGGATCCGGCCGGCGGAGACATGGTCGAAGCTGACCTCGATCACCAGCTCGGGGCGCAGCGAGACCCACTCCAGGTCGCGGTCGGCGGCCCAGCGGCTCGGCTCCGCGGAACCTCTCTCGCCGGTCTCATAGGGAGCGAGCTTGTCCACCAGCTCGCGCTTCTCCTTCGCCTTCAGGCCGGAGGTGTGGCCGACGATGTGCAGCTCCCCCCGCTTGTCGTACAGCCCCAGGATCAGCGAGCCGACCGTGTTCTCCTCCTTGCCCGGGCGCCAGCCGGCGACAACGGCGTCGATCGTCCGCAGCCGCTTGACCTTGACCATCGCCTTGCGCTCTCCGCGCAGGTAGGGCGACCCGGTCTTCTTGGCGATCACGCCCTCCCCCGACTGCAGCCACGGCTCGGCCTCCTCGGGGTCGTCGACGAGTGGGGTGAGCTCCACCGTCCCCCGCTTCTTCTTCCAGCTCTCGAAGAGCTTCTCCAGCGCGGCGCGCCGCTCGGAGAACGGGTCCTCGAGCGCACTGTGGTCGCCCACCGCGAGGATGTCGAACGCGCGGAAGATCGCGGGGGTCTGCTCCGCCAGCATGTTCACCCGCGACTCCGCGGGATGAAGGCGGTTCTGGAGCGCATCGAAGATCTCGACCCCGTCCTCGCCGAGGATCAGCAGCTCGCCATCGATGATGTACCGGCCCGGCGGGAACTCGAGCTCGGGGAAGTACCGGGCCAGGGGGCGCCCGCTTCGCGACTGCAGGAAGACGTCGTCGCCGTCCACGAAGGCGATGGCCCGGAAGCCGTCGTACTTCGGCTCGTAGACCCAGCCCTCGTCGGTCGGCAGGGTCTTGCGCGAGAGCGCGAGCTGCGGCTCGATCGGAGGCTTCAGGGGGAGCGGCACGCGGCTAGTCTCGCAGCCGTGCCTACGACGGAGCCGCCCGCCGACTGCGACCTCGCCGTGATCGGCGCCGGGATCGTCGGCCTCGCGGTCGCGCGCGAACTGGCGCTGCGCCACGACGGGATCCGGGTGGCGGTGTTCGAGCGCGAGCCCCGGATCGGCGCCCACCAGACCAGCCACTCCAGCGGCGTCATCCACTCCGGCATCTACTACCAGCCTGGCTCGCTGAAGGCCAGGCTCTGCGTCGCCGGCATGCGCGAGCTCTACGAGTACTGCGACGCGCGCGGCATCGAGGCGAGGCGCGACGGCAAGCTGATCGTCGCGACTGCCGATGATGAGCTCGGACGGCTCGACGAGCTCGAGCGCCGGGGCACGGCCAACGGCGTGCCGGGGCTGCGCCGGATCGGGCCCGACGAGATCCGGGAGATCGAGCCGCACGCGGCCGGCGTGGCGGCGCTGCACTCGCCGGAGACGGGGGTCGTGGACTTCGAGCGGGTGGCGGGCGCCTACGCGGACGACCTGCGCGCCGCGGGCGGCGGGGTCTTCACCGGGTGCGGCGTCGGCGCGATCGACGACGGCACGGTCACGCACTCGCTCGGGACGACGAGCGCGCGGGCGGTGGTCGTCTGCGCGGGCGCGTGGGGCGACTGCCTCGCCCG
>JADMIO011227264.1_pt1 | contig 23753 bp, 23 predicted proteins | sample 8958161 | NCBI WGS metagenome assembly JADMIO01 (sample SAMN16585339, study PRJNA669376) | soil metagenome | isolation source: Crop rotation soil | place: USA: Cullars Rotation, Alabama | collected 2011
CGCGACAACTTGTCCACGTGGAATTCTAAGCTTAGGATCCCAATGTGCTGGAAAGCAGCGGTCAGACCCCGGTAGCCCACGCCGGAGGAATTGCCGCTTGATTTGCAAGGGCGAGTTTTGGTATTCTATGCGGGTTGTCACCTTCGCCACTTGCCCGCACGCCGCGGCGCGCAGACTGTGGCGAAACGAGCCGCCGCCTGGGCGGCTTCCTCGATCCCGGAACGGAGCGGCAAAATGAAAGTTCGGCCGTCAGTTAAGAAAATGTGCGACGACTGCAAGATCATTCGTCGCGAAGGCGTTGTGCGGGTGATTTGTAAGAAGAATCCGAAGCACAAACAGCGCCAGGGTTAAATTGGTTGGCGAGGTAAGGGCCGGGCCTTTACCGTTGCCGCACAGGAGGAGCATCCGTGGCCCGCATCGCCGGCGTCGACTTACCACGTGATAAGCGCGTAGAAACCGCGCTCACATATATTTTCGGTGTGGGACTCTCCACCAGCAAAGAGATCCTGGAGAAAACGGGGGTCAATCCCAGTACCCGCGTCCGGGAACTCTCGGAAGGAGACGTAGCCCGACTGCGCGAGGTCCTGGAGCGCGAGTATCGCGTCGAGGGAGACCTGCGCCGCCAGATCAACATGAACATTCGCCGGTTGAGCGAGATCGGGTGCTATCGCGGTATTCGCCATCGACGCGGACTGCCTGTGCGCGGTCAGCGGACCCGAACCAATGCTCGGATGCGGAAAGGTCCGCGCCGTACCGTCGGCGTGCGACGGAAGAAGGGGAAGTAAGCCGTGGCCAAAAAGCAATCCACCGGTCGCCAGAAGGTCAAAGAGAAGCGGCAGGTGCTGCAGGGCGTGGCTCACATTCAGTCCACGTTCAACAACACCATCGTTACCATTTCGGATCAAAAGGGCGAAGTTCTCTCGTGGGCTTCCGCGGGGTCCGTGGGTTTCAAGGGCACCAAGAAGGGCACCCCGTTCGCTGCGCAGATGGCCGCCGAGAACGCGGCCCGCAAGGCGACGGAGCACGGCCTAAAGCGGCTCGAGGTGTTCGTCAAGGGTCCGGGCAGCGGACGAGAGACCGCCATCCGTGCGCTTTCCACAGTGGGCATCGAAGTTACCCTCATCAAGGATGTGACGCCGATTCCGCACAACGGCTGCCGGCCTCCCAAGCGGCGGCGCGTGTAAGGATTAAGTTTCAAGTTACAGGTTACAAGCGGCAGGTTGAGAACGGATGGTGTTCGGTTGTGTGCGGACCGGTGGGTGTCCAAACCGGCAGCCTCGAACACGCAGCGTGCCGCTCCGGGAGATGATTGATGGCAGTTTATAGCGGGCCGGTTTGCCGGCTTTGCCGTCGAGACGGTGTGAAGCTGTACCTCAAGGGAGAGCGCTGCTACACCAGCAAGTGCGCGATCGAGCGGCGAAAGTATCCGCCGGGTCAGCATGGTCAGCGCCAGCGCAAACTCGCGGAGTACGGTGTGCAGCTTCGCGAAAAGCAGAAGCTGAAGCGCATCTACCGGGTGCTCGAGCGCCAGTTCCGCACCTATTTCAAGGAGGCGGTGCGGCGTAAGGGCGTCACCGGCGAGACCCTCCTCCAGCTTCTCGAGCTCCGGCTCGATAACGTAGTGTTCCGCCTCGGCTACGGATTGTCCCGTCGCCAGGCGAGGCAACTCGCGAACCACGGTCATTTCCTGGTCAACGGCAAGAAGGTCAATATCCCGAGTTACCAGCTTCGACCGGGAGACACCGTTGCCGTGGCGGAAAGCAGCAAGACCGCGGGGGCCATCATCGAGGCCATCAACACCAACCGGGAGCCACCCGTGTGGCTGTCACGGGAGGGGATGAGCGGCCAGCTGCTGTCTGTCCCAACTCGCGATCAGATTGACACTCAGGTCAACGAAGCGCTCATCGTCGAGTTCTATTCCCGCTAGGCGCCGTCGCCCAATTCCGCACCGCGCTCCTTCCGTGTGCCCTCCGGCCGGAAAGGGCGCGGTGATCGGAACGGGTGGAGTACGAAGTCGCAGGCGCGGTCGACGACGATTCGAGCACGAGTGAGGAAACAATGAGCATAGAAACCCAGGGTCCCCGGGTTGAGACACTGGAGCACAACGAAACGTACGGCAAGTTTGTGGTGGAGCCTCTGGAGCGTGGCTATGGCGTAACGCTCGCGAGCCCGCTTCGGAGAGTGCTGCTCTCCTCGCTGCCGGGCGCCGCGATCACGTCCGTTCGCATCGACGGCGTGCTCCACGAGTTCGCCACCATCCCGGGGCTCCGCGAAGATACCACCGAGCTGCTTCTCAATCTGAAAGAGCTCGCGATCAAGGTCGAACAGAGCTCAACCACGCCCCTCGGCGAAGATGGCGAGGTGCACATCCTCCGCATCGAGAAGCGCGGCGAGGGCGACATCACCGGCGCCGATATCGAGTGCCCGGCGGACGTGGAGATCGTGAACCCCGAAGTCCACATCGCGACACTCGCGGACGAGAACGCGTCCCTCACGATGGAGATGACTGTCGAGGTCGGTAAGGGCTACGTGCTCCCGGAGAAGCACGAGCGCTACAAGGGACAGATCGGCGTTATTCCGGTGGGATCCGCCTTCTCGCCGGTGCGGCGCGCCAACTTCGCTATCGAACAGACCCGCGTCGGCAGCCGATCCGACTTCGAGCGCCTGATCCTCGAAGTGGAGACCAACGGCACTATCGCTCCGGGCGAGGCGATGACTGAGGCGGCCCAGGTGCTCGACCAGTTCGTGAGACTGTTCTTCGACGTCAGCTCAGACCGGGTGGCTCGCCCGATCGACGAGTTTGCTTCGCAGGGACCTCTCCGGCCCAGCGGTCCCGCCGCTCCAGACGTCCGTATCGAAGAGCTTGACTTCTCGGTTCGAACTTACAATTGTCTCAAGAAGGCGAACATCCAGACCGTGGCCGACCTCGTCAAAGCCTCCGAAGAAGAGCTGATGAACATTCGGAACTTCGGACGGAAGTCGCTGGTGGAAGTCCAGGAGAAGCTGGCGCAGTTCGGGTACACGCTGGCGGGGAGCAGCGGCTCCGCGACGGTAGGCGAAGGGGACTAAGATGCGGCACCGCGTGCAGGGTAGGAAGCTAGGCCTGCCGTCCGATCAACGGATGGCGCTCCTCAAGGGATTGGTACGCCAGCTTCTGGCCAACAACTCGATCGTAACCACGGAAACCCGCGCCAAGGAAGTCCGCCGCCTCGCCGAGCGCCTGATCACGTTGGCCCGCGAGGATACACTGAACAACCGGCGGCTCAGCCGGAAGTATCTGGCTACGCACACGCCCGTTAAGGCCGTTAAGAAGCCTGAAGGCTACAACCAGCTCTCGCCCACCGCGAAGGCTCGAGTTACGGAAAAGCTCAAGGGCCGCAAGGCGGTGCGCACGGGAGTGAGCACGGACGACTTCGTGAACCGGCTGTTCAAAGAGGTCGCGCCGCACATGAAGGACCGTCCGGGCGGGTACACGCGGATGTTCAAGATCGGTTTCCGGAGAGGCGATGCCGCACCGATGGTGAAGCTGGAGATCGTTCAGGAGTAGCATGCGCCGCCTGCGCCTGCTGCTGGAATACGACGGCACGGATTTCGACGGGTTCCAGAAGCAGCCGGAACGAAGCACGGTCCAGGGAGTTCTAGAAGACAAGCTTTCGCAGGTATGCGGCCATCTCGTGGCGGTTACGGGAGCCGGCAGAACCGATGCAGGCGTTCATGCCCTCGGGCAGGTGGCGCACTTTGACAGTACGAGCCGTATTCCGGCCGACCGGGTTCCGAGGGCGGTGAACTCACTGCCCGGGAGTGGACTGGTGGTCCGGCATGCGGAGGAGACGATGCCCGATTTCCACGCGCGGTTCGGCGCGGCGCGGCGAACGTATCGCTACTACGCTAGTGGGGACCTACCCTCCCCCTTCCTGGAGAGATACGTGACGTACGCACCGGGTCTGAGACCGGATGCGGCGGAGCGGATACGGATCGGGCTGGCGCCTCTGGTAGGCCGGCACGATTTCGTGACCTTCTGCGATGCCGATGCGGCTTCCAAAGGCACGGTGCGCAACCTGCTGAGAGCCGAGGTGCGGGAGCGCGGAGCGCTGCTCGCCATCGAGCTCACGGCGGACGCGTTTCTGCGAAGCATGGCTCGGACCATCGTGGGGATGGCGCTGGATATCGGGAAGGGACGGAGTGAACCGGAAACGCTGGTCGAGTCGCTGGCCGCGCGTGACCGGGCGGCCGCGGCAATGACGGCGCCGGCAAACGGACTGTTCCTGATGCGAGTGGATTATCCGGACGGTTATCCGGAAGGCCGGCCGCTTTCGGAAGCGCCGTGGTGGGAGGATTCTCCCTCACCGATGGGTGAGCGTGAATCCGGCTAGAGATTTGAGAGACGAGCAGAATGCTGCCTTCTCCGGGCTGGGGAGGGGCGAGGAGGGTTAAGCCCTCCGTGGGAGCGATCGATGAAGACTTACATGGCAAAGGGCGAGACCATCGAGCGATCCTGGTGGGTCATCGATGCCGCCGGGCAGCCGCTGGGAAGGCTCGCGCAGCAGGTCGCGCTGATTTTGCGCGGAAAGCACAAGCCGACTTTCACGCCGCACGTGGATACCGGCGATCACGTGATCGTCATCAACGCGGACAAGGTGGTGCTCAGCGGCAACAAAAGCGAGGAGCGGATCTACTGGCACTCCCAGTATCCGGGCGGGTTGAAGTCCGTAACCCGCGGCGCCATGCTGGAAAAGCGGCCCGATCGCCTGGTGGAGCGTACCGTGAAGGGAATGCTTCCCCACAATCGCCTCGGTGCCCAGATGTACCGAAAGTTGAAAGTTTACGCAGGCACTTCGCACCCGCACCAGGGTCAGAAGCCGCAGGCATACACGCCGTAATCGGAGGACTGGTTTGGCCGACGCATCTCTTACCTATTACGCCACCGGCAAACGGAAGAACGCCACCGCTAAGGTGTGGTTGATTCCCGGCGGTTCCGGCGCCATCACCGTGAACGGTCGACCGCTGACCGATTACGTCCAGCGGCGCGCGCTGGAGCTCCTCGTCGTCCAGCCTCTCCGCATCACGGAGACCGAAGGCCAGTTCGACATCAAGGCTAAGGCTTTCGGCGGCGGCATCTCCGGTCAGGCGGGCGCCGTGCGACATGGGATTTCCAAGGCGCTGGTGAGCGCGGATCCCGAACTGCGGCCCCCGCTCCGCCGCGGCGGCTACCTGACTCGCGACCCGCGCGTGAAAGAGCGGAAGAAGTACGGACGCAAGCGCGCCCGGCGCGGCTTCCAGTTCAGCAAGCGCTAAGTCGCAATTGCCTTCCAATTCGACAGGCGGCTGCGGAAGCACTTTCCGCAGCCGCCTGTCGTCGTCTCAGTTTGTGGGACGTATCGCATGGAACCGGCGGGCAGGATTCTTCGCCCAAAAGGTACAAACTCTGCCTGGAACACTTCGCTTTCGCGCGTCCGTATACTCAGCCGTGACTAACACCTGCCGCTCGCTGTTCCTGCTTTCGCTCTCTTTCGGCGCCGCTCTCGCTAACGGGGCACGAGCCGATCTCCGGATCCCTCTCCGAGGGCGAACCAGCGCCAATCGCCCGCCCGTGCTGCCGCCGGCAGAGGGCGATATCCCGGTAGAAGCGCTGCCGCCGGAAGAGGTCTCCGTAAAGGCGCGCCTGGGGAAAATGGTCGCTCCCCAATCGGAAGTGCGGCGGATGCCGGACTACAGGTCACCATGGGTGGGCACCGTCAAGGCGGGCGAGCAAGTGGCCGTGGTCAGCAAGTGGCAGGGATGGTACTCCATCCTGATGGCGGACGGCAGTCAGGCCTACGTGCCCCAGGTGGCAGTGGAGCTGCAGCCGTTCGAGGTGCATTCGATCATTCGGCCTGAGCCCGTCGCGCCCGCTTCCACCGCTTCGGCTCCGGCGCCCGGCAACGCCGTGACTACCCTCGCCGCGGCATCCAATCCCATCGGAAAGACGGCGATCGAAGAGGCATTCCGCTACGAAGGGGTGCCGTATGTTTGGGGCGGCAACGGTATGCGCGGCGTGGACTGCAGCGGTCTGGTGAAGAACTGTTTTGCCGCCGCCGGAGTGCGTCTCCCGCGTCGCGCTGGAGAGCAGGCGACAGTGGGACAGGACGTGCCGCTGGATCAGCTTCAGCCGGGTGATCGGCTCTACTTCTCCGTCAAGCACCAGTTCGATCATACCGCGATCTATCTGGGCAACGGCTACTTCATCCACGCCGGCCGCTCCCGCGGCAAAGTCGGCGTAGACAGCCTGAACACTCCGCTCTACGGCAAGAATCTTACGGCTGCGCGCCGGATTTAGGCCTCAATCTCCTCTCTTATAGATAAGAGAGGACGTCTCCCGGTTGCGGTTGCCCGATTTGCGCGAAGCGAGGGATTCTTCGCCCCTACTCCTCGCAATAGTTGATCCTCCCCCTCCCCCGGCCGGGCTCGGAGAAGGGGGAGGGGGAGGGGAGGTTACTTCGTCGCGGCGATCATGCCGTGGTAGCGTCCCATCCAGTACGGAAGCAGCCACGACATCCCGTCCTGTTCGGCGTATCCCGAGTTGCCGGTTCCGGGTCGCAGGAAGCGGCCCGACGGCACGAACGGATCTTCGTTCCATTTGGCCACCACTCGCTCGCTGGCGGGCAGCACGCGGTCCGTATGGAACGGGTTGCGCGGCCCGCGGCCCGATTCGGCGTTCTCCGGCCGGGGGGCCCAGGTGATCTGGACGTCCGCGCGGTGGCGGTTGTCGCACTCCCAGCAGATCAGCTCCCAGGGCCAGTCGCGAAGATTCTGGAGGCTCTCCTCGACGTCGCAGGGCGAGTCCGTTCCCGAGCCGTAGATGAAGTTGAGGAAGCTGCTGTGCTCCGCCCGCTCCGGCGCCCAGGTCGTCTCCAGGCTCCGGACCAGTACCTTACGGAGCTCCGGATCCTTTTCGAGCTGCATGATCGGGTAGTAGGCACAGGCGGCGAGTTCGTCGTCGGAGTGGTTCTGACGCCACCAGTCGCCGGTCGCCCGCTGGTCGATCGTGTTCGTCAGGTAATGGTGCTTGTTGATCAGGTAGAGGTAGGCTTCCTGGTACTTGGGATTTCCGGTGAGGTGATACGCGACCTTCAGGTGTGAGAGGATTTCCAGCGAGTTGAGTCCCCGGCCGCCGCGCCACACGGGGTCGTCGTTGAGGTACTTCGGCGCCCAGACGCCCCAGCGAGTGTGATACCCCGTCGGGCCAACCAGGTTGAAGTCGTGCGCGATGATGTTGTCCGTCACCGCGGCGCAGGCAGCTTCGATCCGCTTCTTTTCCGCGGCGTCAGCAACGAGGTCGTGGTAGACGTACCAGGCCCAATAGTGGCCATCCAACTCGTCTGAGGAAGTGTCCCCCTTGCACAGGATGTTCGGGTTGACCGGGGACTGGAACCAGATGGTGTAGTCCTTCCCCTCGATCCGCGACTGCAGTTTTTCGTCGTAGCCGGCGATGTCCTCGCCCTTGTAGACGATGGCCCGCGCCGGGAAGCCGGGACTTCCGGTGTAGGTGAGGAGATCGAGCATCGCGTCCATCGACTTCTTCGCCAGCGCGCGAGCTTCCGGATCGTGGGTCGCACCGTACCGGAACGCTTCCGCAGCGACGTACATACCGCTCCAAAGGCCGTCGTTGTCGTCCGCAAATCGGATGAGGCCGCCCTTGGGATCGCCCTCGACCTTGAAGCCGCACCAGGTGATGTAGCCGCGGCGGCTGTGGCGGGCCTGGGTGATCTCTTCGTAGTGCCGAGACTTCTCTTCGAGAGAGATCTGGCGGTGGTACAGGTGCGCCACTCCGCCGTTGGTGGCTACCCACACGCCATCAGGCGCGGCGGCAAGCGCGTTGACTCGGTTATCCGGCAGCCATCGTCGGCCCCAGTAGTACTCCCACTTGCCGTTCAGGCCTCGATGGCAGACGCCTTCGACGGTTCCCACCCAGAGGTCGCCTTGCATGCCCACCGCCAGGCTGGTGACGTGCTCGTAAGGCAGGCCGCGGCGTCCGTCGATCAGCGTCCAGTTCTCTCCGTCGCTGCTGGCGAATACACCGGACAGCGCGCCCAACCACACGTGACCCTTGCTGTCCGCCGCAGCCGAGGTGTAGTCCGGCTGGCCGATCTGCGTCCCCGCCGTCCCTGCCGCGGCGATGAGCGCTCCCTTCACGGATACTGGCCCGAAGCGGTCGCCGTCGGAGCGCATCGCTCCGCGATCGGACACCACCCACACGGTGCCGCGGCTATCCCGGGCCGCGCCTCGCACGTGCGTTCCGGCGGGAAGCGCCTTGCGATTCAGGAACGGGTAGTCGACCGCTAACCGCTTCCCGCCGCGATTCCAGTGACCGTCAACCAGGGTGGCGCTGCCTGCGGCCGTCTGGACACGCACCCCGTCCGAGGACACGGCCACGGCCGTGACCGGTCCCTCGGGCAGCCCGTCTCCCGGGGTGAAGCGGTCGGACATCCGCTGTCCAAATGGAGAAGGAGTGACGGCATCGGGACGCGGCACACCAGCCGCGGCCACCGCCGTAAAGCTCGACAGCACGAAAAGCAGCATCATTCGACGGATCATAGGTTTCCTCAACAGCATTCCAACGACAGGTCGAATTTCGTTCGTCCAGGCACCACCGCCCTCCCTTCCGGCCGGACGAGATTGACCCGACTGGGCCTACCAATCGTCCGGCGTTAGAATTGGAATGCCGGTCACCTGGACGGCCTTTGGCGAGGAGCATCCGCTCGGGATACGGGGAGAAGCGTGTGGTACGGATAGGAATCATCGGAGCTCGCGGTTTTGCGGGCGGCGAGCTGCTCAGGCTCGGGCTGCAACACCCGGAATACGAGATCACCTATGTGACCTCCGAGAGCCAGGTCGGCGCGGCTGTGGCCGAGGCGTTTCCTGGACTGCTAGGGACGACGGACCTGCGCTTCTCGAGCTTCACCGATGGCGAAGCGTGCGAGCGCGCCGACGCATTCTTCTTTGCGCTGCCGGATGGGGAGGCGATGGCGCGGGTGGGACCGCTGCTGGAGGCAGGAAAGCGAGTGGTCGACCTCTCCGGAGATTTCCGCGTGCGGGATCCGGAGAATTACCGCCGGTGGTACGGGCGGGAACATGTCTCACCGCAGCTCCTTAGTCAGGCGATATACGGGATGCCGGAGCTGGACACCTCGGTCCGAGAGGCGCAGCTAATTGCGAACCCGGGCTGCTATCCTACCGCTATCCTGCTCGCGGTCGCCCCTCTTTTCGCATCGGGACTGGTAGAGCCGGACTCGTTGATCTCGGACGCGAAGAGCGGAGTTTCCGGCGCCGGGGGACGGTCGGCTCTCGATCCCGCGTTTTCCTTCGCGGCGATTGCGGACAACTTCCGGGCGTACAGCGTCACTGGCCACCGGCATATCGCGGAGATGGAGCAGATGCTCGGTCGGTGGACTGCGGAGGACGCTCCGAAAATGAGCTTCACCCCGCACCTGCTGCCGCTGATGCGAGGAATTCTGGCCACCTGCTACCTCCGACTGCGAGAGGCAGCCACCGCCGAAGATCTGACGCGGCGATACGTGGACTTTTACCGGGCGGCGCCCTTTGTCCACGTGCTGGAATCCGGCCTCCCGGAACTGCGATTCGTTTCCGGCTCGAACGCCTGCCACGTGGCGCTTCGGGTTGATGCGCGGACACGTCGCGTGATCTGTATCAGCGCGATCGATAACCTGGTCAAAGGCGCCGCCGGCTCTGCAATTCAGAACATGAACCTGGCCTGCGGCCTTCTAGAGACGGCAGGGCTCCAGGCGCCCGCTACCGGACCTTAGGTCTTCAGAAAGCGGAGGCCGCCGCCAACCTGGCACATCCGTGCCCAGGCTTGCGGCGACCGGCGCTTTCAGCCGAGCTTCGCAGGATACACGCTCCCTATCGGCCTGAAGCCTGGGCTCGCTTGCCCTGCTCGATGAGCTGCTTGACCTTCTGACCGCCCTTGCGGCCGATTTCCTCGTAAAAGCGAGGCCCGTGGCGCTGCGCGGTAACCTCACCGCCTTTGCGGCCGGCTTCTTTGACGGTCATTCCCTCAGACCGTGTCGTCTTCGACTTGCTCTGTGCCATGCTTCCGCTCCTCCGTGCGTATTCACCCGCACGCCGCACCGGCAACCCGCGCGAATAATACAACTGGTCGCTAATCGCGGCGATCCCGTTCGCTATCTACCCAGGCGCTGACATTGCAAAACCCGGGGGCACGCAGGCGCTTCGCCGGAGGCCAACGGCCTCCACGACAAACAGGGGGCTCAATCACTTTGGGAAGGAGGCCGACGGGGTAAACTTATGTCGCGAGGTCGAAGTTAGGCGGTCCGGATTCAGACAGTCCGGCGAATCGCGGGGGTCGAGACCGATGCTGCTGATGCTGCTACTCGGTGTGTTTATCGTGATGATCCTGTTCTCCATGTACGGGGGGCCACTCTTCCGCTGACCCGGGCAGGACGGTGCGGCATGCGGTTCGGGGCGAAGAGCCTCGCGAGGCGCTCATCGATGCTGAGCGACTTGCGTCCAGGCATAAGCGATCCGTCTCAGGTCCTTAGAGCCTCAGGAGCCAGTCGTCTAGCTGCTTCTGCTCACCGTCGGTAAGCGGCCCTTTCTGGGCGGCAGCAGCGTTGACGCTCACCCACTCCCGCTTGCGGATCGACACGATGGTGGAGTCGATGAGGTCCTGGCCCACTAACCAGCGGATAAGCAGCTCCGCAAGTTGAGATCTCGGCTCTCCTGTGGCATCGGCCAATTCGTCCAGCTTCCACCCACGGACGAACGGCGACATTGCGATCGTAGCCATTCCGCGCGACCGTGCCTCGCGGAACATTGCTTCGGCGGCGGGATTGAAAGCGTTGTACGGGTGCAGCACGTGGGTTACCGGATGGTCGGAGGGCAGCCACTCCAGGTCTTCCAGCTTGGCCATTCCCAAACCTACGGCACCAATTCGACCCTCGTTGATCCACTCGGCGGCGAGCTCCAGCTCTCGCCCCAGATCGTCGCGCTCGCCTCGCGTGTGAATGACAAGCAAGTCGACTCGATCCGCCTGGAGCTCGGAAAGAATCCTGTCGAGGCTGCCCGGCTCGTAAGGGGTGTTTTTGACTAGCTCGTGATCGTGGCCCAGCTGCCGGAAGAAGTTCCAGGCCGTGATCGTCGCCTCGGTGCGGCGTCCGAGCTTCTGCATCACCCGACCGAGCGCCACCCGTTCCTGGTAGTAGGTGGTGTCGAACAGCCGGATTCCGGCGTCGAGGCAGTCCGCCACAATCCCGCATTGCTCCTCAAACGAAGCCTCCGGGTCGTTGCCAAGCTGAGCGATATACGAATGGCCTCCGAGGCCGAGTTTGGTAAGAGCTAGCGGACGGTTCATTTGAATTCCTGAGAAGTCACGGGCAAACGCAGACGCACGCGCTGCCGGAGGATCAAGCCCTCTCACGCCCCTGGGCCGAAGCGGTGTCCCGCGCCTGCGGAAATGCTTCGGCGAAGAAGATGTCCGGCACCTGCTCGATCCCCCCTCGATCTCCGGGCTCGGCAAAGCACGGTACCCTATCGCCTTCGAGGATTCCGTTGCGAAGCCGGCTCCGGTAGAGGCAGAGATCGGCCGCGTAAACCACGGTGCCCCGAGTAAACGACTCCGGGAGACGGCGGCGTCGGTAGAATCGGTGAGCCTTCTCTCCGACGATGGCCGCGACTTCGGCAAGCCCGGGATTAGCCGGGCGGGTGCCCCGCAGAGCGCGTGCCATCTCCGCCAGATTGAGCAGAAAACTAGTGGAAATGGCTCGATCGAAGGTGACGAATGCCAGGCAGGGAACGTCGCGGCTGCCGGACTTTCGAATCGCATCCTCCGCGACGACGACTACCGCGTCGACAAGCTCGCCGTGGCGAACAACCTGGGCGGGACGTTCCGACCGCCAGTCCTCGTATAGGGCTAGACCTGCGACCGCCAGGAATGCCGCGCCGGCCGGGACCAGCTCTAGCTCCGGCCGATTGCCGAGACGTCCGCTGGCTACCAGGAGCATCGCGAGGCCGAGGCCCACGCAGAAACATGCCGTGCCCAGAACGAGCTGGCGGGAAATCCTGAGTAGCTCCGGCCTCCGCACGAGAGGGAGCGACTGCTCCCGCAATTCTTCCAGTGTCATAACCACCGCCGCGCCAATTTGCCCGGTGTGACATACCCAGAACATGGAAGAGGGCGTCAACGCGCTTGCTCCCACCTGGAGAGTGCCCGTTATAGGGCGGCGGAAGGCGCCTACGTTTTGCGGTTGTCCCGGTACCGGGAAGCGATGGGGCCGCTCTGGCCCTGGTACTTGGAGCCGAGCTCGGGGTGGCCGTAGGGCCGCTCGGCGGGGGAGTCCATTCGCATGAAGGAAAACTGCGCGATCTTCATGCCCGGCCACAGACGGATCGGCAGGGGAGCGACATTGCTCAGCTCGAGCGTGATCTGGCCGTTGGTCCAGCCCGGATCCACGAAGCCCGCGGTGGCATGGATGAGCAGACCCAACCGACCAAGGGAGGACTTCCCTTCGATGCGCGCGACGATATCGTCTGGCAACGTCAGCCGCTCGAACGTGGTGCCCAGGACGAACTCACCCGGGTGGAGGATGAACGGCTTCCCCTCGTCCACCTTAACCCGTTCCATGAGGTCGTCGCTGACCTGCCACGGATCGATGTCCGAAGTCATGTGGCGGCGAAAGGCGAGGAACGTATCGTCCAGCCGCACGTCCACGGAAGCGGGCTGGATGAAGCCTTCTTCGAGGGGATCGATAACGATTCGTCCCTCGGCTAGGAGCCGGCGAATGGTGCCGTCTGAAAGGATCACAGGTGGCCTGTCTCGTGCCAGCACGGGCCTACGGGTTCTGCGCGACCACCCACTCCGGAGGCCGCATCAGATACACGTTATCCGGGTCGAAGAGAATGGAGTTAACACGCCCGGGAACGGAAAACCGAAATGCCTCCGTTGCCTGCGTGAGATCGATCTGGCGCGTGAGGACCTTCTGGTTCACCTCAAGCTGCAGGTTAAGCTTCGCCCGGTAAGGGATGCCTGCCTGCGTTACCGTGATCGTGACCTCATTTTCGGGAGTGCTCGGGTGCGTCTCGAAAGTATACTTCAGCTGCATTCCCCCGGGTCGACCCAGCCACTGTTGGAAGAACCAATCGAGCTTTCGGCCCGATTCCAACTCGGCGATCGCCTGGAAGTCTGCGATCTTCGCCTTTCCAAAGCGGTACTTGTCCGCGAACTTCCGGAGGATGTGCTGGAACGCGATATCTCCCACCTCATGCCTCAGCATGTGGAGCACTACCGCGCCCTTCTCGTAGACGATCTGCTCGGCGGCTCCGACGGGCTGATAGGGGTCCGTCTCCCCAATGGGCTGGTCGCCCACCCGGGTGATCGCATCGAAATAGGCGGCCTCCGCCCGCGCCACTCGCTTCTGCAGCACCCGCGGATTTCCGGCGCGGGAGGCGTCATACATCCAGGCGCTGTAGTTGGCGAACGCTTCGGTGAGCCATGCCGCGCCGAGCCCCTGAGGAAACACCGAGTTACCCCACCACTGGTGCGCAATCTCATGGGCCACGAATTCGCGGTCCATCTTCGCTTCCTGAAAGCTCTTGTCGATCAGCATGACGAAAGAGGTGGTACCGTAACCGCCCGGAAAAACCGGAATCTCCACTAGCGCCAGCTTTTCGTAGGGGTAGGGTCCGAATCGCTTCTCATAGAAGCGAGCGATCGCCGCCGCTTCCTTCAGGAACGTGGCGCCCTGCTTCCGATGTTGCGGGTAGGTGTAGCAAGACACGGGAGTCCCGGCGCTTCCATCGGAGCCGCCCAGGCGCGTGGTCTGGCAGACGTACTTTCCGGCGGCCAGGGAGACCATTGATGCCACGTGCGTCGTTTCCCACTGGTAAACGGTGGTCTTGGCCTCCTTGACCACATTCTTCAGCGCCCCGATCGAGACCACCGTCATCCCCGTGGGGACCCGCGCGTGCACCTCCACCGGCGCGCGAAAATCCAGTTCACCCGTGGCGGGGTACCATCGTCCTTCCGCTCTCAAGAAGATGCCCGCAGTTGAGATGAGATCGCCATCCGCCAGCTCCTCGCCCGCGGCAGAGCGCTGATAGCGGATGGTAACCACTGCTTCGCGTCCCGGCTCCAACCGCTTCGCCAGGGCGAGGTTGAGCAGGTCATTGACGTGCCGGACCTGCGCGGGAGAACCGTCTACGATCGCGGACAACGGGGAGAACTGCGAATCGAGGCTGAAGTCGAGCGAGCGAAGCGTGTCGCCTCGCGACCGGATGCGAATGATCGCGGTGGCGTCCAGCGAGTGGAGAAGGGGATCCAGGCTGACGTGCAGCGTATAGCGGGTGATCTCGAAGGGGCTGGGCTTATGCGGAGCCGGCTTCGGCTTCTCGCCGGGGGTGCCGGGTTTCGGCGGAGTTGAGGACGATCGCGCCGCCTTACCGGAGGAACCTCCCTGGCTGGGAACAGGAACAACGCGAGTATCCTTTTGCTGCTCCCGCTGCTCCGCTCTGGAATCGCGGGCGATCTCGCCTAACTGCTCCTGGGCTCCGGGTATACCTGGCTGCAGGGTCAGCGCCTGCTGAAAATCCCGCTCCGCTTCCTTGAGATTGCCCCGCTGCTTCTCGTCGATCCCGGCGTTGTAGTGCTTTTGGGCGAGCTCTCGCGTTTGCTCCCGGCGTCCGAACCGGTAGCTCGCGCAGCTCACGAAGAACGCGCCGGCCACGAGCGCAACTGCCACGCCCAGATTCCAGGGGAGGACCGGCTTGCCGCGAGATAGCTTGGGCGCCAGGAGGTACGCCAGTGCGGCTAACCAGACGACAATATTAGCGCCTATGAGCGGTGCCAGCATGTCCTAGGTTTGAACGTAGGGCCGTCTCGTTTAGAACCAACAAGCAAAGCCCTATTCTGTTGCGAGTACCTGATGTCAGGTTGGTGCCAGACCGAGCAGTGTGCGTGTTGCCCCACCTCCGGGCTTGTGATACCCTCTTAAGAGTCGGTGACGGTCAAGCGTTCCCACGGTCGGTGGATCTGGAGCGTAGCGTCCGGCTCGAAGAACGATTGGGAACCAAATAAGCTCCGTGAGAGTTGTTGCACGCGGACCTGGTTCGAGTATTCGTGCCAGCCGTCACCCCACCAGGGAAGTTCGCCGCTTCGCGTTGATACCCTCGCATTCGGATCCGGGCGCATCGAGTCGTCTACCAACCGAACCCTTAAGAATGAGACGGTCATCAACCCAAAGAGTATCGCCGTCCGCCACCTTGTCTTCCGAAATTAGTAAAGCTCCCTCTCGCGGTCTCCCCGCGGTGGTGGAGGCGCTGGATGCCGGTCGAAGTTATCTTCTCTCTATCCAGCGTCCTGACGGCCACTGGGTCGGGGAGCTCACCGGCGACACTATCCTGGAATCGGAATACATCCTGCTCCGTTATTTTCTGGGCAGCACGGAGCCGGATCGCCTGCGGAAGCTGACGAACTACATCCGAAGCTTGCAGAGGGCGGACGGAGGTTGGGCGACTTATCCCGGCGGTCCGGTCGAGGTGAGCGCTTCCGTGAAGGCCTACCTGGCGCTCAAGCTCGCGGGCATTCCGCTAGACGATCCGGAGATGGTGAAGGCCCGAGAGGCGATTCTCGCCGCCGGTGGGGTGACTGCCACCAACTCGTTCACGAAGATATATCTCTCGGTGTTCGGGCTGTACGATTGGGACGGAACGCCGGTGGTCCCGCCCGAGCTTATGCTCCTGCCGAACTGGTTCTACTTGAACCTGTACGAGCTCTCCTCGTGGTCTCGCACCATCGTGGTGCCGCTCTCGATCGTCTCATCGTTCCGCCCACACGTGCCGCTACCCGTGGATATCGACGAGTTGTTCGTCGGCGGTCGGCACGGAAAGCACCTCCGGCTTCCCTGGTCTACCACTCCGATCAGTTGGCGCAACTTCTTCCTGGCGATTGACCGGATCCTTCACTTTCTCGAAGAGCGGAAGCTGCAGCCCTGGAGGAAGCAGGCGCTGCGAGCGTGCGAGAAGTGGATGCTGGACCACTTCCGGAAAACGGGCGGCCTGGGCGCGATCTTTCCTCCGATGGTCAACTCTCTGATGGCGATGCGATGTCTCGGCTACCCGGATGATCATCCGGAGGTGCTGGGCCAGATGCGGGAGATCCTGGCGCTCGAAATCCACGAAGGCGATACGCTCCGCGTGCAGCCTTGCGTCTCCCCCGTGTGGGATACCGCGCTCGCCAGCATTTCCCTGTCGGCGGCGGGAGTGGCGCCAGACGATCCGGCCCTCACCCGGGCCGGTGAGTGGCTCCTGGAAAAGCGCGTCCGCGAGCGAGGGGATTGGGCGTACAAGCGACCCAACGCCCCCTGTACCGCCTGGTTCTTCGAATACGCCAACGAACATTATCCCGACGTCGACGATACCGTCGCCGTGCTGATGGCGCTCAACGGCACCCGCCTGTCCGGCGACGCGCAGAAGGAAAGGATCTGTGCCGAGGCCATCGAGTGGGTCTTCGCGATGCAGTGCCGGGGCGGAGGCTGGGCGTCCTTCGATGTCGACAACGACCGGATGGTTTTCACGCAGATTCCGTTCGCGGATCACAACGCGATGCTGGATCCGCCTACCGCCGACATCACCGGCCGAGTGTTGGAGATGCTTTCCGGGTACGGTTACACGAGCCGCGATCCGAGAATTCGCCGCGCCATCGATTTCATCAAGAGCGAGCAGGAAAGCGATGGCGCATGGTTCGGCCGCTGGGGCGTGAACTACGTCTACGGAACGTGGCAGGTGCTCAAGGGACTTTCTTGCATCGGCGAGGACATGAACCAGCCTTACGTTCGACGTGCCGTAGAGTGGCTCTGCGACACGCAAAATGAAGACGGTGGGTGGGGCGAAACCTGCCACACCTATGACGACCCCGACCTTCGCGGACAAGGCCCCAGTACCGCCTCCCAGACGGCCTGGGCGCTGATGGGCCTCATCTCCGCCGGCGAGGTCTCCAGCGAGGCCGTGCGGCGCGGCGTCCAGTACCTGCTCGAAACGCAGGACGAGCAGGGCACCTGGAACGAGCCGTGGTTTACGGGGACGGGTTTCCCGAAGGTCTTTTACCTGCAATATCACCTGTACTGCAAGTACTTCCCCGTCTTCGCGCTGGGGATGTACGCGAGGCAACTGGAGTTGATCCAGAGCTAACCCCGATATCGTAGCCCGGGGTCGGCGAGCACCCCAGAGGAGAAGCGGCGATGCGTTTTCCGATCCACATTACCACGGACATGATCCGGCACCAGATGGACCAGGCGCGTAAGGGAAACAAGCGCTACCCGATGGTGCTGATGCTCGAGCCGCTTTACACCTGCAACCTGGCCTGTCTTGGCTGTTCGGTCGAGCGACACACGGGTAAGCTCAAAGATCGCTTACCGGTCGCCAAGTGCCTGCAAGCGGTAGACGAGAGCGGCGCGCCCGCCGTCTCGATCTGCGGCGGCGAGCCGACCGTTTACCCGGAGCTCAAGGAGCTCATCGACGGGGTCATCGAGCGCCGCCGACATATCTACCTCTGCACCAACGCCCTTCTCCTGGACAAAAAGGTGTTCGGGGTCATCGAGCCGCATCGGCGCCTGACGATCAACGTGCACCTGGACGGACTCCGCGAAACGCACGACTACGTTTGCGATCGAGAAGGTGTCTACGATCGCGCGATCGAGATGCTCAAGCTCGGCAAGAAGCTCGGCTACCACATGATCACGAACACCACGGTGTTCAAAGAAACAAAGATCGAGGAGGTGGAAGAGCTTTGCCGGCAGATGAATGCCATCGGCACCGACGGTATGCTGATCACTCCGGGCTACGAATATGAGTCCGTCGACCGGGACATGTTCCTAGACCGGAAGGAAACGGAGGAGAAGTTCAAGCGGGTTCTCGAGCTCAGCCGCCGTTACCGCATTACCTCGACCCCGATGTTCCTCGAGTTCGCGGCGGGACTGCGAGAGTATGACTGCTCGCCGTGGAGCACCGTGACGTACACGCCTATGGGTTGGAAGGGCCCTTGCTACCTGATCGCCCAGAAGTACTTCGACAAATGGGAAGAGTTCTGGAACGGCGTCAACTGGGAGTACTGGGAAAGCCGACAGGACATCCGTTGCCGAAACTGCAAGATGCACTCCGGCTTTGAAGCGTCCGCAGTGCGTGAAGCCAGTCGCCGACCCAAAGAGCTCGTCCAGCTCGCCACCTGGAACTTTCTGGGCTAGCCTGCCGGTTCAAGTAGGGCTGTAAGGTCGCAACCCACGCTGTGGGCTCCGGTGCGGCGAGTACGCCGGCAATTGCTGCCTGGATCAGCGATTGGGGTCTAATGTTAGGGGTTGGCCTCGGCTTCGGGCGTAAAGGGGTTTATGTGAGGGCTGTCAGGGGTGGGTCCCAACTCGGCGCATCCTGGTAATGGCGGGCGGATGTCGGTTCTGGTAACGGGCGCAACAGGGTTCGTCGGGAGTCGAGTGGCACGCCGCCTCGTAGAGCGGGGCGGAACCGTCCGTTGCCTCGTTCGCCCCACCAGCATTCTTGAAAACCTGGAAGGTCTTCCCGTGGAGCGCGTTACGGGCGACCTGCAGGAGCCGGCATCACTCGCAAAGGCGGTACGCGGCTGCGAGACGGTCTATCACGTAGCGGCGGACTATCGGCTCTGGAGCCGGGATCCCGGGTTGCTCTATCGGAACAACGTCGACGGGACCCGTAACTTGCTGGCCGCGGCAGAGCGCGAAGGGTGCACGAGGTTCGTATACTGCAGCAGTGTGGGGGCGCTCGGCATTCCGAAGGACGGCACACCGGGACGGGAGTCCACCCCGGTGACGCTGGAGGACATGGTCGGGCATTACAAGCGCTCCAAGTTCCTGGCCGAGCGAGAGGCGGAAGCGGCGGTCGCGCGTGGAGTGCCGGTGGTTATCGTGAATCCCAGCACGCCGGTGGGGCCGTGCGACATCAAGCCCACCGAGACCGGCAAAATAATCGTCCGGTTCTTAAGGGGGCAGATGCCGGCCTACCTCGATACGGGACTGAACTTCATCGACGTGGACGACGTGGCGGAAGGCCACCTGCTCGCGGCGGAAAAGGGGCGAGTCGGAGAGAAATACATCCTCGGCAATCGCAATATGACGCTGCGCGAGCTGTTGGAGACCCTTGCGGCGCTCACGGGGCGATTGGCCCCCAGTGCTAAAATGCCCTACGGCGCGGCGCTGACAATCGCGCGCATCAATGAGTTTTTCATGGGTACGCTGCTCCGGCGTGAGCCGGGCGTTCCGGTAGAAGGCGTGCTCATGGCGCGGAAGAGAATGTTCTTTGACGCCGGGAAGGCGGTACGCGAGCTGGGAATCCCACAATCACCCGTAGAGACAGCCCTGGACCGGGCGATCCGGTGGTTCTGGGATCACGGCTATGCGACGCCTCCGGCACGCTTCATAAGCACGCCCGGCATTATCTAGAGGCGATTACGGGAACTGAGGGCGCTGGAGAGGATAAGGAGATCGAGATGAGAGTCTATCTCGCAAAGGAAGTGGGCTTCTGCTTCGGCGTGAAGCGGGCAATCAACATGACGCGCCAGGCACTGGCGGAGCACAATGACGTCTCGATCCTCGGCGACGTGGTTCACAACCGCACCGTCACCTCCGAGCTGGAGTCCCTGGGCCTGAAGAAGGTCAATGATTTCGACGACGTGAAGGGCGGGACGATGGTCATTCGCGCCCACGGACTGCCGCAGAACCGCATCCAGGAAGGGCACGACCGCGGCCTCAACATCGTGGATGCCACATGCCCGATTGTGAGTCAGGCGCAGCAGGCCGCAATCGAGCTGGAAAATCGCGGCTGCACCGTCATCATCATCGGTGACAAGAACCACGCCGAGATCAAGGGTGTGGTGGGCAACCTGCGCAATCCTGCCGTGGTCGTGGACAGCGTAGAAGAACTCCATGAGGCGAACCTCGATAAGCAGCGCCTTCGACGCGTGGGCGTGATCTTCCAGACCACCCACTCCTTCGAGCTCTGCTCTTCGATCGTGAGCGCGTTGATCCAGATGGCCAAGGAGGTTCAGGTGATCAACACGATCTGCCGGCCCGTGCGCAACCGCCAGACTGACGCCGTCCAGCTCGCCGAGCAGGTGGACGTGATGATTGTGGTCGGCAGCCGGTCCAGTGCCAACACGCTGGAGCTAAAGCACCTCTGCCAGAAGTACAACCCCAACACCGTCCACGTTGAGTGCGCCGATGAGCTCGACATGAGCCGTTTCGAGAACGTGGAGACCGTAGGCGTCGCCTCCGGACTTTCCACGCCTCCCGACATCGTGGAAGAGGTGCGCCGCCGGCTCGTGATCTGGGACCAGCAGCGTTCCGGCGCGAAAGAGCCGGTTCTGGCTTAGTCGCGCCTTCGTACCCGTGGACCACGCTCCCGCTGCCCATCGCCGCGTCGCGATTCTCTTCGCGGTGCCTCAGGAGGCAGCCCCGCTCGCCAGACTCCTTCAGCCTTCGGACGGGGATCCGCCGCCACGGACGCGCGTGTCCAGCCGCGCCGGACGCATCGGAAGTGCTGAAGTGCTGCTCGCAGTCGGAGGGGTCGGCGCCACCCGAGCCCAGCAGTCGTCGGAGGCGATCCTCGCTACCGGTTGGCCCGAGCTGTTGATCATCGCGGGCGTAGCCGGAGCCCTGACGTCGGATCTTTCCGTGGGCGATCTCGTCGCGGCAACCAGTGTCCTAACCGAGATTGGACTTCTGACTCCGCCGATGCTGCTGCCGGGCCTCAGGCAAGGAGCGCTGCTCTCCGCCAATCGTGTTCTAATCACTGCGCAGGAGAAGGGCGAGGCGGTACTCCGGCCGGGAGGGCCGATGGCGGTAGAGATGGAGACTGCAGGATCTGCCCGCGCGGCGATAGAGTGCGGCGTCCCATGGGCCGCGGTCCGCGCCATCTCGGATAATGCCGACGAGCCACTGCCTCTGGACTTCAATCAAGCCCGAACATCGGATGGTAGTCTCAGCATCTCACGGATCGCCCTGATGGCAATTGCGCGCCCGCGGTCGATCCCCGGGTTGATCCGGTTCTCGCGCGATACGGATCGAGCTGCAACCACCCTGGCAAGGTATCTGGCCGGCTGGCTTTCCGGTCACCCGCACCCAATGCCGTGAGCTGGCGGTCGGGCGCTCTCTACAGGTAGCATCAAGCTTCTCGGGTTCGCGATTCGGATCAGGACAATAGGCCCGGCGAGATTTACATTTCCCGGACGCGATGCTGGCACGGGCTGAGTTAGCGGGGCCGGCGGCGAGTGCGGGAAATCCTTCACCTCCGCTTTGTTGCGGTTCGGGATCACTCGTTTACATAAGGTGGCCGCGATTGCGAGGAGAAGGCATTTCGTCCGCGCGTGCCCGACAATATCCTGACTGCGCCGAGATGCCGGGAGGGAGTGATGCTGGTAGGTTACGTCAGTGATGAGCGGTACGTGGCGATTCCGGACGTCATGCTCGAATTCGAGAGAAGGGGGGGAGAAAGCAGCGTCGTACGCTCGACCCCGCGGGGCGCAATTTACGCCGACCTGGAACAGGGGGTCTATCAAGTCACGCTCGCCAAGCCCGGATTCGGATCCAAGAGCGTGGAGATGCGTGTCGCCGCCGGGCGCCCTTACCAGTTCCGGCTTCTCTCCGATCGTATGTACGGCTACGCGTGGCCGAAGTGGGTGAAGAGCGGAGAGCGCTCCGAGTTCCGCGTTCACAGTGTGGAGCCGTACCGGTTGAGCCTGTGGCGTTACGGGCTGAAACGGGAGTTCGCAAGCCTCTTGGGATGGTTCGACGAGCACGGGCCCCGCGCCACGATGCAAATCACGCCGGATGGAGATTACACACGAACGGGCGTGGACTGGAACCGGCGCGGCTACGGCAGCCCGCACCACACCCAGTTCGTGGCGGGTCCCGAGCGCTCCGGCCTCTACTACTTCCACGCACAGGGCGAGTCAGGCGCGTACTTTTCCTTCCCCTGGGTGGTGGCGCCGGCCCATCCGTCCGCTCCCATTGCCGTGCTGGCCTCGACCAACACCTGGAACGCCTACAATAACTTCGGCGGCCGTAGCAACTACATCAACGCGAAGGAGCTTCCGACGACGCCGACGGTGAACGCCCGGCTCGATCTCGTCCGCTATCGGTGCGCCGGGTCATACAACGAGTGGCAGTTCGCCGACGACGACTACGCGGCGCTATCGTTCGAGCGTCCCGAGCCGATGAACCAGGTCGCCGAATCCGAGGAGGCCACGGACCCCATCCGCGGCAGGCAGCCGTGCCACCTGGCCGCCGCGGAATGGCGGCTGCTCGCCTGGATGGAGCGGGAGAGCTATCCGTACGACTACTACTCCGAGGCCCAGCTACACGCAGGCGAAATCGACCTCGACGCGTACCGGGTGCTCATCCTCTCCACCCATCCGGAGTACTGGTCGCGATCCATGTACGAGCAGGTGAAGACCTGGGTATTCGAGCGCGGCGGCCGGCTTCTGTACCTGGGCGGTAACGGGCTGAACTGCGAGGTGGAGTTCCCCAGCCCGACCACGATGCGGTGCCGGTCGCAGATCGCGAAAGGGGAGTCACTGGGCGGGGTAGACCCCACCGGCGCCGGTCGTCAACTCGAAAGCCGGATGCACCGGAACGTCGAGTCGGAGGCAGCGTTGCTAGGGGTGGTCTGCACCGAAAGCGGGATTATGACTGCCGCTCCGTATCGAGTGGTGAACCCAGACCACTGGGTGTTCGACGGCACGGGTCTGAAGCAGGGCGAGATCTTCGGAGCGGCGGGCCTCCATGAGCGCTGCAGCGGGGGCGCTTCCGGTCACGAGACGGACAAGCGAAGTCCCAGCTCCCCGGCAAATACCGTCCTGCTAGCGAAGGGACTGAATCCCGAGGATGGCGGAGCGGAGATGGTCCTGCACGCACCCGGCGGCGACAGCGCGGTCTTCTCCGTAGGTTCGATCACCTATCCGGCTTCCTTGCTCGTCGACGACGCCGTCTCCCGAATCACCGCGAACGTGCTCGATCGTTTCCTTTCCGAGAGTTGATGGGAATACCCGTAATGCCGTCCAAGCTGACGACAAAGCAGCAAGCGCATCTCCGAAGTCTCGCCCAGCAGCTCCGGCCTCAGCTCCATGTCAGCTATGAAGGGGTCACCCCCGGGGTGGTGCAGGCGCTTGAGGACCTGTTCCGCCGGAGAGAGCTGGTTAAGGGCCGCGTGCTCAAGAGCGCGGAGCAGGCGGCATTTGAGCTTGCCACTGCGGTGGCGGAACAAGCAAACGCGTCCGTCGTGGGCGTGGTGGGACAGACTTTTGTACTCTATCGACCCAACCCTGACCTCAAAAACCGGATCGAGCTACCTGAGGCCGGTACTCCCGCGAGAACCCCGCCCATCGCGTCGCGGAGGTAGTACGGCAGACGAGCTCCGAGAGCAACCGGCGACGTCCCCGAGGCTCAGCGCATGAGGTGCGCGTTGCTTCTGACCTCACTTGTTCTTGCCGCAGGTAGCGGCGCAGCGAAGCGTCCGTCTCGGTCTGGCGCGAAGCCGGGGGTGAAGCCCAGAGCGGCCGTGGCTCATAAGCCGCGGCGGCGTCCCGTGGCTAAGCCGGTCGAAAGCGCGCGTCCGGCGACGCCTGCCACTCCGGAGCCGATCGCGCCGGAGGGTCCTGCCCCGGACGTAATGCACGGCCCTCTCAATCTGCCGCTCCTCATGAGAGAGGCTCGCGCGGAAGT
>JADMIO011319570.1_pt1 | contig 23751 bp, 21 predicted proteins | sample 8958161 | NCBI WGS metagenome assembly JADMIO01 (sample SAMN16585339, study PRJNA669376) | soil metagenome | isolation source: Crop rotation soil | place: USA: Cullars Rotation, Alabama | collected 2011
GTTAACCGCCGAAGCGCGTCGGGTAGTTCGTGAAACGTGAAAACACGCTCCGGCGACGCGTGTATGACGCTCTCTTTTACAAAACTCCGTGCGCTCACCTTAAACGATCATGTCCTTTCGCTCAGCGGTCGTTATATTAAACGAGTCTTTTTAGGCACCAAAAGCACAAAAAGCTCAAACAGGTTCTGCTGATTTGAGCTTTTTGTGCCTCTTTGTGGCTAAAATTCACACTTGAGTGTTCGGTCTAATTGAGCAGAAAACTCACTGTCACCTGCGCCTCTATCTTGATTGCGCCAGGAGCAAATGTCACCAAACTCTCGGCGAAAACTCCTGCCGTTCCTGTCGCGTTGGAATTTGAAGAATAGTTCGCAAACGTCTGACCGCCAACGTTCCCTTCCGTAATTTTGATGGCTCGGCCAATAGTCTGATTAACAGCGGCAGCCATCGCCGTCGCTTTTTCTTTAGCCGCCTTCATCGCCATCTCCCTCGCCTTGTCCTTATTCTCTCGCAACTTTGACGTCTCAAACTTGACGCTGTTTACGGCACTGACTCCCGTTTGCAATACCCCAGCAAAAAACTCTTCAAATCGTGAGAGGTCTGTTAATCTCACCGTCACCGACTTAGAAACTTCATAGCCTCTAAAAACTCGCTTGCCGATTTCATCTCCGTCATCATTTAAGACCCTTGTTTTGCCATCTCGAATGGACTCATATTTCATATCAACCGCGATTTGAGCGGTCTGCACGTTCTGAGGTGAAATTGAGAAGCGACGGGTCAGTTCAAGGATTTTTCCCACACTCTCATCATTCAAACGTTTCGCAACTGCTAAGTCTTTGTCTGTTTTGGCGACGTCGATCGAAAACACGGCTTCATCTGGCGCAATCTGGACTTCAGCCGTTCCTGTGACCGTGATCACCGGCAGCTTATCAAGTTCCTGCGCAGGCGAGGAGAAAGCGGAACACAGCAGTATTACAAGCAAGATAGTCGATCGCTTCATAGCAAACCCTCCACTTTCGAATACAGGTTTATGTCACTAACACTGTGCTGTACCGACAAGGAGAGCAGCAGTCTATTTGCTCCCGCGTGTCGCATTGGACCACGTGAATGTGCACGACGCCGGCGCCGCGAGCGCCGTCGATGTGATGTTCAGCGGCGTCAGGTTATTCTTTGATAGCAGGTTGTTGAATCCAATTAAATCTACGTCGAGCATCGTCTTCCATCCACTTACCGTTGCGCTAAACTCTTTGCAGCCCGATTCCCAAGTGTCGATCTCAGCTTTGGTGGGTGGCATGTCAATGCCGTTCTGCGTAAGCGGCCCGAGGACCGTGTTGTAGAGATTATTGATTGCGACGAACGACAACAGGCTACCGGGAACCCGAGGGGGTCCACCAAACCTGCCGCCGCCGCCACGACCACCGCGTTGCACACCGCCGAACGTCGCCAGCTTCGCATCGATAGCAGTCGCGGCTGTCGCAACATCGGGCGGTAACGAGCTCTTTGTGAGCGCAGCCAACTGTGCTCGCACCGCGGACACTTCCTCATTGGCAGCGTAGCTATCCCGCATACTCTGAGCGGCAACCATCGCTAGTTTAAGTTGCGCTCGAAGCGCCGACATCATCGCCGGATCTTCGCCGATGCGTGGATCATTGTGCACGACGAGCGTCTGCGTGTAAGTCTGGCCATCGACGATGAGCTTTACCGTGTATGTGCCCGGCAAAGCCAGCGGCCCGTGCGGTGCCGGTGTGACTTGTCCCGGCGCGGAGTTCATCTGGTTGTTAATGTCGGGATTGAAGCCGGGCGGATCGTCATAATGAAGGTCCCAGTTGATGCGATTGGTGCCGACATTTGTCGACAGCGCGCGCTCAGACGAGGGCATCAGCCAGTAATCAGGAAATGGCGGCCGCTGAGACATGGGTGGCTGTGTGCTCGTGATTGTGCGCACGAGTACATTCGATGAGTCGAAAATCTGCAGTCTAATTTCTCCGCCAGGCTTCTTGCTGAGGTGGTAATAGATCAACGCGCCGTACGGCGGATTCTCCGCGTGCGGGTTCTCGAGATTGAGCGGCTGATCCCAGTTCGAATTCATGCGCGCGCGAATGGCGTCACCCGGCTTGAAGAGATACGCCGGTGCCGAAGCGATCGCCTGGCCCTTTGCCGCGATCTCACGCAACGGACTCATGTCATCCAGCACCCAGAAGCCGCGGCCGTACGTGCCGATCACGAGGTCATTCATGTGATCGTCGGTATGGAATACCATGTCGCGAATCGACGTGCTCGGCAGATTGAGCCGCAGCGACTGCCAGTGATCGCCGTCGTCGAAGGAGACGTAGACCGTCGTCTCGGTCCCGGCGAACAGCAGGCCCTTCTGCTTCGGATCCTCGCGGATGACGTGCACCTGACTACCTGTGCGTTCATCGGTAGGAAGGCCGTTGACGATACGTGTCCAGGTTCTGCCGCCGTCGTGCGTGCGATAGATGTAGTGCTCCGTCGCCTGTGTTGGACCACCGCGGCTAAAACCGATAAAAGCGAGCGCATAGGCCGTATTTACATCGTTGTGTCCGGCCTCGACTGTGACGAAGTTGGCGCCTGCCGGCAGATCGGTAAAGTTCGTCACGTTGTTCCACGTCTTGCCGCCGTCCATCGTGTTGTAGATCTGCCCCGAGGTGCTGCCTGACCAGACGACTCCGCGCTTGACAGTTGAGATCGAGAAATCGGAGATCGAATGACGGACCGCAAACGGAAGCGGACTTGCTCCCGGCGTAGGCGTCGGAGTTGGACCAGGCGCAGCACCGCACGGCGCCATTGGTTGACCTTTCAGCGTAGTCAGGTCAGGACTAAATGGTTTCCACGTCTGCGCACCGTCACGGGTTACGAGAATGCAGTTGTAACCAACATACAGCGCCTTTGGCTCGAACGCAGTGTCAAACCTTTTCCAGAAATCACGAACCTCGACGTAGAGGTTTCTGTCCGTACCAAAATTTGGAGCGACGTTGCCCCACTGCCCGGTCGACAGATCAATCTTGATCAGTCCGTTGCCCTGGCCTGTGCCATAACCGACACCGTAAACCGTCGTGGGCTTAAGCGGATCGGGCACGACAGTGCCGAATTCGGATGACGGCAGGGGATACCAATCTATCTGAGTGATCTGACCCTGATCGCTGCGGCTGCGCGTCATAATCGCGCCGGTATCCTGCTGCGAACCCATGACCCAATATGGATACCGCGTGTCAGTGGCGATGCTGTAGATCTGGCTGACTGAAATCTGGTAATAGCCGCTCCACGTCTGACCGCCGTCGAGCGTGATCGCTGGTCCCTGATCGAAACCGAAGAACATTCGCTGGCCGTTGGTCGGATCGATCCATGCGACGTGTGGATCCTCGCCGCCTGGAGCGCCTTTGAACGCCGTGAACGTCTTGCCGCCGTCAGTCGATTTGTAGATCGTCGTGCTGATCGTATAAACGACGTCGGGACTTTGCGGATCGACCCACACGCCCGAGCTGTACGAGCCTTGTCCGTTGGTAATGCGCGTGTCGTTGCCGGCCATGTGCTGCCACGTCGCGCCCTGATCGTCGGAACGATAGAGTCCTGATCCGCCCTGAAGTGCGGTGCCAATCACGTAGATGCGCTGCGCGTCGGTGTGCATCGCGATCGCGGCGCTGATGCGTCCAGTGTAGGGCGGCAGCGTGTCGACTTTTTTCCATGTCTTGCCTGAGTCGAGTGATTTGTAGAGCGCCGTGCCGTTCGGTGACGCCGGCGCGCCACCACCGAATCCGCCGCTCGGGCCTTGCGACGTCGCGAAGATCACATTCGGCAGGTCGAAGGCATATTCGACGTCGCGGGTGCCGTTCGCGTTCTCCGGCCGCAGCGTGTTCTCCCACGTCTTGCCGCCGTCGGTTGTCCGGTAGATTCCCTGTCCTTTGTGGCGCGCATCACCCTGTGTCGAGACGACGACAAGGTTCGGATCCTTCGGATCGATTACCATCTTGTTGATCTTGACGGTCTCTTCGAGTCCGATGTGCGTCCAGGTCTTGCCGGCGTCGCTCGACTTGTACATGCCGTCGCCAAGCGAGCCCTGCACGGAATCGCCCGTGCCTACGTAAACAATATTCGGATCGGACGGTGCGACCTGCACCGCGCCGATGCTGTCGACGTTGGTGAGCTGATCGAAGATCGGGAACCAAGTCACGCCCGCGCTCGTGGTTTTCCACACGCCGCCGGCGGGCGGCACCGGTCACCGCCGAGATGCGGCCGCCGTGGAATGGGCCAATGTTCCGCCAACGGAGACCGGCAAAAAGGTCCTCTCCCGTGGTCGCATTGCCAGCGACACGAGCGGTCACTGCATGGGTAAACAGCGTGATTCCAACCACAGCAACAATCAACAAAATGCGATATTTTGTTTTCATTTGGTCCTCAAGAGTTCCTATGATTATGCAGAGACCTTACGACATTCTTCATCGCGACGAACAACGAGTTCTACTGCTGCCGGAAAACCAGGTCAATTTGTCAGCACTCTTCGTCTTCATGGTTGCCACCAAATGACTTAACTTTTGCGCATCAACCTTCAATCTTCGTGGCAATTCCATAGATACAGTTGTGCCCGACCCAGCCGTTAATCCGGCCCCGATTATTCCCGATCAAAAATCTTTCCTGATTGATAGCTTTGATGAGATGAAGATAATCATTGCCCTTGACTCGAACTAAGACTATATCACCGACAGATAACTCCTCGGGTTTGCAAGGTGCAACTGTAACCAGATCGCCGTCATTGACTTTTCCCTTCATCGAATGACCGCGAGGCTTTATTTGTACCGTCTCGCCCTTCTTCAGCTTTTCAATTGCGAACTTGGCCCAACTCATTTTTTCCCTTATACCAGATTAACCACCAAACGTGGCGCCGAATTGCTTAGACACTCAGAACCTTGTCGTCACCCCCGAAGAATATCGCAACGCATCCAGTCGAAGCCAAGGTTGTCCTAGTCTTCATACTCATCAGACCCTAACACCCAGATAAACGACTGAATGTCTATCATGTCACGTGGCCGTAAATCCGTTACCTCACTCCATACCATTTGTCCGAACTGTAAAAACTCTGAATACGTTTCCCAGGAAGGACGTGTCTTATAGTGGAAGTCAAATCCAAATTTCCGCGCTGCAATCCGTGTCACATTCGGTTTCAGAAAAATATGCATCTCCGGCTGTGCGATGAAGCCGAAGACTGTTACCAGGGGCCACGTGAGTACTCGGGTTTGTTTTCGAGGAAGCAAAGCAATCGTTTCGACCCAGCCCGCAAACCGTTCATTCACGCTTAGAGAACCGTGAAGAAAATCGTAAAGACCGTGGGAAAACAGTCGTGCCCCTGCACGTGACTTGACCGCATCACGCAACGCCATCTTCTCAAACGAAAAAAGCAAATTGGTTCGGGACTCGATTCGAATCGCGCGGGCGGCGATTTCACTGTATTCCTTCTGCTTTAACAGGTGTCTCAATTCGTTTCGATTTAGAAGTTCTTCCCATCGCTGATGCGCCTTCCATTTGTAGTTCCGTTCCCAATCAATGTAGGTCTCATCGTGAAACCCATTGGGAAAGTAGTAAAGAAACTTGCGTCGGCTGCTCCGGGCGCCGCTCGGTCTTTTCCTTAGTGTCGTACCTGAAACGCTCCTTTGCCCGACGGTCATTCTTTCTGTCCTCACATCCCCTCCTTGTGCTTTGGTCACTGTATGCTCTTACCTTGTCTCTTTAATTGTTAATCAGGGTTGTGTCGAGCAATTGGCGGGCCAAATTTCTGTGGTGATGGATTGTTGAAGTGAACCTGGCGGGTGAATTGATCTTGTGTCTTAACCGGCGCAGCTCACCAGCCGAGGCTACCGAAATAATCCCGGTAGAGCATGAGCGATAATGCGACGGCTGCCGCAAACACCGAGAACGTCGCCATCACACTGGCCCACGATTTTTTAGTCTTGAAGAACACAACTAGAGAGAAAATTAATAGTAGCGGGGCCAGGACGTACTGCATTAAGCCGAAGGTCTGTACCGCAGCGCGTAGTTGATCGCGCGCGGTGTTTTCTGGAGAGCTCCTCCATTTTCCATCGGTGAGAGAACCATCACGACCACGATCGCGCCGAGGCAGATAATTACCGGCCCGCACATTAAGAACTTCGATACGAGCCGCCGAATGTAGAACGAAGGCTGTAAGGAGCATTAGCAGAATTATGAGAAGAGGTCGGCTCATTCACGCGTCCATTAAGCGCCCAATAACGATTCCTTAATGAGACTGGCGGACAAAGGCTTCGGCGTCCTCTTTCGTCGCGAAGAGATAAAGACCAAGATCATTGAAACGAGCGGCTGAACCATTGTGCGGAACTCCCTTACGTAAACCCTGATTCAAGAAAAAGCGGATTTTCTTCGTCCTCTCGGGTACGCGAAAGATCCCCCACATGTCGACCCATTCGTCTCGAATCCTCGTGTTGGCAAGCATTTGTTGGCTTTGCAAGTATGCCAACACCACGTCACCATTGGGCGCGCCTTCCGCCATCATGTAACCATATAAATAAGGAAGACCCGTTATCGCTCCGTCATCGTCGATGCGTTCACTGGCGCCGCGACCAATTAACACTGCGTATTGCCCGACGGCATCGTCTGTCAGCAGCACGTCTTGAAAAAAGTAGCCACCGTTACGAACAACAAAGCACAAATTATTTCCGGTAGATTCCTGGACTGTCGCTTCACCGAATGCGCGCCACTGCTTCACGCCCTGATCGGCGTTAGGATTTTCCAGGAGATTACGAGATTGCGCATTATGAATAGACGCTCCGCTCACAAGTACCGACAGAATCATCAGTCCCCGAAACATTAAGCTGGATGTCATGTTGTTTCCTTTCAGATCGAAGCCTCACACCTTGCGCTTGAGAAACGGTATCACTTGCTCAGAATAGTATGGCTCTTGCCGAAGCTCGCGGATGTCTCCGCTAAGTTAATACCTTCAACACGCCCGTCGAACTCTTTTCCCAAAGCAAAGAGTAGTTTATGAAACTGCTCCCGCACCGCCCTCCCGATACTCATATCGCCTCTATCTCCTGGAATTGTGAGCAATCCTTAGAAGATTCTTTACGAACTCTCGTCGAGGGTCAAGGTAGTTTCACGCAGTGTCGAGTTTAGCGAGTCTTGAATGCGTTCACAGAATTTTACGAGTGCAGCCGGAGCGTGCGTCGCGCGTTTGCGAGATGCGCAAAGGAGATGAAGCCGGCAGCCAGCGCCAAAGTGTAGCCGCGGAGCATGAGAATTCGCAGTCGATTTGGACCAGCAAGATCCGAATAACTCCAAAGCTTGAAAAGCAGCGGATTGTAGAGCCAGCCCGTATGGCCGTGCGAGTAGATATAAAACAGGCCAACACAAATACCGGTACCCGCGACGTAGGCAAGATATCGACCGGGAAGCAGCACATGAAGGGCGAGAAAAAACGCGGAGAGAAAGATCGCGTCGGGCAACAGGATCATTAAGTAAACATTCAGATACGCCGATAGCTCAAGCGGTGTGTTGCTCTTGGCGATCTGAATCGCGATCGCTATGACTCCGACCGAAACGATTAAACAGAATACCAGCAGTAACGTGGAAAGAAATTTCGCCGACAGGATCACATAGCTCGGGATTGGATGACTCCAAAGCAAGCCTTCCATACGAACGTCGCGATCGCGGTAAATCGCTTCGCCAATATAAAAGATTGGAATTCCGATCAGAAAAAGCAATATCGATCCGGCGGTATTACCGGCATACGCAGCAGAGAATGACGGAGCCGCGCGCACCGGCCAGAACGTTACTTCTAAAATTGATAGAAAAACTGCCAGTGACATGACGACCGGCAGGCTCCGCTCAGAAAACAGCAATCGAAATTCGATTACCAAAGCCGCGAATAACTTCTGGACGTTGTTTGCGAAGCCTTCGTTCGCAACACTGACCACCGGAATTGGAACAACAGTTTTATGAAACTCCTGTGGCACGACATCCGGCATCTCGTAAAACTGTCTGACGGAGTTAGTGGAAAGGTTGAGCAACGAAAATGTTTTCGGATGCGCTGAGCGCTCGGTAGTCTTGAACCGGTAATAAAGGAAGAGGAGCAAAAGGGTCGCGATTACCAGCATGGCGAACCGGTTGGCGATGAGATCAAAGTCGTACACAGTCTTCATCTGATTCGCTAACGCGACGTTGCGGCCGTCGATCCACACGTTCTTCCAATCCAGCTCGAGCGGATCAAGATTGTTTCGCCATCGTGCCGACAAGCCCTTCAGAAAGACGATGGAATACGCGATGTATATCGGGTAGAACGAAACTCCCAGTACATAAACGATTTTCGCGCTGCGCGTAAGCGCCCCGACAACAAAGTAGAACGCAGCGAGGGCGAGGTGTGAGATGACCACCAGGACCAGAAAGTGTTTTATATAAGGAATTACTCTTACTTCGGGAAGAACGACGACGCCTTCTTTGTGGACTAACTGGAGCGCGAACCACGCCAGCACGAAAGCTGACTGGCAACATGCGAGAACAAAGAAATTGCCGAAAAATTTTCCGAGCAGATACTCGGCGCGACTGACCGGCTTTGAAAAAATAAGCGGCTCAATTCCGGTGCGGAAGTCTTTGATTATCGGATCTGCCATGAACAGTGCCGTAAAGAGTGGCAAGGTCATGAATGAGTATTTTGGCAAAGCGCCGGTAATGAAAAAATCGCTGTTGACGGCCCAGCCGCGTCCAAGTGCTGGTCCCCATCCCCACCAGAGCACGCCATTGGCAGCGCAGAGCATAGCCATGAAATACGGCGCAATGCGCTTTGCGTTGAGCCTCGCTTCATTTACACAGATTGCGCCGAATGGCGAGTGAAGGATTCTCATTTCAACTGGCTTGATTCTTTCTTCTCTCCTGGTTAACCAGATTGAAATAGTAGTCGTCGAGCAGTGCGCTTGCCGGACTGAACTCTTCGCTCGGTCGACCATTTCTTGAGACGACGCGCAAACGCACCGAACCGCCCACCATTTGAGAGGAGAGCACTCGGCAACTGGATTTCAAAACCGCCATCTTCTCGTGCGGCACAATGGCTTCCCAAATCGATCCATCGAGATCGTTGATCGCGGCCGCTGGTGTAGTAGACACCAGGATCTCACCATCCCTGATGATGGCGAGGTGGCTACACAGACTCGAAACATCCGAAACGATGTGAGTCGACAGCATGATGACCGTATCTTCGCCCGCGCTTTCTGCGAGCAGGTTATGAAATCGAACGCGTTCTTCGGGATCGAGTCCCGCGGTAGGTTCATCGACGATGATGAGTTGCGGGTTGCCGATCAACGCTTGTGCGATTCCCAGCCGCTGCTGCATGCCGCCTGAGAATTCGCTGAGCTTCTGCCGTCGTGCGTTTGACAGGTTCACTCGCTCCAGCAACACATCAACAAGGCGCCTCCTCTCTTTGACACTCAGCACTCCCTTGAGTTGCGCAAAGAAGTCGAGCATTTGCTCGGCTCTGAGTGTGGGATAGAAACCGAAGTCCTGGGGCAGATAACCCAGAATTCTTCGCGCACGACGTTTGTCGGTCATCAAATCGACCTCCCGCATCTGTGCCGTGCCCGAATCCGGTTCCAACAGAGTCGCGAGGATCTTCATGAGAGTCGTTTTTCCCGCGCCGTTTGGACCAAGCAATCCAAACATCCCGGCAGGCACGTCAAGCGACACATTTCGTAAAGCCTGAACGCCGCTCGAATAAGTCTTGGTCAAATTTTTGATAACGAGCATTCAGACTTCTCTTAAGTTTGAGCGTCTTCAGGAGTGTCGGAAACTACCGATAAGAATCTTTCGTTAGTTCGAGGCAGGAAAGTCGTGGGAACCAATCCGCGCAGGTAAAGTAACAAGCGGCCCAGGAGGGCAATCATGATTAAGACGTGGCCAATGCGCGCGACCTTGTAATCCGAGCTGAGGATGTGTATTGCGAGACCAGTAAGCGCAACAAAAATGGAGGAGGTTTTGAGGATGCCTCGAAGCAAGCTGTTTCTTCTGGTAATGTCGACGCACTCCTTCTTGAATCTTGCGAGATTTCCAAAGCGTCTCGACGCTGCGGCTTTCGCTTCGGCGGCAGACATGCCGGCTTGAGTATATTTACGCTCGAGCATGTCAATGTGGAATTGCAACTCCTCCTCAACCTCGAAAGCAATCTGCTTGCGGTGAAGGCGATTCATTAAGTTGGCTATGACGATTTTCATCGTTATGTGGCTTGCAGGATTTTGGTAACTGCTTTGGAGATGCGGTTCCAATTTGCGCGTTCCGCTTCGAGTTTTCTTTGGCCCGTTCTCGTGAGTTTGTAGAACTTGGCTCGTCGATTGTTTTCTGAGACTCCCCACTCTGATTTTATCCAGCCGCGTTCTTCCATGCGGTAAAGCGCGGGGTAAAGCGAACCATCCTCGACTTTGAGCAAATCTTCAGCAGCCTCATGTATTCGCTGCACAATACCGTAACCGTGCATAGACTCACGCGCCAGAGTGTTCAGGATCAACAACTCCAGCGTGCCCTGCATCAAGTCTGTTCGCTGATTTGCCATACGTGACTTCCCCAGATTATCTAGGGCAGAGATTAGCGAAGGCTTCCCCAGACTGTCAAGGGGACAGTTGTCTGACAAGAAAATACTCGGCTTGCACTATTGCGCAGACAGAAGAAGCTGCGTATAGTCTTAGTGCTTAATGATGACTTTTGGTTTTACATAGGAGCAGATACGCACGGCTGATCGCAGCTGTGTGTTCAATCAACCTACCTCCGTAGCAGCTGCGCCGCTTTGCGGCCGCGGCTGTTTTTGTTTTTGATCAAAGGAAAGGAGAAATCTCGTCATGTTGTAGCCACGTCGCCCACCCTGAAGTCAATTGGTTCCCAAAGCCTGACATGGGCGGTGCAAGTCGCGCCTTCCAAGTTCTTAACTCTGTAAATGCCGGCAACGGCAGAAAGGCAGAACCAAGTGACTACGATCAATCAAGTTACTGTTTACCAATACAGTCAGACCGCAGCAGCCATCCACCAGCTCAAAACTAACGTTTACAAAACCACCACTCACGAAAAATATGCTTATCAATCGCCAGACGCTCAGACGTTCAGAAATAAGCGTCCCTCTCAAAGTTTAATGGACGCCGGCTGGACCCATACGAAAGTGAAATTTCAGCGCATCGAATCGTACATGTCTCCTCGTCATACGCAGTGGCAGGAATATCAAATTCTAAAGCGACGAGCCACTCTGGGCTTGGCGATGCGCCTAATCCTGAAAGCCAATAACGGGTTTGTGCCCGAGAAGGGAGAGATCGCCAATCTTCTCTCCTCGGGTATATTCCGTTCCCAGGCACGTACCGCGAACGCGCAAAAATCGCTCGCTTATGCTTCATATCGGCGTCTACGAAAATTGGAAAATCGTTTATGTAATCAGCCTGAGCGATTTGCCGACGTACAAGTATGGGTGATGAGACGCGAACAAAAAGAGGTGCCGCATGTCCAACAATGATCGGGCCAATTCCAAAAAGCTGTTCATACTAACGAGACGAGATCTTTCATCTGGACAAAGAGCGGTGCAAGCATGTCATGCGCTTGCATTACTCATGCGCAAACAAGGACACGATCCGTAGTTGCAGGAATGGGCCGATGAACACAAGACGCTCATAATCCTCGGCGTGCGCGACCTAAGCGCTCTTTTGCGGTGGGAACAGAAGCTTCGCGACGCGCGGTTGAAATATGAATTGTTTGAAGAACCGGACAGAGGAGGAGAGGCAACGGCAATCGCTATCCATCCATCTGTTGACCCTTATCTTTTACGACACGTTCGGCTACTCTAAGCGAGTTAAATACTGTTGGGCCAACCGGCTTTGCCTCGAATCGGACTCTTAGTGCAAAGCCGGTCCAACTCGCCAAGGTTTCCTAAGTTGAAAAGATGCGGTGCTAGGCCCTAGTGGCTCGGGCGCGGTCTCTAAAACCGTTATCAAGGCGGGTTCGAATCCCGTGCACCGCACCAGTATTTGACTAGTACGCATGCCAGACAACATCGACAAAGAGATTATGGAACAAGCGCTTCAGGAATAGATTTGTTCCCGAACTCTAATCGAATGAAGTGGCAAGTTGGATCGTAAATGAGCTACGTTGTTGTGGCATTCATTCAACGCGGCGATTGAGCTGTAACAGGTCCCAGCGATTGCCGTATAAGTCTTCAAACACCGCGACTATTCCGTATGGCGCGTGCTTCGGCTCTCTCACAAACTTGATTCCCTTCCCAACCATCTCATTGTAATCGCGCCAAAAGTCATCTGTGTTGAGAAACAGAAAGACTCTGCCGCCCGACTGATTACCGACAAAAGCTTCCTGTTCGGCGGTGGATGCTTTTGCCAGTAGCAATGTCGTTCCAACTGATCCGGGCGGAGAGACTACAACCCAACGTTTATCTTGCTCCGGCTGATAAGTGTCTTCGAGCAAAGTGAAGTGGAGTTTCTTCGTGTAGAACTCGATGGCCTCATCGTAGTCTCTAACGACGAGCGCCACATGAACAATCGATTGTCGCATCACGTTATAACTCTCTTCGCAAATTCGTTCTGTCGCTGACTCTGTACTTTACTCTGTTCCCGTCATCATTCAGACTGTTCGTCCAGACGACAAGAACTAGACCAAGGAGACTGAATATGAGCACGATCGTGGTGCAGGCGTTTATCACTCTCGACGGCGTCGTCCAGGCGGGCGGCGGCCCGGACGAGGACCGCGAAGGCGGCTTCGAGCACGGCGGCTGGATGATGGATTATGACGAGCAGATGGACAAGCTCAACGAGGGCGGCAAGATCGTTGAGGAGTGGGAAAGCAAGACCGAGGCACTGCTGCTGGGTCGCAAGACGTACGAGATCTGGGCCAACGCCTGGGGGGTGTGGGACGAGAACGCCGAGGGCTTGGCGGGTGAGCTGACCAGGAGATACAACCGCATTCCCAAGTACGTTGCGTCGCGCACGCTGACCAAACTCGATTGGAAGAACTCGCATCTTCTCGGCTCCGACGTACCGGCTGCGGTGGAGAAGCTGCGTGCGGAATCGGGCGGCGAAATCCGCGTGTGGGGAAGCACCGAGTTGATCAAGACGCTGGCCCAGCACGACCTGATCGACGAGTACCGGCTCGCTGTCTACCCGCTCGTGCTGGGTACCGGCAAGAAGCTCTTCTCCGACGGCTTCGCGCTCACCAGACTCACCTTGATCGAGAGCCGCGCCCTGCATTCCGGAGTTCTCATCAACTCATATCGACGGTCCAACGCGGGCTGATCTAACTTTTATACGTTCGGCAGCTTCTCATGAGCTAAGTAAAATGGACCAACCTCCAAATAGCCGTGGTTGCCTTTTCTGTCCTAGCCACGAGCTTGGCTGGCACTACGAAGATGTGGGCCAAGGTCCACCATTGATTTTACTCCACGGCATCGGCATGTCGCATTTTGCGTGGAACTCGATCATCAATAATCTTGCTAACGAACGACGTGTCTTAGCATTTGATATCGCGGGCTTTGGCATGACGCCGGTAGTGCCCGATGACATTCAGCCAACTCCAGCGAATCTTGTCGGTTCTCTAACTGAAACACTAAGCCGCATCGACGAAGCGAGACAAATCAGCAAAGAGTACAAGTGTGTAGACATTGTGGGAAATTCTTTAGGAGGGTATATGGCTCTGGAGGCAGCGAAGATCGGGAAGCTTGGCTGCTTTCAAGTGAAGTCCGTCGCAGCTATCTCGCCCGCTGGCTTGTGGAAGAAGCATTACCCGATACGCAGCGAAGTGGTCCTTCAACTCACGCGCTTGGGAGTACGCCTGCTGCCGCGTCTGACGAATGCTTTAGTTCGCCGAGATTACACGCGCAAACTGATAATGGCTGTTCCAGTGTCAACCAATGTGCCCGAAGCAGATGCCTATGAATTGATAAAGATTTTTGCCTCCGCTCCGCTCTTTGCCTCAAGGGCTGCTTTCAAGAAGTTCCGCGACAGTCTCAAAGACCCTTTCGTGGGAGGCAAGACGAACTTCGCGAACATTCGACTTACAATCGCATTTGGTAAGCGCGATTGGTTACTCCCGCCAAGCGCCCGACTGCGCGGGGAAATTCCGGAAGATGTGATCTGGCAGGATCGGAAAGGCTGGGGGCATGTACCGATGTGGGATGATCCGGAGGGAGTGACGAAGTTTATTCTCGAAGCAACAGCATTGAGGACTCCATTAATTAACAGGCAGTGATCTGGTGACGAATCTTTTTGAAACCCACGTGACTATCAAAGCCAGAGCGCAACCGAGCACCATCCCGACATTGGAAGTTACAAAATCACCCCACATGTAATACTTCAAGAACAACGTCTGGCCCAGCACCAGTATCGACGCAATGCGAACGATATTAGACCTCGTACTCACCAACATATAACTGAGCAGCAGAGTATGACCCGATATATACTCAACCTTCCCTCCCACTACTCTCCCGACAGCTAATCCAAAGACTAAGAAATCAACTCCGTGCTGAAAGAAGTTAGCCTCCCGCACATGTTGGACGCGCTCGATCATGAACGCGAAACAGGGGATCATCAATGGTACGACGTACTGGAACGTACCACCGGCGTTGAGAGCAGTCGCTCTAACATATTCAGAACGGAGCAGGTAAAGTCCGACGAGTAAGGCACCGATCAGTGACCAGAGAAGTACCTCGTGCGGCTTACTGCGCGACATACCTGTTCTTAATCCTGATGTCGCGGTCTTTGAATGGTCCGGTTTCAAAGTCGTAAATCTCAATCTCCACGCAGTTGCGATCGAACATCTTCGTCACTTCACGAAAGTCCTGGTTGACGCGGCATAGACCTTCAAACATTGTCTGATGCAGTTGCTCGTCCGCAGCGAGTGGACTCGTTATGTTCTTGACTGTCTCCAGCCGAATCTTCAAACGTCGATTAATCGATTCATCTTCATAGCTGGAAATCTGAAACGAATTGATCTGCCGCACTAAATTCGCATCTGCGTTGATGATCTCTTCAATGTCCGTTGGATATACCTTCGCTCCGTAAAATGGAACCGTCAGATCACTGCGACCATAAACGAAGAGAATCGGAAAGTGGCTTTGCGGACTTGCCAGTTGAAAAATATCGATACCTCTCGACTCAAGTTTCTGTCGGAGTTGCGCGTGCGTAATGACGCCGCCAAGATCGTGCAGGTTATAACGGAGCTTCGGAGCGGCACTGGTCTGTCGTCCGATAGTAAAAACTAATTCTCCAGCACCCGTGGTCTCGATGATGTAATCCAGCGCGTTGTATTGAAAGATCATCGGCGGCATTTCGCGTCCGAAGAGCAATCGCGAAAGCTCGCGGTCTTTCATGCACAAACGGCGCAAGTTGATCGTCAGCTCCGTCTCCACACCAATATTGATCTCGAGATCCGACGCGCCGTACGACGAAATTACAGTCTGGAAGTGTTGAAGCAGATGGGTCCGCAACGGTTCGGAGATACCTTCCCCGCCGACAATCAAGTCCATGCGGTACTGTTTTAGATCGAGCCGCGTTGTGTCTACGAATGTTTTGATGAATGGCGGATAGCCGAACACCAGATACCGGTAGCCGGCGCCGAACGTCTCCAGTGAATTTTCCAATTTCTTCTGATCTGGGCCAATCGACTTGAGGATACCGACATCAACGAGCGACATGGAGACGTTCATACCAGTGGCCCATGGACCAAGCGCAAAACAATTGAGCAGGATACATCCGCTGTCGCGATAGATGAGCTGATAGTTGAGTTGTAAAATGCGCTTAACGTCTTCGCGTTCCTCCGCGCTGCGCACCCAATTGTTTGGAACTCCCGAGGAACCTGACGATTCGTCAATAACAACGCCCGCAGCCGGCAGCTTGCCATAGTAACAACGGTCAACCAGCGAATATTTCTTAACGTAATTATCCTTGGTCGTGATCGGCAGATTAGAGAGTTTCCAGCGGGCATTGCTGTGTTCGCCCTCGCTCTCGAGAAAAGCACGATAGGCGGGACAGTGATCCCGCGCCTTTAAATAAACTGCGTGGGCGCGCAGCATTCCGATTCTGGCCAGCAGAGGCTGGAGTTCACCGGCGCTCAGCAACATGTAGGCGCGGCGATCAAGACTGATTATTCTGCGAACGATCCAGAGTAACCAGAGCGTCGCTCCGGTGAGCAAACGATCAATCAACCAGTACCTCCTCGACGCTGCGGCGATAACTCCGCGGTGGCGTTTTTGAAAAGCCAATTCTGAAAACCAGCCAGATCTGAGGAAGCCCGAGTTTTTGCTGACACCATTCGGCGGCGGCCTTATTCGTCACAAGGTTTCCATACGGATGAATGTAAAGATCGCGTCGTGCTAACTCCAGCCAGAAGCGCATCAGAAAGCGTCCATTCTTGAATGCGCTGTCAGCATCCCAGAAAGGACCGGCGAGCATGCCGATCGTGGGAACATTGCCTAGTTGCCTGCGATAGACTTTTTTGAGCAGCGGCCCAGTCACTGGGAGCTGAAGCAACTGCGGGACACGCGCAGCGAGCCAAAACGATATGCGGGAAGAATTCATGCAACGGTAATCGAGGCCGTCGCGAGTGCGGTGTGACGCGCGGTCAGTGAAGCGAAACCATCCCACGATCTCATCGTGATAAGCGGGCGTGCTCAGATCTTCAAACACCGCATTCATATTACAGCTCAGAATCTGTTCGATAGTCTCAGGTTCAGTAACTTGTTTATAAGTTTGTTCCCACGAGTGTGCAAGATTCGACAAGGCCTCAATAGCTTGATCTGGTAGTGGTTGAGAAAGATACGAAGTTCGCGAAGTACGACGAGTCAGAAACAATGAATCATCGTAATCACGCATCTCGTCGCCTGGACCAAGCGTCAACCTCGCAAACGGCAACAACTCTCCCGCTGCATTGGCTATGTGCTGTGGCGTGAATTGTGATAGCGGCGAATACAACTCGTAAGCGAGTTTAAGTGAGCGATTCGCGGCAAGTATTGCGAGAGCCTCAATGAAAAGGCCCATCGTTAGAACGATAAAGCTTCCGGTGGGATCTTCTTTCGGGAGGGTGCGCCGCTTTTCCAGTAATAGATCCGCACTGTCGTCCGACACAATGCGCAAACGCCATGGCTGGACGTTATGTGGAGACGGCACGTAGATGGCTGTTTCGAGCAGCGACTTCCATATGCTCATACGGGCCAGAGATTACCGGACGATACAGGCCCACGGCTACCAAAACTTTTTGAGCTTTCCAGAAATCGCCGGCGGAACAAATATCGACTTCGGTTGTCAAACGTTAAGCACACTGGATCGCTCGGAGGAAATCTCTTATGGGAATGACAGCCGGAGGCCGGCGCGGCCTTCAATCAGAAATCAACGTAACTCCGATGGTCGACATCATGCTGGTGTTGCTAATCATCTTTATGGTGGTGACACCTTTCTTACAGCCTGGCATCTCGGTTCCAGTTCCGAGGGACATGAACAACCCGGATGTCGATTCAAACATTATCAAACAATCGTCAGTCGTAATTTCGATTCCCAAAGACGTTGAGTACTATCTCGGGAAGAAACGCCTCCAAAAGGAGCAACTCGCCGACGAGGTGAACCTTATGCTTCAAAGGATCACGAACGAACAGGATCGAATTGTGTACATCAAAAGCGGCGTCGGTGTTAGCTACGGCGAGGTAGTGAATGTAATTAACGAGGTAAGAAAACTAGGTGTGGATAAAATCGGGTTAGTCGCCGACAAGAAGAAGAAAGATTCAACGGCACCTACAGCGTCGAGTTGAGGCCGTGACGTGCGTCATCATTGATCTTGCTTCGCGTCTTTTCTTCGCTCTGCGATATGCCAAAGTACTCCGGAGGGATCCACTACGTAAGCGACGCGAAGTCCCCAGGGCTGCAAGGCTGGAGGCTTGGGTGACGGCACACCGAAGTGCTTTTCAAGATCGAGTAATTCGATATGAGCCCACCAAATATCGAGATCGTCAACCATCAGCTGCATCATGAAGTTCCTGGCCCAGTCTTCCTGGAAGTAGCGCTGCAAGATAAACCCACCCGAGCCGGCATTGAAGATCGCGACCTCGCTGTCAAGAACCTTCTCAAAGCCGAGGGCTTCGTAGAAACGCTTCGAAAGTTCAAAATCCCTTGCAGGCATGAACGAACGTATCCGCTCTGTCCCTGACCAGACACTTGTCATTCTTACTCTCCTTCTCGCCAATTTGTCGGACTACCTTTGTGCCGCATGTGTGCCCTCCTCGCAGCCTTGCCTCCTGCGCTTGATAATTACGACGACGCCTCAGAAACTGTCCAACTGTCCAATTCTTCTTCGTTGACATCTTTCCGCAGGACAGCGAAAATGCATGGCAGTTTAACCCAGATCCCGCGGTCAACTCGATATTAGATACCGTCCATTTTCGGAAACTTTGCTGAATAGTTAGACCTCTTCTACTCACTATGAGTTTACATACTTCCCCCCTCCCGAGCTTCAATCGAATTGTGCTCATGCTTGGATTTGTCTGCCTGCTTGCGGTTTCTGTAGGCGTGATTCTGGTTGGCGCCCAGAGAGATGACGGCAACGTCCTCTCAACAGCACCGGCCGGCCCGCTTAACGCGCCGGACAAAACGAGAATCGCCAGCCACTTTGATCAGTTACCGCTCAGCTTTGAGATCAATAAAGGCCAGTTGGACCAGGCAGTGAAGTTCATGTCACATGGCGCTGGTTACGATCTCTTTCTGACTGCGAATGAGACTGTTCTCCGAGTGCATAAGCCGAAGGACCAGCAAGTCGACAAGCTAAAAGATCTCTCTCGGCCGAACACTGATAACGTGCGCGAAGGTACGGTGTTGCGCCTGAAGCTGCTCGGCGCCAGCTCCGCGCCGCAGGTAACAGGACAAGACGAGCTGCCCGGCAAAGTGAATTATTTCATCGGCAACGATCAGGCGAAGTGGCGGCGCAATGTTCCGACTTATCGAAAAGCGTATTTCACGGACGTCTATCCCGGTATCGACCTCGTCTATTACGGCCAACAGCGAGAGCTCGAGTACGACTTCGTTGTGGCTGCCGGCGCGAATCCGAAACTCATCAGATTCAATGTCGAGGGTGCGGACCAGATCCGTCTCGACAAGACCGGGAAACTAGTCCTTCAGTTAAAGCACGGCGAAGTTAGTTTGCACACGCCCGTGATCTACCAGCTCGACGAGAACGGTAGTCGCCGCGAAGTTAAAGGCACTTATGTCATTAACGGAAACGAAGTCAGGTTCAAACTCCAGCGCTTCGACTCGAGCAAGCCGCTGGTAATCGATCCGGTACTGTCATACTCAACACTGCTCGGATCGAGCAGCAACGATACTGCTTTCGGCATCGCCGTCGATTCTCAAGGAAGCGCGTACATCACCGGCACCACAGACGGAACGAATTTTCCAACCACCTCTGGAGCCTTCAAGTCCACCTCTACTCGTAGCGGCGCATTCGTCACAAAACTCGACGCGACCGGGAGCTCGCTGATCTACTCGACGTATCTCACCGGTGTTGAGGGCACCACCAGTGGATCGGGCATCGCGGTGGACTCATCCGGGAATGCCTACGTAACCGGAACCACGTCCGTGTCCGACTTTCCCGTCGTTAACGGCGTCAAGACCAACAGCAACTTTTTCAGAACCACTAATGCGGCGACAACCTGGAGCAACCAGAATTCCGGCCTGGTTGGTAGCGTGTTTAATCTCGCGGTCGCTCCCAGCGCGCCAAACACAATTTATGCGACAACCTCGAACGGTTTCTATCGCAGCACCGACGGCGGAACGAGCTGGACCAAAATGCAGGCCACCGGCATTTTTAATTTTAGCTTTACGAGCGGGCTGGCGGTGGATCCAACGAACGCTTCAGTGGTTTACGTCAGCCAGTTTGGTCTCTTCAAAACCACGGATGGCGGCAGCAACTGGGCTCCCGTCAGTGCGGCTAACACTTCGACGATATTCTCGATCGTGTTCGATCCTTCGACGCCTTCGACAATATATCTCGGCACGGTCAACGGTGTGCTCAAGAGTACGAATAGCGGAAGCACGTGGATACCACAAAACAACTTTGGCGTTCCGGGTACTCCTGCTGTTCGCGCACTCGCCATCGATCCAACGTCGCCGTTGACGATCTATGCAGGCACAAATAACGATGGATTATTCAAGTCGACCAACGGCGGCGGAGTCTGGACGGCGATGAACAATGGGATGGGTGGCAGCACTCCGACAACTGTGAACGCCATCGTTATCGATCCCGCGAATCCATCGACGATTTATACGGGCCATGGTTTCACGCCTGGACCAGGAGGTATCAATCAGAGCACCAATGGTGGCGCTTCGTGGACTTTTTTGACGAACGGCGTACCGGACGTCGGAGTCAACGCGATGGTTGCGACTCCTTCTGCCGTTTACGCGGCGCTAAACAGCCGCGGCATCATCAAAACCACAAATGGAGGAAGTAGCTGGACCAGCACTGAGACAGGTTTATGGAGCCCGTTTGTTTCCACTCTCGTGAAGGACCCGGCTAATCCTTCGGTCCTATACGCCGCGACGAGTGGGACTGGTTCAACGGATGCTTTTGTGACGAAACTGAATCCGTCGGGTTCCGGCTTGTTGTTCTCGACTCTTCTCGGAGGAAGTAAGGAGGAGAGTGGGAACGGCATTGCGGTCGACGCAAGTGGAAACATTGTCGTCGTAGGTCAGACGACCTCTGTGAACTTTCCATTTGCGAATGCAGTCCGCTCGACCGTGGATTTCAGTGGCAACTGCGCTACCGGCTTCGTGACGAAGTTGAATCCCGCAGTTCCGACGTACACCTTTTCGACGTATTTAGGTGGCGGCCAGTGCGATGTGGCGAATGGCGTGGCTACGGATAATTCCGGCAATATTTACGTGACGGGCAGAACAGGTTCCACCGACTTCCCGCTTGCAAATGCTTTTCAACCCACCTTCGCCGGATCGCAGTTCAGTGATGCTTTCGATGCATTCGTTTCGAAACTCACGCCTAACGGCTCACTGATCTATTCGACTTATCTCGGTGGTGCGAGTGGTGCGGACACCGGTTTCGGTATCGCCGCCGATTCATCCGGTAATGCTTACGTTACGGGCAACACTGGTTCGACGAATTTCCCAACCGTCAATCCGATTCAAACATGCACCGGCTCGGACGTATTCGTCACTAAATTCACTGGGGATGGATCAGCTCTGGCTTACTCGACGTGCCTCGGTGGCGGAGGATTCGACACTGGTCGCAGCATAGCCGTTGACTCAGCCAACAACGCTTACGTAACGGGATCTACCGACTCGATTAACTTCCCGTTGGTGGCCGGCGCGCTGCGCACGCGCAGCGGGCTGTATAAGAGCGTCGATGGCGCGGCGTCCTGGACCAACGACAATTATGGCCTGGGAAGTTTTGTCACGACGTCCGTCAGTTTCCCTGTGCCTGGAGCTTCGGCACTGGTTATCGATCCCACAAATACTTCGACAGTTTACGCAGCAACCGTGGCGGGTGTTTTCAAAAGCACCAACGGGGCCAGAACGTGGTCCCCGATGAACAACGGTCTCCCCGGTGGCGTGGGTTTTCTGGTCATGAATCCGTTGACTCCTTCCACGATGTATGTGACGGCGGGTACTTTCAGCGATACCGGCGTCTATAAGACGACCGATGGCGGCGCCACCTGGAACCGCCGCAGCAACGGACTAATTGCCACCGGGATTAATAGTCTAGTCATCGATCCCGCAACACCGGACACGCTATACGTGGTTTTCGACGGCTGTTGCACACCCGAGAGTCGCATCTATAAGACCACGGATGGAGGAGATAATTGGGGACGAGTAGGAAGTTCGCCGCCTTTGGCTCCGATGTCCCTGGCTATCGACCCTCTCAATCCCGCCACGCTCTATGTAGCGGACGGAGCAACTCCGGGAGCAGTTTTCAAAAGCACGAATTCAGGCGCGACGTGGGCGCCTCTCGGATCAATTACATTCGCCCGCTTGATTGCCGTTAGTCCGTACACAGCGGGAGTGGTCTATGCCAACACTGACCAGGGCACACTTAAAAGTACCGATGGCGGTAATAGCTGGACCTTGTTGACTTCGAAAATGGGGAAGATCGTTTTCGATCCCGTGAGTTCGTCAACCCTCTTTTTGATAACAAGCCAGTTCAGCTTCGCTCCCGAAGGTCTTTTGAAAAGCACCGACAACGGGCAAACATGGGTTCCGGTAAACAACGGACTTAACGTGCCTCTTGCAGCGGCACTGGCGATTGATCCGTTGAGACCTTCAACGCTGTATCTCGCGTCTGCGGTTGCCGGCGGTATCGAGGGTTTCGTCTCCAAGATCAATCCAGCCGGCAGTGCGTTGATCTACTCGACTTTTATTGGCGGTTCTTTCAATACCCAGAATTTCTTCAATGCCACGGCTCAAGTCAATGGAATAGCGCTCGACGCTTCGGGTAATGCTTACATCACGGGAATGACCACAGCGACCGGCTTTCCGGCTGGTCCTAATGCATTCCAACCTTTCAATCGTGGACAAAGTGACGCGTTCGTTTCGAAGCTGACGATGTCTCATATCATCAGTGGCCACGTGCTGGACGCGGGTGCGTTGCCCGTGGGTGGCGCCGAGATCGTTCTAAATGACGGGACGTCACTGACGTCGGTTTTGACGGAGAACGATGGTTCTTATCAGTTCTCGCACCTGCGCGAGGGAGGCACTTTCACGATAACTGCCACTAAGGCTCATTTCACGATGGCGCCGGTTAGCCAGACCTACAACAATTTGAACAGCGATCAGGTGTTGGACTTCACGGCCACGGCGACGAATGCGGCGTTCCACACGATCAGTGGCCAGGTAACGGAAAGCGGCGTTGCGTTAGCCGGGGTGACGGTGACGCTGAGCGGTTCTCAGCCCGGGTTAAGAACTACCGATATCAACGGAAACTATTCTTTTGAACTCGCCGGCGGTGGTAACTATACCGTTACTCCTTCGTTGCTTGGTTTCAACTTTGGTCCAGCCAGTCAAACCTTCAATGCCCTGAGCGCAAATCAAACGGCAAACTTCGCCGCCTCGCGACAGAGTTTTGTGGTGACGAACGCTAACAATCACGGCAGCGGATCGTTGCGCGATGCAATCGTTAACGCGAACGCCACTGTCGGTAAAGACACCATCGTCTTCAACATTCCTGGACCAGGAGTGAAGACAATTACTCTTCTGACTGCATTACCGGAGATTACGGACCCGGTAGTTATCGATGCGACGACTCAACCAGGATATGCGGGCACACCGCTCGTCGAGATCGATGGATTGGCAATAACTGACTTCACTAATGGTTTGACCATCAAAGCGGGCGGCAGCACGGTGCGTGGCCTCGCTATCGGTAACTTCCGCAATAACGCGGGCATCCTGCTGAGCGGCTGCGACAATAACGTGATCCAGGGGAATTACGTCGGCGTCGACGCAGACGGAACAACGCAGCGGCAGAATAACCGAGGCATCGTGCTTACCAACTCATCGAACAACGTGATCGGTGGGACCAGCGCTGCCGCGCGCAATGTCGTCTCGGGAAATGGAGCTGCTGCAATTGACATAACCGGCAGCGGCAACGTTATCCAGGGAAACTTCGTAGGAACTAATGCCGCAGGAACTGCACAGCTTTCCAACCCCGGCGGAGTTTTTATCGGGACTCTATCATCTACGAATAACGTCATCGGCGGTACGGCGGCTG
>JADMIO010972833.1_pt1 | contig 23750 bp, 16 predicted proteins | sample 8958161 | NCBI WGS metagenome assembly JADMIO01 (sample SAMN16585339, study PRJNA669376) | soil metagenome | isolation source: Crop rotation soil | place: USA: Cullars Rotation, Alabama | collected 2011
ACATGAGGATTCGCGCCCTGTGGGGGCCGTGCACACTGCTCGAGCAAGCGAATGCCGTCCGTCGTCGGCTCGTCGATTGGTTCCGTGTGCTCCTCGCGGAGCCGCGCAACCAACGCTTCAGGGCTCAAGGGCGATCGATCTTCGCCCAACGGGCCGTGACGACTCACACATAGTCCGCTGACTGGTCCTTCCAGCAGCTTGTAGTACGCCGCCTGACGCAACAACCACGCAAGCTCGTTCCGGTGAACTTGCACCAAGTGCCGCTCTGCCGCGCTCAGCCCGGTCTCCGACTCGCTCGCTGCGTCTTCACGCTCGAAGAAACCGCGGACGACCTTTGGCCGCGCGATGCGAAGCAGCGTCGAGTTGGGATCGGCGGCGACCTCGCGCAGCAGAGCTTCGAACTCGGGATCGAGGATCAAGGGATCAGCGCTCATCACTGACCTCCCTTCCATCTTGATCCGGATCGATGGGCAGCCCGAGCGCCCGGAGTGCCTGATCCAGTTGCTCGCGCACGCGCGCCGGTGGTCCGTGACCTTCGGCGACGTACCGATGCAGCGACTTGCGCTCGACGGCGATCGCGAAGTAGGTCCGTCGCACTTCGTCGGGAAGCATGTTGAAGCAGAGGCAAGCTCGCCTTGCCAGTGCCGGCTCGATTCCCAGCGTCTCCGAGACGAATGCGAATCGGGGGTCCCATGGCGAAGTGGGCGGAACCCCCGACAACTCCTCTTCACGATCTTCGGCGATGAGATCGTCCAGCGATTCGTCGATGCGTTGCGTCAGCCACACGTCCAGCCCCGGCACACCAAGATACCGCGGACCTTGGTGCGCGATGCGCGCGACCGCTCGAAGATAGACGCGGCGAAGCGCCAGCATGAGAGCCCGCGCGACGATGCGTTCGCGACAGCGGGCGTCGATTTCGAGCGGATCGCCATCCAGGAGGCGCGCGAGAACTTCTCGCGAGCTCCGTGCGCCGAGGATGGCGCGTCCGGGGAAGTCACTCGCCGAATCACGGCCCGACCGCGCACGATCGTGCGACTCGTCGGGCGGACCCGAGTGGGGACCAACCGGATGCGAAGGCTCGTGCACCTTTCTCCTCTAATTGAAGACGGCGGGTTCGGCTTCGAGGCGGTGAACTGGCCAGAGTCTAGTCGGGCAGCGCGCGGACGAGAAGAACGTCTTGGCGACGGATCGTACTGTCGCGCCGCGCGGGTTCTCGAGATCTCGTTCAGCGCTCGCGTGGATTTGCGTCCTTGCGCCAAAGATCCGCATGCGGCCGACGTGTCTTGACGTATCCGGCCTTCTCCAATGAGTCCTCGAGCTCGCTCTTCCACGCGAATTCCTTCGTCGGCACGGCTACGGCCGTGATGCGCCGTTCGCGCAATGCAGCCGCGAATGTCTGCGCGCTCGTCGCGTCGCGCGATTCGCCGGTGGCGTACTCGTAGAGCTCTCGCCGCTCCTTCAATTCGCGACCGGGCACTTTCCCGATCATGTAGGTGAGGTAGTGCGGCCGCACGACGAGCGGGAATGGGTGATGTCGAAACGTCACGATCCACGACGCGATCGATTCGGGTGCGAGCACGGTGCCGCCGTCCGCCGTCTCGACGATCTCTTGCGCGAGCGCGTAGTCGTCGCGCTCCACCTTCAAAGACGGCGCGCGCCATTCGACTCCGTTTTCTCGTGACAGCGTGGTGTCGTCCCAACTCCACGCCACCAAACCGATCGCGAGAAACGCGAACGTCGCGACGGCCCACCTCGGCAATCGCGCGCACGTCTCGACGATCACGAGCGCGGCCATCGGCACCATCGCCACTGCCCACAGCAATCGCCAGTTGAATCGCCCCGTCACGTAGCGCGCCCACAACTCGGCGATGTATGGGTTGAGCGGCAAGAGCAGCACGAGCCATGCATAACGCGTCCAGAATTGTCGCGCGCTCGCGCGGCTCGCGGCGGAACCGGCGCACACGAGGCCGGCGAACAAGATCGCGCGTTGCCATCCCGTACCGACCACGCCGGTCAAGTCGGCCGCGAGCAGGCGCGACTCTTGTCGCTCGATCGAGCCCGACACCTGATGCGTCAGCACGAAATGCAGCGCGAGCAGCAATGGATAGGACGATGCGAGCAAGCCGAGCACGAGGCGTTTCGTCGCAGCAAGCTCGGGTCGCCACGACGCGGCGAGCAAAAGACCGCTCGCAAGCGGCGCGACGTACATCGCGTTGGCGGTGATTCCGACCGCGACGATGTGCGCGACGAGCAGCCACGCCCACGATCGCGCGCTCCCTTCGCGCTGCCAGCGCAACGCGCACCAGACGACGAGCGGGATCGCGACCGTGGCGAGCAGCGCTTTGCCTTGGAAGAGACGCACGTAGGCGAAATTGCCGTACGCGACCGGCTTCTGACCGAGCACGAGCAGAAGCAAGAGCGTGATCCACGTCGCGGTCAGCCATCGCTTCGGAACCAGGCTCCGATACAACAGCGCGAACGTCGCGACGCTCAGCGGCGCGAACACGAACGGCAAGTAGAGATGGAACACGCGCAGCGGATCCGCGTCGACGAGTCGCGAGATCCATGCGCCGAACACCTCGAAGCTGTGCACACGATACGTCGGCAGCAGAATGCCGAGGCCGTCGATGCCGTGCAGCGTGTCGTAGCGCAGAAGCGGCCAGTCGGGATGATCGAGCGCGCCGACAGCGAGGTTCACATAGCCCGCGTCGTCGATGTTCGGCCGGTGCGCGCAGGCTGTGATCGCCGTGATCAGGAGTGCGAGCGCGACGAGCGCGAGCACGGCATGGCGCGGAGTCGATGCTTCGAGGTCGCGCGTCGTCGCAGCGCTGGACGCACGCGGGCGCAGCGAAAGCGACAACGCGAAGAGCGACGACCACCAGAAGATCTCATATCGCGTGGTGATGCCGACGATCACGCAAGCGAGCGAGAGCACGGAGGAGAGGATTCGAAGACGGTCGTCGGAGAAAGAGCTCGGTTCTCCGTCCTCTTTCGCGGCGACGCAGCGCGCGTTCTCCGATCTCGGGCGTGACGCCGGCGTCGCACCGTTCGATGCGGCGCCGTCGAATGCCGACTGCGTGCTCGGCGGCGTCGTCGACGGATCGCCGCGGTCGAACGCGGACGCGGCGCTCGAAGCGGTTTTCGCCTGCGAGCTCGACCGCCTGTGCGCCAAGACCGCTGCGAGCGCGATGCTCGCGAGCGGCACGAGCCACGACCACCGCACGAGCGCGTCGAAGTCCGCGCCGGCGAACACGACCGCATGCGTGAGCACGGTCCAGCACGCGAAGAAGGACAGCCAGGCGGCCGTGAGCGTGATCAACGCGCGCTCGAGGCGGTCGCTCGATCGAGCCGGGTGAGTCGCGTCCACTGCGCTCAATCATCTCGACGCGCGACGCTCGATCCAAGGTCTCGTCGCCGACAGGTCGCGCGCGAGCGCGAGCATTCGACCGGCTGAGTCGCGACGCGAGCGTCTCTCGCACCGCGCGCGCTCTCGAAACGACGAGCACCTCTCCGCATCCGGCACGCATCGCGTACGCTCGGCTACGATCTCTTCGTGCGCATCCTCCTCGCTCTCATCGCGGTCCTCGTTCTCGCCGCGCTCGGCTTGTGGTTCTTCGTCGGCGGCGAGAGCGCTTCGCCGATCGCCGTCGGCGACGCGCACGAGCTCTCGAATCCTGCTCACGCCACCGAGGCGTCACCGCTCGACAAGCAAGCCGGCGACGCCGCGAGCAAGTCCTCCGCGCGTTCGACCGGTGTCGTTCCGCGCACCGAATCGAAAGCAGCCGCGCCGAGCGCACACCTCGCCGAGATCCGCGGCCGCGTGCTCTTGCCCGGCGGCGCGCCGGCGGCGGAGGTCGCCATCGAGCTCCTCGGTCGTCCCGCCGACCAAGAGCGCCTGATCCAAAACGGGCTTCCCGACCATTGGGACGACTTGAATGCGGCGACCGGCGCCGACGGACGGTTCTCGATTCGTTTCGATCCGCCGCTTGCGTATCAGTTCGCGTTGAACGTTCACTCGAACGGCTTCGCGACCGCGAGCTGGCGCTGGAACGAGATCGCGGCCGACGAAATCAAGGACATCGGCGACGTCGAGCTCGTCCGCGGCGGTTCGATCGCCGGACGCATCGTCGACACGAAAGGCAACACGCTGAAGAACGGCTGGAGCGTTTTCGCCGAGACCGCCATCGTCGGACACGAAGGGGAACGCTCCGCCGGACGCGATCGCACGCGCGGCCGCGCCGACGTCGATCCGAATAGCGGCGAGTTCAGGATCGAAGACATGCCGCCCGGATCGACGCACGTCGGCGCGCATTCGGACTTGGTCGGACGAATCGAAGGGCCGAGCGTCGAAGTGCGAGCGGGCGAGGTCGTCGAAGCGACGATTCGCTACGAAGGCCCGGACGTCGGCTCGCGCATCACGTTGACCATTCATTCGGAGCCGTTTCACGTCTACGCGCTCGACGTGCGCGACATCGTGCTCCGCGGCGCGAGCATCGAGCCTCGGCGCGCGGAGCACGAACCGCAGGGATCGCAGTTTCACTTCGACGATCTGCCGGCCGGCCGCTACACGCTCGAGATCAGCGATCCGAAGTTCCTCCCGTGGAGCAAGGACGGCGTCGCTCCGGGAACGGTCGTCGACGCAAAGCTCAAAGGCAGCGCCTCGATTCGACTGGAGGTCGTCGACGCCAAGAAGAACCAGAAGCTCGTCCCGTCGCGCATCCTCGTGCGTTTCGACAAAGCCAACTTCAGCCCGAATGAGTTTCAGATCCATTCGCGCGGCGCGGATCTGCCGAAGAACGGCGTTTTCGACGGGCTTATCCCCGTCGACCAAACGCTGATCGTGAGCGCGGATGGTTATGCGGATTGCGAGGTCCCCGTCCCCGATCTCAATCCGAACGAAGTGCGGAAGCTGCGCGCCGCGATGGCAAGCGGCACGCGCATCGGCGGACGCGTCGTGGTCGGCGAGGCGCGCACACCCGCCGCGAGCGTCGAGGTGGTGCTGGAGGATTCGTCGAATGCATTCGATCAGCGCCGGCTCGATCTCTCGCGCGCCGAGTCGGAGCTGCAGTCGACGCGGTCCGTCACCGATGCGAGCGGACACTTCCTCTTCGCGTTGGTGTCGCCGGGCAAACACAGATTGCGCGCGAGCTACAGCCCGCTCTTGGCGACGGAGACCGAAGTCGATGCGACGGACGGAGCGGACAAGCTCGACCTCGTGCTCACGTTGCCGCCGTGCTCCTCGCTCGTCGGTCGAATCATCGCGCCGGAAGGTGCTTCGTTCGAAGGCTTGTCGCTCTTCGCAGCTCCGGCGCAGGCCGCGTCGAAGGTGACGATGAACGATCTCGCCACGAAACAAGTGGCGCGCGAGAAGACCGCGGTGGGGATCGCGTCCGACGGATCGTTTCGCACGGGGCCGCTCGCATTGGGAGAGATGCAGGTCGCGCTGCGCCTCGCGCGCGCGACGATCCCGCTCGGATTCCACGCAGCGAAGGACACCGACGACGTCAGCATCGACCTCGGCCGCGTGACGCTCACCGCGGGAGCGGAGACCCACCACGACTTCGACGCGCGAGCGATCTTCCCCGGTCGCATCGCGATCCGACTGCGGGTGAACGGTGCGCAGTCCCCGGGCGCGGTGATCGAAGCCCGCGACGCCGAGAAGCCTTGGCAGATCGACGGCGCGGCCTTCGTCGACTCGAACGCCACGTGCACGACGAACCCGCTCGCGTGCAAGAGCTACCGGCTGATCGCGCGCGACACCGAGTACGCCTGGTTCTTCGTCGCGCCGGACATCGTGACGGTGAAGCCGGGTGAGACGGCGTCGACGTCGATCGATGTGACGCTCGCCGAGGGCGTGCTCCAGATGCTCGACGACAACAAGATGCCGGCGCGCGTGGTGAAACCGGTCGCGATCCGACGCGAGGGCGAGAACGTCGACTCGCCGCTCGCACAGGTTTCCTTGGCGACGAACTCCGACGGCCGCCTGCAATTGCGGCTGCCGCCGGGCAGCTATCGCTTGTACTCCGCCGAGCGCCCGATCAACCGCGACGCGAGCAGCGCGAGCTTCGACATGACGCCGACGGGACCGCAGCCCGAAGCAGTCGAGTTTCCGCGTTGAGGATCGGCGGAATTCGACGGCGCGCGCGAGCGCGGCCCAACGCCACGCATCTCACGCATCGGATGCGACTCCGATTGCACCGCGCATCGCATCGTCGCATCCTGGCGGTCGCGCGGAAGCGCGGAAAGGCAGACGTCATGGCGAAGATGCGAGCGATGGTCATTTCGAAGGCAGGCGGCAAGTTCGAGCGAATCGAGCGCGAGATCCCCGCTCCCGGTCCGCGCGAGGTGCGCGTGCGCGTCGAGGCGTGCGGGATGTGTCACAGCGACGCGATCGTGAAAGGCGGGCAGTACCCGGGACTCACGCTCCCGCGCATTCCGGGACACGAGATCGCCGGGCGCGTCGATGCCGTCGGCGCCGAAGTGAAGGATTGGAGAGAAGGCCATCGCGTCGGCATCGGCTGGTACGGCGGTCATTGCGGCGAGTGCGCATCGTGCCGGCGCGGCGATTTCTTGAATTGCGCACGAGGCAAGATCACCGGCATCACGTTCGATGGCGGTTATGCCGAGTACGTCGTCGTGCCGCGCGAAGCGCTGGCGCGCATTCCCGAAGACCTCGATGCCGCCGACGCGGGACCTCTCTTGTGCGCGGGCATCACGACGTTCAACGCGCTGCGCAACAGCGGCGCACGAGCGGGCGACACGGTCGCAGTGCAAGGCATCGGCGGGCTCGGACACCTCGCGATCCAATTCGCGTCGCGCATGGGATTCCGGACGGTCGCGATCTCGAGCGGCGCGGACAAGGAGAAGCTCGCGCGCGAGCTCGGCGCGGACGAGTACGTGAACACGAAGATCGCCACCGCCGCCGAAGGCCTGCAAAGGGTCGGCGGCGCGCACCTCGTGCTCGCGACGGCGCCTCACGCCGCGGCGATCGCGAGCACGATCGACGGCTTGCGCCCGCGCGGAAAGCTCCTGATCGTCGCCGCGCCGCACGAGCCGATGCAGACGTCGACGCTGACGCTCCTGAGCGGCAAGACGATCGCCGGCTGGCCGAGCGGCACGTCGATCGATTCCGAGGACACGCTCGCGTTCAGCGCACTGACTGGAGTTCGCGCGCGCATCGAGAAGTTCCCGCTCGAGAAAGCGGAGGACGCGTACGCGAAGATGATGGAGAACAAAGTGCGGTTCCGAGCGGTGCTCGTGCCGTGAACGGCGCGATGCTCACGGCAGCCACGACACGGCGACGGCCTGGCTGACGTTGAACGTGCTCGCGCTCGGGCATCCGCCCAGCACGTGCGGGTCGCGGTAGTACGTCTGGTAGTAGCGCGTCGAGCCGCCGGCGATCGTGTCGCCGAGCGCCATCGATCGCGCGTGCACCGAGAGGTCTCCGCTCGCCGGAGCGATCGCGACGCCCGACGCGGCGGATTCCGAATACAAGCGCTTCAGCACGCCTCCGATGCAGCGCACCCCCTGACCGAAGATCGAGTACGGTGCGACGTTCGCGGTGCCTTGCAGGAAGATGCTGAGCGCGCTCGAGAGCTCGCCCGACGAAGTGAACTGCAGCGTGTCGAGCGAGAGCTTGGCGACTCCCGAGGTGCTCAAGATGGCACCTCCGGTCGCGGCGGAGTTCTGGCATCCGTGGCTCGCAACGCCGTTGTTCCCGCACGGACATTGGATCTCGACGCCGTCGCCGAAGCAGAACGCGTTCATCGCGCTCAGCGCGCCCATGTCGCGCAAGAAGACGTCCTGGAGTCCGTTGACGTCGCCCGCGGTCAAGTTGGATGCGACGCTCGCGAACGCGACGAAGCGCCCGTCCTTCGCGATCGACGGGGCGAGGTTGCTTCCATTCGCTTGCACGCCGCTCGACGAAACACTCGCGAGCACGTTGTGCCCGAGCACGAGATCGCGCACGAACACGTCCGACATTCCGTTCGTGTCGCTCGCGACGAGGTCCGTCGCACCGCTGACGAACGCGACGAACCGGCCGTCGGCCGAGATCGAGCAGCCCGAAGCGCTTCCGTTCGGGACGTAGCCTTGCCAGTTCACGTTCACGCGCACAGTCGTGGCCGCGGTGAGATCGCGGAGAAAGATTCCCCCGCCGTTCTGTCCGTGAGCGTCGTTCGCGACGAGGTTCGTGGCGTCGCTCGCGAACACGACGAACCGGCCGTCGGCGGAGATGTCCGCTCCGCTCGAGCTCGCGTCGGCTTCGACGCCGCTCGTCGAGACGCTCACGCGCCGCGTCGTGCCGAGCGTGCGGTCGCGGACGAAGACGTCGCGCACGCCGTTCGTGTCGCCGGCGACGAGGTTCGTGGCGTCGCTCTCGAAGAGCACGAAACGCGCGTCGTCGGAGAGCCCGCGGTTCACCGAGGCACCGTTGCCTTGGACGGACGCGTCGTCCACGCTCGCGATCGAGAGGACCGTCGGGCTCATCGGATCCCTGAAGTAGATCTGCGACTGTCCGTTTCCCGGCGGCACGGTGAGGTTCGTCGCCGCGCTGTCGAACGTCACACGCTGGCCCGTCGCCGAGACCATCGCGTCGTAGCAGCCCGCGTTCGCGGCGAAGCCGGAGGAGCTCGTCACGAGATACGTCTGCGGGACGCTCGAGTCGCGCAGGAAGACTTGGTCGTGCCCGCCCGTGCTCGTCGTCGTGAGGTTCGTGGCGGCGCTCGTGAACACGACGTACACGCCGTTCGAGGAGATCGCGGGTTGCATCGAGGGCGCGTTGGCTTGAGCACCGCTGCTCGCGACGCTCACTCGAGCGGTCGTGTTCGTCCTCCACCAGCGCGCGTAGACGTCGTTCTGCGCCACGACTCCGTTCGGCGCGAGATCCTTGTCGGAGCACAAGAACACCGTCATGTCGCCGCCGTCGGAGATCTTCGGGCGCGAGGAATCTCCGGCCGCGGCTTGACCCGCGGACGTCACGCTCAACGGGATCGTCGCCGCAAGAGAGCTCGCGCGGAGCAGCGCCGCACGCGCGTCGACGAGTCCCCATCCAAACGTGAGGTCGTAGCCGCTCGCGCCGAGATCGCGCGCCGATTGCGCCAGCACCTGTTCGACCTGCGTCGCGTTCAGCTCCGGATGCGCGGAGACCACGAGCGCGGCGACGCCGGCGGCGTACGGCGACGCGTACGAGGTGCCGCTCGTCGTGCGATAGTCGCCGGGCCCGTATCCATCCGCGCCGGTTCGGTCGGTCGTGACGACGTCGACGCCGGGTGCGCAGAACGCGAGCCCACTTCCGTGATTCGAGAACGACGCCAGCGCTCCCGTCCGATCGATCGCCGCGACGGCGTTCACGCTCGGGAGGCTCGCCGGAGACCACACCGACGGCGCCGCATCGTTGCCCGCGGACGCGAAGTGCACGATCCCCTCGTCGTGCGTCTGCTGATACTTCAACGCGAGCGCGGCGCTCGTGAATCCGTAGCGGTTGCTGTTGTTCGTCACGCGCGCACCGATCGTCTCGGCGAACGTCAGGCCGTCGATGACCCAGGTCGCTTGCGTCGCGAATCCGTTCGCGCACGGGAGGACGTCGATTCCCATGCGAACCGAAGCACAGACGACCCCCGGTGCGATTCCGACGGTGCCGAGCGCATTGTCGACGATCGCCGACACGCAGCCCGCGACGGACGTGCCGTGGTTGTCGCACGCGTTCGTCGGTCCTCCGTTGCCCGGGCCTTCGCTGGTCGTGTCCGCGCCGGGGATCTGGTGCAAGTCGGGATGGTTCTGCTGAACGCCCGTGTCGAGGATCACGACGATCACCGACGCGGATCCGAGCGTCATGTCCCACGCCTCGGGCGCGTTCATGTCGACGTCCGCGACTCCGCCGGACTGGCCTTGGTTGTCGAGAGCCCAGCACTGCGGGAACAGCGGATCGTTCGGAACGTGCGACGATCGTCCGATGCAGATCATGTTGGGCTCGGCGAGCTTGACCTCGGCTCGCAGCGCGAGCGCATTGGCGGCCGCGAGCACCTCGAGCCCGTCGCGCGAACGGCTGCGCGTTCGAAACGCGCCGCTGATCTGCGCATAGTCGCGGTCGAGCACGTCGCCCGCGGCGGACTCGTCCAGCACGCGTTGCTGTTCGGCGCGCGCGAGCCCGTTCTCGAATGCCATCAAGATCTCGCGCGTCGGCACGATCGGATCGCCCCGATCGTCGGCGAAGACGGGTGCCACGAAATCGACGGCTGCCTCGCGCGCGAGGCGATGGATCGCAGCGCGGATCGCCGTCTCATTCGTGCTCGACGCGGGCAGAGAGGCGAACCACCAACCGTCGATCACCATCGGTTCCATGTGCACGGGCGCGACACCGTGCGCTTCGAGCTCGCGCGCGAGTTGAACGGCGGACTTGTCCGCAGCCTGGATCGCGATCCGCGAGGTGTCGTACCGAAGCGGCCTCTCTTCTTTGAAGTAGTACCGGCGCTCTTGGGCGAGCGACGGCGCGGCGAACACGAGCACAGCGAGCACGAGCGCAGCCGAATTCACGTTCATGGCTCCCCTCTTTCGCGTCGCGAGAATTCGTGGCACCACCGAGCTCGCTCTCTACACTGCCGCCGCAGGCGAGTTTCCCCGATCCGCGCGAGATCTCGAACGCGATCGAGTCCTTCCCCGACGCTCGGCGCACGATCCGATTCGAGACGATCGTTGTCGCACGTCTCGAAGATGCTCTGCGTCCCTGGCGAGCATCCGGCGCGCTGCGCACGCGCTCGAGTTCAGACGAGCTCGCCGCGCACCACGGTGATCGCGCGACCGGAGAGCACGACGCGGTCTCCGTTCCACTGCATGCGCACCTCGCCGCCGCGCGCCGACGCCTGCCAGCCGACGAGCTCCTTCTTTTCGAGCTTCGTGCCCCAATAAGGCGCGAGGCAGCAGTGCGCCGAGCCCGTCACGGGATCCTCGTCGACGCCGGCGCGCGGCGCGAAGAAGCGCGACACGAAGTCGTGCTTCGCGCTCGATCGTGCGCCGTCGCCGCCCGAGCTCGTGCTCGACGCGGAGGACGGCGCCGTCGCGTCCGCTGCTCGCGCAGTCACGATCACGCCGCGCACGGGGATCGTCTTCAGCAGGGCGAGGTCGGGCTCGAGCGCGCGGACCGTCGCTTCGGAGTCGACCTCGACCAGCCAATCCATCTTGTTGTTGCCCGCGAACGCCGCGCGCGTCCCGAGCGCGCGCAGGAGCTCCGGCGGCGGCGCAGCTTCGATCGCAGCCTTGGCGGGGAAGTCCATCGCGATGCGATCGCCGTCGCGCGTGCACGTGAGCACGCCGCTCCTCGTGTGAAAGCGCGCCGGCGTTTCGAGCGCGAGCGACTTCGTCTCCCACAACACGTGCGCGCTGCCGAGCGTCGCGTGTCCGCAGAGATCGACTTCGACCGTCGGCGTGAACCAGCGGAGATCGAAGTCCTTGCCGCGCGGCACGAGGAACGCCGTCTCGGACAAGTTCATCTCGCGCGCGACGAGCTGCATCCACGCTTCGTCGCGCGCACGGTCGAGCAAACACACGGCAGCGGGGTTGCCGCCGAACGGTCGGTCGGTGAACGCATCGACGGTGTAGATCGGGATCGGCATCTTCGGTGTGTATGGCGAGAGTGAGGAAGATGGTGATTTCGAAGCGGGGTCGAATTCGTCAGATGCGCTCGAGCTTGGGAACCGTCCGCTCGTTCTTCACGTTGCCGGTGTTCAGCGTCGACTTCGGCTCGAAGAGCATCACGGAACACTCGCGATCGGCGCGCGGCTTGTGCTCGACGCCGCGCGGGATCACGACGAACTCGCCCGGCTCGAGCTCGAGCGTCTTGTCGCAGAGCTCCATCGTCAAGTGCCCCTCGATCACGAGGAACATCTCGTCCTCGTGATCGTGGTGATGCCACACGAAGTCGCCCTCGAACTTCACGAGCTTGACGAGCGAGTCGTTGACCTCGCCCACGATCTTCGGCTGCCAGTGCTCGCGGAAGAGCGCGAGCTTGTCGCGCACGTTGACCTTGTCGATCTCCATGGCGCACAGCTTACTCGACCCGACCGCATGCGCCCGCCGCCCGCGCGGAGGCGCGCACGCTCGGATCTCTGGAGATCGGCGGCCCGCGCTACGGCACGAACGTGATCGCCAATCCGTTCGACATGTTCTGCCGTTCGTTCGCGGTGCAGAACGCGTAGTCGCGGTACCACGATTGGAAGAACACGGTCTGTCCGGCGCTGAGATGCTCGGTCGAGAGATCGTCGTACTTCAGAGTGCCGTTCGAGCCGCTCGAGGTGCGCGAGCAGCATCACGGTCGGACGACGTTCACCCCGCTCGCCGCGAGCGCCAGCGGCACGCGCTGGATCTCCTTCAGCCCCTTCAACAGCACGAGCGTCTTCGTCTCCTCCGTCACCGCGACCACGCGCGATTTCCCGTCGTGGATCTCGCCTTCGTCGGTGCTCATGTGCGACGAGCCCTCGAACACGTTGATCGTGAGCGCGTTTCCGCTTTCGTCGACCACGCGGAAGCGATCGGCGAGATCGGCGCGCTCGGGTGCGAGCTCGATCTGCATGTGGTAGCGCAGCGGTGCCGTGATCAGGATGTCGTCGAGCTCCTGCTTCGACGCGTTCGCGAGTCCGTCGCCGGCGCCGTCGCCGCGCTTCGGCCGGCCGTATTGGACCGGCAGGATGTTCTCGCCGACGACCTGCAAGTACACGCGCTCGCGCGGCAGGCGATGGAACGCGAAGCGACCGTCGGCGTCGGTGACGACCGGCTTCGCGGCGGAATGGAACGACGTCGTGCTGTTCGGCGTGGGATGGATCGTCATCACGTCGGTCGTCGGCGTGACGTTCACTCCGGCGATCGGCTTGCCGGCGCGCGACACGACGCGACCGGAGAGATGATCGAGGTAGAGACGCGCGGGGAGCTCGATCTTCGCGTTCTTCGTGCCGGCCCGGATCGGCGCACTGTCGACGCGCAAGAGCGTCTCGGGATCCATCGCGACCAGCGTGTACTCGCGATCGAGCAGTCCTTCGATCTTGAAGCGACCCGAGCCGTCGGTCTGCACGAAGCTCCAGCAGATCGTCGGCCGTTCTTGAAGGATCTTCATCGGGTCCATCGGCTCCTTCGCCTCTCGCATGATGCGTTCGATGTCGGCGCGCGTCGCCGCGCCGGCGAGCACGCCTTCGACGTTGGCGGGGATCTCGTCGACGTCGCCGAAGAACGTGACGTCGCCGGCCCACACTTTCATGCCCGCGAGACCGCGCCCATCGGCGTCGACGACTTGGCCTTCGATCGAAAGCGGAGGCGGACCGAGGTGGAGGACGACGTACTCCGAGGCGCCTTCGGTTCCGCTCTGCACGGCCGAGCTCAACGTCTCCGTCGCCGGTTGATAGCCGATCTTGATCGCCATGATCGGCTGCTTCGCGCCGCCTTTCGGGATCTCGATCGCGAACCGGCCGCGTTCGTCGGCGAGCGTCGTGCGCTGATCGAGCGACACGCGCGCGCCTCCGACGCCGCGGCCGTGCGCGTCGACGACTTCGCCGCTGACCGTTCCGGGCGCGGCGCTCGGACGGCGCAAGACGATCTCGATCGACTTGTTCGAGAATTCGGGCGCCGGCATCTGGGCTTGCACGAAACCTTCGCTGGTCGCGAAGAGATCCATGCCGGCGACGCGCGGGACGTCGAGCACGGTGAAGCGACCGTCGGCCGCGGTCTCTGCGAACCATCCGCGCTCCGTCGAGTGATCGAGGTTGTGCGCGAAGCTCGTGCGGAAGTCGCGCGGGAGCCGCGACTCGACGCGCACGCCGGCGAGAGGCTTCCCGTTCTCGTCGATCACGCGACCGGCCCACTCGAGCTTCGGCGCGACGACGATCACGCGCTCGGATTGACCCGCTCCCGCCGAGCACACCGCGGCGAGAACGGTCGTCAAGTGCTCGTCGCAGACGATGAATCCGCCGGCGGTTTCCTGCGCCGGAATCTCGAATCGACCGCTCGCATCGCTCGCCGCCGACGCGGCGTCCGGCGACGGCGCCGGACGAGGCACCGCGAGCTCGCGTCCGTCGACGAACGCGCTCCCGTTTTGGAAACACACGCGAACGCCGCCGACCGGTCGCGCTTCGAGATCGAGCACGAGCCCGCGCCACGGCGCGAGCGCGGACGCAACGGTCGAAGCATGCGCGTCGATCTTCGCCGCCGCATTCGCAACCGACGTGCGCTCGTCGTGCTTCGCATCGCCCGCGAGCTCGACGCTCTGCGCCGCGCGCTTCGTTTCGGGCTTCACTTCGCTCGCACTCTCCGCCGCCAGCGCGGGTGCCGCATCCGTGTTCGACGGATGCTTGGGCCAAAAGAGGAACAGCCCGCCCGCGACGACCGCGACGGCCAAGCCGACTTTGATGCTCGTGCTCACGACGAATGCTCCCAGCGTGGTGGCGGCGACGGCGCCGCTCGAAGGTTTGCAGATCGGAATCAACGCCAGAAGCCAGGAACGTCCATCGCCGCCGTGCTCGCGATCGAGCCGCACGCGCAAACGATCGAGCCCGCGCGCGAGACGCGTCTTCACCGTCGCGACGGGAACGCCTTCGCGCTTCGCGATCGCGGTCGGGGAGAGCTCCTCGAAGTAGCGCCGGACGATCGTCGTGCGGTACGGCTCGTCGAGCTGCATCACCGCGTCGACGAGCTCGCGGTGCACGGCGAGCTGCTCGACGACGTCGAGCGTCGACGGCAGCGCTTCGTCGCGCGACGCGCGCTCTTCGCGTGTGCCGCGCCGACTCTCGCCGCGCTTCTTCTGCCGCACGAGGTTGCGCGTCACCTCAGCGAGCCAACCGGCGAGCGGATGTCTCGAATCCGGTCGGTGCTCGAGCGCGGCCAAACACGCGTCCTGCGCCACGTCGTCGGCGACGTGCACGTCCGACGGCAGGAGCGAACGCGCGAGGCGCCGCACCCATGCAATCTCGGTGAGCAGCGCCCGCGGATCGAAGCTCGAGTCGTTCGGAGTCATGGCTTCGACATGGGACATGTCGCGGCTCGCCGGGAGGATTCAGCAGAGATCGAAGATTCGGCGAGACCGCCGCCTTTGAATCGCGGCGTCTTCCCCGTCGAACGACGGCTTCGTCGTTCCGAAACGGGGCGTGTGGGACGCGCGCGCTGCGCGCGATCGAGCTCGGCCCGAGCCTCAGGGCCCGATCGTGAAGTGCAGCGCGTCCGTGAGACCGACGCCGGTTCCATCCGGATGTTGTCCGTCGCGGTAGTAGTACTGCGCATTCACACGCGCTCCGGCGCCGAGCGCATGCTGAGCCATGTAGTTCTGCGAGAAACGGAACTGGAAGCTTCCGGAGCACGGCACACCGGCGGTGCCGGCCGAGTTCTGGGCCGGCGTCCGCTGGATCGGAGGCACGACGCACAGATAGCCGCCCTGAAACGAGACCTGTTGAGGATTCGCGCTCCAGATCACGAAACCGCTCGCGTGGTCGACGACGTCGCCCGCACGGATCACGAAGTTGTCGGGACCGGTGATGCTCGCCGTGCCGGAGGACGAGATCGACGGATAGCAGTTCTGCGAGTTGTACTTCGGAATGCAGTACGCGATCGGCGCATCCGGATCGAGGTACGCCATGCCGCGGACATCCAAACCGCTGCTTCCGATCCGCGTGTAGCTGCCGCTCGTGCGATCGATCACGTAGAGGTCTGCGCCCGCGCCGTACAACGTCCCGTCCGGAGCGAACGCGATGCTCTGGATCGCCGGCGTGCCGTCGACGAGCCCGTTGACGTCCGCGGCCACCGCCGTCGACGGATCGATCGTGATCAACCCGGCTCCGATGCTCCAACCGTAGAGCGATCCGTCCGCGGCGAACGCCATGTCTTGAATGCTGTCGATCGTCGTCTTCCCGACGTAGTGCGCGATGCTCCCGTCGCCCGCCGGAACGGAGAGATCCAACCAGTACAGGTTGTTCGTGACGCCCCCGCCGTGCACATCGATCGCGTACAGAACGCCCGAGCGGTCGTACGACAGAGCCCGGATGTCGTTGAGAAACGGGAAGTGATGGATGCGCGCGATGCCGAGGACCGGATCGACGCGCAACAGCTTGGGCGTTCCCGCGCCGTCGTTCGCGGTGATGAAGCGACCCTGTGGATCCTTCGCCATCGTATTGAGGTTGATGTATCCGGTCGGACCGATCGTCTCGGCCGTGCCATCGGACTGATGGATGAGCACCGCGGTGCCGCCCCAAGTCACGCCGAGGAAATCGGCGCGCGCGCTCGAAGTCATGGCGAATAGAACGAGTGCCGCCGCGATCGCGGAGCTCGATCCTTCGTGCGACCGGGCAAATCGTCCGCGAGTCTCGCGCGATCGCCGCGAGGCGGTGCCGTGCTCGTGAGCATCGGGAGTGAGGCGATCGGCGAGCATGGGCGAGTGCTTCATCGTGCGAACATTCTACTTTTGAACGGACGCACGGGGGGCAGCACTCGCGCAATCGCGAATCGCACGTCGAGTGCTCGCACATGGAGAGACGCCGCCTTCCGCGGCGCACGCGGCGAATTCGATCGTCGCCGGTACCTCGAGACGAGCGCGCCCGAGAAACGCCGCTCCGCGCCGATCGCTGCTCCGCATGACGCTCGCGCGGCACGGTCGTCGATTACGATGAGAGCGATGCGACGCCAACTTCGGAGGCTGCTGCTTGGATGGATCGCCCCGGGACTGGTCGCTGCGTGCGGATCGCGGACGGAGGGCGGCGCAGCGAGTGAGCGAGATCACGCGCCGCATCCCGACATCATCCTCGTCTCGATCGATTCGCTGCGCTTCGATCACGTCGGCTGCTACGGGTACAAGAAGCCGACGACGCCCAACATCGATCGCATCGCGGGCGAGGGCGTGCGCTGCGAGAGCGCGGTGAGCACGAGCTCATGGACGCTGCCGGCGCACGCGGCGATGTTCACGGGGCTCTTCGACTCGACGCACGGGCTCGTGGACAACGGGCTGCGGTTGTCGGAGGAGCAGCCGACGCTCGCGGCGGTGCTGAAGGCGAACGGCTACCAGACCGCAGGCTTCTTCGGCGGGCCGTATCTGCATCCGGCGTTCGGATTCGGACACGGGTTTCTGCACTACGAGAGCTGCATGAGCCCGCTCGGCGGAGATGCTCACGCTTCGCAGGGTGCGAAGGACGCGAAGGATGCGTCCGCGCCGAAGTCGAGCGCGACCTCGCCGAGCTCCGCGCCAACGCTCGCGGATCTCGAACGCTCGCACGCCGACGTCACCGGTCCGCGCACGCTCGATGCGGTGACGAAGTGGCTCGGCCGCGACGTCGACGAGCGCCCGCTCTTCCTCTTCGTCCACCTGTGGGACGTGCACTACGACTACAACCCGCCGCGCGAGTACGCCGCGATGTTCGATCCCGACTACACGGGAAAGCTCGACGCGTCGAACTTGATGAAGAATCCCGAAGTGAACGCGCACATGGCGCCGCGCGACTTCGATCATCTGGTCGCGCTCTACGACGGCGAGATCCGTTTCACCGACGAGATCCTGGGCAAGATCCTCGCTCTGCTCGAGAAGCGCGGGCGCATGTCGAAGACGCTCCTCGTGATCACGGCCGACCACGGCGAGGAGTTCTTCGAGCACGCCGGCAAGGGACATCAGCGCACGCTGTTCGACGAGGTCGTGCGCGTGCCGCTGATCGTCCGCTGGCCCGATCGTCTCGACGCGGGTCGCGTCGTGCGCGATCAAGTGCGGACCATCGACCTCATGCCGACGCTGCTCGCGGCAGCCGGCGCCGCGAAGCAACCGCCGATGCAAGGCCGCGACATCCTGCCGCTCTGGCGCGGCGAGACGCTGCCGCCGGAGCCGGCATTGTGCGAGCTCCTCGTCGACAAGAACGACGTTCGAGCGCTGCGCACGAACGAGCGGAAGATCATCGACTACCGTGCGGCGAAGACGAAGGTCGGCTACGACCTCGTCCAAGATCCGAAAGAGCAGCGCGCTCTCGTCGGCGACGTGCCGTTGCTCGACGAAGTGCGCAAGACGCTCTTGCACATGCTCGAAGCCTCGGTTTCGTCGCACTCGAAGTTCGGCCCGGGCGCGCAACCGCTCGCACCGAGCAGCGAGCTCGAAAAGCGCATTCACGGTCTCGGCTACGGCGGCGCGAACGACGCTCATCCGAAGTGAGGTCGCGCTCGCCGCGCGCCGAGCGAGGCGAGCTCGCGCCGGCGATGTTGTCGTCGTCGACTCGCGGCCCAGGTAGCAAGCTTCTCGAAGCGGTCGACCGTCTGGAAGCGATCGAAGGCATCCGTGCGGGACTCGAGGACGTGAAGGCGGGGCGCATCGTGCCGTTGGAGCAGGCGTTCGCCAGGATCAAGAAGCAGCTGAAGTTTCCGCGCCACCGCCGCACTTGATGGAGGTCCATCGCGATGCATGGCACGCATCGCGGTCTCTCTCGCTGCGGAAGAAGAAGCGACGCGGGCGTTCGAGTGGATCGCGTCGCAGGATCCCGTGCGCGCAGATCATTGGTACAGAGCGCTCGCGGGAGTGCTGCAGTCGCTCGAGGTCTTTCCCGAACGCTGCTCCCTGGCTCCCGAGAGCAAACTCTTCGGCGAAGAGATTCGACAGCTGATCTTCGGCAACTACCGCATTCTCTTTCGCATCGAGGGCGATCGCGTGCGCGGCGCGATGAGGGCGCTGGGTGGCGTCGATCTCGGAGGCGCGGAACCGTGATCGCGCCGTTCTCACGCGCCGCGCTTGAACACCGCTACACTTCCAACGTGATTTCGCCGCACGACGCGCCCGGCATCGCCGGCGTCTGCCATCTGCTTTTCTTCGGCGTCTACATCCCGCTCGTCTGCGTCCGCGGATGGTGGAAGCACGTCGAGAAGAAGCAACCGTTCCCCGATCGACGACAGCACTTCCGCAATACCGCGGTCCAGCTCGCGATCCTGGCGATGGTGTCGCTGGCGGTCGCACGCGCCGAGCGGATCGATCTGTTCGCCTACGATTCGGCTCAGCTCCTTCGCGGCGTGCTCGGCGGCGTCGCGATGTACGCCGCGGCGGTCGCGTACATGCGGCCGCGCTGGCGGCGCGCGGTCGAGCGGCGCGCGCGCGTCGTCGACTTGTTCATGCCCGAGGACCGGAGCGAGCGCGCGTGGTGGATCGCGGTCTCGATCTTGGCCGGCGTGGGCGAGGAGATCACGTGGCGCGGAGTGCAGACCGCGCTGCTCTACGGGCTCACCGGCAGCCTGTGGATCGCGGCTCTCGCGAGCGCCATCGCGTTCGCGCTGGCTCACGCGATCCAAGGTTGGCGGTCGGTGGGTGTGATCCTGTTGTTCGCGCTCGCATTCCAGTCGGTGGTGTGGCTGAGCGGTTCGCTCTTCGTCGCGATGATCGTGCACGTCGCGTACGACGTCACAGCCGGACTGTCCTACGGAAAGCTGGGGAGAGAGCTGGGATACAAGCGCGAAGATACGGCAGTCGAGGCCGCGAGCACCGGCGCCGGCCGATCGTGAGCGCCGTTCCGTCCGATCGCACGAGTATCCTGCCCGCGTGAGCAGCACCTCGACGATCGTCGTCGGCGCCGGATTGTCCGGCCTGGCGTGCGCGTTCGACCTCGCGCGCGCCGGTCGCGAGGTCGTCGTGCTCGAATCCTCGGATCGCGCCGGCGGAGTCGTCGGTTCGCTCGAGCGCGACGGGTTCCGCTTCGAGACCGGGCCGAACACGATCCAAGCTTCCTCGGCCGCGTTCCGCACGTTGTGCGGCGACCTCGGCATCGCGGATCGCTTGATCGTCTCGCCGCCCGAAGAGAAAGATCGCTTCGTGTTCGTGCGCGGCGCGATGCGCGCGCTGCCGTCGACGCCGCTCGAGTTCCTGACGACGCCGGTCCTCTCGCTGCGCTCGCGCGCGTTCGTGTGCACCGAAGCATTCCGTCGATGGCGGCCGCCGAGCAACGACGTCGAACCCGATCTCGAGACGTTCCTCACCGAGCGCTTGGGCGCCGAGGCGACGCGCGTGCTCGGCGGAGCGTTCGTCCGCGGCGTCTACGCCGCCGATCTCGCCGAGCTCGGCGCGAAGAGCGCGATGCCGCGCATGTGGCGCGCGCTCGAAGAGCACGGGAGCTTGGTGCGCGGCCTCGTCGCGCTCGGCAAGCGGCGGCAATCGGACTTGCCCGGACCGCGCGTGCCGCGCACGTCGCTGCTCTCGTTCCCGGACGGGTTGCGAGAGGTGGTCGCCGCGCTCGAAAGCGCGCTGCGCGAACACGGCGCGACCGTCCGCTTCCAGTGCGCCGCGACGCGCGCGCGACGCAGCGAAGCGAACGGCGCTGCTCGATTGCGATGGCGCGTCGACACGAAGCGCGGCGAAAGCTTCGAGGCCGACGAGCTCGTGCTCGCCGTGCCGGCGCCGATCGCCGCGCGTCTTCTCGAGAGCATGGGAGCGCGCGATCGTGCGATCCGTTCGCGCGATCCGTCGATCGACACCCGCGATCCGTCGATCGAAACCCGCGATCCTTCGATCGACACCCGCGATCCTCCGATCGACAGCTTGCGATCGATCGTGCACGCGCGCGTGACGCTCGTGCACCTCGGCTTCGAGCGCAGCGAGCTGCCGTCGTTCCCGGCCGGGTTCGGCTACCTCGTTCCGCCGCCCGCCTCCGCGATGCGCATTCAAGCCGGCGCGGGGGAGCGGCCGAGAACGCCCGCGAGCGTGAGCGCGCGCGCCGCGCCCTCACTCTCTCACGCGCGCGCGCCGAGCTCCGACGAGCCGCTCGCCTTGGGTACGATCTTCACGTCGAACCTCTTTCCGGGGCGCGCGCCGCGCGGTTGCATCGCGGTGACGAGCTTCTACAAGACGGACGACGTCGGACGCATGAACGAGAACGAACTGATCACGCAGGGCTGCCGCGACCTCGCGCTCGCGCTGCGCGAACCGCGCGAGCCGCGGCCGCGCGTCGCGCTGACGCAGCGTTGGAGCGACGTCATCCCGCATTACGCACCGGGCCACGCGGATCGCATGCGCGATCTCTTGCAGCGCGTCGCGAGCGCTCATCCCGGACTTCACCTCGCCGGCAGCTATGTCGCCGGCGTGTCGGTCGAGGACGTGATCGCGCGCGGACGCGCGGTCGCGGGCGAGATCCTCTCCGCCGCGCCGCGCGCCGAACACACGCGCGATGTCGAACGCGCCGACGCGCCGAAACGCGCCAGCGGCGACGCGCGCGATCGCGCACGCGAGGATGCACGGTGAACAGCGCGCTTCAGACGCTGATCGTCCTGCTCCCGGTGGGCTACGTGCTCGCCGCGATCCTGCACGGGATGGCGTTCGCGGAGCCGCGCGCGCCGAGTTGGAGTCGGCCGGTGCGCCGCTTCGTCCTGCGCGCGACGCTCGTGCTCCACCTCTTGTACTTCGTGCTGCGCGCCGATGCGCTCGGTCATTTCCCGGTCTCCGACCTCTGGAGCACCGTCTCCGCCGTCGGCTTTTCGACCGCGCTGATCTACGCCGGCCTCGCGCGCTACACGAAGCATCCCGGATCGGGCGGAGTCGTGCTCGGTCTCGTGTTCATCGTGCAAGCGCTCGCCTCTTCGCTCGGTCCGATCGTGCCCGTCGCGCGCGCGACCGGGATGGGCGTCTTCCAAGTGCTGCACGTCGTGACGAGCGTGCTCGCCGCGGCCGCGCTCGTTCTCTCGGGCATCCACGGCATCCTCTATTTGCTCCTCTTCCGCGAGATGCGCGAGCGGCGCTTCGGCGCGATCTTCGATCACCTGCCGAACCTCGACGTGCTCGCGCGCATGACGCGCGGAGCGGCGCTGTTCGGTTTCATCGGGCTCACGATCGGCTTGAACCTCGGCATCTGGATCGCGCACCGCGATCGCTTGCCGGGGTTCGCGTACCGCGATCCGGAAGTCGTGCTTTCGCTCGCCTTGTGGATCCACTTCGGCGTGATCGCGCTCTCCTCGTCGATCCGCGGCTTCGGCGCGCGGCGCGCGTCGTTCGCGGCCGCGGGCGGCCTCGTCGCGCTGCTCTTGTCGCTGCTTCTCGTGTTGTTCCCGGGCCTCTCGTTCCACCACGGGCTGTGAGCCGAGGCTGAGACCCGTTCGAAATGGATCCGAAGATCGAGCTCACTCTCGTCGGTTTGTCGCACCGCACGGCGCCTCTCGCGGTGCGCGAGCGCTACGTCGTGAGCCCGAGCGATCTCGAGAGCTGCCTCGCGTCGCTGATGCAGGCGCGCGGAGTGTGCGAGGCGTTCGTCGTGTCGACGTGCAACCGCACCGAGGTCGCGGTCGTCGGCGAGCGCGGACTCGATCTCGCGCCCACCGTGCGCGCGCAGGTCTTCCGCAACCTGCCCGACGAGCAGATCTACGTGTACAGCGACATCCAAGCGCTGATCCACGTCTTCCGCGTCGCGTCGGGTCTCGACAGCGTGGTCGTCGGCGAGAGCGAAGTGCTGGCGCAGATCAAGAAGAGCTTCGAGACCGCGCTCGAGGCGAAAGCGCTCGGTCCGACCCTCAAGCCGCTCTTCCAGCAAGCGCTCCACGTCGGGAAACGCGTGCGCACGGAGACCGAAGTCGGACAAGGCACGCTCTCCGTCGCGCGCGTCGGCGTCGACATCGCGGCGCGCGTGTTCGGCAGCTTCGAGCGCTGTCGCGCGCTGGTCGTCGGCGCGGGCGAGACGGGCGTCTTGGTGGCGCGGCACCTGCGCGATCGGAGCGTGAAGGAGCTCGCGTTCGCGAACCGCACGCTCGAGCGCGCTCAGGAGATCGCGCGAGAGCTCGGCGCATCGGCCCATTCGCTCGACGCGCTCGCCCGCGTCTCCTCCGACCACGACATCGTCGTCGCCTGCATCGACGGCGGCGCGATGTCGATCGACGAGCGCTCGTTCGATCGCCGCGCGCTCAAGAAACGCGACCGCCCGCTGCTCGTGATCGATCTCTCGGTGCCGCGCGCGGTCGCGCCCGACGTGGCGAAGCTCCACAACTTGCTGCTCTACGACCTCGACGACCTGACCCGCGTCGTGCACGAGAACAAGAAAGGCCGCGTCGAAGCGATCGAAGGCACGGCCGAGATCCTCGTCTCCGAGCTGCACAAGTATCTCTCGCTGCGCACCTACGCCAGCTTCTCGCCCGCGATCGCGGCGATGCGCACGCGCTTCGACGAAGTGCGCGAGGAAGTGCTCGACGGCGTCGCCGGCGCGCGCAGCGATCCGCGCGACGTGCAGATCGCCCACGAGCTCACGCGCCGACTGCTCGACGTCGCGATGGCGCAGATGAAAGAGGGCGCGCGCAGCACGCGCTCCGAGGAAGCGATCGACCGCGAGTACCAGCGCTTCTTGGAGAACCTGTGAAGTTCATCCTCGGGACGCGCGGCAGCAAGCTCGCGCTCTGGCAGGCAGAGCACGCGGCGGCGTTGTTGCGGGCTTCGCGCACCGACCTCGAAGTCGAGCTCCTCACCGTGCAATCGAGCGGAGATCGCAATCAGCACGCCGAGCTCTCGCGCTTCGGGCGCACGGGCATCTTCACCGCCGAGGTCGACGAGCGCGTCACGTCGGGCGAAGCGCACGCCGGCGTGCACAGCTTGAAGGACATGACGACGAGCTTGCCGCCCGGGCTCGTGCTCGCCAGCGTGCTCGCGCGCGGAGCCGTGGAGGATGTCTTGGTCACGCGCGACCAGAGCACTCTCGCCGATCTCCCGCGCGGCGCGCGCGTCGCCACCGGATCGGTGCGCCGCATCGCGATGTCTTTCCAGCACATTGGGATCCTAAGCTTAGAATTCCACGTGGACAAGTTGT
>JADMIO011288141.1_pt1 | contig 23746 bp, 21 predicted proteins | sample 8958161 | NCBI WGS metagenome assembly JADMIO01 (sample SAMN16585339, study PRJNA669376) | soil metagenome | isolation source: Crop rotation soil | place: USA: Cullars Rotation, Alabama | collected 2011
CGACTGGCACTAGGTAGCCTGCCCGCTTTGGACAAGCGCGATTCCATATGACTGAACCTGACGGTGAGGTCAGAAAACCATTTTAGAGCCCTGACTAACAAATTCCATTTCCATGACCATGCGATCTCCAGATGCTGACAGCCACCAGGCGTGGTCCTAACCCCTTACGAAAGGAGCTTTGCCATGAAAAGTACGATGCTGTATGGCCAGATCGCGTTGGGCCACGGCGCCGTGCGGTCGGCAGGCCCGGGCGTCAGGCTCCTGTCAAAGTCGCGTCGCCACCGGAATGGCCAGAACAATAATCAATATATGTAATTTATTTGGTCAGTGGCGGAAGCCTTGATCCTGATAACGCAAAGTGTTATAGATGCCTCTTATCCGCCTCGGCTTGAATGCGAGGACTCGAGAGCTAACCGATGGTCAAGATCCTGAAAAGATTGAGAGCGCCTCAACCTGCGAGCCACCGAATTTTCGCCTCGGTGCTTCTGCTGGGATACTGCTTCGGAATCAGCGCATGCAATGATGGGAGCCAGGGCCCCCAGGCTGCGAATCCGACGCGTTCTTCCCAGGACAACGTCCCGCCAGTCGCCCTTTCCAGTCCGACACCTGCGATCACGCTGACTCCGGGGATGTTGAAACCCCTGCCCTTTCCTCCCGCGCCAAGGGAGCAGATGGCAGGCGAAGCGGCGAATCGGCTGATCATCTTTGGCGGCATCGATGACCCCATGGATCGGAATATGTTCGAGGATTCGATGGCCGGCGTGGCGGAGCTGTTTCGAAAGCGTCAGTGGCAGGTGCTTCCGTTCTTCGGCTCCCGAAATCGCGTTGGAGGCGAGCGACTCGCGAAGGCGATGGATATGGCTTCGGGACGGATACCGATCTCCTCGAAAGCGGAGCTCTACCGGGCCCTGGACGATGCTGCCGGTCTGCCCGCCGGTAGCCAGGTCCTGCTTTGGCTTATGGCGCATGGTAGCCCGGGCCGTGGAAGCAGTCCGCACAGCATATTGGTCTCCGCGTCGGCCGGCATGTTATCGAACATCGATGATCTGAAGATCGACGATCCTGAGTTTACCGGTAGGCTCAGCGTGCTCAAACATCGCAGGATCAGGCTGGCGGTTATCGACGACACCTGCTTCGGTGGCGCCTCCGTGCCGATCCTGCGAGAGTATGGCTGCATTCTTGCCTCGCAAACGGCGAATCGCATTTCAAGAAATTACTCGGGGCCGGAGATGGCCCTGGCTCGAACGTACTGGGACAACCTAACTGAGTCAGAGCTTGCGATCCTGGATGGATCTCGCGGCACGACGATGGAAGACCTGTATCTGAACAACCTGATCGACAGGAATGTCTTCGGCTCGCCTGTGATCAGCTCCGCCTCCCGCCGAAGCTTGCGTCTGACGGAGTCCGGAGCCGCCTACTTTTACCCGGTTGGAAAGGAGTGCGCCTCCTGGAACACCCGCTCGCCGTTTCGGGCGATCTGCGAGCATGAAGCTTCGGCGGAGCTGTATGATTTTGAGCACCCCTGGGACAGCCGGGCGGTATACGACCAGCTTACGGCTTTTGCCAGGGGGGTAGCGAGTAACCGCCCGGATAACGTGGCCACCCGGACCTTCGAAGCGCTTGCGCTGGATCCGATGGTAAGCGGGTTCGGCGACAATCCCTATTTCAACGAAAGCGACGGGAGCACGGGGCTCGTTTCCTCCCGCTTCGTGGAGTCGTTATCCTCGAATTTCCTGCAGAATCTCGATCAGTATCATCGGCGGACCTTCGAGAATTTCACCCCGAACGGCGATGGTTTTGACGACTCGGTTCTGCAGCGCCGGCTGCAGGCGAAGAACCGGCGGGAATTCAATATGCTTCTCGGGCTCGATTATATTTCCTACGGCAGTCGGTCCGATCTCTCTGTGAATGAGAAAGACGCCCGTGACGACTGCTCGAACTTCGTCCTTTTCGGGCCCTCAACAAGGTAGCTGGGAAGCTCAGCATTGGGCTGTCCAGGGAAATGGCGCCTGTATCGTTCCCCGGTGCTGACTCATTAATTAAATTATTGAAATTAATTGACGGCCCTGAGTGATTACTGGCCGTGGAGACGCAGGAGCAGGAAAGCCGGGACAGCGGTCATATGGCGATGAAAGGAAAGTCGCGCGGCTTGGGTGCCGGTGGCGACGTGTGCCCGGAAACGCGCTTGCTTACGTTCTCACCAACGAAGAGCGCCATCGGCATGGAAGCGAGAAGGGGAGGGGCTCGCTCAGACGCTGGAGCGTGGGTCCCGATCCGCTCTCTTCTGCTCTCTCTTTTGAGCATTGGCGTGAGCTTCTGGGTAGTTGGGTTCAATATGAGGTTTCTCCGTGGGATGAGGGTCCGATCTGGGCCTGGTATCGAGAGCTCCTTGCTCCCGCAAGGACCTGGTTGCTCAATTGCGGCTGGATGCGAGCGCCAGCTTAAACCCTGGACAGACTGGATCTACTCCGGCGGCGATTCTGGCACTTTCTTCGCATCCACTATCCTCAATCGGAGGGCGGGGTCTGAATTGGAGCTTTAACCGTGGGGCCCGTGCAAAAGACCGACAAAGGAGCAAAACTTAGACATGTGACCGGCGCGGTCCGCGGCCGGACAGCGGCCCTGTTTTCACTTCTGGTGTTCCTCAATTTCGCGTCCGCCGCCCGCGAGCCGAGGCCGGAAGCAAGCTATACCGACAGAGCGATCGGGATCGAAATCGCAAGAAAATGGACCCGTAATGCTCCGGGTCCGTCGGAGCGGGTAATTCCGATCGATTTGCGCCGGGACACCCGGCTTTACCTGTTTTTTGACGAAGAAATGGGACCCTCCATAGCCAAGAGGGGCTTTTTGAACCAGCACCAGACGGGGGCCTCCGGGGGTGAGCTCGATCCCGAGCTACGCGCTCGGCTGGAAAATATTTTTGCCGCCGGGCCGGTTGGGACCGCGACGGGTCTTTTGCGCCCATCGATCTCAAATCGGGTTCGTCCGAAATACCTGATGGTCGAGATCATTCCTGACCTATGGGTGGGCGTTGCTCCCGAAGCGGACGATCTGTTGCAATATGGTCATGCCATTGCCGTTCTGAAGGATGAGGTCAAAAGCCGCACTACCTTCCTGTATGACGACAGCCTGGATAGCTATGGGCGCATGCTTTTGAATGGCGAGGTGCCACCCTTTGTTGACCTGCAGAGCTTTTATCAGAACGCGCTCCTGGGACCCCGGGATAACAGAATTTCAAAATATATAGAGGGCCAGGTCTGGGGAGCTCTGGAAGCATCGGATATTGATCATCTGATGATGTATCATGATTTTGCGGACGACAGACATCTGGCTCCGCTTAAGGCGCTGAATGTACCGATTTACGCATACCGGATCATTGACGACGATGACCTGAGATCTCGAGTGAAGCGCGGCCAGTTGCTCTGGGCTCCTCCGGGAGAAATGGCGAAGCCCCTAGATCGAAATGCAGGTTCTCTGGCGATGGAATGCCTTAAGGGGCAGCTCCGCACGGAGTGACTCCTGAGTCGAGCCGGGCACCATTTCGGTTATGGCCCTGAAGTCTGGCGTCAGGACTCGCGCTTCACCGGCTTGCGGGCGAAGGCGGGAAGGTCCCGGAGCGGATCGGCGGGCTCCGTGATGCCGAGCTTCTCGGCCAGCGCCCGGGCGCGGGCCAGGTCCTTGTTCTCCCGACCCTCGGATGCCGGCGCGGAAGCAGAAACAGAAGCAGAAGCCGAGCCTGAGGCGGCGGAGGCCGGGGCGGTCGCCGCGGGCGGAGTCTTCGGAGCGGGCGGAGGCGAGGCCACTGGCTCCGCGGACACGCGGGCCGCGGGAGACGGCGCCGCCTTGGCCTCCGGGGCCGGCGGAGGCGTCGGCGCTAATCGAATGACCGGCTCGTCCGGAATCTCCGGCTCCAGCGAAGGCTCCTCGAAAGGCTCCTCCGCCAGTGCCGCGGCAGTCGCGCCCAATACAGGGCCCGAGGCCGGCACCACCCCAACGGCGGCGGGCCGCGCGGGAAGGTGGATCGGGCCCGCGAAGGGAAGCGGCATCTCCTGGACCCGCTCCTGGGCCAGGCCGGTGGCGACCACCGTGACCTTCACCCGGTCGCCCAGGGACTCGTCGATCACGGTGCCGAAGATGATGTCGGCGTCCTCGTGGGCGATCTCCATGATCAGGCTCGTGGCCGCGCTGACCTCGTGGATCGAAAGATCGGACGCGGCGCTGATATTGATGATGATGCCGGTCGCGCCCTTGATCGAGGTGTCCTCGAGCAGCGGGCTCGAGATGGCGTTCTGGGCGGCGAGGACGGCGCGGTTCTCGCCGCTGGCGTAGCCCAGGCCCATCAGCGCCAGGCCCTTGTTCTTCATGACGGTCTTCACGTGGGCGAAGTCGTTGTTCACCAGGCCCGTGTGATTGACCAGGTCGGCGATGCCCTGGACCGCATTGAGCAGGACCTCATCCGCCTTTTTGAACGCCTCCATCATGGACAGAGGCTCGGTCGAAAGCGAGAGCAGCCGCTGGTTGGGGATGATGATCAGGAGATCGGAGTGCTCGCGGATGCGGGCGATGCCCTGGTCCGCCGCCTTGTAGCGCTTCTTGCCTTCGAACTGGAACGGCCTGGTCATCACGCTCACGGTGAGGGCGCCGACTTCCTTGGCGATCCGGGCGAACACGGGGGCCGCGCCGGTGCCGGTGCCGCCACCCATGCCGGCGGTGATGAACACCAGGTCCGCGCCGGTCAGCGCCTCGGCGATCCGCTTGGCGTCCTCCAGCGCGGCGTTCTGGCCCACCTCGGGGTTGGCGCCCGCGCCCAGGCCGCGGGTCAGCTCCTGGCCCAGCTGCAGCTTGACGGTGGCGGGGGAGGCCTCGAGCACTTGCGTGTCCGTATTGGCAACGATGAACTCGACGCCCGAAAGCCCGGTGCGGATCATGGTGTTCACCGCGTTGCCGCCGCCGCCGCCCACGCCCACCACCTTGATCTTCGCCTGCGCGCTGACCCGGGCGCTCGGGTTGCCGGATTTGCCCTTCGGATCGTGGTTATTCGGGGCCATACTGCGATTCCCTCTTGGAGTCGGAACTGAGCATCATGCTCCGCCCTAAAAATTTTACTGATCCGCGGCACGGCTTGCAATCCCCTTTTTCGCGCCGTCAAGCCCTTGGCGCGGCGCTTGGCCGCACCCGGCCTTGCTTTCCCGGGTACCCTCCTCTATCCCTGGGCCTAAGTTCAATTTTTGAACTTTAATTATCGAACCTACCTCACGAATCGCCAGGATGTGAACAATGAAACATAAGATACTACTTCTCCTGATGCCAACTCTCCTCATCGCCTCGGGCGCGCTCGCGTCATCTCCGGTGACCGATCGCGCGCTGCCGCTGCCGCCTATCGTAGGCGGCACGGAAGCCGCGGCTGGTGAGTTCTCGTTCATCGTTTCGCTGCAGTCGGGCTCATTCGGGCACTTCTGCGGAGGTTCTCTCATTGCGTCAAACTGGGTTCTGACCGCGGCCCACTGCATGAAAGCGGTTTCCGCCTCCAGCGTCACCATCAAGGCGGGCCTGCTCAATCTCCACGACGAGAACGGCGTGGAAAGCTTCAAGCCCGCCAAGGTCATCATTCACCCCAACTACAACAAGGGCAAGGCGCATGACTTCGACTATGCCCTGGTGCAGCTGAACGGAAACTCCAAGTACGCGCCGATCCAGATCAACAAGACCGAGATCTCGCTTCCGGACACGGAGCAGGAGTCGCCGATGTCGATCACCGCGGGCTGGGGAACCACCTCGTCAGGTGGCAGCATCTCCCAGGCCCTGATGAAGGTCAGCGTGCCGCTGGTCAGCCAGGCCCGCTGCAACGAGTCCTATCCCAACCAGATCACCAACCAGATGATCTGTGCGGGCTTCGAAGAGGGCCAGAAGGACTCCTGCCAGGGCGATAGCGGCGGGCCGTTGCTCGTCGAGGAAAACGGCAAGCAGATCCTGGTCGGCCTGGTGGGCTGGGGCCGGGGTTGCGCCGAGCCCAAGTACTACGGCGTTTACAGCAAGGTGAACGCCGTGGCCGACTGGATCAACAGCGAGACCGGCCTTAATCTCGCGCAGTGAACGTCAGGTCCCATACGATAAAAAGCCAGGGCCGGACGATTCCCTATGTCGTCCAGCTGCCCCCCGAATTCGAGTCCTCGCCCGTCTGGCCCATCCTGCTCTTCCTTCACGGAGCGGGTGAGCGAGGGAGCGACGGATCGGCCCAGACCCGGGTGGGAATCGGACCGGCCCTGGAAAAATACCCGCGAAAATTCCCCTTCATTATCGTCATGCCGCAGTGCCCGCGCGGGTCCTACTGGGACTCGCTCGAGGAGCCGGTGCTGGGCGCCCTGGAGCAGGCGGCCCGGGATTACGGGGGCGATCGCCGGCGGATCTGCCTCACCGGCGTTTCCATGGGCGGTTACGGCACCTGGTCGATCGGATCGCTCCATCCGGAGCTTTTTGCGGCGCTCGTGCCGATCTGCGGCGGGGGCGACCCCGAAGCGATGGCGCCCGGGCTCCGGGACACTCCGATCTGGGCCTTCCACGGCGCGCGCGACGAGGTCGTGCCGCCCGAGGAGTCCCGCATCATGGTGCAGGCCGTGGAAGCCGCGGGCAATCGCCGGCTGCGCTACACCGAGTATCCGCAGGGCACCCACAATGTCTGGGACGCCGCCTACGCCGAGGCGGAGCTGGTTCCCTGGATCCTGTCCTGGAGCCGCTGAGCCCCGGCATCAGAACGTGTACGTCAGCATATTGTCGATCTCGAACCGGTTGTAGGCGTCGGCGACCTGATCGTAGCCCGCGCCCAGGTTCCACGCCAGGCTGTCATTGAACCGCGCCGCGTAGCTGAGCCGCGCGTCCGCGCCCACCTGCCAGCCGCCGGGCAACGAGTTATCGCGCACATATTGAAACGCCGGGCCGGCGCCCAGGCTCAGGCTCTTGCCGTCGCCGAAGCCCACCTTGGCCACCAGGCTCGGGCTCTCGTTCAGGAATAGCTGCGGGCTGAAGTATCCCGCGCCCTGGCCGCTGAACGCGGACTGGTCCTTGCCGTAGTGGGCGAGCTGCACCGTGTTCCGGCCGGCGAGGGCGAAGTCGCCGCCCTCCTCGCCGATCAGCGCATGCTCGACGCTGGTGTCCGCTCCCAGCACCTCGTTCGGCGATACCGTCAGCGCGGTCACGAATCCCAGGTAGGGCCGGACGCCCACATCGAAGGAGCCGGGTTTGAACTTCATGTCCGTGTAAAAAAGGTTCGAGCGCGCCTGCCCGAGGCCGGTGCCGATGGTCTTCGAGCCGACGATCGAGAGAAACGAGTCGTACTTGATCGCCCGCTCGAAGCCCGGGGAGATCGAGTAGCCGTCGCCCTGGTAGGTGTACTCCACCAGGCCCGTGACGGTTCCCGATCCTCCGGGAGCCGGCGTGGCTTTGCGCCCCGCGGGCGTGGCCGCGGTCAGCGGCGAGAGGGAGTGATAGCCCAGCTTGCCCCGGAACCGGTGGATGGCGTCATGCCGGTACTCGAGGCCCGCCGTGACCAGCGCGCCCGCGGCGCTGGAGGTGTCGTGCCAGTAGTCCTCCATGCCGGCCTGCGCGCTCAGAGTCACCGACGAGCCGAGGCCCACATGGCCCAGCGAGGTGAGCTGGAATCCGCCCAAGCCGTAGTCGGCGCCGGGCTGGCTGATCAGGTTGAAGTCGCCCCCGACCGTGGGACCGGGCCCGCGCGGTCCGCGATCGCTCATATCGCGCTCGACCTTCGAAAGCTCGCTCCTGCTCACCCCGAGCGACTCGGCTTTCTCCGCGTGGTAGAGCGCCAGGTCGCGCCGACCCTCCCAGGCGTAGGCCTTGGCCAGGCCTTTGTGCGCCTCGCCGCTGTCGGGATTGGATTTCAGCACCGTCTCGTACTCATGGATCGCCTCGGAGTTCGTGTCGCGGTTGGAGGCGAGCAGGCGGGCGTATTTGAGCCGCATCCGGGGATCGTTCTTATGCTCCAGGCCCTGCTGATAGTATTTGAGGGAATCGCGCCGCCTATAAGAATAGCGCGACCAGCCCAGGGTCTCGGCCTGATGAAAGGCCGCGTCCGCGTCGTCCGGATTGCGCTCGAGATAGCGGTCGTACTGCTCGATCGACTTGTCCTTCAGCCCCTGCTTCTCATAAGCCACGGCGAGCGACTTCATGGCCTGGCGGTTGTCGGGATCCTCGTCGCAGACTTTTTCGAAGGCCTCGATGGCGGCCTTGTAGTTGCCGATCTTCAGATTGGACTCGCCCCGGTTCATGTACCAGCTCTCCTGCCCGGGGAAGGTCCACCCGGAGGCGGGAGTCAGGCCGCCCAGCAGGGCGCCCAGGGATGCGACAAGGACAAGGGTTTTTGGTCGTTTCTGCACGTTACTCCTCCTTACGATGCGGTGTGGGTGGACTCCTCGGTGGACTTTGCGGTGGCCTCCGGGGCGTCTTCGTGGACGGCGGCGGCCGGGCCGATCAGCTGGAGCCGCGGGCCGGGGGGTTCGGCGGGCTTCGGCTCGGGCGTGGCGGAGGCCGGGAAGGTCCGCGCGGGCGCACCCGGGATCAGCGGCTTGAGATTGCGAAAGATCCCGAACAGGAAATGCAGGATCATCATCGCTCCGGTCCGGGAGCGTCCTGCATGGGCCCTTCGCCAGGTGTCGGGCGCGGCGAAGGTGATGAGCAGCAGGTCGCGCCGCTGCTCGGCCGTGAGATCCACGAAGCGGAACCCGTGGCGGCGCCGCAGGGGAATGCCCATATGGACCGGGCGGACCCGCAGCCGGAGCTCCCGCTGGTCATGGAGCGTGAGCTCGCAGGTCTCGCAGAGCTCACGCGCGCCCTCGAGCTTCAGGGCCAGGCCCGACAGGCTGATATCTTCGACCACGCCCGTGTAGATTCGCTCGCCGCTCCGGAGCTCGAAGGGGATCGGCTTCCGGATCCGCTCCTCCGCGCGGCGCTGCGGCCGCTCCCAGGCGATCAGGAGCGCGACGAGCAGGCCCGAGAGATTGACCGTGGCCCAGATCAGATTGAAGAAATAGGCGTCCTTCTCGATGCCGAAGACGTAGAACTCGAAGAGCCCCTTGCCGATGGCGAAGAGGGTGATTCCGGTGGCGATGAGCGTGGCCTTGGACGAGCCCGCGTCGAAGCTCCGGCGGTTCGAGACGATGCCTTTGGGCGTGACCTTGAAGCCCATGTTCCTGGGCAGGAAGAGGTCGAAGATCGACCGGAAGAGCACGAAGCTGCAGATCGCCTCGTAGGCCGAGCCCCAGACGATCCGGGGCCAGCCGGGCAGGAGGATGGCCGAGATGAGCGGCAGCACGACCATATAGGGCACGAGGTAAGCCAGCAGCACCGAGACCTCGGCGAAGATCGGGTGCCAGTGGAAAAGCAGGAAGAGCAGGGGCGTGGCCCAGAAGACCACGCGCGGGATCGGGAACAAAAAGTAAAAAAGTGATGCGAAGTAGCCCAGCCGATGCCGGAGCGGCAGGCCCCGGCAGAAAAGCGGGTTGTCCTTGAAGAAGATCTGCAGGCAGCCCAGCATCCACCGCCGCCGCTGGACGATGAAGGAGGAGAGATTCTCCGCCGTGAGTCCCACCGCGAGGTCCTTGTCGATGAAGCGCGACTTCCAGCCCTGGGCGTGCAGGTGCTGGCTGGTATGGATGTCCTCGGTGATGCTCATCAGCTTGAAGCCGCCCAGCCGCTCCATGGCCACCCGCCGGAAGACGGCGCCGCTGCCGACGAAGAACGAGCCGCCCCAGGCGTCGCGTCCGCCCTGGATCGCGTGATTGAACATGTCCTGCTCGTCCGGCACCCGCTCGCCGGTCCCGAGCGCCCGCTGGAAAATGTCCTCGTTGTAGAAATGGTGCGGTGTCTGCACGAAACCCAGCTGGGGATCCTGGAACGGCGGGATCGTCTCCTCCAGGAACGAGGAGACGGGAATATGGTCGGTGTCGAAGATCACGATCAGCTCGCCCGAGGTGAGCTTCATCGCGTTGTTGAGATTGCCCGCCTTGGCGTGCTTCTTCGGGCCCTTGATGTAGGCGCCCCCGAGGCTTTCGGTGAGCCGGCGCACCTCCTCGCGATGGCTATCATCGGTGACGTAGACCCGCTTATGGGGATACCGCATGCTGAGCGCGGCGATCAGCGTCTTTTCCAGGATCTCGCAGGACTCCGAATAGATCGGGATGAACACGTCCACCGAAGGCGCGAAGCCCTCGGGAAGCGCGGGAGCGGGCGCGGGCTCGCCGCCCGGGGGCGACCGCCGGCCGCCCAGCCCCACCTGCACCACGAGCAGCAGGACCGTGGAGAAGCAGTAGAACTCCGCCGCCCAGAGCAGGAAGCTGATCACCGGGCCCGAAGGCTCCATCGTATTGAGGGAGTAGCACCACCGCCAGACGAGATACCGGGCGCAGAGAAAGAACGCCGAGGCCAGGAAGGCGAGGCGGAACACCGGATGGAAGCGCGCCAGGAGAAAGCAGGAGAGCGTCAGCAGCGAGATCACCCAGGGAAACGCCGCCCAGAAGCCCTCGAAATCGAAGGGCCGGAGAAATCCCAGGAAGTCATCATAGGTGCGCGCCGTCTGCAGCTCGAAGGCGCGACCGAACCAGAGCCAGTTCTGGGCGTAGTAGGGGATGCCCTGCCCGTCCATGGCCCGTGCCCAGAGCGGGCTCAGCTTGGCCCGGCGGATCTTGCTCGCGAGGCCGGAGTCGGTGACCTCCGCGAGCGATTCGACGGTCGCATAGAGCGGCAGACCCTCGAACTTCGAGAGGGGTCGGCCGTCGAGCGCGTAACGATCCATGAACCGGCCCTCGTCCCTCCATTCCTTCTGGAAGAACTCGAGCATCTTCGCGCGGAGCCGTCCCTGGTGCCGGGAGGACCAGAGCGCATCCATCGCCATGCGCCAGAAGATCGGATACGCATCGTAACCGAATCCGGCCGCCTGTCCGGTGCGCGGGCTCTCCAGGCGGTACCCGCCCTCGCGCTTGTCGAGGTAAATCACCTCCGGCGGAAGCGGGAGTCCGCGGTCGAAGTAGATCCAGTCCAGAACACGGTAGGAGCTCTCCACCAGCTTTTCCCAGGGGTGGCTTCGGTCGATGCGGGCGAAAAGCCCGTAGGCGTAAGGGGCGAAGTAAGCCACGTGCAGCGTGGGAAACTCCTCGCCCGGCGCCCAGTTGCCGGCGGTGACGTAGTACCGGTCGCCGACCTGGACGATCTCCTGCCGCCAGATGTCGGCCAGGATCGGTCGGGCCGCCACCGCGTACTCCGGATCGCCGAAACGCTGGGAGGCCAGCAGCAGCGCCAGCGCGATATCGGAGTCGGCGTCGGTGGCGGAGTTGAGGTCGAGCGCGCGGCCATGATTCCATTTCCAGGCGAAGAGCTTATCGCCGGCGCGGATCTGGAGGTTGTCCCGCGTCCACTTCCAGACCTGCCGGAAGGTCGTGCGGTCGCCCTGCCAGACGGCCCGCAGCATCGCGTAGCTCTGCCCTTCGGAGGTGGTGACGCCGCCCTCATCCAGGCTGGCCACCTGGCCGCCCTGGATGTAATGGTACCGGTAGGCGCTCCAGAGCGCGGACAGCTCATCGAGCCGCTGCACGTACCGCTCGCTGGGTGTGGGCTCGTGCGGCCGCGCCGAGGCAGATGCGGAGGGCGCCTCGGCCGGGCCGGATGCCGGCCGAGGCCTCAGTCGGTGATGGCGCGCGGCCTGGGCGGGTGAGTTCGCCAGCAGCGGAGCGAGCAGGAAAAAAGCCGCGAAAAGCGGCAAAAAACGGCGCCTTTTCATGTTAGGGATCAAAAGGATAGCGGATCAGAGGCGCGTGGCAAGATCTATATTTTATTTAAATTTTAAAGAAATAATCCGGGCCGGACTTCAGTGCCGGATCAGCCGCGCCCGCAGCTCCCGCAGCTTGCCCTTGATGCGGGCGGCGTTCTCCGGCCCCATCCGCAGCAGCGCCTTCTGCGCCGTGGGCAGCGACTCCAGCTTGTAGTCCACATATTTATAGCGGGCCCCCACGGGAAAGACGTGGGGCGGGGCCGTCAGGTCGGGAGTCTTCAGGACATCGTCGATCGCCTGGACCAGCCGGTCATTGAAATAACCCTTCAGTCCCAGCTCGCGGTAAGCGGCCTGAAACAGCGGATAGAACCGGGTGTACAGGGCCGCAACCCGCTTGACGTCCAGATCCTGCAGGAACGAGACATAGGGCGCGTAGCGAGCGTAGTTGCGGGGATCGATGACCTGCGCATCCCCTTCCCGAAGGGTGAGGAACTGCCCGGACGCGGGCCGGGTCAGCGAGAACTCCAGCGAGAGCGGCTTCGGCTCGTCGGCCGCGTTCACGCTCACGGTGATCCTGCGGATGAGGTCATTGAGGTAGAAAAGCGCCTCCAGTCGGGGCCGGCCGAATATCCGCGCCAGCTCGTCCAGGAAAGTCGGATCGCTTTCATCGAGGGCGGGCAGCTTCCGGGCGGCCGTGGCCGAGGCCGGATGGGCGGATGGAGCCGCATCCGGCGTCGCATCCTCCTCCGCCTCCGGTATCGGATAGTGAACACCGGGCTCCGCCGCCGACGAAGCCTCGGGTCCGGGCAGGGCCGGAGTGGCAGGAACGGCCGGCGGCTTCTGCAGGCCGGTGCGGCCCCAGTAGAAGCCGCCAACCGCGGCGGCGACAACGGCGAGCATGAATAACCACGGCGATCTTCGGGTAGGCATATCGAGGGGTACCTTACCACAAGGACCAGCGTAGTGCGCAGAGTCGGGGACGCCCTTCAGTGCCCGGCCTGGCTCGGAGCCTCTGCGTGAAGGAACGCCTTCCGCAGGCGCTGGCCACATTCTATCGATCTCAGATAAGCGTCCGGGGAACGATCCAGCCGCGCGATAACGCCGTAAAACCTCCGATCGGCGGAGATTCACGGATAGAATCCGTACAGGCCGGGGCTGCTGAATGCGCCATCGTCGTTCGGTCGCGCGGGAGCATCCTCCACTCAATGGCCCAGCGAGTAATGCCAGGCGCCGGGGGCCGGGCTGTTCAAGGCCGTCGAGCAGGAATTCGGATCCGTGCAGGTCGGGAAGGCGCCCAGGAATCCCGAAATCGCCAGTTCATGGCGCAGGATCCGGCGAAGGAAAGCCGCGTACCGGGACGCGGAGCCCTTCAGCCCGCCCGCGGGCTGCGGATTGTTGAACGCCATCCCGAGATCGTGGCCCAGATATCGCTCGTATTCGGAAGTCAGGGCGGCCCGATTGTCGGACGCCAGTCCGTTGCGCGCGCTCCAGATCTGGAAATGTCCCCCGCCGTAGTGGAACTTGCCGCGGGCCGAAGGCGTGAAGGCCCCGTTGTCGCCCCGACGAAGACAGGAATTCACCGTGGCAAGGGGACTGGGAAAGCAGAAGGTGAAGCTGATGTATCCGGACTTCATTTGCAGCGCTTCCCGATCGGACGGGCTCAGTATCCCATGCCGCCGCTCCAGGACATAAGCCGCGAAATAAAGCTTCGATCCGGACGCAATGGGGAGGATCGTGTTCGCGCCGACGCTTCCGTCCCCCGTGGAACCGGAGCCGTGGGCGCCCTGAGCAGTGCCGATTTCCCAGTAGAAGGGCTGGATGCGCTTGCAGGCGGGATCCGATCCGGCCACCTCGGAGGCCGCGTCGACGCCCGGGTTTTGCGAGCCTAAGGCGGCCGGCAAGATCGTGGCACCCCCCAGGTTCAATAGGAACCATGAAGTCCACGAAAACCGGCAAGCCAGCGTTTCGATCGATCGTCTCTTCATGCTGAGACCGGATAGCATACAGTGTTCCTGGTCGTCGCGCGTCAAAGCAGGGGGACGTCGATGCCTGCCGGGCGATGGATGGACGCACTCAAGAAAACTCCAGCGCCAGGCAATCCAGGAGGTCGGGCTGACGGAAAACGAGGGGTTTCCGCATTGACTTAAGATCTTGGGCACGAATGCCGGATTGAACTGCTGCTGGTTCATCTCGAACGTGTTGATGTTGTTCGTAAGCAAGGGGACCGCGGGAATTTGTCCTGCCTGCCATGAGAAAAGGCCGACTTCCGGAGAAACGAGGGCTTCCCCTCTCGCGGTAACTGGGTCTCGAGCGACGGCCAGAAAAATCCCGGAGGATTGCCATTGTCCCCAGATTGAATCCGGTCTACAGCTCTCATGGACTGCTAAGTAGGTCCGCAAAAGTCTTTTGACAGGTGCCCATGTTCGGCATACATGGTTGCAATGAGCGCGTTCGAACTGAATAGATCCGTCCGCACGGCTTTGCAGCAACTCTTACATCGCAACGCTCCTGGGCGGGCGCTGACCCGTGCGCAAGCGTTGCTTTGGCTGGATGAAGGAAAATCCCCAACGGAGGTTTCCAAGGTTCTGCATGTGACCAGACAAACGCTCTACAACTGGATGGGGCGGATTGAGCATGGGACTCGTGGCGACTGTCTGAACCGGCTGCTGGATGCGCGGCGATCTGGCCGACCGTCTACCGCCTCTGATATTATCGAGCCCTGGATTGAAGCTGTGATCGACTCGGATCCTCGAACGCTTGGATACCATCGAGCGACGTGGACCGCGCCCTTGCTGCAAAATTACGTACTGACCAGGCACCAGACTGAAGTTTCCGCCGACAGCGTGCATCGAGTGATAACCCGTTTACGGATACGGTGGAAACGGCCACGCCACGTACTGGCACTTCGAGATCCGTACTGGAAGCAGGCAAAAGGGGGCTCAAACACGGCCTGAATCAGCGGCTTCGAACAGTGATTTTGATGCTGGACGAAACAATCATTACTGAAACGCCCCCATTGTACTATGCATATGGTCATATCGGACAGCAAATCACGGTACCGATTACTGGAAATCGGGCCAAGAGGATCCTCCACGGAGCAATCAACATCCGTTCCGGAGGAATTGACCTGCTGATCAGCCATGAATGGAACAGTCAATCCAGCATGCATTTCCTGGAACAGATTCGAGCCACATGGCGAGGATGGAACATCGTCATCTATGAGGACCGGGGCTCTCCTCATACCGCAGAAGATACGGTCGACCTTGCAGAAACGATGGGCATTGAACTGCGCTGGCTTCCTCGAGCTACACCAGAACTCAATGCAATGGACCATTTGTGGAAGCATGTGAAGGCGGAAACAGTAGGAAGTCGAGCCACTCTGTCAATCGAACAATCAGCACTCTTGGCTTGCCGATATATCATCGACCTATCACCGGAGGAGAGGCTCAGAAAGGCAGGTATACTTTCGGGCAGATTCTGGTTGACCAGTTAAAAATCTAAAATAGGAGCGTCGAGCGGCATTATGTACAAAATTATCTGGAGGTTCATCCCAAAGCCAGGCAGGGAGAAGGAATTTGAAGCAGAGTACTCATCCGGCGGACGGTGGGACAGCCTGTTCAGGCAGGCCCCAGGTTATGAGAGAACTGAATTACTCCACGATCTGGCGGATCCGAGGTCCTACCTTACGATCGACAGCTGGCAAACGAAAGATGCCTTTGACGCGTTCAAGGCGGAATTCCAAGAGCCGTACGATGATCTGGATAGGTTATTCGAGAATCTGACAATGTCTGAGATCAAGATCGGTACCTTCGAGTCAGTCTGACTCTTAGTGCGGTCATCATTGTGTCAAAAAACTTTTGCGGACCTACTTAGAAGGAAAACCGAATGAGAAAGCTTGCTTTAAGAATATCTGTTTCGGCGGATGGATACATTGCGGGGCCGAAGGGCGAAGTCGACTGGATGGCCAAAACCCGAAGTCCTGCCGGGGCCGCGTGGGTCGCCGAAAGGATCAGCCAGGCCGGGGCCCACTTGTTTGGACGAAAAGCATTCACCGAGATTGCGCCGTTTTGGTCCACAGCGAGCGGCCCCCTTGCGGACGCCATGAACGGTATCCCAAAAATTGCCTTCTCCAAAAAAGGGTTTGATGCTTCAAAAATTACCGGAGCGTCGAAATCGTGGATGGAGTCGCGGGTGCTCACCGGTGATTTGTCGGAAGAAATCGCAAAATTAAAGCAGCTGCCGGGGAAAATTATGGTCGCTCACGGAGGTACCAGCTTTGCGCAAAGCCTGGTTCATACGGGATTGATCGACGAGTTTTGGTTCGCGATTCACCCCATAGCGCTCGGGCGTGGCTTTCATTTGTTTTCTGAACTGAAATCGCCGTTGGATCTCAAACTGGTAAGCTCAGTCTCGTTCGAGGCGGGCACGCTGGCCAATGTTTATCGTGTGGAATGAGGTCCGGTGAATAGGAATGGCGGATTCGGCGGGAATTCCGGTAGATCAGCCACTTACGTGTCTTGTAAGATCTTACTAAGACTTCGCTGAAACAGATACCACACATCATCAAGCTACACCTTCTTGGGCCGCGCACTCGTCGGCTGCTCGCTTGATCGGCTTAGTCGAGAATGAGTGCGCAGCCATTTCAAAGAGCTGAAGGTCAGGAAGCACCTTAAGGCTCTCTGTCACGCCCTGGATCTCGATCCCCGCAAGCCGCACATAGCGCTGCATGGTTTCAAGATCGACCCACCCACAGACCTTCTGGATCTGAATAGGTGGAACGCCGTTTCGGATCAGCTGGGTCGCGAAACAGGCCCGCAGGGTGTGGAACTTAATCGAGGGAAGCCCAATTCTGTAGGCAACGGTTTTGAAGGGGACAGAATCCACCGGAATACCGGTACCAGGGGTACAGCCATCACCGGTTTGAAAGTGGCCGGATGACCAGCGCGCGTAGGGCGGCGTGAGCGCGGCCCCCAGCGAGCTACCCCCTTCGTCACGCCGCCCTTAGCTTTGGCCGCGTCAGCCGGATTGCTTTTTCCGCTTCAGCTTTTCTTGTCTCTGGTGCGGCCGATAGCTGTCGCCCTCCATGTAAAACACCTCGGCTTCATTGACGAGTCGGTCGACGATGGCGTGAGCAATGGCGTCGTTCGCAAAGATCTGGTTGAACTTCCCGAACGGGATGTTGGTGGTCGCTATGGTCCCCAACTCCGCGTCGTGACGGGAACTGATCACCTGAAAGAACAAGTTGCTGGCCTGAGTGTCCAGGGCCACGTATTCCAGCTCGTCAATGATGAGCACCTGAGGTTTCCGGTATTTATTGAGCTCTGCCTCGAGGTTGTAGGTCTTCTGAGCGTGCTGGAGATGATTGACCATCTCCGCCGCCGTGATGAACAGGACCGAGATTCCTTTCTGGCAACAGGCGTAGCCCAAGGCTCGCGCCAGGTGGGTCTTGCCCGTGCCGGCATGCCCCGTGAATACCGCGGAGGGCAGGTTATTGCGGGCCACCGTGCCCAGAAGCGAGAGATAGGTCTTCTCGATCTTCTCCGTCGTTTTCGAATGCCGGAAGTCAAAGTTCTCAGCCGTCTGAAGTTTCCGGAACTTCGCGCTCCGTACCCGGTTTTGGATCATCTGCGTGTAGCGTTCCGCCTTCTCCCGGGCGATCCAATTCGTGAGATATTTGCAGATCAGCTCCCGCTCCGGGTCGCTCATCGCGGGTAGATCCTGCGCCACTGCCTGGCCCCAGTGTTTGAGCTTCAGCTCCTCCAGGCCCTCCTGCATCGCCTGGTTGGCGAGCGGCGTGATTAGGCTTTGTGTTTCCATGGTTTTCGTCCTTTGACGCGCTCCTGGGTTGATCATCCATCTCGAACAGGAGCGCGTCGTATCTTCGAAGATCGACTGGCCGGTGGACCCGGTTCAGCTTTTCGGACTCAAACGTGATCGGCTTGGGCGAGAGCTCCGTCTGCGACGGTGGGTGACGGCGCTTGAGATAAAGCTCCACGTTATCCACCCCGACGATCCCTGCCTTCATGCATTCGGAGCATCCATCCAGCACAAGTGCCTCACCGTACACGGTGACGAGCCCGGCCAGACGCGAAAGCTCATACTTGAGTGAGCGCGGACCCTGGCGGACCAGCTCCACGTACTCGGCCATCTTGGGTCCCAGGCCCTTGATAAATCCCAGCTGCCAACTCTCGCGCGTGGCGCCGGGCTTTCTTTCGAGAAGCCCCGCCCGGTGGGTTTCCGTCGTAAATATCTGGTTTTTCAGATAGCTCCGGGGATGCGAGCAGATGAATTTCTCGTTGTAGTAGACCTTCAGGCAAAGCGGATTGACTCGGACGGTGACGGTCATGCCGACCAGGGTCCATGGCACGGAGTAGCGGTTGGACTCGTACTGCAGGTGAAAGTCGGAAGAAACGTGGCGGGAGAAGATCTCATCCGTGTCATAGGGCACGGGATTGAGCGGCAGGAGTTTGGTTTTCTCCTCGGACTCGAACAGGAGCCGGATGACTCTTCTGGTACCCCGGTGCTCGCGCGAGTTGGCCGTCTGATTCCTCCATACCATCATCTGGCGCGTCAGGTCCTCAAAGTCCGCGAACTTCCAACCGGCCCAGAAGTTCATTCGGATGTACTTGATCAGGCTCTCGACCCGACCCTTCTCATTGCCGCGGGCTGGATTACAAGCATGGGGCCGAATGCCGTGGTGGCCCATATACGCCATGAACCTGGGATTGAACCGGATCAACCCGCCTACCCGGTCCGATACGGCGGAGGCGAGGTTATCGTGCCAGCACTCGCGTGGGGCCCCTCCGAAGTAGTGTAGCGCGTTCTCGTGGCCGCGGATGAAGTCCTCGAACTTCTCGGCCCGGGTGAACTCCACGTAAAGCATGCGCGAGAACGCCAGCACCATCGCGAAGCAGTGGATCTTGACGCCGTCGCCAAAGACATCTCCGAACTCGCCCCAGTCCACCTGTGCGACCTCCCCCGGGCCGAACTCCAGGCGGAGGAACGCCTCGCGCGGACGGGCCATCCTCCCGCGCTCCTGGAGCATGAAGTCGCGAACCACGGTAATGCCGCCCGTATAGCCCAGGGTTCGCAGCTGATTCAGTACCGCTCCGCCTGTAATCGCAGGATCCCGCTTGAGCTGCGCCCGAATCGCATCTTTGTAGGGGTCAAGTCCCGATAACCGGGAGCGATGCCGCGGGATGAGTCTGACCTCCCGGCGCTGCACGATCCTCGTGACCGTTTTGCGATTCACGCCGAGTTCCCGGGCGATCGATTCGAGCGATCTTTTATCGGTGTAGTAGAGCGTGAGTATCTGGGCCTGGGTTTCGGGCGAGATCATGATCGAGCATCCTCCGTATCGAGTGGAAAGCCCGCGGCGGACTATCCCCAATTCTCAGGATGACGACGACCGGCGAGCCGCAGACGGCGCAGTGACCATCCGCTTTTGGAGGTGGTTCTGCCGGAGGGGCAATAAGAGTTGTAGATCGATCACTCTTGGTTTTTTTTTCGGGACCGATAGGTCTGCTGCTGGGCTTTATGGTTTCTCTGGCCCGCGACGGTCTTGCGGTACGCCTTCTGGTTGCGGCGGTGGCGCTCCAGAGTTGCCTTCCGGGAACATTCGGGCGAGCAATACTTCTGGTTCCGCCAGCAACACTGACAGATCCTCGTCACCTTTGAGCAGCGTGCGCAGCAAAACTCAACCGCAAGCCGAGCGTGTCTTCCGGGACCGAGGTCTTCCGTCATGGAAGTATTTTACACCCAGGGCCGTTGTCCCAAAAGCCCCGGTGACCCTCGCCTGTCCATGTCCCCGGCATCGCGGTGAAAATCGACCCTTTTTAAGCCGGTGCCTACACCAGGGGAGTCATTCATCATTCCGATCGTGGAGTTCAGTACGTATCCGAGCCGTATGTCGACTTCCTGAAGGAGCATGGATTCGAGATCTCCATGTCCCGGGTGGGCACGCCGGAGGACAACGCCTACATCGAGTCATTCTTCAAGACGATGAAAAAGGAGGAGGTCTACTTCAAAGACTATATGACCGCGAAAGACGTGATCCAGAACTTGCCGAGATTCATCGATGAGGTGTATAACCGCAAGCGGCTTCACTCGTCCCTGGGTTACAAAACCCCGATCGAGTTTGAAGCAGAGATTCTGAAGCTGAAACCCGCTGAGCGACCTGTTCAAAAGTTGTGGGTCTGAACTGTCCGATTATAGGGGCGCATTCCAGATTAATGGCCGGGCTGGGAGTTCGGAGTCTGAATTTTCTGAAGCCTGGAGTGTTCAGTATGAGTTAGCGTTCCATGTGAAGCTCTGGGTTGTTGTTCTGGGCGGTGTTGGACCGTCCATATTCCTGCGGCTCAGAGGGTGCGGTTCGGGACCGGCGAACAGATTCCAGGGCTTTGCAGGGCCTCCTTCGTTTACGCATCGCGTCATGCGGAACTGTCGGGCGCGCAGCTAGGAGCTGCGGGAGCCTGCGAGCCGATGTCGTCGGGTTATTCCAGCTTTGTGCATGATGTAACGCTGGGTTGCACAGCAAACATGATTCGACTTGAAGCGGAGCAAGGACTTGAAGTGAGAGTTGGCTTCGTCCGGATTTATATGGCAGGATGCCGAAACTGGAGAAAAATTGGATGCGACTTCTCGCGTTCGTCCTCGTCTATTTCATATTCCCTGGCCAATCCGCTATGCAAGCTGCTACGGCAAACGACACACTGATCTATTGCGCTGAGGGCCCCATCGTTTCTGTAAGCCCGCCTCTGAGTAACGTTCTTGGGAATAAGAAGCTCGTGCACCGCAACGTATTTGATCAGCTTGTGGAGTTTGATCAGAACGGGAGTTTACTTCCAGGACTCGCGATGAGCTGGAAGGTCTCTCAAGACGGTCTCAACTATGACTTTTATCTCAGGAAGGGTGTAAGATTCCACGACTCAGTCAATGGTTTTCAGCCATCCCGGGACTTCAATGCACATGATGTAGAGTATACCTTCATGCGCTATCAAGACCCGCAGCATCCCCTTCATAACACTCCGCAAACCAAAGGTGGTTTCTTTCCATACTGGCAGGGTCAGCAACTCGACCAAATCGTGTCGGAAATCAAGCCGCTCGACGACTATACTTTGCGAATCAAGCTGAAGCGGCCGCTGGTCGATTTTCTACCTACATTGGCGACATCGGCTTTCAGCATTTATTCCGAGGAGTACGGAACCTTCGTAGTTTGGCGAAACAACGAATACTTACAGGCTCATCCGGGCACTCCCGCCGACTCCAAGGATTTGCCCATCAATTGGTATGACACGCAACCTGTAGGAACAGGCCCGTTTCGTCTGGTCGGCTTTCAAAGTGGCGGAATCGAACTGGAAGCGATGCATAGTCATTTCCAGGGAAAACCTCAGCTCGCTCACGTCTCGGTAATCCCTGTCGTCGATCCAGTTGAGAGGGCAAAGCGCGTGCTAGATGGCAGGTGCCATATCGCCTCGGACCCGCTGGTTGCAGATTATGATTCGCTTCAAGGGACATCATCTGACGTCCTTGATTTCCAAAGCACTCTGACGAGAAACATCAGCTACCTGACGGTTGGTCCCGCGGTTTCGGCCGAAGTCCGGCCCGCTCTATCGATGGCATTGGATCGGGCGAAGTACGTGAGCGACGTATTCGACGGCCATGGACGCGCGGTTGGGTCGCTAATGGACGCAAGCCAGCTTGGTAACGATTACCCCGTTCCAGAGAATTTTCAATTCAACCGGGAAAAGGCCATTGCATCTCTTCAGGCGATGCCGAATGCACGCAAAAATTATACTCTCCTTTATCTGCCTGCTTCACGTCCGTTCAATACCGATCCCCACCACCTTGCCGAAAAAATGAAAGGAGATCTCGAAGCTGTTGGTTTTAAAATCCGATTGGCGACGGTCGGATTCGATAAACAGAATAACCCTACCCTGATCTATGACGATAGTTCATCCACGACAAGACCGGATGCAGGAGCCTATGCTCGATATATCATGAAGGGCTTACACGAAATCGCCCAGTACGGTGACAATCCGGTCATTCCTTCCGGACATGATCGTTACCTTAATGCGGTAACTTCAGGGATTCCACAGGGAGACGCTGACGGCACGAACTACTCACACTGGTCGAATGCCCACTTCGATGTGAACTATGCGAAGATCGTCGATCCAGCTTATTCCGGTCAGCTTCATTCGCTTTTCCGAGACTCCGAGGCCGTTCTTGCAACTGAGATTCCCTATATCCCGGTCCTGAGCACCGAGATCTTCCGGATCATTCGCAAATCGGTAAAGGGTTACCAGCTCCATCCCTTGCATATCGAGCGATTTTATAACGTTTCTTTCGACTATGACCCGCAATGATCACTGATGGAATATTAAAAACCTTCCCATAAAAACCGGCTCGAGAGTCACGATCGGGTTTGATCTGATCATTTGAACAATCCTTCGTTGCCGGGCATGCCCTTAAGATCCCCCCGGCCTCAGGAGCGCCTGAGTGCACGGTGACCGGGAATGGACATTCATCCGATCTTGACGAGCACGCCCGCGCTGAATGTGCCAGGCAATATGGCAGATCCTATTCCTAGGGCAATGCACACAGGTGAGTCCACGCTGTCGGTTCCATATTTGAGGAGCCCGGTTCAGCGTGTCATTTACCAGGAATAGAATATCTGGGACGCGGTGCGAGACACGGGAAAGTAGCCTGAGGCGCAGGGTACGCTGTTTTGACAGCCCGAGGATGACAAGCACCCCCGGGCCACGCTACCTGGCGTGTTGCGAAACAATACAAGGTAGTGGTCCTCCATGTAGGACAAAAACCCGAGATTGAAAAGTACCTTCAATCCAGCGAGCGCTATCTGGTGGATCCCGCCCACCGGCGCTCAATGGCGGATTACGAGGGCTGGCCGGATCTTGCCCAGCGCTGTCCGTGCTGTGAGGTAGCTGGTAGCGCGATTTATAAGGGTTATTACAAGAGAATGTTCATCTGCCCGGAGATGGAGTTCCACGGGTGGCTGGCGATCCGGACTGGGTACTGCAAGGTCAAGCGGCGGCGTTTTGCCTTGATCCCCGACTTCATAGTTCCTCGGCTCCGAATCTCCCGGCTGGGCCTGGTTCGGCTGCTGGATTGTTACCGGGCATCCGGCGGGCAGTGGCTTTCCGCTCTCGGGCAGTGGACCGACGGGTTGAACGACGAGGAGTTCACCGTCCCGCGCTCCACCGCGCGGAGCTACCTGAGTCGAGCCGCTCTGATGCCACCGTGACCGTGCCGCCGGGCCTCCGGTGTTGGAAGCCGCTGGAGCTGGCAGGGTATTGCGATCGGCCAGGGTAGGACTCTTTCCCAACAGAAAGGGGGTCCAACATGGATCCAAAAATCGCAGATAGCATTGCCATTCTCCGTCACCAGATCATCTCGCCCGTCTTGATGGAAACGACTCGAGCCCAGCTGGCTTACTTCCGGCAGACGGCCGAAAGGGAGTTCGATGTTCCGGGCCGAGGACCGCGACGATTCACGCCCACAACAATGAAGGCGTGGCTTTACCGCTACCGCAAACACGGTTTTACGGGGCTGTTGCCCCGGACCCGCTCCGATCAAGGAGAGTTCCGGCGCTTGAGCTCCGATCTGCGGGAAAAGATCAAGATTCTTAGGAAAGAGCACCTGGAGGAGAGCTGCGTGAGATTCTATGATCGTTGCGTAAGCGCACAGCTGCTGGGCCATCCGCCCGTTTGTCTGGAAACCTTGCGGCGGCTCCTGAAAACCGAAGGCCTTTACCGGCTGTGAATGATCGCCCTAAACCTAAATGGGAGATCCCCCAGCTCTGCTGGGGAGGCAGCCAAGGTTTGACATTTCCGGGAGTAAGCTCGAACTCCCTTTCGTAAGCCGCCCAAGGCAAACGAAAGGAAGTCCGAGTCTATGAATGACTACGAAAGTCAGAGTCATACCAAATGGGAGTGTAAGTAGTGCCAGTCA
>JADMIO010866698.1_pt1 | contig 23743 bp, 14 predicted proteins | sample 8958161 | NCBI WGS metagenome assembly JADMIO01 (sample SAMN16585339, study PRJNA669376) | soil metagenome | isolation source: Crop rotation soil | place: USA: Cullars Rotation, Alabama | collected 2011
CACGGGGTGCGGGGCGGCGTGCTCGGCGGGGCGGAGTCGAGGGTGTCGGTGGCCTCGCGCGCGTCGCGTGTCGCGATCGCGAGAGCTTCGAGGAGGGCGCCGGGGGTCGCCGCGGTGAGGAAGAGGACGTGCTCGGCGGGCTCGATGGCCGGTGCGGCCGGTGCGGCGGAGGATGGCACGGCACCCGCGATCGTGGTGGACGCGGGGGAAGATGGCACGGTGAGTGCGATCGTGGGGGGTGTTGCGGAGGATGGCACGGCGCTCGCGATCGTGGTGGACGCGGGGGCGGCGTGCTGTTCGAGCACGACGTGCGCGTTCACTCCGCCGAACCCGAAGGCGTTCACGCCCGCGCGGCGAGGTGTCGAGGGTGTGGTGTCCCAGGGCTCGCTGCGCGTGATGGCGCGGAAGCGGGTGGCAGCGAGCTCGGGCCGCGGCTCGTCGCAGTGGAGCGTGGGCGGGAGCACGCCGTGGTGCACGGCGAGCGCGGCCTTGATGAGGCCCGCGATCCCGGCCGCGGGCATGGCGTGGCCGATCATCGACTTGACCGAGCCGAGGCCCGCGCGGCGAGAGGCCGCGTCCGCGGGGCCGAAGAAGCGAGCGAGCGTGGCCAGCTCGGCCGCGTCGCCGGCGGGCGTACCGGTGCCGTGCGCCTCGACGAGGCCGACCGTCGCGGGGTCGATGCGGGCGCGGTCCCAGGCGCGGCGGAGCGCGAGGAGCTGGCCCTCGATCGCGGGCGTCATGAGGCTCGCGGCGCGGCCGTCGCTCGACACCCCGGTGCCGCGGATCACGGCGTACACGCGGTCGCCGTCGCGCTCGGCGTCGGCGAGGCGCTTGAGCGCGACCATGCCGACGCCCTCGCCGATGAGCAGACCGTCCGCGCGCGCGTCGAAGGGCCGGATGGTCTCGGTGCGGCTGAGCGCGCCGAGCTGGCAGAACACGCTGTAGAACGTGGGGTCGTGGCAGAGGTGCGCGCCGCCCGCGAGCGCGAGATCGGTCATGCCAGACGACAGGTCACGGCACGCGTGATCGACTGCGACGAGCGAGCTCGCGCACGCAGCGTCGATGGTGTACGCGCCGCCGCGCAGATCGAGCCGGTTCGCGATGCGCGAGGCGGCGAGGTTGGGCACGAGGCCGATCGCGGTGTCGGCGCCGTAGGGGCCGAGGCCGTTCTGGAGATCGGCCTTCACGGCGGCGATCTGCGCCTCGGTGATGCCCGGCACGAGGGCGCGCAGGCTGCGCGCCACGAGCTCGGCGCCGCGCACGCGCTGGTCGAGGCGCGCGACGCCCGCCGTCAGGTAGCCGCCGCGGCCGAGGATGACGGCGGCGCGCTCGCGCGGGAAGGCGCGGTCCGCGTAGCCGGCGTCGGCGAGGGCGCGCGCGGCGACGTCGAGCGCGAGGAGCTGGTCGGGCTCGGCCCCCTCGGCCGCGATCGGCATGATGCCGAAGCCCACCGCGTCGAACGCGATCGGGCTCGGCAAGAAGCCGCCGCGCCTGCAATACAGCCGATCCGGCGCGCTCGAAGCGGGATCGTAGAACACCGGATCGAGCCGGTCGGCCGGCGCGTCCACGATCGCGTCGAAGCCGACCTGCAGGTTCTGCCAGTACGTCTCCAGATCCGGCGCGCCCGGGAAGCGCCCGGCCATCCCGACGATGGCGATGCCGGCGCCGTCACCTCGCATGGCTGGGCCTGCTGCTAGCCATCGGCGGTGGCCGGCGAGGAACGGTCGGCCGTTGGCGCGGGGGCGTGCTCGTCCGTGGGGGCGGCGGTGCGGCCCTCCATCACGGCGAGCGATGCGTTCATGAGCACGACCTGGGATGAAGAGCCGCCGCGCAGCAGCTCGTCGAGGAAGCTCTCCGCGCCGACCGCGGGATCGATGAGGCCGACGCCGCGACGCTCGTACTCGCGCTCGAGCTCGGCGGAGATCATGCCCGCGCCGGCCCACGGGCCCCAGTCGAACGAGACGACGCGCCCCGAGACGCGGCCGGAGAGCCACCACGCGAGCTTGTCGAGCGCGTCGTTCGCGGCGGAGTAGTCGATCTGGCCGCGGTTGCCGAAGGCGCCGGAGACGCTCGCGAAGAAGGCGACGAAGCCCACGTCGCGGCGGAGCTTCGCGGCGAGGGTGCGCGCGCTCGCGACCTTCGTGTCGAAGACGCGGTCGAACGACTCGCGCGTCTTGTGGGCGAGGAGCTTGTCTTCGAGCACGCCGGCCCCGTGCACGACGCCGTCGATGCGGCCGTGCCGCGCGTAGAGATCGTCGATGAACGCACCGAACGCCGCCGGGTCGCGCACGTCGAGCGCGCGGTAGCCGGCGCTCGATCCCGCGGCGGCGATCGCCTTCAAGGTCGCGCGGATCTCGCGCGCCGCGAGCACCTTGCTCGCGAGCGCCTCGATCGCGGCGGGCTCGCGCGCCTTCTTCTGCGCGATGATCGCCCTGCGCAGCGCGGGCAGATCGGGCGCGCCCGCGAGGTCGGGATCCTCGGCGTCCTCCGGGAGCGGCGAACGGCCGCACAGCTCCAGCTTGCAGCCGAAGCGCTTCGCGAGCGCGAGCGCGATGCCGGCCGTGATGCCGCGCGCGCCGCCGGTCACGAGCACGACCGACTCCGGGCCGAGACGCACGGGCTCGCTCGCGTGAGCGGCCTCGTCGCGGCTCTGGAAAGACGGAGCCTCGCCCATCGGCCGCCGCGCCGCGGCGCCGTTCCGCTCTGCCGGCGCCATCGCCAGGGCCTTGCGCGCGCCGTCGACGTACGCGATCTCGCGGTGCTCGCTCTCGGTCCCGAGCTCCGCGATCACCTGCTCGGCGAGGCGGCGCAGCGGCGCGGATGGATCGAGCGCGAGCGAGCGCGCGTCCACGCCGGGGGCTTCCTTCGCGAGCGTCTTGAGGAGCCCCGCGACACCCGGACGCGGGCTCGCAGACTCCGGTCCGAAGGGCGCGCCGAGGTGCGTGACGGCGAGGATCACGCGCGCGCCGGTCGAGACGGCGCGGCGCGCGCGCTCGAACAGCACCTTCGCGGGATCGACGTCGGGCGTGGCGTCCGGCGCGAACGGCCCGAGGTCGATCAGGCCGTCGACGCGCGGGAGGGCCTCGCCGTCGACGCGCGCCGACGCGCCGTTCGCCCGGAGGAGCGCGATGAGCTCGACCGCGACGTCCGCCGCGGGGTGGCCCTCCGCGGCGATCGCGAACACCTTGCCCGCGAGCGCGTCCGCGCGCGGGCGGCCCGGCGCGTCCTCCACCACGGGGACGAACCGCTGGATCCCGCGATGAGCGCGCACGGCCGAGCGCGGCGGTTCGGCGCTCGGCGGCGGCACCGACAGCGCGATCTGCGGCGGGGAAGGCGGAGGAGGAGGTGCCCCGCCCGCCTGCTTCGCTTCGAGCCAGCTCACGATCTCGCGCAGGGTCTTGAGCGTCGCGAGCTTCTCGATCGCCTTGTCGCGAGCCTCGCCCAGCTCGTTCATGAAGCCGAGCTTCTGCCCGAGCGTGCCGAGGATCTCGATGCGCTTGATCGAGTCGATCGACAGCTCGGCCTCGAGGTTCAGGTCGAGATCGAGCATCTCGACCGGGTAACCCGTGCGCTCGCTGACGATGGCGACGAGCGCGTCCTTGATGCTCGGTCCGCTCGCTGGACCGGCCGCGCCGGTCCCGGGCGCGCCCCCGGGACCGCCCACTCCGGCGCCGGCCCCGAGGTCGTTCATCCAGTCCAGGCTCTCGGCCGGGAGGCGCGCCGCGCGCGGGGCGATCGACAGCGAGGGCGACGAAGGCCGCGAGGGAGGTATCGACCCCGTCGATGCTCGGGCTGGAGGTATCGACCCCGTCGATGCTCGCGCCGGCGGCACCGATGGCGAGGACGGCCGGGGCGACGGAATGGAAGGCGATCGCGAGCTCGTGGGCCCGTTCGCCGCGGCGGGCAGCCGCGGGGCGGACGGCGGCCCTTGCAACAGGGCGGGCGGCGCGAACGACGGCAGCGGTGGCACCGCGACGTGCCCCGAGAGCGCCTGCACGGGCGGCCGCGCCGCCGCGCCCTCGCCCAGGAACCCGAGCATGATCTGCCGCTGCGCCTCGATGATCTCGCGCGTCGTGCGCAGGTACTCCAGCACGGCCGTCTCGCGGTCCACCGCGGCGGGGGCCGGCATGACGAGCGGGCCCATGACCGGACGCAGCGCCCCCGCAGGCAGCTCGCCGTTGAGCGGGCGCGCGAGGTGTCCGTCGACCAGCCACGTGGTCGGCGAGAGCCGCGCGGCAGGGGGGTTGTCGAGGTCGATCACGCGCGCGTCGCGGCCGGCGAACAGGGGCGCCACGTCGATCGCCACGCCGCTCGTCGCGAGCTCCGCGAGCGCGGCGAGGAGCTGCTTCACGCCCGGCTCGCCCGCGTGATCGCACGCCACGGCGAGGTGCGGCCGCTGCCCGAGGATGCGGCCCGTCAACCCCGTGAGCACGCGGCCCGGCCCGACCTCCACGAAGATGCGCGCGCCCGCCGCGTACATCGCCTCGATCTGCTCGACGAAGCGCACGGGCAGCGCCACGTGCTCGGCGAGCATGCGCTGCACCTCGCCGCCGTCCGCCGGGTACGGCGCCGCCGTCGCGTTCGAGTACACCGGCACGCGCGGCGCCCGGATGGCTGCGGCTGCGAGGCGCGCGCCCAGGGTCTCGCGCGCACCGGTGACGAGCGGGCTGTGGAAGGCGCAGGCCACCGGGATCGGCCGCGCGGTGATCCCCGCGGCGTCGAGGCGCACCGTGGCCTCGTGCACGCCCGCGGTCGGGCCCGAGATCACCGTCTGGTCGGGCGCGTTGTGGTTCGCGATCACGACGCGATCGAGCCCTTCGAGGTGCGACGCGATCGCCCCGGGCGCGGCGCTCACCGCGGCCATCGTGCCGGGGTCCTCGCCGGCGGCGGCGAGGATGCACTGCCCGCGCGCCTCGCTGAGCGCGAGCAGGTCCTCCTCGCCAATGGCGCCCGCGTGCGCGAGCGCGGCGAGCTCGCCGTAGCTGTGGCCCGCGAGCATGTCGGGGCGCACGCCGAGCGAGCGCAGCAGGTCGGCGAGCGCCAGCTCCACGATGCCGAGCGCGGGCTGCGCCACCCGCGTGTCGGTGAGCGCGGCGGCCTGCGCGGCGCGCGCCTCGCGCGTGGTCGCGAGCGGCGGGAACATGCGGCCCACCCAGCGCGGACCGAGCGCGAGGAACCGCTGCAGTCCCGGGAACGCGACGAACAGGTCCGCGAGCATCCCCGGCCGCTGGCTCCCCTGCCCCGAGAACAGGAACGCGATCTGCCCGCCCGCGCCCTCGCGCCGCACGAAGATGCCGCCGGGATCCGCGGCGAAACCGCGCGCGCGCCGCAATTTGTCGCGCAGATCCTCGACCGACGTCGCCACGATCGCGAGCTGCACGTCCCCGTCCCCACGGCGGCGTCGCTCGGTCACGCTGCGCGCGAGGTCCGCGAGGCGCAGCGTGGTGCCCGCCGCGATCACCTCCTCGAGCCGCTCCATCTGGCGAAGCGCGCCCGCGCGATCGGGCGCGCGGAACAGGAAGAGCTCCGCGGGCCACGCGTCGACGCCGGAGGCGGGCGCGTCCGCGCCGTCGTACGCGGCGAGCACCGCATGGAAGTTCGTGCCGCCGAACCCGAACGCGCTCACCGCGGCCTTGCGGCTCTCGCCGGGCCAGGGGCGCGGCACGTCGCTGAACGTGAAGGGGCTCGTGCCCGGGTCGTACGCGGCGTTGGTGCGCTTGATGTGGAGGGTCGGCGGCAGCACGCGGTGGTGCAGCGCGAGCGCCATCTTGATGAGGCCCGCCATGCCCGCCGCGCACTTGGTGTGGCCGATCTGCGATTTCACCGAGCCGAGCGCGACGGTGCCGGGCTCTGCGCCCGCGCCCGCGAACACCTCGGTGAGCGTGGCGAGCTCGGTGCGATCGCCGACGATCGTGCCCGTGCCATGCGCCTCCACCAGGCCGACCTCCGCGGGCGAGAACCCCGCCGCGCGGTACGCGCGATCGAGCGCGCGCATCTGGCCTTCCTTGCGGGGCGCCGTGAGGCCGAGGCTGCGCCCGTCGCTGCCGCCCGCGATCCCCTTGATGACGGCGTAGATGCGGTCGCCGTCGCGCTCGGCGTCGGCGAGGCGCTTGAGCACGACGCACGCGATGCCCTCGCCCAGCACGATGCCGTCCGCGTCCGCGTCGAAGGTGCGGCACGCGCCGGTCGGCGAGAGCGCGTGGACGCTCGAGAACAGGAGGTAGTCGTTGATGCTGTTGTGCAGGTCGGCCCCGCCGCACAGGACCATGTCGCTCGTGCCGGAGGTCAGCTCCTTCACGGCCAGCTCGACCGCCGCGAGCGACGCCGCGCACGCCGCGTCGACCGTGTAGTTCACGCCGCCGAGATCGAGGCGGTTGGCGATGCGCCCTGCGATCACGTTCGCGAGCACGCCCGGGAACGAGTCCTCGGTCAGCACCGGCAGGTGCTCGTCGAGCGCGGGCGGGATCGGCCCGGCGTACTGCGGGTAGAGCGCGCGGAAACCGTACGCCGCGCTGAGGTCCGTTCCTGCTTCGGCGCCGAAGATCACGCTCGTGCGCTCGCGCGGGAACGCGCGGTCCGCATACCCCGCGTCGTCGAGCGCGCGCTTCGCGACCTCCAGGGCGAGGAGCTGCACCGGCTCGATCGCGACGATCGACTTCGGCGGGATGCCGAACGAGAGCGGGTCGAACGGGATCGCCGGGATGAACCCGCCCCACTTCGACTTCGAGCGCTCGCCGCCTTGCGAGTTCGGGTCGTAGTAGACGTCGCTGTCCCAGCGCTCGCGCGGGACCTCGGTGATCGAGTTCTTCCCCGCGAGGATGTTCGCCCAGTACGCGCGGCGATCCGGCGCATCCGGGAAGACGCACGCCATCCCGATGATCGCGACGTCGGCCGGCGCGGCCGCGCTCTTCACGAGCTGCCTCCGCATCGCCACGTCCGCCACGCGCTCGGTCGCGCCCTCGCTCACGTCGTGGTGCAGCTCCGCCACGGTGGTCACCTCGCGCCGGAGCGCGGCCACCTGGCCGATCATGAACATGCCCTCGCGCGCCTGCGTCGCGTCGTCCACGTGCGCGAGGTGATCGCCCTCGCGCCGCAGCCCCTTCGCCGCGATGCGCAGCCGGCCGAGGTTGAGCTGCTCGAGCGCGGCCCACACCTCCTCCGCGGTCTTTCCCTCGCCTTCGAGCCTGCGCTTCTCCTCGATGAACGCGCGCACGTACTCGCTCTCGACGCAGCGGGTCGCGTGCCCGGGCGCGGTCTCCAGCAGCACCGTCGTCTCGCAGCCGATCGCCGCGCGCTGGAAACCCGGCTGGATCGCCCCGCTCTCCACCGCCTCGCGCGTGAACAGGTACGCCGTGCCCATCAGCACGCCGACGCGCGCGCCCCGCGCGGCGAGCGTCCCAGCCATCGCCGCGACCATCGCGGCCGACCGCCCATCGTGCACGCCGCCCGCGAACACCGCGCGCACGTCCTTCACGTCCGCGTGCGCGGCGAGCTTCTCGATCGCCTGCTCCCACAGGACGAAGCTCGATCGCGGCCCCACGTGCCCGCCGCACTCGCGCCCCTCGAAGATGAAGCGCCGCGCGCCGTCCGCGAGGAACAGGTCGAGCAACCCCGGCGACGGCACGTGCAGGTACGTCGCGGTCCCTTGCGCCTCGAGCGGCCTCGCTTGCGACGGCCGCCCGCCCGCGATCAGCGCCACCTTCGGCCGGAAGTCGCGCACCACCGCGAGCTGCTCCTCGCGCAGCGCCTCGGGCACGAACCCCAGGATGCCCACACCCCACGCCCGCTCACCGAGCCGCGCGCTCGTCTCCTTCAGCAGCTCGCGCACCTCGTCGCCGCGCATCAGCGCGAGCGCGAGGAACGGCAGCCCGCCGCCGCGCGACACCGCGTCGGCGAACGCGGCGCGATCGCTCACGCGCGTCATCGGCCCTTGCGCGATCGGGTGCTCGACCCCGTGCTCACGCGCGAGCGGCGAGCCGGGCGCGAGCGGCCGATGCTCGCTCGCCGCGCGCAGGTGCTCGTCGATCGCCGTCACGATCGCGTGCACCACGCCGCCCGCGGTCTTGAAGCGATCCGCGAGCGGCCGCGCGAAGGCCGCGTCCTGCCCGGCGGGCAAGAGGCTCGTCTCCAGATCGCCCGCGCCGAGCTTGCCGAGGATCGCCGCCGCGTCCGCCGAGGTGAGGTGCGCGACGGGCAGGTCCGGGCGGGTGAACAGCCGGTGACCCGCGATCACCGTGGTCTCGCTGGCGTCCATCGCGCGCACGGCGGCCTTCACGGCCTGCGGCAGCGCCGACTCGCGCACCAGCGCGAGCTGCGCGTCGAGCACCACGCCCGCGGCCCCGCTCGCGATGCACGCCGCGGCCGTGTGCAGGCCGATCCCGCCCTGCACCCAGAACGGCAGGTCGATCTCCTCCGCGAGGCGCTGGGCGAGCACGAACGCCGTCTCGGAGCCCACGCGCCCCCCGCTCTCCGACCCCTTCGCGATGAGGGCGTCCGCGCCCGCCGCGCGCGCCGCCCGCGCCTCCTCGATCGACGTCACCTGCACGATCACGCGGCGCGGCCGGAAGCGCGCGACGTCCGCGCCAGCCCCGACGATCACCGTGTCCACGCACGCCGGTAGATCCTTGGGATCCCACGCGACGGCGTCGGGCACGCGCACGCCGAGGCCGCCGCGCCCGTCCCGCGCGAGCTTGCCGAGCGCCTCCCGGGCCGCGCGCCCGTCGCGCCCGAGGTCCAGCACGGCGAGCGCGCCCGCCCTCGCGAGGGCGAGCACGAGGCGCGCGTCCGGATGCTCGAAGGGGCTGATCGCGACCAGCGAAGGAACAGTCATCCGCCGCACTGGCCCGAGCAGTTGTTGTCCAGGCAGCCGCTCACTTCCTGGGCGTCGTCGCTCCCGTCCGGGTACTGGAAGGCGCACTGGAAAGGATCACCGCCCTCGTTCACGCACTGGAGCAGCTTGGCGCAGTCCTCGTTCGCGAGGCACTTGTTCATCTGGTTCGGGCAGCTCGTGAACAGGCACAGCTCGCACGGCCCGAGCGTCGCGGTGCCCGTGCAGCTCGGGCAGCTCGTCGCGCCGCAGTTGCTGAGCAGCGCGGCGCTCGAGATGCCAGCCGAGTTCTGCGTGAGGCAGTTCTGGTTGCAATCCGCGTTGCCCGCGCACTGCTGCGAGCACGCCACGAGCGCGCCGCACGCCGCGTTGTCGTAGCAGGTGCAGTACAGGTCGTTGCAGCTCGTCACGAGGCAGTCCGTGCACGGATCGCCGAGCCCCGCGCATCCGGTCGGGCCCGTCGTCGTCGTGGTGGTCGTCGTCGTGGTGGTCGTCGTTGTCGTGGTGGGCGCGCCGCCCGTTCCACCGGCGCCGCCCGTTCCGCCCGTCGCACCGGCAGCGCCCGAGCCGCCGTTTCCACCGCTCCCGCCGCTCGACGTCGTCGAGCTACCGCCCCCACCGCCGCACGAAGCCAGAACAAATGAGCCGCCCAGGAGGAGCAGCACCGCGGAAAGCTTGTGGAACATCAGCACATGTTCGCTTTTTGCGCGCCGCGCGCCAAGCGGTTCGAAATCGCGCCGGCTCACCCGCGGAGCCGCGAGCCCCGGCGCCTTCGCAGGCCAGCGATCGCGAGGGCCAGCGCGGACGCCAGCGCCCCCATGCCCCTGCCCCGCTCGCTGCCGGGGACGTCGCAGTTGCACGGCCCCGTGCGCACGTCCGGCCCGTTGCCGCCGCCCGCGCCGGGCCCTTCACCTCCGCCGCTGCCGCCCGAACCGCTCTCGGCCGGTACGCACACCCCGCTCTTGCAGGTGCCGACCTCACAGACCGCGCCGTCGAAGGTGACCGGGTTCGAGCAGACACCCGTCGCCGGATCGCACGTGCCGACCTCGTGGCAGTCGTCGCTCGCCGGGCACCCGATCGCCGCGGAGACGCACACGCCGTTCTGGCAAGAGTCAGCGTTGGTGCACGCATTGTTGTCGTCGCACTCCATGCCGTCGGGTGCAGGCGGGTTCGTGCATCCACCGCTCGCCGGATCGCAGGTGCCGGCGAGATGGCACGAGTCCGAGCCCATGCACTCGATCTCATCGCTCCCCACGCAGAAGCCGCCCTCGCACACGTCGGTCCTCGTGCACGGGTTGCCATCGTCGCAGGCGAGACCGGTGAACGGCTCGCAGACGCCGTCCACCGCCGCGCCCGCCACGATCGAGCACGCGTCGCAGGGGCCGGCGTCGCACGCGGTCCCGCAGCACACGCCGTCCGCGCAGAAGCCGCTCGCGCACGCGCCGTTCGACGCGCACGGCCCACCGTCGGGCTGCGGGGGCGCCTTCACGAGGCTGAAGACGTACGCCGCGCCCGCGTTCGCCTTCGCCGGCAGGTCGTGCCCGGCGGCGCCGATCAGCGCTGTTTCGCCCTCGATCGCGACGTCGCCGCCGAAGCCGTCGCCGGCCTTGACGTCGCCCGGCGTGAACTCCGCCGCCGGTACCCAGAGGTCGCCGTCGCGCTCGAACGCGTAGACTGCCCCTGCGTCGTTCACGGCGCCGAGCCCGCCGCTCGTCGCACCGACGAGCGCCACGTCGCCGTCCAGCGCGACCGCCCATCCGAAGCTGTCGTTCGCGGCCCCGTTGCTCGCCGTCAGCTTCGCTTCCTCGGACCACATGTCGCCGGTCCGCGCGAACACGTACGCCGCGCCCGCATCCACCTGGCCGCCCGGATCGGCCCGGAACGCGCCGATCAGCGCCGTCTCCCCCGACAGCGCGACCGAGAAGCCGAAACGGTCCATCGGAGTGCCGTCGCTCGCGCCGAGCTGCGCTTGCGCAACCCACGAGTCGCCGCTCCGCACGAACACGTCCGCCACGCCTTTCCCCGCCGACTCCTGCCCGATGATCAGGGTGGCGTCCTCGAGCGCCATTGATTTGCCGAAGCTCTCGGAGGCCGCGAGGTTGCTGGCCGTGAGCTTCTGCTGCTCCGTCCATACGCCGCCGCCGCGCGCGAACACGTACGCCGCGCCGGCCTGGACGTTGCCCGCGACCGCGGCCTTGTAGGCGCCGGCGATCGCCATGTCTCCGTCGAGCGCGACCGCGCCCCCGAACTGATCGCTCTCGCTGCCGTCGCTCGCCGCGAGCTTCGCCTCCTCGGTCCACACACCGCCGCTGCGCACGAACACGTACGCCGCACCCGCCTCGTCGACGCCACCCGGAGACGCGTGCCTCGCGCCGACGATCGCCGTGTCGCCCGACAGCGCGATCGAGCTGCCGAACAGGTCCACGCTCGCCCCGTCGCTCGCCGTGAGCTTCGCCTCCTCCAGCCACGTGTCGCCGCTCTTCGCGAGCACGTACACCGCGCCCGCCGACTTGGCCGTGGGAGCATCGGCCAGCACCGCGCTGACGAGCGCCGTGTCGCCATCGATGGCGACCCTCGTCCCGAAGCCGTCCTGGATGGTCGCGTCGCCCGCGATGAGCTTGCTCTGCTGGGTCGCGATCAACGGATCGATGACGACCGGATAATTCGCCGCGGTCGCGTCCACACGGATCGAGAGAGTGCGCTCGTGGAGCGCGAAATGCGCAGGCAGCACGGTCCCGAGCGCGTCGTACGCAAACAGCTCCGAGACGTGGAGCCGTGTCGCGCTCGCCGTGTCGCGCAGCTCGATGCGGCCGGCATCCACCTGGATCGGCCCGAGATCGCCCGTCAGCTCCAGGTCCACCGTGAGCCACGCGGGGCGTCCGCACGGCGCCTGCTCGAACGTGAAGCCTTGCTCGAGACCGAACGGGCCGTTCGCGTACCACTCCAGGAACGCTCCCGGATGCCGCACCTCCACGCGCCCTCGCTGCGCGGTCGGCCCTTCCGCGAGGGCCGGGATCACCCTGTTTGCAGCGCCCTCGCACCCGAACCCCGCCACCTCGAACGAGGCTCGCTGCGCCTCCAACTCGCCGGTCGTCACGGTCACGCCCCTCTGCGAGAACGCCGCAACGAACCCGTGCGGCTCGTTCCGCGCGATCCACCTCGCTGCGTCCGGCGTGTCCGCTGCCAATGCGCCCGGAGAGCGCGCGCCCTCGCCCTGCGCCGGCACCGTCCAGAACACCTCGGGCGCATGCCTCTGCACGCTCGCAATCGTCGCTGCGCGCAGCGCGGCCTTCGTTGACTCTGTCCACCTCGGCCCCGCCGCGCCGCCGTGCACCGCCTCCCCCCGCTCGATCCCCCTCACCGGATCCCCCACCTCTTCCCCGCCGCAGGAGACGCTCGCCCCCGCCACGAGCACAGCCAACCCCAGGCCAAGCCAACGCGCGTACATAAGAACTCCCTTATCGCGCGACCGCGCACCCGGCGGGGGATTTTCCGGCATCCGAGCACCAAGAGCACGCAACAGAGCCGCGCCGCACCCCGCCCACTATTGCGCTACCATGCAGCCCATGGCGCTGCCGGCCGACCTCAAAGTACTGCTCGAAACCCTGCCGATCGAGAACGGCGCGCGTCTCGATCTGTGCGACGGTGTTCCTGTATTCCGAGCGCCCCACGACCTCGTGACGCGCATCGAGGAATTGCTTCAGGAACAACAGGCCCGACCGCTATCCGCGGACGAGCAGCAAGAGCTGGAACGATACGAGAGCCTGGATGACTTCCTGAGCCTCGTGAACCGCCTCGTGCGCAACACGTTCCTCGCGCCGCATGCCTCCGCGGCCTAAGATCGCTCCGGAGACGCGCGCCGCGGTACGCGAGCGCGCGGGCTTCCGCTGCGAGTACTGCCACGCCCTCGAAACGTGGCAGTACGTCGAGTTCACGCTGGAGCATCTGGTTCCCCTCGTCGCTGGTGGTGAGAGCACGACGACGAACCTCGCGCTCGCCTGCTTTGCCTGCAACCGACGCAAGTGGGACCGACGCACGGGCAAGGACCCCCACACGGGGGAGACCGTTCGACTGTTTCATCCACGAGACGACGTCTGGAACGACCATTTCGCATGGAGCTCCAGAGGCATCGAGATCCTCGGCGTCACGCCCATCGGCAGGGCGACAATCGCCACCCTGGAGCTGAACCGCGAGCGCGCACTGCGGATCCGCGAGGCAGACGCTGCGCTCGGTAGACATCCCCCAGCGGAAGATCGACGCGTCCAGTAACGAACGGCAGCCGCGGCTGGGCTGCTGAGGGTCTCAAAAATGAGGGGCAGAGGGGAGCAGCACGGCATGCCTCCATAAACACCGCCCATGAATGTCGACGTGCGTCCGCACGGTGCGGGCCCGCTCGGCTTTCTCTTCGGCGATCCCATGTCGCGTTACACCGCTTCCGAGCTCGTTCCCCTCCCCCGCGTCACCGCAACCGGCGCTGTCGCTCTCGGGGCCCAAGTCCTCTCCACGGCTGACGGCCAGAAGAAGGACAAGGCCCTTCCCAAAGAATTGCAGAAGCCCCGAGCAGCTGAAGGACACGACCCTTCCTCGGCAACCTTCAAAAAAAGGGACTGAAGCTCGCATTGCACGGGGACGTCCACGAACTGCTGCGAGAACACATCGGTCACCGGTACAGCCGAAGCGTCTCCACATCATCGGCTCCGGCAGCTTCGGGGCGCCCGCGCAGGACCGGCCGGATTCCACGCAGGCTTGCCTCTGCCCGGACGGGTGGGCGCGAAGCTCGCGACGTTCTGCGCCACCCTTTAGTAGGCCTGCTCTACCTCCGAATAAGGGTCGAATAAGGCCCGCCCGACGACGACGCGCGCAGCCTGCGGCCATGACTTCGACGAGACTCGCTTCGGGATTGCTTGGAATCATGGCTGGTATCGGGTGCTCCTCCGTGGTTGTCGAACGGGCGAGCGACACGCATGCGGACGACACGCATGCGGACGACGTGCATGAGGAGGAGGCGTGCGACGCCGAGACCGCGTGCGCCCCGTCCCACGTGGAGACGGAGATCTGCCCCGGCGCCGGTTCGCTGCGGGAGCGGACCTGCGACGCGGAGTGCCTCTGGTCCGACTGGAGCGAGCGCGGTGCTGTCACCGACTGCAAGGAGGGAGAGGGCGCCGTGCTGCCCTGCGGCGACCACGGCGAGCAGCCGTTCGTGTGCACCGCAGGCGTCTGGACGTCGGCAGGGAGCTGCGTCGTGCCCGACTGGCTGAGCATCGACGCGGGGATTTACCACACGTGCGGGATCCGGGCCGACGGAAGCATCCAGTGCTGGGGCAGTGACGCACAGGGGCAATCGACCCCGCCGACAGGCACCTTCAAGGCTGTGAGCGCAGCGGGCTACGACACCTGCGCGCTCCGCGGCGACGGCACCCTCGTGTGCTGGGGCAGCCTGGCGGAAGGCATCGCCGAGATCCCGGAGGGCAGCTTCGACCGGTTGAGCCTGGGCATGGGCCAGGGATGCCTGATGAAGGGCCTCACGGCCACGTGCTGGGGTGATCACAGCTACAACCAGTCGAACATCCCGCCGGGCGAGTACCTCGTCGTCAACTCGGGGGTACGGGAAGGCTGCGGCGTGCGAACAGACTCCACCCTTCGCTGCTGGGGATACAACTACTACCCGATCCTCGACGACATGCCCTCGGGTGCGTTCACCACCGTCACGATCGGCGAGGGGCACGCATGCGCGCTCGACCCGGATGCACATCCGGTCTGCTGGGGTCGCGACGACTACTCACAGGCGACCGGAGCCCCGGCGGACGTCGCGCTCGCCCAGATCAGCGCGGGAGGCGAGCACACCTGCGGAATCGACCTCGAAGGGGCGCTCCATTGCTGGGGCTGGAACGCCTATGGCCAGCTCCAGCACCCTCCCGGCGCCTTCGTCCAGGTCACTTGCGGCGAATACCATAGCTGTGCTCTCGACGCTGGCGGGCACGCCGTCTGCTGGGGCGGCTACAGCGAGCACGGCGAGCTCGACGTCCCGCCAGCGCCGTAGTCTCCGCACGGGCTTCGCGATCGAGCGCGGCGAGGCCGCCCCGTGTACGATGCGGCGTGCGACAGAGACCTCCCGCCGTCGCGACTCTCGTGCTCTCGCTCCTCGGCTGCGGCGCCTCACGCGCGCCCGACGCGCCACAGCCGCGCGAGGCCACCATCGACGAGATCGCCGCCGAGCTCGATTCCATGAGCGGCGCGCTCACTCCCACCCAGCGCGAGACCTTCCGGGAGATCCTCGCCGACACCATCGCCAAGGACGCCTACTCGTGCCTCCCGGCGCCGCGCGCGGTCTTCTTCGGCGCCGCGCCGGAAGGCGAGCGCGCCATCTCCGGACAGATGCCCCACTACGGCTTCTTTCTTCGGGCCGATGAGCTACCGCGTGACGCGCTCGCGCAGCGGCTGGCTGGTCCGCGTCGTCGTCGCGGTCACGCCGCCCGATCAGCGCGCGATTCTGGAGCTGCCGGACTGCGCGCTGGGCGCCGAGCTCGACGAGCCGACCGCCTGCGCGGAGGATCCCACGCGCGACACGACCCTCGAAGTCTGTCCGCCTCGCCCGCGCGGCCTGGCCCGCGCGACGGATCGCAACGTCGCCGCGCTCCTCCGCCATTTCTCACGGAACGTCGCCGCCTACTGGTCGCGCGACGCGCGCTCCGCGGGGCTGCCCATCGACTACGACTTCCAGTTCGAGCGCGCCGCCGAGGTCGACCCCTCGCGCGCCGACATCGCGCTACCCCTCGTGACCACGTGCGGGCGCACACCTTACTTCACGTCGCTCCGCAGCGGCTGGTCACTCCCGATCATCGCCCACGAGATGGGCCATGTCCTCGGCCTGCTGGACGAGTACGAGACGTTCTCGGGCATGCTCTATCCCAAGACCCCATTTCCGGGCGCCGAGGTGAGCCGCATGGGCCTCTCCATGCGAGAACACACCCGGGTCCTGCCGATTCACCACTACCTCGTGCTGCGCCGCTGGTTCTGCGAGCCACCCACCCAGAAGGGGCCGTTCGACCACGCATTCCCGTGATGGCGAGCTCGCCCCTTTCTCGACCCGGTGGACGAGATGACCCTTCATGTGGTCGGCCCTTCACTCAAGGCTCGACGACCACCTGGTTGATCTTGGCGACGTTCGCCCCCGCCGGGTACGCGTAGGAGACGTACTGGGTGAAGAAGCCGGTCGATGCGGCGCTGCCCCAGCCCCAGACGGTGACGCCGAACGGCTGATCGCTCTTGATCTCGTGGCGGCCATTCGAGCAATTGCCCACGTTCTGGAAGTTGCCAGTCACCAGGTTGACCCGTGTCCATTCATAGAGGCCCACGGGCTGCCAGCCACCCAGCTTGCCGGCGCAATCGAGCTCGACGTCCGCGAATTTCCCCTCCTTGGAGGCGAGACGAACGACCACGAGCGACGTCTCGGAGTACGTGGGGTCCGTGAAGAAGACGTACGAGTCGAGGTATTGTGCGGACGGGACGACGTTCACCCACTCGGGGTCTCCCTCGCCGTTGAAGTCCTCGCCGCCGGTCATGTAGGCCCCCACGTAGAAGGGGTGATCGATGTCCTGACTCCGGACGATGAAGGGCCCCGCCGAGTTGAACTCCGCCACCTGTCCGAGCGACAGCTCTTGCGGCGCGCCCGGAGGCGTCGCCGGGAAGTACGTCAGGTGCGTGCCGTCCGCGACGCCGATGAGCCGCCACGGCGGAGTCTCCTCCACTCCATTGCGGCCGCGGTAGCGCACCGCCGCGTACTCGCTGCCCATGGCCTTGATCGGTGGGATCTGCTGCTGTGCGCTGTCGCACGCGAACTTGTTCACAGGCACGTTGAAGCAGCTCGCCCCGCCCCACACGGCCACCGGCTTGCTGGATTGAATCGGGCTGCCCGACAGCTCCAGCGTCTGCGTGATCTGGAGGTACTCACCTCGATTGAGCGAATAGGTGATCGCCTGATTGGCGACCGCCCCGTCGACGCCGGGACCGGGGCCGATTGCCACCTTGGGGAGGATCGTGACCTCGGTCCCATCCTCGTGCGCCAGGATGTCGAGCGACGGCGAGGCGGGCGCGACCTGGCTTTGCGGATATGCATTGATCGCGACGTAATTGGTGCCCCACACCGGTGTGGGCAAAAGCAGCGTGGCGGCCGTCGTCGCGCTGGAGCCGCCACCGTACGGCAGCATCTCGTACACGACCACGGGGCGATCCGTGGTGATGTGGAACGCCTCCCCGCGGCCGGTGCCGAGGACGCCGGCCTCGCCCGAGATCGCGGCCGGCGCCGGACAGCTCGGCAAGTTGCCGGCATTTTCACGCGAGAGGAACAGGATGGCGACCTCCCCCGGTGGAAGACCCGCGTTCGCGTCATAAGGTGCATATTGCAGGCCCTGCCCCTGTCCGGACGGGATGCGCGCGAAGCTCGCGACGTCCAGCGCCATCCCTTTGTGGTCGACTCCGATCTTCACCGGGGAGCTCCAGGTGTTCGCGACGAACGCCGCGAAACAGGCGCCCTTCGCGTCGCTGATGAGGTCTGTCTTCAGCGCCCAGTAGTCGCAACCGTACGAGCTGGAAGAGAGCTTGGCGGCCACGCATGGGTCGTCGATGCATTGCCCCTCGGCGCAGCCCTGGTCGGACGCGCACTCCTGGAGCACGACGTTATTGCAGTCGACGACCTTCTGCAGGTCGGCCGTGCAGCCCGGCTCGCAGCCGCCGGTACCCGTGCTCCCGCCGGCGCTCGTCCCGCCGCCGCCGTTCCCGCCCTGGGCGGTGCCTCCGGTGTTGCCGGTGTTGCCGGAGCCGCCGTTGCCGGAGCCGCCGTTGCCCGAGCCGCCGTTGCCTCCAGACCCGGTCGTGAAGACGACGGAGCCAGTGTTGCACGACACGGCAGCGAGCGTGGCGAGGACGAGCGGCGCGATGAGAGAAGAGCGGCGAAGAAGCACGAGACACCTCGAGCTTCCGAGCGTATCAGCAGGTGCCGGCTACCAGGCGTGGAATCGGATGGCCGCTTGCGCCCGGAAGCCGTGGAGTCGGTCCACTTGCTCGAAGGGGAAGACGTAGCCGCCCTGCAGGTCGGCCGAGACGTTCGGGTGGGAGTACAGGTGCAAGCCGGTCACCGGCTGGATGAAGCCGGAGTGCGGCAGGTCTTCCGAGACGACGCCGCCGGTGGTGAAGCCGAAATACGGAATCAGATAACGCCTCTTCGGGTTGCGCTCGAACGACAGGGTGACACCACCCTCGTAGATGCCGAGCATCCTGTCGGACGAGGGAGAGTGAAGGAGCGACGCCTGCACGAAGACGTTGCCTTCCGCAGGACCGAAGTCGTCGTTCTGATGGGACCAGCGCAGGAGGCTCACGTTGAAGCCGCCGCCGAGATACGGCGCCACCACGCCCGACGGCTTGTACATCACCGCTTGCCCGCCCGGCATCATGTACGTCTCGTATTCATGACACTCCGCGTCATGCTCGTCTCTCTCGCAGGGCTCGGCGAACGCCGGGGACGTATGAAGGAAGCACAGGAAACCGACCAACGAACCACCCACCAACCATGAGATGTTCCGCATGCAAGGTGGTAGTTGCACGCGGCGAACCGGGGGCGCCCGGGCCGTTTGTCGCGGGAGAGTGACACTCCGTCGAACATTCGACGCCAAGGCGCGAAGCGAAATGCGTCGGCCGAGCGCGAACGTGCCTTCTCATCGTCGAACGCGTCGATGCCGCGCGTCAGACTCTTTATCACGGGACTGTCATCGTCACGAGACTGTCATTGTCACGACGGCGTCATCGTCACGGGGCTTTGATCGCCATCGTCATGGCGGCCGCGCGCGCTCGTTTGCTTCGCGCGGGGGGTGTGCCACGCATTGGGCGCTGCCCATGCCGACATCGCGCTCCTCCCTCGCCGGTCTCGCCTGCCTCCTGGCCCTCTCCGCCTGCAACGGCGGAGCCCCCTCCACGGGCGGCGCCTCCTCCAATGCCTCCACGTCCAATACGGCCGCCTCCAATGCCGCCGTCCCCCCGCTGCCGGCCACGCCGTGGAAGCCCGCGGCCATCGCCCACGGCGGCGTCGGTAGCCCTCCCGACCGGGTCGACGGGTGCCGCCGGGCGGTGGACGCCGCGCTCGCGGTCCTGGAGGCCGGCGGCGACCCGGTCGACGCCGCCGCGGCCGGCGTGGTCGTGCTCGAAGACGATCCGCGCTTCAATGCCGGCACCGGCTCACGCGTGCGGATCGACGGGAAGACCGTCCAGATGGACGCATCCATCATGGACTCCAGCGGTCGCTTCGCGGCTGTCGCCGCCATCGAGGCCGTCAAGAACCCGGTGAAGGTCGCGCGCGCCGTACTCGATACACCGCACCTTCTCCTGGCTGGAGACGGCGCGACGCGCTTCGCGCGCACGCTCGGCATGCCGCCGTACGATCCGGCCACGGACGAGATGCGCGCAAAAGCCCGCGCCCTGCAGGACCAGCTCCGCCGCAATGACCCCGCCCTGCCGGAGCGATGGAGGAAGTTCGACTGGCGCAAACATTACAACTTCGAGACCCCGATCTTGGAGACCGGGCTCGAATCCCCCTCTCCTGCCCGCTCCGCCACTCCCGGCCGGAGCACCGACACCGTGGGTGTCGCCGTCCGCACGGTAGACGGCCGCTTCGCCGTCGCGCTGTCCACCGGGGGCACGTCCATCACGCTGCGAGGCCGCGTCGGCGACGTACCCATCTACGGAGCAGGCCTGTTCGCGGGCCCGCGGGGCGCCTCCGCAGCCACGGGAGAGGGAGAGCGCATCATCGAGGCCGCGCTCGCGCGCGAGGTCAACGCGTGGCTGGAACAGGGCACCAGCCCGGACGACGCGGCCCGCCGCGCGGTGGACGCCGTCGTCCGCAAGAAGGGCGATATCGGGGTCATCGTGATCGGGCCGACCACCATGGCCGCCGCGGCCAACTTGCCCATGGCGTGGGCAGGGCGCGAATCCGGCTCGAACGCGTGGCTCGGCCCCATCCCGGACGGCGGGAAGCCGCCCCCCTGAGCCCCTCGAACCCCCGCTCGCTACTGAATCCCGAGGGTGGCGCGAACGCACGTCTCGAGTCCGCCCATGCACCCGGCGTCGACACACCCGGCCACCGTCGATAGCGCGCCGGCCGTCAGGCCATCGAGGAAGTCGTGACAGCCGGCGTCGTCAATCACGGGCGAACAGCTCATCTTCGCCGAGGCGCACGCCTGGTCGGCGGCGTCGCCGGCGCAGGCGTCGCCGTCGGCGAGCGCGTCGATGATGCAGACCTTCGCGCCCGAGCAAAAGCTCGCCCCGGGGTTCGGATCGGCAGCGATGCATGCGATCGCGAGCTCGGCGACGTGGGGCTTCAGGTTCGTGAGCGCAGATTGGCAGTACGAGTCGCAGTTGAGGTTGACACCGTCGCAGCTCGGACTCCCCATCTCGTCCTCGCACGACCCACCCGCGCCGGAGCTCGTGACCGAGGTGCCGCCGGAACCGGGGGTGCTCCCGCCCGTCGACGAGGCGCCGGCCCCGCCCGCGCCCCCCGTGCCGGACCCACCATCACCGCACGCCGCGATCGCGACCGAAACCAACCCGACACAGACCACCGAAAGAAGGCGCAACCCGTTCGACATGCGGCCGGATGCTACTCGAAGCAGGAGAAGTCTGCAGGCACTTTGCCAGCTCTCTCTTGCCGCCCCGTGCGCCGTCGTGCGCTGCACCGGTAGACCGTGACAGTCGGCCAGTTCGCCACCACACTGAAGAAGGGCGAGCGAAACACCATGGATGCAGCGACCTTGAAGCGAAGGCAGCTCCTCGCAGGGCTCCTGGCTACCGCCGGGGTGCTGGGGTGCAATACGCGGCCGGGACTGACCCCGTCCGGACTGCCGGCCCCGGGGCCCGATGACGAATGGCAGTGGGTGCGTGCCCAGTTCGAGCTGTCGCCGGACTGGGTGCATCTGGCCAGTTTCCTCCTCGCCTCGCACCCGAGGCCGGTGCGCGAAGCGATCGAAGGGCACCGCAAAGCGCTGGACGACAACCCGGTCCTGTACCTCGAAGAGATCGAGCACACCGGCGCCGTCCTCGCCGCGGCAGCCCGCTACATGGGCGTCGAGCCCGAGGAGATCGCGCTGACCGACAGCACCACCATGGGTCTCGCCATCCTCTATGGAGGCCTGCCGCTCCGCGCAGGCGACGATATCCTCACGACGAAACACGATCATTACTCGACGCACGAGTCCTTGCGCCTCGCCGCAGAGCGGTCGGGCGCGAGGGTGCGCCGGGTGGCGCTCTACGATCGACCCGCCGACGCGACCGCCGCCTCGATGGCCGGCGCGATCGCACAGGCGATCCGGCCCGAGACGCGGGTCGTCGCGACGACGTGGGTCCATTCGAGCACCGGCGTGAAGACGCCCACGCGGGCCATTGCCGAGGTGGTCGCCAGCGCCAATGCCGGCCGCGCTCCGGCAGAGCGCATCCTCTATTGCGTCGACGGAGTGCACGGCTTCGGCGTCGAGGACGTGACGATGGCCGATCTCGGCTGCGACTTCTTCGCCGCGGGATGCCACAAGTGGCTCTTTGGCCCGAGGGGGACAGGCATCCTCTGGGGCAAGGCCGAGCTCTGGCCGCTGCTGCGCCCCACGATTCCCGCCTTCAGCCCCGCCGCGATCGAAGCATGGATGATGGGGGCGACGCCGCCGACGACGACCGCCGACATGATGACACCGGGAGGGTTCCACTCGTTCGAGCACCGCTGGTCGCTCGCCGAGGCGTTCGGCTTCCACGAGATCATCGGCAGGTCCAGGGCGGCCAGCCGCATCCACGAGCTCAATCGCCAGTGCAAGGAAGGCCTCGCCGCGATGAAGCACGTGACCCTCCACACGCCGCGCACCGACGATCTCTCTGCCGGCATCATCACCTTCGAGGTCGCGGGCCTCGACCCGGAGACGGTGGTGGAGCGGCTCCTGGACAGGCGCGTGATCGCCACGACCACGCCCTATGCGACGAGCTACGCGCGCCTCTCGCCCGGCCTGATCAACTCGCCCGAAGACATCGAGACAGCCCTGCGCGAGGTCCGCGCCCTCGCCTGACGTGGCGAGTCTCCCGCGCGAAACCACATCCCTCGCTTCGAGCGACTCCCATGAACGGGTGACGTGCGCGCCCGCCGCGTCCCCGCGCTCACGGCCGACTCCGGGCCTTGCTTGACAAGCGGGGCGAAAAGCCGCAACCGAATGATGATCCCCGAGCCGGGAGACTGGCAATCGGACGATCGTCTGTCGCGGCACCGGCACGCCATTGGGCGGGTCGCGGGGAGGTCCCTGAGTCGGGGCCCTGGGGGGACGCATGAATATTCGCGACCGGGCCGCGGACAGACCGCCGGCGGTGGTGCTCTGTTTCGAGGGAACGGGCCTGGCCACCGTGCGATGCCTCGCGAAAGGGGGAATGAAGATCCACGCCGCGCTGTTTCCCTCGACCGGGAGCGGGCGGGGGACCAGGTATTCCCGCCATTGCAAGGCGATCACTCTGGACTTCCTCCCGGAGGACGAAGAGGCCCTCTGCCGCTGGCTGGGCGGGCTCTCGCGATCCCTGGGCCAGCGGCCGGTCGTCTTCCCGACCAGCGACGCCACGGCGCTGTTCCTCGCGAAGCACAGGCCCAGGCTGGAGAGCGTCTCGAGGTCATGGGAGACTGCCCACGACGATCTCCACGCGATCATCAGCAAGGACCGGCTCTACCAGGCCGCGGCGGCCATCGGGATCAACGTCCCCCCCATGCTCGTGGCGCCGGCGGCGGCGGAGGTCGCCGCGTGGTGCCGTGAGAACCGCCCGCCTTACTTCGTGAAGCCCTTCTATGCGTGCATGCCCGATTGCGAGCTGAAGCTCAAGAATCGCATCTTTCATTCGGCGGAGGAGCTGTTGCGATATGCCAGCACCACCAGCCTGCACAACGTCCTCGTCCAGCGGATGATCGATTGCGGCGACGGCCACGTCTACGACGTCTACGGTCTGTGCAACAGGCGCGGAGAGGTGCTCACGCTGGGCTCGCATCGCAGGATCCGGCAATACCCACCAGGCACCGGCGCCACCAGCTACGGCGAGATCCCGATCATCGGCGCTCCGGACGTGGCGAGTCGCATCTTCGATGACACCAGGAGGCTGCTGTCGCGCTACCGCTACCATGGCATCTTCGGTATCGAGTGGTTGCACGAGAAGGGCACCGGCGCGCTGTACCTCACGGACTTCAATGCGCGGCCGTTCTCGTCGATCGGCCACCTCTCGGACTGCGGGCTCAACCTGCCGCTCCTCGCCTATCGCGAGCTGCTAGGGGACGAGCCCTCGCAGGTCGATCTCTGCCCGTCGCTCGAGCCCCGCTACTGGCTGGACTTCAACTGTGATCTGCGAAGCTTCCGGGCCACGATGCACCGCGGCGGGCAGACGTGGCGAGACTTCGCGCGCTCCGTCCTGCGCTGCAGGAGCTTCGCCTATTTCGACGTCGGAGATCCAGGCCCGTGGCTGTACCGGAGCTTCGATCTGCTGAGGCTGCTGGCCGGACACCTGGCGCGGCGGTGAGGTCGAGCCGCCCCACTCTCATCACGCACGAAGGATGGCTGGGCGGGCAATCTCGTCCCTGTGATAGAACGGCCCATGCGAAAAATTGCGATCATCGGCTCCGGCCAGGCAGGGCTCGTGTGCGCTCACGGCCTTCGCAAGGCGGGGCACTCCGTCACCCTGTATTCCGATCGCACGCCGGAGGCGTGGTTGAACCAGAGCCGCCCGACAGGCGCCGCAGCCCGCTTCTGGCCCACTCTCGACTACGAGCGAGAGCTCGGTTTGAATCACTGGGAGTCGTCCCCGGCGAAGTTCGCCTTTCCAGCACAGTGGGATCCGAAGCTTGGAATTCACGTGACTTGAAGTCGCGGC
>JADMIO010987960.1_pt1 | contig 23743 bp, 25 predicted proteins | sample 8958161 | NCBI WGS metagenome assembly JADMIO01 (sample SAMN16585339, study PRJNA669376) | soil metagenome | isolation source: Crop rotation soil | place: USA: Cullars Rotation, Alabama | collected 2011
TTTGGCCCATCCAAGCCATTCTTGAAACAATTAATGATGATCAAGAGTGGGATTGTGTAGCCGCCCATTCGCTTTCACAAAAGGAAAAGAACGCCCATACCGATCTCGATGCTTTGAGAAATGAGCTCGTTCCTTTTGGACCAGAGCTCGTGGGAGACACATTTTGGGCCGAGAATGCTTCCTATAAAATCCGCGCTAGAGATCTAGTGCGTGTTTATTCTGCCTTTGGAGGTATGGCGCTCTATAAAACAGCGAGCATCACAAACTGTTATTACTGCGGAATTGTGAATGACACGCTTAAAGATTATTATAAAACAATTCTTCTTGCTCTACCTCAAAAGAATCCCTTTTTAAGAGAATATCTTAAAATTAACAAATTGTCCTTAAAAAGCGACTTATCCCAAATTCCGATTGTGTTTAGAAACAATCTGTCCAATTATGCACCCATTGCTTGCTCAGAACATGTCACTTTTCACGCCTCGATGGCTTTGCAAGGACATGGAAAAATCTTCATCAATCCTAAAATGGTCATTGAAGATGAAAATATTCCCTGACTTATTAACCTAACTTACCCCTATCCCCGCTTAGGCATTTAGCGAGTTTGGTGATATGCAAGATTTACGATGAACCACAGGTCTTAAGACCTATGGCTCGAGTTTGGACAAATCAACTTTAAAAGAGATCCTTTGTAGTGCTGCGACTTACCCCCATATCATTTTAACAGCCATTCAATGCAACGCCAAAAAGAACAATGATAAGAATGATATAATGATTTAATGATAAAAAATTCGATGATCCCGGGTACGGGATCTCTTCGTCCATCATTCATATCATTTTATCGTTCATATCATTTCTCTTGTTGCTCAATGACAACTATTCGCAGGAAAAAAAGCCCCTGAAAATGAGTCCGTTATCGGGGGCGTAAATAAAATGTCCAAACTCGAACTACAGGTCTTAAGACCTGAGGTTCGTTGTCAATCTTGCATTTTGTACTTCTCGCTCCGCCTGAGAGAAAGATAGGAAACGAGTTGGGTTATTGGAAAAATTGTTCAAATTGTTCCAAAATCTTTCCAAGGGATGAGATCTCTTTGGAAACGGACTCCACGGAAGCGCCTTTTGATTGACTGAGGAGTTCTTGGAGCTTTCTAGGGTCGATGTCCTTATCAAGTCCGCTAACGGTTGTGCAGCCTCCCATACTTCCATGCGTAGTTTTCATCCAAAAGGATCTGCCCAATGGGTTAAACTGCTGCACGCTGCTCTGTGCAGAAAAAGCAGGTGTCCGCTTTAAATTATGCGGATCGATCAAAATGATCTGCCCATTCTTATCTGCGTGCAATAAAAGCCCCTCGGAGCCAGCTTGGAGAAGAAGAGGTCCGTTGACTGCAAAGGAGTGCGCTTTGATCTTGTCAGCTAACTGGCTAGCCGATACATGTGTGACATTCACAAAATCACCGCCTAAGCAGATGGTATGTTTTGCTCCTAATAGCAACTCCTCCTGCAAATTTCCAAAGCAAAAAAGAGGCATGGGTGTGGTCATTGAAAAAAAGCCGAGCATCATTTTGAGATAAGTAGCGCACGCTTCTTTCGCCGACTCCCTAGTTACTGGATTGGAGGCTTTAGCAATTGATTGAACAGCCGCGAGTCCTTCTTTCTTTGCTTTTAGAGCAAAAGCATGCATGAGTTCCATGACAGACATTTTCATGCCTGTCTGAATATAGATAAGATTCTGCAAACTATTCCAGCCACAAGACCAGTCGTCTGCTTTATCGATTTTTTCTTTTGTAAAATCGGAGACCAATTGGCACCACTGCTTGTCTGTTAGTGAATGGTAAGCTGCCCAACCTTCTTGGCAACATTCCTCCGGAGTTGAGGTAAAAGAACCAATGCAGCGCTGAGTCTTATCGTCAAATGTCAATACTTCAACAACTTGGCCCGACTCAAGCTGATAATAGGATTTCTTGAGGATCTCTTTACCTCGGAAAACAGCGCAGTCTGCTTGAGAAGGTTTGACATCCGCAATATGTCTTTTGACCTTATCGCTTCCATAGACCTTTACGATGGCCTGATCTGTGGGGTTTTCTTCTACCGCAGCGTCTTCCATGACTTTTTGGAAGAGCGCAGAAATGTCTTTTGCTGGCATGAGCGACCCATCTTTGGGGTCATTACAAAACTCGAAAATGATTTGCCCAATTTCCTGAATATTCATAGTACTTGCCATAATTACCTCAAATTATTATTAAAAATAAAATTATATCATAATTAATATTTTAATTAAAGGATAATATGAAGTCATTGATATTCAGCGCTTTACTTGCATCTCTACATCCTCAGCAGGATAAAATCCTCATCTGCGGTGTATGTAAAAATGTCGAAAATGCGGTGGAAAATACAAAGCAAAATATAGAAGCTCTGGGAAGACATTTCTCCGATTATGCGGTCATTATTTACGAGAATAATTCCACAGACAATACCGCAGCAAAATATAAAGAGTGGGCCAAAAAAAATCCGAGGCTCATTTTTCTCTCTGAAACCATCCCGGAGAAATCATTGCCCGCTTCTCGCACGGAACAAATTGCAAGGGCCAGAAATCAAGTTCTGGCCCTTGCACGCGAGCCAAAATTCCATGGGTTTAGTTATCTGATCATGGCCGATTTGGACTTTCTAACCCCCTGGCCTATTCAAGAAATCCTAGAGGTTATTAAATCTCCGAGAGAATGGGACTGCGTTTGCGCCAATGGAGTCACTAGGGCAGAGCAAAATTATTTTGACCGTTATGCCTTTCGCACTGTAGATTTTCCATTCGGACCAGAACTGATCGATGATCATTATTGGTGGGGAGAAGTCCATCGTAAAAAAATTCGATTCGAGGGAAGCGACTGGGCGCCTGCATTTTCTGCATTTGGAGGACTTGCCATTTATAAAACTGCTAGTATGCTAACCTTTTCTTATTCAGGCAAAGTCACGCCCGACTTAAAAAGATATTATAAAAAACAGATCATTCCTCTTCTGCCGGCCGATAATGGACATCTTAAACAATATTTGCGGCGCATAAAAAGGGGAACTAAAACTAAAATACCTGTGATTTTTCGAACAAACTGCCCTAAAGAGCATCCCAAAAATTACAAACCTGTGACCTGTTGCGAGCATGTGCCGCTTCATGCTGCTATGGCTATGCATGGCTATGGAAAAATTTTTATTAATCCTAAGATGTTTATGTATTATTAATATAAACCAAGCTTCTACTCATGAAAAATATACTCCTCCTTTTTTTTCTTTTGCCCTTCTCCTCTGTTTTTGGCGAAATAAATCTCGAGCAAAAAAAGCTCATCATTTGCGGGGTATGTCGAGATGTTGAACAAGCTTTTGAAAACACCAAACAAAACATTGAAATGTTAGGCTTGAATTTTGCAGATTATGTGGTGATTATTTATGAAAACAATTCAACCGACAAAACTGCATTATTCTACAAAGAATGGGCAAAGAAAAATCCTAAAATCATTTTCATCTCTGAAAAACTCACCAAAAAAGAACCAGCATCGAAAACTGAAAAAATTGCCCGTGCACGAAATATTGTCCTGTCAAAAGTAAGGAATTTAAAATACCAGGACTTTGAATATCTCATGATGGTCGACCTAGATTTTCTCGATCCTTGGCCCCTTAACGAAATTCTGGAAACCATAAAAAATCCCAGGGAGTGGGACTGCGTTTCTGCAAACGGCGTGCACAAAAATAAAATATACCATGACCGCTTTGCATATAGGGGAGAAAATTTTCCCCTCGGTCCAGAAATCCTTAAAAATCAGATTTGGTGGAATGAGGTGAAGCGAACTCAATGGGTTTTATCAGGAACAGAGTGGGTTTCCGCCTATTCTGCATTTGGAGGCATGGCCATTTATAAAACGGCGAGCATTATCAATTTTTCCTATTCTGGAATAGTCACATCAGATCTTAAAAAGTATTATAAACAAATTATCACTTCTCTTCCAAAAGACCACCCTCACATTAAACAATTTTTAAAGCAGTCAAACAAGAAAGATTTAGATACAATCCAGATTAAGTTCAGGAAAAATTCCTACAATCAATTCCCCGAAAATCACAATCGCATCACCTGTTGCGAACACCTCCCTCTCCATGCAAGTATGGCGCTCCATGGCTTTGGAAAATTTTACATCAATCCCAAAATGTACCTCTTTTACTAACCCACCTTGCGAAAAAACAAGAAAATATCGGAATATGCATGTGCAAAATGCGATAATAAAAAATGAGATTACCTATATGAAAACCTTCCAAGCATTCTATCTGGCTCTATTAATATTATTTAGCTTTCAAGCGACTGCGTTTAGCGATCATGTCGTCAAGGAAAAAAAAGTGCTTATCTGCGGGGTGTGCAGAAATGTGGAAAATGCAGTGGAAAATACCATCCAAAATATTGAGGCTTTAGGAAGCCATTTTGCCGACTATGCCGTGATCATCTATGAAAATAACTCCACCGACAATACTGTTCCAAAATATCAGCATTGGGCCAGCGTCAATCCCAAAGTTACATTTCTCACAGAAAATGTTCCTGTTCATCAACAACCTCTTTCCCGGACAGAAAAAATTGCCAGGGCGCGCAATATTGTCCTCGCTAAAGCTCGCGAATCCCAATATACAGGGTTTGAATATCTGATTATGGTTGATCTTGACTTTCAATCTGGATGGCCCATTAATGAAATTTTAGCAACGATCGCCAAGCCCGTTGAATGGGACTGCGTTTCTGCAAATGGTTTGCTTGTAGACAATGTCTACATGGATATTTATGCGCTCCGCAATCAAGACAATCCACTTGGTCCTGAAGTGCTTGGAGATGAAAGATTCTGGAGAAATCATCAAACCGTGAAGTTTAGTGGAGACAACTGGCTCCCCGCCTATTCTGCATTTGGCGGCTTAGCCATTTATAAAACGTCAACTCTTCTCAGATTTAATTATTCAGGCATTGTTACAAATGATCTAGCTACCTTCTATAAATATATTCTCATTTCTCTTCCAAAAACCAACTACCACTTGATCCGCTATTTGCAGCTCTTAAAATTAAAAGGCCCCTATCATACAGATATTCGCAAAGTTCCCATCATTTTCCGCAGCAATATGCCCGCCGAACATCCACAAAATTATCGGCCCATTACCTGCTGCGAGCATGTGACTTTGCATGCATCCATGGCCATAAACGGTTACGGAAGATTTTTCATCAATCCAAAAATGGTGATGCAATACTGAAAGTTATGCAGACTTATAGTCTACATGCTCTTTGAGAATTTTCAACGTCTTGCTGTGTGCGGCGACGCGCTCAGCGAGGAGCTTTGCTGAAACTTTAGGGCGATAGACAGTGCGGAATATGAGATTCAATTTTTCGCATATTGTATCCGGCTCCTTTGGAATGAGCACAATATGATTATGCCAATGTCCCACCGTTTGCCCGGCTGGCCGGCCTGTCTTATGATACATGATGACAAAGCCGGCATCGCCGCTTTGTTTAAATTGAAGGATCAACTGTCTTGTTAAGGCCTGAGCTTCCAGATATTCTTCCTGTTTCAGCTCATCGAAATTCGTTCTATGCTCCTTAGGGATGACGAGGAAGTGAAGAGCTTTTTTGTCTCCCATATCAATCGGGGCGTAGTTGTATAAAATACGCACTGTTTCGCCTTCAAAAACGCTTTGTAGCCTGATGCGCTCAGGATCGCAGAAAGGATCGGGTAGCACTTCTCTTCGCACAATAGATGAACCCGTAGAAGATGCCGCAAAGCTAAGCTGCTGCTGCTCTCTCTTTTGTGCAGTGATGCTTTTAGCTCCAAAGACCGTTTTCCATAAAAGGGAGAGCTCTCTTTTAAAGCTATGCTGATTTGAAAAAGGAAGCATTTCAAGTGTGTAATTCTGCTCGGCCTTCTCTAGATTGACTGTACTATAAACAAGGTAATTCACCTTTCCTTGGCGCCGCCAAACTTGAGCCACCTGTTTCATCGTTTGGTGAGAGGCCATATCATCTTCTGTAGTCATTTGAAGAAAAGGAACATTTCGCTCTGAAAGAGGAACCACGCTCACTGCGCCTTCGGTCACAGGCCTATTTGGGATGACCGCCTGTGCGATTTGTCCCGCCTGTAAAACCGTCTGCGGCATTTCGTCTTCATCGACTTTTTGTTTTTTAAAACAACAAGAAAAGGCAGAAGCCACACAAGAAAAAATTGCAGTCATTATTCACCGATTTATTTACAAAAATTATAACATATTTATATATAATAAATAAAGGATAAATATGTCTGCTAAACCAATTGAAAATCAAGGTTTTGGCCAACATTACGATCACACATATCACGAAATCTTTGGCCCTACACGCCAAGCTGTAACTAGAATCATCGCAGAGCGAATACTGCATAAAAATACAGCCTTAATGGTCGATATCGGCGGCGGAACAGGGGATACAATTGAAAGACTAAAAAACATAACTTCTCAAACGCAATTTATATTGCTTGAACCCTTTCAGTCTATGATCGAACAAGCAATGAGAAGAAAAGAAAAGCCCGATTTTGTTTTGAAGATGGATGCCGAGACATTTGCCTCTGCTAACCCCCTTAATCAGAAGCTCGATGCTGTTCTTTGCCAAGAGGCTATTCATCATGTCAAAAACCTATCAGCTTTTTTTTCAGGAATCTTTGGAAATCTGAAAATAGGCGGGCGTATCCTGATTATTACAAGGCCTCTAATGACGGAGATGCCTTTTGGAGACCATGGTAAAAAGTCTTGGATTGGTCCTGATGCTGAAAAGCCAGACAAGATTGCTTCTCTTTTGCAAAAAGCCGGCTTTCAGGTAACAACAGCCATACACTCCTTTCCTATTGCGATTGCAAAAACGCGTTGGCTAGAAATCATCGGCAGAGGCTCGATCTTTTCCAATATATGGAGGCTCACTGAAGCTGAAATTGATGAAGACCAGCATCAAATCGCCAAAGAGAATGCGCACACAGAACAATTGCACTTCAATGATAATCAGCTCTTTATTTTGGGAGAAAAAATAGATACTTTCCCATCAAAACTGTGAGTTGTGTAAAATCAACGTATGGTTAAAGGTATTGCATTTGCATTAGGGGCCTGCTTCATCTGGGGTCTAATTTTTGTTGTCCCCCAGTACATGGAGGGATTCTCCTCTATCGAAGTGGCCCTAGGCCGCTATTTAGTCTATGGGCTCATTTCCGCTCTAATATTTTTTAAGGCAAAGCTTCATGGTCAGTGCCGTTATTCTAGAGCCATATGGATAAAGGCCTCCTATTTTTCTTTAGCCACTACAATCGTTTACTACACATTTGCCGTGCTGGGCATGCGTTATTCAACACCCGCCATCTGCGCGCTTATCTTAGGGGTCAGTCCGGTTACAATTGCTTTTTATGGCAACTGGAAACAAAAAGAGACGACCTACAAGAGCTTGATCATCCCTTCGATTCTTCTTTTGATTGGATTAGTTGTGATCAATGTGCCGCACCTTGAAGATACGTCGTCACCCACAACCTACCTTTTAGGACTCTTATTCAGTTTAGTCGCATTAGCTTCATGGAGCTGGTATGTCGTTGCCAATGCGCGGTTTTTGAAACACCATCCTGAGGTGCACTCTAGCGACTGGTCCACGATGATCGGGGTTGCCACGCTATTTTGGGTTATTTTATTAGGGCTCGGCCTCTGTCTGTTTTTTGAAGAATTCTTGAATATAGATAGATATTTCATTTTTGATGATGAGCTAGTGCGCTTCATCGTTGGAAGTGTGATCTTAGGCATTCTTTGCTCCTGGGTAGGGGCATTTTTATGGAACAAGGCCAGCTTTTACCTGCCTGTTTCTTTAGCAGGGCAGCTCACAATCTTTGAAACCATTTTTGGAGTCCTATTTGTTTACCTATTGGCCCACACGATGCCTCCCCTTTTGGAGTGTATTGGCATCGTCATCCTCCTCATTGCAATCATCTATGGTATCCGGCAGTTTGCCCAAAGAAAGACCTACAGCAAACAGCTCACCCCTCACTAAGCTCTCTTGCGCGTGCATAGGCAGCCATGAAGGCTTCGATGATCCCGTCGGACACGGCGCTCTCCTCTAATTTTTGTAAACCGGCCATTGTGGTTCCTTGAGGAGAGGCGATCTTCCGAATTAGTTCTAAGGGATGCTTTTGGCTCTTTTCTAAAAGCACTAAGCTGCCTCGGATCATTTGCCCAACTAAGTCGCCGGAATCTTGAGATGAGAACCCCATCTTTACTCCAGCCTGGACCATGGCCTCGAGCAGGACAAAAAAGAAGGCCGGTCCAGAGCTTGTCAATGCCGTGAATGCATCCATCTTTTCTTCAGGCAGCCAAAGCACCTTTCCTAAGTGCTCAAAAAGTTTGCTCCATTCTTCCCTTTGAACCGTAGCATCAGAGGTAACTCCAATGATGCCTTCCCCGTAAAGCAGGGCTAAATTAGGCATCATGCGCAGGATAGAACAGTGAGGAAAATAGCGGCGCAATACAGAAAGAGACGTTCCTGCCAAAATGCTGATGATCATCTGACCCTCTTTAAGCTCACTTGAAATCGCGCTGGCAGATTCTTTTAAACTTTGCGGCTTAATAGCCAAGATAACTGCCTTGGCTGATTGGGTAGCCTCTTTTACCGTAGAGCATGCTTGCCCATGGTTTTCATGGGCAAGATGCTCTGCTTTTTTCCTATTTTTATCATAAAAAAAAAGCGGATAAAAGGGCGAAAGGCGCTTGGCGAGCGCCTCTCCCATATTTCCACAACCAATGATGGCTATTCTATTTTCTGACATGATAGTCCCCCTCTACAATCCATTTGAACGAAGTCAACTCTTTCAATCCCATTGGCCCTCTGGCATGGAACTTTTGCGTGCTGACAGCCACTTCTGCGCCAAGGCCTAGTTGTCCTCCATCTGTGAACCGGGTGGAGGCATTAATATAGACTGCCGCAGAATCGATTTCTTTCACAAACAGTTCTGCCTGGCTTTTATCTTGGGTCAAAATTCCATCGCTGTGGCCTGTACTATGGCATTGAATATGGAGTAGCGCCTCGTTGATATCTTCTACCACTTTGATACCTAAGACAAGACTATGCCACTCTGTATGCCACTCTTCCGGTCCTGCAAGCTGACAGCCGCCGCCTTGAGCGTATTCCCATGCTTTAGGATCTAAGCGAAACGAGACCCCTTTAAGAGTCTCAATAACCTTATTAATGAAAGCGGAGGCAATATCCGCATGCACGAGCAAAGTATCTAATGCATTGCACACGGTTGGACGCTGCGTTTTTGCATTTACTATGACTTGAAGCGAGCGCTCTAAATCTGCAGATTTATCCACAAATAGATGGCAGACCCCACTGCCGCCCGTGATAACGGGAATGGAGCTGTTCTCTTTGCAAAATTGCTGCAGGCTGCTGCTTCCCCTTGGTATGATCAAGTCGATATACGCATGCATTTGGAGCAGCTCTTTCACATGAGCGCGGTCGGCACTTGCAATCCATTGTATGACTTCCATAGGCAGCCCGGTAGCTGCAAGCGCTTTTTGGATGGCGCCGACCAGCGCGCGGTTGGAATTAAGAGTCTCAGAACCGCCCCGTAAAATGGCGCAGTTACCCGATTTAATGGATAGTGCTGCCACATCGATGGTGACATTGGGCCTGGATTCATAAATTACACCTAAAACGCCAAGAGGCGTCCGGCATTTAACCGCTTTCAGTTGATTAGGCAAAAGCGTCTGATCGAAGAGTTCGCCCACAGGATCAGGAAGGGCAATGACCTGTTTGATGTCATCGATAATCCCCTCTAAACGCCCACCCTGCAATGATAACCGATCAATTAAGACAGCGCTCAAATTATTGTGAGCGATATCTTCGCGATTGGCCTGAAGTATTTTATCCTGGTCCTCCCTTAAATAGTTGACCAAAGCTTCCAGAATCTGATTTTTTTTCTCTTCCGATGCCCGGGCTATGGAAAAAGAGGCTGCCTTAGCTTGCTGCGCCATTTTTTTTACATCACTCATACTCTTTCCTCCATAAATAAAGTTCCAATCTCTTTCCCCTCAACGATGTCAATGAGGACATTGGGGCGAAATGAAGGAGCAATGATGGTGCGTATGCCTCCTTGAGAGGCGACTTGTGCCGCTTCAATTTTGGTTGTCATTCCGCCCGTGCCGAGCGCAGTTGAAGAGCCGCCGGCCAATGCAAAAATGGAGGCGTCGATCTGCTCTACAGTTGAAATCAGCTTAGCCTCAGGATTGGACCTTGGATCAGCAGTAAAAAGCCCCTCTTGGTCAGTCAAAAGAATGACCGCATCGGCGGCAATGAGATTCGCGACAAGCGCCGCTAAATTATCGTTATCGCCCACACGCGTTTCTGCAACAGCTACCGTGTCATTTTCATTAATGATCGGAACGATTTTGTGCTGCAGCATGGTCGCCACTGTTTCGCGCGCATTGAGCTGGCGTCCCTGCTCATAAAAATCCTCTTTTGTTAGCAACACTTGGCCAACATTGAGATCGAACAACCCAAATAGCTCAGACCATGCCTGCATTAACTTCACTTGGCCGATTGATGCGCACATCTGTTTTGAAGGCAGACAACCCTCTTGCAAAAGCTCCCGACCGGCCATTACAGCACCAGAACTGACAACCACCAGCTCTTTGCCTTGACTTTGTAGATACACCATTTGTTCCACCAGCCCCAGCATGGCGCGCATGGAGAGTTTTTTGCTTCCTTGTGTGAGCGTGCTCGTCCCCACTTTGACAACAATTTTTTTCATTGTTTTCATAAATAAATCCATGTAAAATTTTTTTAAAAAGTTCAAAATGAACTAAAAATCAAAATGTTAGAAAAAAAAAGGATTTAACCCACAAGGGGTGGGGGAGGCGGGGCAATCAGGAACTGATGAATAGAGATGAAAAATAAAGATTTCTTCATGCTACCTATTATAAATAATAGATTTTTTTAAGCCAACTTAAAACCATTGGGCACTCGTCTTTCTGGGACCATTAATACCACCTCATCCCCTTGCACAATCCCCGTTGTGAGCACCTCAGAGATGAAGGGACCTATTTTCTTAGGCTTGAAATTCACCACGCAAAGCACTTGTTTTCCAATGAGATCATTCTTTGAATAAAGCTTAGTGATCTGTGCGCTAGACCTTTTAACCCCGATGGTTGGCCCCAGATCGATTTTTAGTTTATATGCCGGCTTTTTCGCTTCGGGAAAATCTTCTACTTCAATGATCGTTCCCACAATGAGTTCAACTTTCTCAAAATCTTGCCATTCAATTGTCTGCATAAAATCCTCGCGTTTAAATACGCGCTGTATTATACTGCTTCGCATGTTTAGACACACTCTATTAATAGATCCGCTATTCGTGGTAACAAGTTATAGTACGCTTGTGTCTAAATTTTTCCGCAAGTCTCTCAATAAGCGGTGCTCCTAAGCACCGAACCTAATTTTTTTCATTCATATTTTATTTTTTCGAATCAAAAAAAAATTAATGAGAGATTTAATTATGTCTACAACTCAAGAAACACGTTTAAATCTTCCTGGGCAGATTGCCTTAACAGGAAGCGCCAGCATTGTTGTCAATGCAGTGACACATCCTTTGTCTACGATTAAAAATCGTCTATATATGGGCCAAAGGATCTCCTCCATTTTTGATATTTACCGCGGCGTATCAGCGATGTGCGCTGTAGATGGTGCCACATTCGGGTCGGCGTATGTCGCAAATGACATACTCAATCCGCAGTTTGGTTCAACATGGGCCTCCATCTTTAGCGGTCTTGTTTCCACACCGATTAATGCAGTCGGTGAGGGACTCGCAACAAATAGACAAGTGAATGGTTTTACCTATGCTCAAGCGTGGAGAAATTCTCTGCGCATCCATGGCCTTATTGCTACAGGCTTAAGGGAAATCCCGTTCAACTGGGCGCTCTTTGCCCTCTCCCCTAAAGTCGATAGGAGTTTGCGTCTTTATGCATTAAAAATGCAGCACCAATCTCGCATACGCAAAGCACTGGAAAATGATGTATTTAGAAAAACATTTGCCGGTGGATTGACTACAGGTATCGCAGGGTTTGCGACTACGCCCCTGGATCTGATTAGGGCGCGCGTACAGGCCAGCCCGCAACCCATCTCCATCTATGCGGCGTTTAGATCGGCTTTTGCAAAGGAAGGATGGTGGGGCCTTTATAGAGGGTCTTATGCACGCGCAGGTTATGTGGGCGCTGCTGGGGCAATCATGAATGTGCTCTACGACATCATTCCCCCACGTCTTCCAAACGCTTGTAAACTTTAATTAACAAAACAGCCCCCGCTTATGCGTGGGGCTGTTTATTAATGGAGAAAACTACTATACTATTTGAAAAATAATTTTGGAGTTATTATGTGTGCAGCTGCAGCAAATACTGTCAAATCTGGAGAAATCACGCTTGAAGGAATATTAATAAAAGGCATTGAAGAGTGGGTAGCCGAAACGGCCAAAACTCATACGATTTCCAGGATCGCCTTTGACATTGATTGCCAGAAAAAAGACACGACAAAGGCACAAGAAGAGAAAAACCCAGTCTTTAGACGTGACGCATCTGGTGTAATAAAAACCCGCGCACATGTTGATCTCACTCTTGCGGATGGCGAAGCGATTACGGAAAAAACATTTAAAGATTATGACTTTAGTGAAATCCATGATATCTCTGCATTTGCAAAAGATGCCCTTCACTTTGAAATGGAATTCGATGCTTATGCGTATGGATCCAGACGGATCGAGCATCTCAGTCATAAAACATGGATAATTAAAAACAGCGGTTCAGTGACCAACCCCAAAGCCCCCGATTGAAGTTTTCCTTGTTAAAATGTGCATCTGAATTTTAGGATGGCGATCCCCAAAGAGGGAGCAGCAAACGAAGCTGATTCACATAACAATGGAGAACACGAATGAAAAAGAGTTGTCTCATTTTTTTTACTAGCATAATCGGGTTTACAACCTCATTTTTATCTGCCAGCGGAAACCATCCAATCGTTGCGAATACAGCACAGCCTGATGAAGCGCTTAGCCTCATCGCAGATTATGTGCACGATTACAACATCGAAAGCGAAGAGGCTTATCAAACGGCGCGGGCCTGTCTTGCCGATACTCTTGGCTGCGGCATTCTTGCGCTGCGCTTTCCTGAGTGCACAAAACATTTAGGGCCTGTTGTGCCAGACACAGTTGTTCCAAACGGCAGCAGAGTTCCTGGTACCTCTTATGTTTTAGATCCAATCAGAGGCGCTTTTAATATCGGCACGATGATCCGCTGGCTGGATTTTAACGACACCTGGCTTGCAGCAGAGTGGGGTCATCCTAGTGATAATTTAGGAGGCATCCTTGCCCTGGCCGACTATATGAGCCGTAAGAATATCGCAAACGGCAAAGAACCGCTTAAAGTCAAAGATGTTTTCACAGCGATGATCAAAGCACACGAGATCCAAGGCGAGCTGGCCATGCTCAACAGCTTCAACCGCATCGGATTTGACCATGTGATCTTGGTCAAAGCTGCAACAACTGCGGTAGCAACTGGAATGCTAGGCGGGAGCACTGCGCAAATCGTTAATGCCGTGTCCAACGCATGGATCGATACGGGTCCCTTAAGAACATACCGCCATTCGCCTAACACGGGTTCTCGTAAATCTTGGGCAGCCGGCGATGCGACAAGCCGAGGCGTCTTTCTGGCAATGACTGCTATGAAAGGAGAAATGGGCTATCCTACAGCGCTGAGCGCCAAGCGCTGGGGCTTTTATGATGTCCTATTTCAGGGCAAGCCCTTCACATTTCAACGCCCCTTTTCCGCTTATGTGATGGAAAATGTGCTCTTCAAAATTGCGTTCCCTGCTGAATTTCATGCGCAAACAGCTGTGGAATGCGCTTTCCAACTTCATCCTTTGATCAAAGATCGATTGGAGGAGATCGCCTCCATCGAGATGGAAACACATGAATCGGCAATCCGCATCATTGATAAAAAGGGTCCTTTGAATAATCCTGCAGACCGCGACCACTGCTTGCAGTATATGACTGCAATCGGACTTCTCAAAGGCTCACTCACGGCAGATGACTATGAAGAAGAAGTCAGCCGCGATCCGCGCATTGATGCTCTTCGCGATAAGATGAATGTTGTGGAGAACAAGCAATATAGTGTTGATTATTTAGATCCTGAAAAGCGCTCCATTGCCAATGCGATCACTATCCATTTTACAGACGGAACTTCGACACCGCGCATTGAAGTTGAATATCCAATCGGCCATCGCAGAAGACGCGCCGAAGGACTTCCCCTTCTCTTCGCCAAGTTCGAAGCGAATCTGCGCACACGATTTTCTGAGGAAAAAGTGTCTGCACTTAAAGAGTTATTCCAGGACCACGACCGCATAAGCGCTCTTCCTGTGAATGAACTGATGGATATGTTTGTAGAGTAAAAAAAAGGTGCATGCCTGCGCAAGCAGGCATGCACCTTCAGTTTTGGAATGCTGCGACTCACCCATCCATATCATTTTAACAGCCATTCAATGCAACGCCGAAAGAACAATGATAAGAATGATACAATGATTCAACGATAAAAAATTCGGAGATCCCGGTACGGGATCTCTTCTTCTTTCATCATTCATATCATTTTATCGTTCATATCATTTCTCCTGTTGCTCAATGACTATTCGCGGGCAAAAAAAAGCCCCTGACAATGCTTCCGTTGCAGGGACGTAAAAAATGTCCAAACTCGAGGTGCATGCCTGCGCAAGCAGGCATGCATATTCAAATTCTATTTTTCGATGTGTTTATTTAGATGGCCCGCCAGTTTGAGCATATCGACAGGTTTATTTCCAATCACACTTGAAAGTTTCTTATCTGGAACAATCAATCTTCTATTTTTTGTATCTTGGCACTTATGGGCTTTAATATAGACCCACAATTTTTTTACAATCTGAGGGCGGGTTAACGATTTTGCTCCCACGATCGCTTGTAGCTCAGGAGATAAAGAATAGGTCATCTGGCTCAATCCAGACTTCTTTTTTGTTCCAGCGGCTTTTTTTCTCACAGGAGCCTTTTTTCTTTTTGTTGTTGTCGTCTTTTTCTTTTTCGCCATACAAACATCCTCTTTCCATTTTAGGTTTTGAGAAAACCGAAATCTCAGGTCTTCTAATAAGTGATTTAAGAGCTTTCCTCAATTCATGCAAGATTATTTTTTAGTTTTGGGTAAAAAAGTGCCTCTACTGCGATTTAACGCGTCAAATGTAATAAAGATAATTTTAATAGTTATTGGTGAATATTAAATAAGATTGAGTTATAATTAATAATAACAATATTAACACACTTTATTAAATGACAGCAGCATTGCACAAATTTTTTTATTCTTTAGAGCGGTTAGAAAAGAGAACAGGCTTTAATGATGTCGAAATGATCAGCAAGGCGAAAACCACCCCTTTTCTCATGCACATCATCGAATCCTTGTCGACTCTTGGATATCGCTATGCAGGCGATACGCGAACGGGACTAGGAGCCTATACAATTGTCTCTACTAAACGCATTTATATTGGAAGAAATAAGAGTGTCAATCAAGCGGTCTTAAGTTTGATGTATGAACTCACCAACGCAAGAAATGCCCCAAAGCTCAAAGCAGTACAGGCACATTTTTTATCCGATGGCACGCCCAGCTTAGAAAGGGCTATCGAATATGCAAAAGCCATCCTTTATGTAGAAACAGACGCTGTTCTCAATAGGAGCATCGCCGCTATCCACTTAGGGCTAGAATCTTTGATCAAAAATAAAGCGTACCTTGATATCGTTAAAAGCACGACGGATGCCTCAACAGCAGTCCCAAAGCTTCATGCAGAAATGATAGAACATGGAACTGTTCAAAGCGGAAAGAAAAAAGCGCTGGACTTTTACGTTGCCCAGTATTTTGTCTTCAATCAAAAAGCTGCAGGTTAGTAACCCACTTTATACACTTGGCCAGTTTGCAATCCTTCAACGCTTTTGCTATACGCCAGCGCAACTTTAGGAGCAGGAACAGAATCAAAACCTCTGAAATAGGGAGCATACACGTCCATTGCTTCAGTAATGACTGTCGGCGAGACCAGATTGATCCGGATCTGCTTGTCCATTTCAATGGCAGCTCCTTTCACAAAGCCTTCTAACGCGCCGTTGACCATTGAGGCAGATGATCCCGTGCGAATGGGATCGTGATTGAGTATTCCGCTAGTCAGCGTGAAAGAGCCTCCCTCGCAAATAAATTGACAGCCAATGAGCACCAAATTGACTTGTCCCATCAGCTTGTCATTTAAGCCAACCTGATATTTTGCCGCTGTCATTTGAGAGAATTCTTCAAAATGCACAGTCCCAACAGTGGCGACGACTGCATCAAAACTGCCCGCTTTAAGGTACATCGCGCGGATCGATTCTTCTGATGTCATATCACAGATTAAATCGCCTTTATGCCTTCCAGCAACTAGCACTTCATGCCTCGAAGACAACTCCTTCACGACAGCTTTGCCAATCGTTCCATTTCCACCAATGACAATGATTCGCATAGTTATTTCTCCAGCATTAAGGTTACAGGCCCGTCATTTAATAACGAGACTTTCATTTCGGCGCCAAAAACTCCCGTTTGCACGCTAATGCCGCTTTTGCGCACCTCATCAATGAATTGCTCATACAAGGGCTTTGCGAGCTCTGGCCTTGCGGCCTGCATGAAAGAGGGCCTTCGCCCGTCAGTACAATCTCCATAAAGTGTGAATTGAGAAATGATGAGCGCTTCTCCCTTGCGATCGAGAAGAGATTGATTGATCTTGCCCTGATCGTCTTCAAAAATTCGCAGATTGACTAGTTTGGATGCCAGCCATTTGACTTGTTCTCCATTATCTGTATGTGTTACCCCAAGAAACACTAGAACGCCTGCGCCAATTGAACCAACAGATTTTCCTTCCACATCCACGTTTGCATGCGCTACGCGCTGAATGAGCATTTTCATAATGTGAAGAGAATAGTGCGAAAAAAAGATACGGTCAAGCAGCTAATTCTTTATGCGAACTTAACATTTCTTTGACACAAAATTAACAATGTATAAAATCATTTTCAAACCTGGAGGTTTTTATGCCAGTATTCTTAGCAGAAATTCATCAAGCGGTCAACTTTAGCCGAAGCCAGTATGCGAGTGCCATTTATGCGCAGTATCTACTGTATTATTCGGACATCAATAACAAGATCCACACGATTGACACGATGTACCCTGCGGGGACAGCGCCAACAAATGTTCAAGCAGATAGAAAAGCTCTTATTACTCTTCAACAATCTTTATATGCAGTTTATCAAACTGCCTATAATGATCCTGCTTCAACTCTGGAGAGTTATCAAAAGGCGAGTCAGCCTATTATTACTCAGGTTGCTTCGTATTATGCAGATGCAACAGGCGGAAGCTCAACCATCCAACAAAAAATACAAACAGATTACACGAATGCGCAAACCGCCGTTGCCAATCTACAAAACGAGATCAATTCTGACTCGGTGAGCGTGACTGCGCTCTTGAGCGCTCTTTCAAATCTTCACACCACCATTGACACGTTGCAACAGGAGATTAACAACCTTCCTTCTGGAGCAAATAAAGTCAAAGCCGAGCAAGATCTTCAAACAACTTCAATTGATCTAACAACCTTAGATCAACAAGTACACGATGCGCAAACGCAATTCTCTCATTTTCAAGCGGTGGTTTCACCACTGATCCAAACAGGCGGTGCGCTGGATCAATTAAAGAATTTGGCAGCGAAATCAAATCCTCAGCAAACTGATCTTGACTTTGCCAATGGCTTACTCGCGCAAATTCAAGCTACGGAAACCAATCACATCGCCATACAAAATACGATTTCGTTTGCAAAAAGCACGGCGGGCAAAGTGAACACAGATATACAAATTGTTCAGCAAGATTTGAATATCACTCCGCCTGCGCCGGTTCCTGGAATGATTGAGCGCGGAGCATGGTACATTGATTGGACATCTTGGTTTAACGGCCCTCCATTTAACATTCCTTCCGATGTTAACGTGATTAATGTCTTTGTTGGGCAGATTACATATGGAGCAGACGGCAAACCCACTTTAGATGGATTTGGCAACCTAACATCCGAACTGGATGATTTTGCAAAATATTGTCATGCCCAAGTGCCACCCATCGCGGTTAAGGTATCCATAGGAGGCAGCGGGGGCATGTATGACCGTTGTTGGGACCGGTTAACTCCAACAAATGTTCATGACTTTGCTCAGGGAATGGCCGATTTTTGCCATAAACATGGATTAGATGGAATTGATTTTGACTACGAGGAGTTTGCTTCCGCTGAACAAGAAGCTTTAGTCGGCAATTTAATCAAGCAATTTAAGCAGATCGATCCTAAGTTCCAAACCTCTCTTTGCACCAACGCAGGCTTTGGGCCAAACTTTCCTTGGCAGCAAGCGGTAAAAACCATTTTAGATGCAGCGCTCATTGGGCCGGGGAATTGCGCAGTGGATAGGGTTTATATCATGTCCTATTATGATCCTTTGCCGACCGAGCAAAATTGGGTATTAGGCTGGGCAGATTGGCTCATCAAAAACTATGGATTCACCCGTTCTAGAGTAGCAGTCGGCATCGACGATTTTGATGCCCATGCCTACAATCCTGTAGACTTTAGAAATTGGGCTTTAAGCCAGGGATTTAGCGTTGAACATTGGGCTTATGACCCGGCACGCCCGTAACGGTAACGCTCTTTTTTTTCTCCCTCTTCTTTTTCCTGAAAGTAAGAGGGAGAAGTATAGCCCGTATAAGCGAGGTTTGCGAGCAGTTTAGTCTTGAGCTGTTTTGGAACGCCTGAAATAGCTAGCTCGATTTTACCCTCGTTTCCAACAACAAAAAGCGTAGGGTATCCTGACACCTTGAATAATTCGCGCAATTTTCCTTCGTTATCCTCAATCCAATCGCTTGTGGGTAAATAGTCGAATAGCTCCAATGACACCTTAGAAGTCACATGAATGAATCGTGAAGCGCCTGAGTCGAGTTGCTGAGCAACGTCATTTAATATCTGTAATTGCTCCTTGCAATAAGGACAGTCTGGGGCGATAAAGTTGATGACCTTTCCGGATAAATCTGAATGGGTAAGGATCCGTCCCTCAGCTGTTTTTAGAGTAAAGGTGGGCACCTCGTTTCCGCTCTGCAGCCCAGATACAACAAACTTAGGCTTGAATCCATAAGCCATGAAAGTCAAGTTGATGCAGCTAAATAAAGCAACCACAGCAATCGGAGCGAAGAGCGTTACACATACGCGCACTTTTATGGGAGAGCCCGAAAGCGAACTAGGAGGAGAATTGGGCTGCTCGCTCTCTATCTTCGCAGCGAGTACCCAGATCATCCAGATTAATATATTGCAAGAATGGCCAATGAGACAAATAGGACACCAGGCAGGAAAATGCATGTATGTTAGAGCAAAGGTCAGCAGGATGGCCCAAGTCAGGCCGGCGCGTGCGATTAAAGAACTTGGAAATGAAGGAAAAAGTAGAGAAATAGCGATGAGAGCAGAAAAGTAGCCGGCTCCCAAAAGCGGCAAATAAGGATCGCTTGAAATGCATTTCTTACAACCCAAAAGGCCAAATAGATCCGGAGTTTCGGGCAACCTAAAAAACAGGGCTGTTAAGGCTAAAATAGCTAGAACGGGAACCCCGTAGCGCAGCTTCATTGATCGACCGCTTGGCACCACTTCACAGGAGAAGCGGTTAGCCCTAGTGCTCTTGTCATGAACACATTTGCTTCTTCTAAGTCTTTGATCGTGGCTCCGGACCAATACCCCGTTTCGCAGGTTGAGGTGTCACAATCCCCGCCGACAGTCGTCCATTCACCGGTGCGCATCACGTCGCAAATGCAGATGGCTTTCTTTGGATTGGATGGGTCCACGGTACATTTTTTGTTCAAACACCAGGTCCATGGAGTGCCATTTGGACATTTCATCCCCTTCTTCCCCTCTTGAAATTGTTTAAACGAAAAGGTAGAGAAGACCGTTCGAATACCATTCGCATCCGTACTGGGCTGGAGGGTGTCGCACGGAACAGACGATAGGCTCAAGCCCTCTTCCACATCGCAAAAACAGTCAGCCTTTGTAGGATCCCCCGCTTGTGGCACACACACGGCAGATGTACAAAGAGCATATTGCTGTTTACAGATTCTATTAGCGCTTTTTGCTTTTTCACAGCCAACCACCACTACAAAAACGGCCACTAGGGGTAAAACATAAGCAATCAAACCTGTTTTGAGATATGTCTTCATGAACAATTAACAGCTATAGATAGTAAGCTCATCATTACTTACGCCCTCCGCCGCCGCCGCCGCCACGTCCACCTCCGCCGCGCTCACCTCCGCCACCGCGCTCACCTCCGCCACCGCGCATGCCTTCGCCTTCGCCACGACGACCTTCATCTCCGCCACGATAGTCGCCGCTACGGTTTTCATCGCCCCGATAGTCACCATCACGATACTCGCCTTCGCGCGAGCGGTTCTCCCCTTCTCTCCCATCGGAATTATAATAAACAGGGTGATCGGCGTTATAGTATCCATGATTGGGGGGATAGTCGGGATGGTTTCCTCTCCATCCCCAGTAATCTGATTCATTGTCAAACCAGGTGCCGTAATAGAATCCTGGGCCAAACCACACGTCTACATTATTGTTGTTATCATTACTGGGATTCTGTTGCTCATAGTTGTTTTGGGCAACTTTAGCCTCTATTGGAGAATGGGCTGAAAAAACAATCAACGCTGAAACAAACAAACAGGAGATTTTTTGCAACATAACTCACCTCATAGAAAATCCATGTTTAGCACACGATGGAATTTTCATTAAAGAAATCTTTCCGCTTTACACTTGATTCAAAAAACTAAAGAGCGCAAACTTAAATTTTTATTTTGCATTCTTATCAGAGTCTTCCATGAAAACAATCAAAAGCCTCTCCCTTTCCTTTTTCATGCTTCTCTGCACAGCGCCCCATTTACAGGCAGATGATCCCGATTATGTGATTGTTGGAGTGGGAACAGCAGGTGCTGTGCTAGCTAAAGAATTATCCGATGACAAAAAGACCTCTGTGGTTGCTCTTCATACTGGAGAAAATCTCACCGATACGCGTTTGATTAAACTATCAAAAAATGCCATTTTCACCGTTCTTGCAGGCTTACTTCCAGAGACGCCCCCTTTTGACGACGAACCTGAAGAGCTTAAAAAACTCATCGAGGAGGCTGCTCTTCCCTTTCTCTATGAAAGAGGAGAGACCACTCCCCAGGTCGAAGCTCTCAATCAAAAACTGTTGTGGCTTCTTGCTCTCCCTTTAGGAGGAGCAACCTCGATTAACGCCGGGGCTTGGAGCCGTCCTACTGATCTAATCAATAAAAAATGGGAAGAGATCGCAGGACCCAATTGGTCTGTAGAACGTATCACGGCTATCTTTAAAGAACTTGAAAACTACAATGGAAAAACAACGAATCATAAGGCTCGTGGATTTCATGGCCCCATTCAGATCCGTCAAGTCCCTCCCTCAGAGCTTTCATTGAAGTTTGCTCGGGCCATTCGCCAAGCGACCGGATTTCCGCGTGTTCTAGATTATAACAACCCTAAAACACCGATTGGAGTTTCGCCGCGCGTGCAAGCCGCGCAAAGCGGTCCAAACGGACGGTTTCGTGTCGATAGCCCTACCGCCTTCTTAAACGAGGAAGTCATGACCCCTGATGGCTTCGGCGTCAACGGTCGCAAATTACGCGTCCATTTTAATAGTTTTGGACTTAGAGCGATCTGGGAAGGGACAAAAGCCGTCGGGGTTGAATACCTCAAAAATGGCAAACAAAAAGAAGTCCGCGCCAAAAAAGGTGTGATTGTCTGCTGCGGCTTAAGAAGCAGCGCCTTCCTCTTGCAATCTGGAATAGGCCCACAAAAAAAATTAAAATCTCTAGATATTCCAGTCATCTTTCACAACAAAAATGTGGGAAAGAATCTTGTAGACCAGACACTCAATCCCTGCCTTTTTGAGACAAATCCCCAGGATACCCCAGATAGAAAAAATAGTGTTTTCGCTCAACTCTCTTTCCTGCCGGCTCCAGGAAAAAATAATGAAAAAAGAGAAGTGATCATCGCCACTGCCTATCTCATCCCTGGAATCACTGCCACTGTGGTGAACCTTTGTCAAACAAAAAGCCGCGGCTCTATCACAATCAACAGCAATAACCCACTTGATCCACCAGTGATCGATTTAGGAATTTTGACGAATGATGAGGATCTAGTAACCCTACAAAATGCCTTTTCGGTTTACATCAAAGATATCAGTAAAAAATTACACGAGAACGATCCAAAATATAAACTGATCTTTCCTCCTCCTGCCATTCTGGATAAACCCAAGCTTTTAACTGCGTTCATCAAAGCTACCATTCAAAGCAACATGTGTTTCCAGAGTCATTGCCTCATGGCCCCTTTAAAACAAGGAGGTGTCGTCGATGATACAGGCCATGTGCATGGCGTGCAAAATTTGATCGTGGCGGACGCTTCTATCGCTCCCGCTGGGACGAATGGCGCCCCAATGGCCACTGCCTACTTATGCGCCGCTAATATCGCAAAATTGTTGAAGAACGAATAATTTACCCGAGGTCAACCATGAAAATAATGAAGATTTTTTGTCTTTCCCTCCTCATCCCTCTTTGCACAAATTTGAGGGCGGATGAGACGATTAAGAATCCTGACTATGTGATCGTTGGAGTGGGCACTGCAGGTGCAGTTCTCGCTAAAAAATTATCCGACGATAAAAAAACAAAGGTTGTTGCTTTGCATAGAGGAGAAAACCTCTCTGACACGCGTTTAATCAAGCTCTCTAAAAATGCCATTTTTACAGTCCTCGCAGCTCTTTTTGGTAGCGGAGATACGCCTACTGACATGACTACTATAGATGAACAAGTGGCCCAGCTAAAGGCTCTTACCCAAGAGGCAGGCGTTCCATTTCTCTATGAAACAGGAAATTCAACGCCCCAACCTGAAGCCTTTAATCAGGAGCTTTTATGGGTGATTCCTCTTCCTTTAGGAGGTGGTTCATCGATTAATGCAGGCGCCTGGTGCCGTCAGACCAATCAGGTCAACAGACAATGGGAAGCAATCGCTGGACCAAACTGGTCTGTGAAAAGGATCACTGAAGTGTATAAAGAGCTGGAAGATTATGATGGCAGAACGACAAATAGAGCTGCGAGAGGCTTTCACGGCCCAATCCATGTGCGTCAAGTGCCCCCTTCAAAATTATCGCAAAAATTCGCCAGAGCCATTGTTGAAGCAACGGGCTTTTCAAGAGTACTCGATTACAATGATCCAAAAACTCCGATTGGCGTCTCACCACGAGTACAAATTACAGAAGATGGCGTCAATGGCAGATTGCGCGTCAGCAGCGCCACAGCTTTCTTAAATGAAGATGTGATGACCCCCGATGGGTTTGGTGTTAATGGACGCAAATTACGCGTCCTCTTCGACAGCTTTGGGTTGAGAACAATTTGGGATGGGAAAAAAGCCGTAGGCGTTGAGTACATCCAAGATGGAGAGGTTAAGGAAATCCGTGCAAAAAAAGGAGTCATAGTCTGTTGCGGACTCAGAAGCAGCCCTTTTCTCCTGCATTCTCTTTCCAGCACATTGGGATCCTAAGCTTAGAATTCCACGTGGACAAGTTGT
>JADMIO012610777.1_pt1 | contig 23743 bp, 21 predicted proteins | sample 8958161 | NCBI WGS metagenome assembly JADMIO01 (sample SAMN16585339, study PRJNA669376) | soil metagenome | isolation source: Crop rotation soil | place: USA: Cullars Rotation, Alabama | collected 2011
GCATTCGGGCACGTCGTTCGCCATGCCGGCCGTCAGCAGCCGCCCGTCAGGGCCCAAGTGAACGTTGTCGGGCGTGAATGGCAGCGGCCGCGTCGTCCGCAATTGCCTCGTAGGATTGCTGTGCGCGAACGCGACGATCGTTTGCAGGCCCGACGAGGCGACGTAGAACTCGCGGCCGTCGGCCGAGGTCTCGATGCCGTTGTTGGCCGGCAGCTGCGAGCCCTCGACAAGCTTGAAGGCGGTTGCGCCAGGCGACCACTCGAACACGGCTCCCGTTGGCTTGCGTGCCACGATCGCGTCGGCAAACGTCATACCGGGCATGAACAGCACGGTCGCGACAATGGAGCCGTCGGCAAACGAAGCGACGCTGTTTGCGGCGAGACCTTCAGGCATCGGCACGCAGCCGCGCCAAGTCAACCGCGGGCGCGCGCCCGTCGCGTCGACGTCGAAGATCTCGATCGCTTCGCGCGCGCCGTGGCCCACGACATAGAGCTTGGCGCGGCCTGTGCCGTTCGCGCGGATGCTCAAGCCGTGCGTTTGCAGCGACTGCGGCGATGGCGGCGTCGGGCACCCAGCGAACGCGGCGTCGTGCTGCGTTTCGAACGGCAGCACCGTGGCGCTGCCCGCGCTTGGGTCGACGAGGTAGAAACCCGCACCGTCGGCCATGCCGCTCGAGACGATCCACGCTGTGCCCGGCACGAGCACGAGGTCTTCGGGATTCGTGACTCCGCAGACGTAGCCCACGTCACCGCTCGGCTCGCAGCCTTGCTGCGCGTACGCGCTACTTGCGCAACCCGCGATCAGAACCCACCCAACTAAACGTATTGCGCTCATGAAGGCTCCCCGCCTAACGGCTCCACACTCACCGGGCTCGGCTTCATCACGAGCCCTTGGAACAATCTGGCGGTATGCACGAGCCGCCGCACTGCCCTCGTCAACAAGTACAAGCGGCCGATGAGCCGCATGCCGCGCGAGCGACGGATCGTCAGCAACGCGACTATGCCGCCCACGATGACGGCCGGGTGCAACAACACGCCGCGCACGGCGGTGACGGCGCGATCGATGCGCGCGAATCGTGCCTCGATGTTTTCGACTTCGAGTGCGATGCTCGCGCGCTGCGCAGCGCACCTTTGCTGCAGCATCGCCTCACGCTCCGCAAGCTGCTTGACGCGACCGCTCACTAACGCCTACTCATAAGGGCGGCGCGGTCCTTCTTCAGCTCGGCAATCGTCGCATCGAGCATCGGCGGCTTCGCACGCACCTTGGAGCGAAGCACGAGCCCGGCCACGACAGCGATCAGGAAGAACGTGGCCGTGACGGCAATCGATGCCGCGAGCCGATGCGTGTCCCAGAATACGAAAATCACAACGAGCGCAAGCAGGAAGAGCCCGACGCCGGCCGCGAGCAACGCAACCGCGGTGTACACCATGATCTCGGCGACACGATGGACTTCCTCTTGCAGCTCCGTCGTCAGCAGCTCGAGGCGCGTATGCGCGATGCCGATCGCCGTCGCAACCATCTGCGCAAGCGAGGTGAACAATGCGCCGACGGGGCCGCGGCCTGGCTCCGCCGGGTCCTCCGGCGGGATATCGTTATATTGATCCACGCAGTGGCGAACGAGCCGTTTAGCGGCGGCTCATGAGCATGCCGATGACGATGCCGATGCCGGCGGCGATGCCGACGGCCTGCCACGGATTGCCGCGCACGTATTCGTCAGCGTCACCGGCAAATTCGCGCGCGCGCTCGAGCGCCTGCTCTTCGACCTCTCCGAGCCGCGCCTTGGCATTGCGCACCGTTTCCTCGGCGCGCGCGCGGATTTCTTCGACCTTGTCGCCGGTCTGGGCGGCCGTCACACGCAGCAGGCTCTCGGCGTCCTTGATGACGGCGGTCAAATCATCGATCAGCTGGCTAGCGGAGAGTTGTTGGGCCATGGCTGTGCACTCCGGTGTAAGACACGTTTATTAGATGGTATGTCTCGGCCACAGCCGTCACAAGCTCGAACCGCTGTCTTCACTCAACCTTCGACGACGAAGCGCAGCCTTTCGAGCAGCTGCGCCTGCGGGGTCAGCACGTCCACGGTCCAGAGGCCGGTCGGATCAGCCGGGAAGACGTGCTTGCGCGAATATGCCCGGAAGCCATCGGACCGACCGCCGTGAATCTCGACCTCTATTCGCTCGCGGTCGCCGTTGTGCTTCCACTCGAACACGATTTGCTGCGATAGGCCTGCCGGGGCGCGGATCGCGGCGAACGCGACGACGCCCTGCGAGAGGTCCTCGAGGCGAACGCGTTCGACGGGCGCCCCCGGATTCAGCCCGTCCATCGTCTGCGTGACCCTCGCGTCGGTGACCGCAAGGCCCGCCGCCGGAATTTGGCCGCGCAACTCCCAGAACAAGAACGGCACGAACAGCATACCGGCGAGCCAAGCGACGCGGCTGCGCCAGCGCGGTAGCGAGTACAGCGACAGCGGCAACGTCAACAGCAGCCACGCGCCAACGGCAAACAACGAGATCGGCAGCGCGCGCTCGACCGGAACGAGCAGCACCATCGGCAGCACCACGAGCGCCGCGATCCAACTGCAAAACGCGTGGAACGTCATGCGCCGCGCCGCGCGAGTCGCAACGAGACGCTCGTACAGCGGGTCGACCGTCGAGAGCAACGCCGCCGCGGCGACGAGCCCCGTGAAGGCCACTTGGCCTGCGTCGAGCTTCGTAGCGCCGATCAAGAGCGGCAAGCTGAAGAACAACAGCTCTTGTTGCAGCGACTGGCTGATGAAATTGACGACGAAGTTGCCGGCGCGCCGCCGGCGCCGCTCGAGCTGTTTACGCACCCAAGGCTCGAGCAACAGCCAAAACCAACCGAGGAGCGCCAGCAGCGCGACGATGCGCGCAACGTTCTCGCCGCGGCGCACGAGCACGAAGCCTACCCAGCCGCCCGCGAAACTGACCGTCGGCAACACCCATGGCCAACGACGCTCGAGGGCGGCGGCGCGCTCGACCAGCGAGCTCAGGGCCTCGTTTTGAGGCCGACCGGTTGGCGACGGCTGGTTCACGCGCGCGAGCCGGACGGGCGGCTGCGCTCGCGGAACGGCACACCGAGCACATCGTGAGTGAAATAGCGCGCGACAGGCACGCCAAGCAGCATTCCCCACAAGCCGAACGCGTGGTAGCCAACGTAGAGAATGATCAGCGTCAGCACGGGATTCAGCTTCATATGCCTGCCGTAGATGAGCGGATTCAGCACGTAGGCTTCGATAGCGTGGATCACGATGACGAGCAGAATCGCCGCAAGCGACAGCCCGGGGCCGCCTGCGTTCAGCGCCACTAGGACGATGGGCGTCGTCGAGATGAAAACGCCGAGCACGGGGACGAAGCTGCAAGCAAAAACTATCACGGACAGCATCGCCACGAGCGGAATGCCGAGCAGCAGAAGCCCGATCAGCGTGAGCACGGTGTTGACGACGGCGATCGCAGCCTGCGCTTCGATCGCGCGGCCGAGCAGGATTCCGAAGCGCGCTATCGGCGGCGCGGCTTCCTCGTAGAAGTCGCCGACGCGCGACGTCCGCATGCGGCCGATGCCGGCCTTGAGCTTGTTCAGGTCGATGAGTATCAGATAACTGAAGAGCAGCGCGAGCAGCGTCGTCGCCGTGGCGCGGTACAGCATGTTCACGACGGTCGGCGCGTATTGGCGGATACGCACAGACTGAACTTCGATCAACGCGCTGAGCAAGAGCCGATCTTGACGGTTGTAGTACTCGGCCATCGCGCCCGTCGGAGCCGCTGCCGCCTCGACGGCCGCGGCGAGATCGGCGTCCGTCAATCCTAAGCGATTGCGCTCGGTCAGGAGGTCGAGATCGATGATCGACAGCCGCTCCTCGGCGAGCGCGCTGCGCAAGTAGCCGTTGATCGGCTCGCGCAGTGTCGGGTATTTGCGCACGAGCCGGTTCTTCGTCTCGATCAGCGCGGCCTCGGTCTGCGGCAGGTTCTGGATCATGCGATTGAGCTCGGAGGCGACGCTCGGCACGACGAACCGCACGAACGTGCCGAGCACGATGAGGAAGATCACGTAGACAAGCGTGACCGCAGCCCAGTGGGGCAGCTTGAGTCGCCGCATGCCGACCTCGGCAAACGGTGCGGCAATGATCGCGAGCACGAACGTCAGGAAAACAATCGCGAAGAAATCCCGCAGCGCCCACAGCAGCAGAAACAGGATTACCCAGATGACGATCCGGCGGTTGCGCTGATAGAACTCATTGAAGCTGAAGGCGGCCACGTTAGTGCTCAGCGCGTGACGTCGCTTGCGCGATCCGACATGCCGTCTTCGCAGCTGCTCCAACCGGACGTCATGCCGTACGGTACGCGCTCGAGCGTCGCTTCGATGCGCTGAATCAAGCCGTTCTCGATCTTGAACACACGGTCGCAGGCCGGCTGAGCGGCGGCCGTTACGGCCCACGCCAGCATCAGCGCGCTCGCGATGATGCACTTCGCAGAGGCCATGGAATTCCCCTAGCTAATTGTTCTTTCGGCGGCCGAGCCCGGGAGAGCTATGGTAACGAAGTACGCGGCTCAGCGCAGATGCTGGGCGAACGTCGCGCGGATGATCTCGGCCGCCGCCGCGGCGTCGTACGGCTCGCCCGCGTTGAGCCGCTCGGCGTAATCGAACAGTGGAACGAACATTTCCTGGCCGTTGACTTCTTCCAGATACTCGAACGACTCGCGGTCGGCGTATACGGCGTCCCACGCCGCGCGCACGTCGCGCCAAAAGGCGCCACTGCGCTGCCAATACGCATCGCCTGCGGAAAAATCGAAATCGACGATGTGCTCGTAGCGCGCAACCCCGACTTCGCGCGACAGATACGGCGCCTCGGCCGCCGGCTGCCCTTGCGCATCGAGCACGAGCTTCAGGTTGTCCTCCTCCTGGACCCAACCCGTCGGCGTCAGCGCGTGCCGATTCGTGCCCTCGAGGATCTGGTAGTCGCTGCGCACGCTGCTCTCGCGGCGCGGCAGCGGCCGCGCCGTGCGCGCGCTCGTCCAGGCGGAGTACGTGCCGTAGTGCTCCCATTGGCCGATCGATTCGTAGCGCGGCGAGTCGTCGACTTGGAACACGGCTTGCGACCAAAGCCCGCGCACTTCGTCCGCCGTTTTCGTCTGATGCACCCAGCGATTGCGCCCGACGAAGACGTGCAGATCGGTGTCCTCGTAGCGCCAGTCTTGGCGCCAATGCTTCTGCACGAACGGGCCCTGCACCTTGCCGTCGCGATCCGCGACGAACATGACCATCAAATGCTGCAAGCGAATGAACGTGCCGCTGTCCTCGACGACGTAGATGTATTCGGTGCCCCAGGATTGATATGGACGCGATGGCGTGAAGCCCGGCGTGAAACCGGTTGTCTCGAGAAAGTCGAAGGTCGTCCGATAGCCGCCGGCCATCGCAAGTATCGCGCGCCGATCGCGCTCGAATTTCGTCAAGCCGGGCTCGTGAACGGCGAGCCAGGCCGCGCTCGGCTCCGTCGCGAGCGTCAGCGGCGCGCCGCGAGTCGTGCCGCCGCGCGGCCGCATCGTATCGTTTTCCTCGAACGGCCAGCTGAACGTGAACTGGCGCGGCTCTGCGTGCGCGAGACCGGCCAGCGCGATTATGGCGAGAGCAACGGCGGCAATCAGCGCGCGCATACTACTTGTCTCCTGCCGCTGCGACCCGGGATCGTGACGGGAGCCGGAGCTTCGCGCGGCCAACCGATCCTTCCAGCCATCGGCACTTTCAGCGCCAAGTCGAGCGGATCGACGCCGAACGTGAGCCCGAGCACGTTGAGCTCGATGCCCTCCTCGATTCCTGCAAGCGCGCCGACGAGCCCGAATAGATTCACTTGAGCGCCGGTGCCACTAGGCGACCACGCAACGAATGCCGGCCCGAGGTAGTCCTTACCGATCGCGTTCGCCGGCAAGTCGGCGCGCAGCTCGGGCGCGGCGCGCAACAGGTGAGCGACGAACGTGTTGGAGTTCGGGCCTGGCCATACGCGATACGTGCTCGCGTACGGATATGCGGCGACCGCCGCTTCGATACGCGCGATGACCTCATCGACGCCCTCGCCGCGCAAATCCGCGAGCAGCTCCGGGCGATTGCCGAACCAGCGTGCGTCGGGCGGCCGATGATCGACGCTGACGGCGCTCCCCGAGCGGCGCAGCCGCCAGCCGTTGACCTCGTAGGTCGTGAACTCGGCCGCGCCCTGCGGCTTCACGGAGACCCAGGTGTGAACGCCGAAGTAGCCTCGCCACCGAACGGTGCGTGCGGCGTAGACCTGCACCACGGCTTCCGCCGTCGTTTTCGGATTGGGCGCGAGCCCCACCGGCGCGCGGCGCGCATCAGGTCCGCCGACGAAGCCTTCGACCTGATCGAGGTGCGCCATGCCGAACAGAAACGGCGGAAGCAACCACAACCACTTGGCGCTCGGATATCGCATCCGAGCCAACATAGACCGGGCAAGCTAGTCGGGCAAGCGCCCCTAATTCGGTTGGTCTTTCTTCAGCTTGTATACCGAGGCGCCGTAGTAATCGATCATCGCCTTCTCGAGCGCGCGCACGTGCGAGCCCATGCGCTTCAACGCGTCGGCGTCGAGCTCGATGTGCTTGCGGCGACGATCCTTGCTGTCCGGTACGAGCTTGAGCACCCCACCCGGCTGCGCCTCGGCAGTCAGTGAGTAGACGATGCGCGAAACCGACGTGTACGGAATACCGAGCTTGCTCGACAACGACTTCATCGAATGCGGCTTGCCTTCGAGATTCGAGTCGATGACCTCGAGCGCGATGAGCACTTCGGCCATCGTGCCGTGCCGCCCCGTCTTGTAGATCGCCGTCAGCAAAGCGATTGCCGCTTTGCGGGCGCCGTTGGAATCGAAACGTTCTTTCGCGACCGTGGGTCGCAGTTGCGGAACTGTCGACATGATTTCCCTACTCATTGCCACTCCAGGATCCATGCGCGAGCGCGCTTGGCGGCGGCAGTCTATTCGTGCGTTCGGGAGCGTCTCAACACCGCACTGTTCGGTACGGAAAACCGAGACTTCTACAGAGAAAATGCGCTCGCGGAACCGCGCGACGAACGCGCAGAACCGCGACTCATTCGTCAGTAGTTGAATTGAACGTCCGCTTGCATGCGGTTGTAATCGCGCTCGTTGCCGACGTCCTGGCCACGATCGTTCAAGAAGTAGCGGAAGCCGAACACGAGGCGATCGCGGAAACCGTAATTGAATTCGACGACGTGGCCTTTCCCGTCAGTGCCACCACCTGCCCAGTCGGAGTCGGTGAACGTGCCGATCACGGCGTCCGAGCGAAGCTCTTGGTAGATGTAGCCGACTCGCCATGTGCCCGCGCGCGTGACCTCGCCCAAGCTCGCGCCGAGCGCGAACCCGGTGTCGAGGTCGTCGGCCGCTTCATTGACGACATAATCCGCGAACACGGTGACCGGCCGCTCGCCGGGCTTGAACGTCAGATCACTGAACAGCTCGGCGAGGTTGAAGTCGTTTAGATAGTTGCCGGCCCCATCGACGCGATTGCCGGCGGCATCGGCGTTCCAGAACGGCGTTTGCGCTTGCGTCTGCAGGTAGTCGTAGTAACTGGCGCCGACGGTGAAACGCGCGCCAGCGTTGCGCGTGCTGCGATAACCGAACTGACCACCGAGCATGATCGAGTCGTCTGCAGCGGCGCGCTCTTCGACCCAAAGGCCCGCGTAGTTCGCGAACCAATTGCCGCGCGCATACCGCAGCGCGAGACCTTCTGGGTTGAGGTCGTTGTCGTAAATGAGGTGATGGTTGCCGGGCCGATAGAAAGGGTTCGCCATTTTGCCGCCCGTGAACGTGAGCTCGTCCGTGGCGGCCCAAGAAAAGAACGCGCGATCGACGCCGATCGGCTTGCGGCTGAAGCCCGTGTCGAGCGATTGGTTTGCCGACACGGGGTCGTCGCCGCCGGTCGCCAGCGTGAGGCCGACTCGGACGTTCTCGGCGACGTCGGCCGTGACGCCGAACCGCGCGCGAATCCTCTGCCGCTGGCGCTCGGCCGCCCCCTCCTCGTTGATGGACTCGTGGCGGTAGCGAAGGTCACCCGAGAAGCGGACGTTCGGAGGGGTTGCGGCCGTGACGCGAGCCTCCGCGCCCTGGGGCGCACCGGCGACGGTGACCGCAGGGGGAGGTGAAGCGGCAGGCGCCGCGCCCCCGGCAGGGGTCGCACTGGCTTGCTCGAGCCGTTCGAGCCGTGCAGACAAGGCCGCGAGCTCGGACCGAATCGCCGCGATTTCCGCGCTGTTGCTGGGCTGCGCGACCGCGGGCGCAGCGAACGCGAGCAAGGCTGCAATGAGGCTCGCGGCTAGGTTGTTTCGCATTGATTTTGCTCCATTTTCTTGTGGCGCCGACGCGACGGGCATAATGCTACCGCGGCATTACAGCCGTGTTACAAAACACCGAATAGGATCGGCCGCCTTAAGAGCCGATACCCGTATAATTGGCCTGTCCAGGTTCAGGGGAACGCGCAGTTGCGAATGCTGGCCGCGATCGCGCTGAGCATCATGCTCAGCACGTGCTCGTCACCTCCCTCGCTCCTCGAGCGCATCTTGCGCACGGGCGAGCTAAAGGTCGTGACTCGCAACACGCCAGCCGCCTTCTATTACGGTGCCGACGAGCCGCGCGGTATCGAGTACGAGTTGGCACGCGGCTACGCCGAGAAGCTCGGGGTAAGCCTGCGCATCTATATCGACGACGACGTATTCCCCGACCTCGTATCGGGAAAAGCACAGATCGGCGCCGCTAGCCTCACGATCGCCGATGTTCGCCGCGATAGCGTGACGTTCGGGCCTGGATACCAGCAGATCGAGCCGTTGATCATTTACCGCAGCGGCACGCCGCGACCCCGCAAGCTGGCGGACCTCGTCGGCGGACGCCTCGACGTCGTCGCCAGCTCGTCGCACGCCGCGCTGCTCGAGAAGCTGCGGCAGCAAGAGCCCCTCCTCACGTGGGTCGAGCATACCGAGCGCTCGAGCGACGAGCTGATTCGGCGCGTCGCCGAGGGCGAGATCGACTACACCGTGGCCGACTCGAACCTGTTCGAGCTGCTGCGGCAGTTCTATCCGGACCTGCGCGTCGCCTTCCCGCTCGGCCCCATGGACCGCATCGCGTGGGCCCTGCCGAAGGGCGACGTCGAGCTGCGCGAAAGCATCGCCAGTTATTTCGCGGAGATCGAAGCGACGGGTGAGCTCAAGCAGATTCTCGATCGCTACTATTTCGCATCACGCGAGTTCGATTACGTCGGCTCACGCGCTTTCATGCGCCACGTCGACACGCGGCTGCCACGCTACCGCGACTTCTTCCTGGAGGCAGAGCGGTCCACGGGCGTCGACTGGCGGCTCATTGCCGCGATCGCTTATCAAGAATCGCATTGGGATCCCTCGGCGATCTCACCGACCGGCGTGCGCGGCATGATGATGCTGACCGCACACACGGCGGACATGATGGAAGTCGGCGACCGGCACGATGCGCGCTCGAGCATCCTCGGCGGCGCACATTACTATGAGCGCGTGCGCGGCAAGGTGCCCGAGCGCATCCGCGAGCCCGACCGCTCCTGGCTCGCCGTTGCCTCGTACAACTTGGGCTTCGGGCATCTCGAGGACGCGCGCATCCTCACTCAGTCGCAAGGCGCGGATCCCGACAAGTGGGAAGAAGTCCGCGAGCGGCTACCACTGTTGAGCGACAAAGCTTGGTTCAGCCGCGTACAGCGCGGGTTCGCGCCGGGGCAAACCGCGGTTACCTACGTCGAGAACGTGCGCCGCTATTACGAGATTCTCATGTGGCTCGACAGTCACGAGACGTTGACGTCGCGCGAGTTCGCGCCGCCAGGCATCGAGCCGATCGGCTAAGACGTCGCGTCGCGGCCGCGTCGCGCCGCGAAGAACTGCTTCAACAAGGCGCCGCATTCCTCGGCGAGCACGCCGCCCGCGACCTCGATCCGATGATTCATTTTGGCATTGGCGGCGAGGTCGAACACCGAGCCGCACGCTCCCGTTTTGGGATCCGCCGCGCCGAACACAATGCGCGCGATACGCGCGTGCACGAGCGCGCCGACGCACATCGCACACGGCTCGAGCGTCACGTACAGCACGCAACCCGGCAGACGGTAGTTGCCGAGAACCCGGCCCGCCGCACGCAGTGCGAGCAGCTCGGCGTGCGCCGTCGGATCGTTGCGCGCGATCGGTGCATTGGCGGCGCGCGCGACGACGGCACCGGCGGCATCGACGATCACGGCGCCCACCGGCACTTCGCCTGCTGCTTCGGCCTCGCGCGCACAAGCGAGCGCCTGCTCCATGAAAGCCCGACTTACGGCCGCGTCGCTTGCGCTCATTTGTCTCCTGCGACAGATCTGAAGTTCGGCATTATGGCTCGACCGCTGTTCGCGGGCGCGGAACTTGCTGCGAGGCGGCGAAGTCGAGGTTCCATATCTACGAGCGGTTGCAGCTCGCCACCGCGGTTGTCTATAACGGAGTCGGACGGGAGATTCTTTGGATGGATACTGAAGAGAAGTACCTGTTTGATCTGATGGGCTTCCTCGTCGTGAAGCAGGTCCTGCGGCGCGACGAGGTCGACGAGCTCAACGCGCTGATCGACTCATACGATTTGTGGCGCAAGGCGGAGTCCGGCCAGGAGGCGGCTTGGCTCAACGACCCGAACTTCATGACGGTCGGTGCCCTGCACACGTGGGACGAGCCGTTCAGGCGCTTGCTCGCGCATCCAAAAATGCTGCCGTACCTGCACACGCTCGTCGGCCCCAAGTTCCGCTACGACCACGGCCACGCGCTGCTGATGCGGCCCGGCGCCAAGCAGCTCGGCCTGCACGGCGGCGGCGTGCCGTGGGACCCGGCGCAGGAATATCGCTACCGCGACGGCGAGATGCTGAACGGGCTGGTCGTCCTGTCGTTCGCGCTGAGCGACGCGGGCCCCAACGACGGTGGTTTCGCCGTCGTGCCCGGAAGCCACAAAGCCAACTTCAGGGTTCCGGAGCCATTCATTTTGTTCGAGAAGACCGGGCCCTGGGTGTTGCGCGTGCCCGTGGAAAAGGGCGACGTGATCATCTTCAGCGAGGCCTGCACGCACGGCACCTGGCCTTGGCGCGCGAAACACGAGCGGCGCAGTCTGCTCTACAAGTTCGCGCCGGGACACTCGGCGTGGGCGTCGCCGTATCCTTCGCCGGCAGACGCACCCGCAATCGACTACCCCGAGCAGACGCGGCGCATTCTCGAGCAGCCGTACGTGGCACAGATGCCGGATGCGTCCGACATCCGCTACCGAAAGAACGTGGAGTGAGCCGCCTACACTCGCAGCCGCACGCGCGCGACCTCGAGCTGCGCGCTGTCTGCGCACGGCCCGACGTGGATTTCGATTTCGCCGGGCTCGAGCACCGGCTCGAAGTCGAGCCCCAAGAAGCGCAACTCCTCGACGGGCAACCGTAATCGCGCAGTGCGGGTCTCGCCGGGCTCGAGCGAGACTTTCGTGACGCCTTTGAGCTCGAGCAGCGGACGCGCGACGCTTGCAACTCGATCGCGAATGAACAGGAACACCGTTTCCTCCGCGGCGCGCGCACCCTCGTTCGTCACTTCGACGGCAACCTCGATCGTGTCGCCTGCCGTCGCAACCTCCGGGCTCACACTTAGATTCGCGTAGCTGAAGCGGCCGTAGGTCAAGCCAAAACCGAACGGCAGCAACGGAGAGTTCGGCACGTCGAGATACTTGCTCGTGAAATTGTCCTTCGGGTTCTCGGGCCGACCGGAATTGCGTTGACTGTAGAAGATCGGTATCTGCCCGAGCGCGCGCGGCCAGGTGATCGGCGTGCGGCCGGACGGCGAGGCGCGGCCCGTCAACACGTCGGCGATGGCGTTGCCGGCTTCCGTGCCCGGGAACCACGCGATCAACAGCGCGTCGGCGCGCTCCATGAGGCGCGATACGATCAGGGGCCGGCCGCTGAACAGCACGACCACGACGGGCACCTTGTCCCGAGCAGCGCGATCGAGCACCGCCTCGGCGAGCGCGCGCTGCTCGCCGGGCAACTCGGGCGACGAGCGGCACGCGGCCTCGCCGCTCATCTCCGCCGCTTCGCCGAGGCAGAGCACGACGATGTCGGCACTGGCGACCAGCTCCGCCGCCGCGGCGATGCCTGCAGCGTCCACGCCGGAGATCGCCGTGCCTTCCGCGTGCACGATCTCCGCGCTCGGCAGCGCCCCGCGGAGTCCCGCGAGCACCGTGATGCTCGGCTCCTCGTAGCCTGCGGCGGCCCACGGGCCGCGCATTTCGCGCCACGCGTTGGCAAGCGGCCCAATCACGCCAACACGTCGAATCTCTTTTCGAAAAGGCAACGTGCCGCCGGAATTCTTCGCGAGCACGAGCGACTTCGTCGCGACCTCGCGGGCCAGGCGCCGGCGCGCAGCGATCGTTTCGGCCTCCTCGGCCTTCGAGCCGCGCCGATAAGGATCGTCGAACAGCCCGAGGCGTTCCTTGAGTCGCAGTACGCGCAGCACGCACTCGTCGATCTCGTCGGTCGTCACGCGGCCGCGCTCGAGCGCGACGGGCAAGCCGTGTCGATACGCCTCCGCCATCATGTCGATGTCGACACCCGCTTTGAGCGCGAGCGTTGCGGCCTCGACGATGTCGCCTGCCACACCGTGATGGATGAGCTCGCGAATCGCGTTGTAATCGCTGACGAGCACGCCGTCGAAACCTAGCTCGCCGCGCAGGTAATCGCGCAGAAGCGCCTTGTGCGCCGTCATCGGAACGCCGCCGAGCTCGGTGAACGCCGGCATGATCGCCGCGACGCCTGCCTCGACGGCCGCCGCGAATGGAGGCAGATGCACCTCGCGCAGCGTGCGCTCGGAGATGTCCACCGAGGCATAGTCGCGCCCCCCCATCACCGGGCCGTAGGCGCAAAAGTGCTTGGCCGTCGCAGCGACGGACTCCGGTTGCGCGAGATCGATGCCCTGAAAGCCGCGGACTTTCGCACGCGCAATCTGCACCGCGAGCCACGGATCCTCGCCCGGCCCCTCGACGGTGCGGCCCCAACGAAGATCGCGCGAGACGTCGAGCATCGGCGCAAACGTCATCGCGAGACCGTCGGCCGCCGTCTCGCGAGCGGCTTCGCGCGCCGTGAGCTCCCATAGGCGCGGATCGAACGACGCCGCCTCGGCGAGCGGCACGGGAAAGATAGTGCGATGGCCGTGGATCACGTCGAACCCGATCATGAGCGGAATGCGCAGGCGCGATTCCTCGATGGCAATTCGCTGCATCTCGTGAACGTGCTTCGCGCCGACGAGATTGAGCAAGTTGCCGAGCGTGCCGTTGCGGATCGACTCGGTCGAATCGCCGGCGATGACGGGGCCCGTCACAGCATAGGACGCGGACGTCATGGTCATCTGGCCGAGCTTTTCGGCGAGGGTCATGCGGCCAAGCAGCTTGTCAATCGTGTTCATGAAGGCAATCATCCTTGATCAGCTCGGACACTTCGAGCAACGCGACGTCACGGCGCCACACGACAGGAGGTCACTTGCGGAAGTCCAAATTGTCCCGACGGACCAAAGCCGCTGCAACACGCCGCGCAAAAACTGGCGCAAAAACCTCGCGTGCAGCGCGCACCAACGCCGATCCAAAGACGCTCGCGGCACTGCCCGACGACGCGCTGCTCGAAATCGTGCAGCGCCAGACGTTTCGGTATTTCTGGGAAGGCGCACATCCCGTCAGCGGCCTCGCTTTCGATCGGCGAACCTCGCGCAAGCGCTCGAAGGACACCGACGCGATCACGATCGGCGGCTCGGGCTTCGGAGTCATGGCGTTGCTCGTCGCCGCGGAACGCGGCTGGGTCAGCCGCGCCGCTGCGCTCGAGCGCCTCGCAAAGATGCTTGAGCTGCTCGCGCGGGCGCGTTGCTACCACGGCACGTTTCCGCACTTCATGGACGGAGGCACGGGCGAGGCAATTCCTTTCGGCCGCAAGGACGACGGCGGAGATCTGGTCGAGACGTCGTTGCTGCTGATGGGCTTGCTCGCCGCGCGCGAGTACTTCGATCGCGACGCGCCCGCCGAAGCGGCCGCGCGTTCGCGCATCTCGCAGCTTTGGAACGACGTCGAGTGGAATTGGTTCACGCAAGGCGGACGCGACGTCCTCTATTGGCATTGGAGCCCGTACAACGGCTGGGCCATGAATCACCAGATTCGCGGCTGGAACGAGTGCCTCATTACGTACGTGCTCGCTGCGTCGTCGCCGCGTTATGCGATCGAGCCCGAGGTCTACCACAAGGGCTTCGCGAACAGCGGCGAATTTCGCAATGGCAAGTCCTGGTATGGCATCGAGCTACCGCTCGGCATGGCGTACGGCGGGCCGTTGTTCTTCACGCATTACTCGTTTTGCGGCTTGGATCCCCGCGGTCTTGAGGATCAATACGCCGATTACTGGGCACAGAACGTGCATCATGTCCGAATCAACCGCGCCCATTGCATTGAGAATCCAGGGAAATTCACAGGGTACGGCGAGTCCTGCTGGGGTCTTACAGCGAGTGACGAACCAGGGGGGTACTCCGCGCATGCGCCGGACAACGACAACGGCACGATCAGCCCGACGGCCGCTCTGGCGAGCCTGCCGTATGCGCCCGCCGAGGTCATGGCCGTGCTGCGGCACTTCTTGACGCGGCACGGCAAACACGTGTGGCGCGAGCTCGGCTTCATCGACGCGTTCTGCGAGAGCCAAAAATGGTACGCAGATACTTTTCTAGCCATCGATCAGGGGCCGATCATCGTGATGCTCGAGAACCATCGGACGGGTCTCCTTTGGAAGCTATTCATGGCAGTGCCGGAAGTGCGGGCGGGCTTAAGAAGGCTCGGCTTCTCGAGCCCGCACCTGGAAGAAGCCGCGCGGTGACCGAAAGCCTCGCGCAGTGGCTCGGCCGCGAGTACGGCCAAGCCGCAGCCGCGATGCTGCGAAGCGTCTCGGCCGTCGGCCTCGAGAAGGAGCGCCCAGGGTTCGGGCAGCGGATACGGCCGGTCGCGGGCTCGATCGTTGCTTCACCCGTCCTCGCCTCCTGGGATCCCGATCCCGATTACTTCTTTCACTGGTTCCGCGATTCCGCGGTCGTCATCGATGCCGTCCGCTTGCTGTACGAAGCAGACCGCCTAGGTGCCGAAGCGCTCACGCACTTCGCAGATTTCGTGCGCTTCAGCTTGTCGCTGCAAGCGCTCGACGGCCGCGCGCTCGCCGAGTCGCCGCACTGGCGACTGAAGGTCGCTCCCGAGTTCGTGCAGTACCTGCGCGGCGACGATCTCTTGCTCGTCGCCGGCGAGGCGGTTTTCGCCGACACGCGCGTGAACCCCGACGGCACGCTCGACGTTTCGCGTTGGAGCCGCCCGCAGCATGACGGCGCGCCGCTGCGAGCATTGGCCGTGCGGCGCTGGCTGCGAACGCTCGGCGTGCGAGCGGTCGGCGACGAGGTGCTGGCCGACGCCGCGCGTCTGCTGCGCACCGATCTGGCGCTAACAGCTGTCCACTGGCGTGACGCGTCGCTCGATATCTGGGAAGAAGAGCTCGGCCACCATTACTACACACTGCGCGTCTCTGCAGCGGCGCTGCGTGAGGGCGCCGACTGGCTGCTCGGCTTGGGCGAGGCGGCCGAGGCCGCCGCGCTACGCGCCGAAGCGCAGGCCATTCGCGAGACGCTCGACGGCTATTGGCTGCCACGCGAGCGGTATTACCGCTCGCGCGTGATGCCGCCGGGCGCAGCATCCACCAAGATGCTCGACATCGCGGTCATTCTCGCCGCCGTTCACGGAGGAGCGGACGACGACACCCACTCCGTACGCGATACGCGAATGCACGCGACCCTCGCCGCGCTCGAAGCGCTGTTCGACAGGCTCTATCCCATCAATCGGCAGCGCCCCGGCACGCGTGCTGCCGCGCTGGGCCGCTACGAAGGCGACGTCTATTTTTCCGGCGGCGCTTATTACTTCTCGACGCTCGGTGCCGCCGAGTTCTGCTTCCTGGCTGCCTTAGCGCACGGGCACGGCAGCAGTGAGCGCGGCGCGTGGGTCGCGCGCGGCGACGCGTTTCTCGAAACGGTTCGCGCCTTCACGCCGCTGAGCGGCGATCTCTCCGAGCAGTTCGATCAACGCACCGGCGAGCAGACTTCGGCGAAGCACCTCGCGTGGAGCTATGCCGCGTTCATCTCGTGCGTGACGGCGCGCCGAGCCGTGCTGCCGCCATGACCGAAAGCGCCGATACGAGCAACGCCGCCCCCGACAACGAATCCGCGCGCGCCGGAGTCACGAGTCAGGCGCGCATGATCCTGCGCGCGATCCTCAAGTCGCCGGCCGGCAAGCGCGTGATCGTGCTCACGCTCGTATTGATCGTCGCGATTCTCATCACGAGCTACGGCCAAGTCATCCTCAACGACTGGAACCAGCCGTTCTACGACGCGCTCACGCGCCGCGACTTGAACGAGTTCCTCTACCAGCTCGGTGTGTACTTCCTGATCGTCGCGTGCTTGCTCGTCCTCGACGTCTCGCAACGCTGGGTCACGGAAACGTTCAAGTTTCGACTGCGCGAAGGATTGACTCGCGATCTGTTGAACCTCTGGATGGCGCCGCGCCGAGCGTTCTGGTTGGCCACCAGCGGCGGCCAAATGGCCGTGAACCCCGACCAACGCCTGGCCGAGGATGCTCACAAGCTCTGCGACATCTCGGCCGATCTCTCTATCGGCTTGTTCCGCGCGACCGTGCTCCTCGTGAGCTTCGCAGGCGTTCTCTGGACGATCTCCAACGATTTCACGTTCCGCGTTGGCGACACGGATTACGCCGTGCCCGGGTTCATGCTGTGGGCCGCGCTGTTCTATGCACTCATCGGCTCGCTCCTTTCCTATTTTGTGGGCCGCAGCCTGATCCGGCGCAACGCCGACCGCTATGCCCGCGAAGCGGACTTGCGGTTCGCACTCGTCCGTATCAGCGAGCACGTCGACGGCATCACGCTCGCCGCCGGCGAGGACGACGAGCGCCGCCGCGTCGAGATGCATTTGAGCAATGTCATGCTCGCCATGCGTCGGCTCGTGCGCGGGCTCACGAACCTCACATGGGTGACGGCTGGTTTCGGTTGGATCACGGGGATTGCGCCGATACTCATCGCGGCGCCGTTGTATTTCACCGGCAAAACTTCGTTCGGCGGCATGATGCTGGCCGCTTCCGCGTTCACGCAGGCACAAGGCTCGCTGCGCTGGTTCGTCGACAACTTCGGGGCGATCGCCGACTGGCGCGCCACGCTGCTGCGCGTGGCGAACTTCAGAGCCGCGCTGCTCGCTACCGAATCGACCGAGGACGTCGGCAGCCGCATCGAGTACGCAGACGGCCCGCCCGGCGAGATGGCGTTCGAGAATCTCGAGGTCGACTCGCCTGTGGGCCGCGAAGGGTTTCGCGAAGGGCACGTCGTCATTCGAGCCGGCGAGCACGTGCTGATCTGCGGGACACCAGGAGAGGGCAAGACGCCGCTGTTCCGCGCCTTATCGGGGCTCTGGCCGTGGGGCAGCGGCCGCATCGTGCGTCCGCAGAACGAATCGATGATGTATGTGCCGCGCGGCACGCCGTACCTGCCCCGTGGAACGCTGCGCGAAGTGCTCGCCTACCCGCTGCTGACCGACCGCTTCCCCGAGCGCGCGTACCTGCAAGCGCTCGAGAGCACGGGCCTAGGGCGGTATACCAAGAGTCTCGATGCGGCGCAGCGGTGGGATCGCGAGCTGCGCGAGGAAGAGCAGATGGCTCTGGCGCTCGCGCGCGTTGTATTGCAGGCCCCCGATTGGGTCATCTTCGACGACACGTTCTCGTCAATGGAGGACGAGACGCTCGAGCGGATCATCGATGTGTTTACACGCGATCTCACTCGGACGACGATCATCCACATCGGGCGCAGCACGCAGGCACACCTGCCTCTGTTCTCGCGCGTTCTGCATCTGACGAGAGTCCTAAACGAAGGCGAGCAAAAAGAGCAGTGGGCGACTGAGCGCTTGCTGCGCCGAGGGCGATGAAATCCCACTTCGCTAGAAGCGTGCCGTTGCTCGCCCTTCTTTTCACGTTGGGCGCGTGGCCCGCGCTTGCGGCCGCGCAAAACTTCGGCTTCGAGCCGCCGACCGAAGCCACGGACCCGGCGCTGCCGGCGGCGCTGCGCGATCTCGCGGAGCGTGTGCTGCCCGTGTACTCCGAGAACGATCCCGATCGCTACTTCTCGACGCTCGCGGCGCTGCAGATGGCCGTCGGCGACCCCGCGGCCGCACGCACGTCGCGCGCGACGCTGCGCGAGCGGCTGCAAAGCGAGCAAAGCGTCTTGCCGCCCGGCCGCGCCATCGTGTACGACATCTACGTCGGCGCACGTGCACTCGAATCGACGGACAAGGTCGCGTTCGCGACCGCGTATATGCAGGCGTTCAACGAAACGATGGGCGGTCTCGACGACCTCGCCGCGTACGAGGTAGAAGGTTGGTTCACGGCGCCGGTCGAGCCGCTGCGCGAAGCCTTCCAGCACGCGCTCGACCGCCAACGCGGGCAGACGTCCATCACGCTCGAGGAAGCACTCGAGCTTGTGCAAACCTGGTTCGCGTTCGACGCCTATCGCAGCGCGGACAGCTTGGTGCGGCCGCTGCTCGCCGAGGACATCGCCAGGCGCTACATCGTCGAAGAGCTCGCCATTCCGGTCGGCCAGGATGCGACCGTTGCGGCGACGATGGTGCGGCCGCGAGGCGCCGACGCGGACACTTTGCCGGCGCTTCTCGAGTTCACGCTCGACCGCTCGAGCCGCGACGCACGAGAGGCGGCCGCCCACGGCTATGCCAGCGTGCTCGCGCTCGCACGCATTACCGACGATGCGGCGTCGCGCCCCCGCGCACCGTTCGAAACCGACGGCAACGACGCGCGCGCGGTCATCGACTGGCTCGCGCACCAGCCGTGGAGCGACGGCCGCGTCGCCATGCAGGGCGCACGCTACGGCGGCTTCGTGGCGTGGTCCGCCGCGAAAAAGCTGCCCGCCGCGCTCAAAGCCATCGCCACATCCGACCCGCTGGCGCCCGGCATCGACGTGCCGAACCGCAACGGTATTTTCTTGAGCTCCTCTTACCGCTGGGTCTACGAGCTTCTGGCTCCGCCCGGCGACGAGCTCAGGGGCAACGAAGCGCGCTGGCGCGCCTTCGAAGAAGAGTGGTATCGCTCCGGCCGCCGTTACCGCGACCTTCCCTCATTACCCGGTCGCGGCAGCGCCGTCTTTCGGAGCTGGCTCAATCACCCGAGCTACGACCGGTTCTGGCAGAAGTGGCTGCCGTTCGGCGCTGAGTTCGCAAGCGTCGACATACCCATTCTCACCGTCACGGGGTACTACTCGGCCGGCCAGACCGGCGCGCTCTACTACGTCACGCAGCACCTCGGGCGCAACGCGAACGCCGATCACACGCTGCTGATCGGCCCGTTCGACGAGCACGCCGTCGAGCACGGCGCTTCGGCTTCGGTTCGCGAGCTCGGCCTCGACTTGGTTGCGCGCATTGCGCCAGCCAACGTGCGCTACGAATGGTTCGCGCACGTGCTGCGCGGCGCCGAGCAGCCGGCCCTGCTCCGCGGCCAGATCAACTACCAGCTCGACGGCGCGAATGAATGGCACCACGCGCCGTCGCTTGCGGCACTCGAGAGCAACCGTCACCGCTTCTATCTCGCAGCCTCGCCGGATGGCGCGCCGCACGCGCTGCTCACAGTCAAGCCGGCAATGCCGGTGTCGCTGACGCAAACCGCCAACCTTCGCGATCGGACCGATGCGGAGTCGCGGCCGAAGCAAGAGCTCGTCCTGCAAGAGGATCCGAACGTTGGAATGCTGTTCGCGACGGAGCCGTTCGACGAGGGAGTCGACGTCGCCGGCCGTCTGCGCGGCGAGCTCGACTTCACGGTCAACAAGCAAGACGTGGACTTGGTGGTCACGCTCTATGAGCTTCGCTCGCACGGCGAATACGTGAGCCTCTTCGATCCGCCATTCGTGTTCCGGGCCAGCTACGCGCGCGATCGAGTCCACCGTCATCTGCTGCAGGCAGGCGTCAGGCAGCAGCTGCCATTTCAAAGCGATCGCATGGTAGGCCGCCGGCTGCAGCCCGGCAGCCGGTTGGTGTTGGCGCTGGCAATCAATAAGCGGGCGGACCAGCAGATCAACTACGGTCTCGGAAACGACGTCAGCGAAGAATCGAGCGAGGCGGCCGGCGCTCCGCTCCGCATCCGCTGGCATGAAGGCAGCTTCATCGAAATAGCGGCACGAGAAGGCGAAGCGTCAGAGTCCGGTAGCGCTTCCAATAACGGGCGTCGTTAGCGACGCCGAGCGCTCCTCAGTAACCGCCGTGGATTCCTCTCGGGATCCTGTACGCGGCCGAGCGCAGCCGCGCCTGCTCCCGCAGAGCACGCGCCGATACATCCCAGGGCACGAGGCTCTCGAGCCGCGGCGCGAGATCGACGCCTTCGTACCACTCCGCCGCGAATTCCTCGCGGTCCGCCGGCACGGAGCCTGCTGCAGGTTTCGCGGAAGCGTCTTTTCTGTCCATATTCGACCTTTGGGTGGGGATTCGCGGCGCCGTGTGTCGTGCAGAAAATGTGCCACACGCCGCGAGCGCGGCGTTCGTAGGGCCAAGCGGTGCGGCGGGAGCCTGGAATTGCATAAATTGGAGCAGCGACTCAGTCCTGCGACAGGCTAATGTCGTTCGGCCGGTCTAACTGCTGAACGCGCACACCGGCCGCCGGCACTCACTCGGGTCAAAGCTTAAGATCCGCATGCTTGCCGCGTGGCACGATCGCGGAATGCCGATCCGTCACGACCCCTGGAGGACGCGACCATGTTTCTACGCGGACTGGGCACAGCGCACCCCGCGAAGCGCTACACGAAGGCCGACTGCCTCGAGGCATTTCAGGGCTCGGCGTGGTTCTTGAAGCTCGACCGGCGCGCACGCACGATCGCCGAGGTCGTGCTGACCGGCGACAACGGCATCAACGCGCGGCACTTGGCGCTCGACTCGCTCGAGGAAGTTTTCGCGATCGACCCCGACACGCTGCACGCGCGGTTCCTCGCGCATGCGCCGCAGCTCGCGGCGGATGCGGCCGCGAAGGCGCTGCTCGATGCGAACCTCGAGCGCGGTGACATCGACGCAATCGTCGTCAGCACGTGCACGGGTTACCTCTGCCCTGGGCTCAGCGGCTACGTCATCGAGCGGCTCGGGCTGCGCCCCGACCTCGCCGCGTTCGATCTGGTCGGGCACGGCTGCGCCGCGGCGCTGCCGAACTGGCAAATCGCCGACGCGCTGCTCGCAGCCCGCCGCTGCGAAAACGTGCTCTCCGTGTGCGTCGAGGTCAGCAGCGCGGCGATGTACCTCGATAACGATCCAGGCGTTCTGGTAAGCGCGTGCTTGTTCGGCGACGGCGCCGGCGCGGCGGTGCTGTCACAGCACGCCGCCGCCGACAAGCGCTCGATCGAATGCAAGACGATTGGATCTCTACTGAATCCCGTCGAGCGCGAAGCGCTGCGGTTCGAGCAGCGCAGCGGAATGCTGCGCAACGTCCTTACGCGCCCCGTCCCGAAGCTCGCGGCGTCGCATGCCGAGCGCGTGCTCGACGACGTGCTTGGCCGCGCCGGCGTCGGCCGCGCCGACATCGCCGCCTGGGTCTGGCACGCGGGCGGCCGCGATGTGCTCAACGCGCTGCGCAACCGGTTGGGTCTCAGCGAAGAGCACACGCGCTACAGCGCGGCCGTTCTGCGCGACTTCGGCAACTTGAGCAGCGCGTTCGTGTACTTCGTGCTCGAAGCGGCCCTCGCGGATCGCGCACGCGGCGGCTGGTGGTGGATGTCGTCGTTCGGCGCCGGCTTCAGCTGCCACGGCGCGCTGCTCGAGGTCGCATGAATGCGCCGGCGCAAAATGCGGAACAAGAGACGCGCTGGCCGCGACGCGTAATTCCAGAGCTACTCGACGAGCTGCCGGCGGACGATCCACGCGCGCTGCGCTCGCGGCGCGACCTGCGCGTCGTCAACCGCATCATGGGTCACGCCGGCATGCTGGCACACGCGCTCGACGCCGTCGCGACACGCCAACCGCTGCGCCTCGTCGAGCTCGGAGCCGGCGACGGCACGCTGCTCGAGCGTCTGGCGCAGCGCCGCGCGCGCCGCTGGCCGCCCGCCGCGGTCACGGTGCTCGACGCGCAGCCGACGGTGACGCCCGCCACGCTGGCCGCGCTGCGAGGCGTCGGCTGGACCGTCGAGGTCATTGCCGCCGATGTCTTCGACTGGCTCGAGCGTTCGCCGGCCGAGCGCGATGCCATCGTGCTCGCGAACCTGTTCGTGCATCACTTCGAGGGCGAGCGGCTCACGCACCTGCTGCGCGGCATCGCGGCGCAAGCGGCCGCGTTCGTCTGCTGCGAGCCGCGGCGCGCGCGGCTCGCGCTGCTCGGCAGCCACCTGCTGTGGGCAATCGGCTGCAACGACGTCACGCGCCACGATGCGGTCGTCAGCGTGCATGCGGGCTTCCGCGAGCGCGAGCTCACGGCCGCGTGGCAAAGAGCGGCCGGCACCGGTTGGCGGGTCGACGAGACGCCGGCCGGCGCCTTCAGCCACATGTTCGTCGCGAGGCGCGCAGCGTGATGCAACGCTACGACGCGATCATCGTGGGGGGCGGTGTGGCCGGCGGAACGGCGGCGATTCTGCTCGCGGCGGCCGGCTGGTCCGTTGCGCTCGTCGAGAAGCGGCCGTTCCCGCGCCGCAAAGTCTGCGGTGAGTGCATCGCCGCTCCGAATCTCGCGCTGCTCGAAGCCCTCGGCGTCGGCGCCGAATTGGCCGAGGCCGCCGGGCCGCCGCTCACGCGCGTCGGCCTTTACACCGGCTCCGAGACCTTGAGCGCCGAGTTGCCGAGGCTCCACGGCGGAGCCTCCGCTTACGCGAGAGCGCTCGGTCGCGAGCGGCTCGACACGCTGCTCCTCGAGCGCGCTGCGCGGCTCGGCGTCGCGATCCGCCAGCCGGCGACCGTCAAGGCACTCGAGCGGCGCGGCTTGCTCTACCGATGCCGGCTGAGCGCGGACCGAAACGACACCGAGCTGCTCGAGGCGCGCGTCGTGATTGCCGCGCACGGCTCGTGGGAACCGCAACCGTGGCGCGAACGCTCGGAGCGCGCGCGGTCGAGCGATCTTGTCGCATTCAAGGCGAACTTCAGCGGAACGGCTCTCGAGCCGGGCCTGCTGCCCGTGCTCGCCCTCCGCGGCGGATACGGCGGCATGGTCGTTGCCGACGGCGGCGTGCTGACGCTCGCCTGCTGCGTTCGCCGCGACACGTTGCGCGCGTGGCGCGCCGCGGCGCCGGCGGCGAACGCCGGCGACGCGGTGCAAGCGGCTCTTGCAGCGGGCTGCGACGGCGTGCGTGCCGCGCTCGCCGGCGCGCGCCGCGAGGGACCGTGGCTTTCGGTCGGGCCGGTGCGGCCCGGCATCCGCGCAGCCTGGAGCGAGCGCTTCGGCTTCGCCGTCGGCAACGCGGCCGGCGAAGCGCACCCGATTCTTGGCGAGGGAATCAGCATGGCCATGCAATCGTCTTGGCTGCTGTGCGAGCGGCTCGTGCGCGAGCGCGACGCCGTGCTCGGCGGCGCTTCGCTGAAGGCCGTGGGACGCAACTACGCGCGCGACTGGCGCCGACATTTCGCCGCGCGCGTGCGCTTC
>JADMIO010785068.1_pt1 | contig 23741 bp, 30 predicted proteins | sample 8958161 | NCBI WGS metagenome assembly JADMIO01 (sample SAMN16585339, study PRJNA669376) | soil metagenome | isolation source: Crop rotation soil | place: USA: Cullars Rotation, Alabama | collected 2011
GTGGATGACGCAAAAAGGGATTGACTCGTCGAGGCCCGTTACAGAAGCCCGGATGGAGCGGAAGCGAAATCCGGGGCCGGCCCCTTCCAAATCGTCGCTCTTGCCCAATGTGGCTCGATCTCTGATCTGTGAACCCGGATTTCGCTTCGCTCCATTCCGGGTTACTTGTAATCCGCCGCCACCCCTTTCCTTGACTTCCCGGCCCCCCGCCCATACGTTCCGGCCGCTCTCGCAAGAGATGTGACTGCCCCATTGCCGACCGGTCCTTTGGAGGCCGGAGGCTACCGCCCGACAGCGCGACGCGCCCTCGGGCGCGATACGTGTTTGCACAGGCCGCCCGCGGGGTGGCCGTACTTGAGGACAACAAACTTGTTCGATTCGCTGTCGGAAAAGCTCGGCGGCATCCTCGATCGCCTCACCGGGCGCGGCGCGCTCTCCGAATCCGACGTCGACGTGGCGCTGCGCGAAGTGCGGCGCGCGCTGCTCGAGGCCGACGTTGCGCTCGACGTGGTGCGCGGCTTCACCGACAAGGTGAAGAGCGAGGCGGTCGGCGTCGAGCTGATCAAGTCGGTGAAGCCCGGCCAGCTCGTCGTGAAGATCGTGCACGACCAGCTCATCCAGACGCTGGGCGCGCAGAGCGAGCCGATTGATCTGAACGCGGCGGCGCCGGTGCCGATCATGATGGTCGGCCTGCAGGGCTCCGGCAAGACGACGACCACGGCGAAGCTCGCCAAGCGGCTCACCGAGCAGGGCCGCCGCAAGGTGCTGATGGCCTCGCTCGACGTGCGCCGCCCGGCCGCGATGGAACAACTTGCCGTGCTCGGCCAGCAGGTCGGCGTCGAGACGCTGCCGATCGTCGCCGGCCAGCACCCCGCCCAGATTGCGCAGCGCGCGCTGCAGGCCGGGCGCCTCGGCGGCCACGACGTGGTGCTGCTCGACACCGCCGGCCGCACCACGCTCGACGAGGCGATGATGAACGAGGCGGCCGAGGTCAAGCGCGCCGCCGATCCGCACGAGGTGCTCCTGGTCGCCGACGCCCTCACCGGCCAGGACGCGGTCAACCTCGCGCGCGCGTTCAACGAACGCGTGGGACTGACCGGTATCGTGCTCACCCGCATCGACGGCGACGGCCGCGGCGGTGCGGCCCTCTCCATGCGCGCGGTCACCGGCAAGCCGATCAAGCTGATGGGCACGGGCGAGCGCATGGACGCGCTCGAGGATTTCCACCCGCAGCGCATCGCCGACCGCATCCTCGGCATGGGCGACATCGTCTCGCTGGTCGAGAAGGCGGCGGCCACGATCGACGCCGAGAAGGCCGCGCGCGTCGCCGAGAAGATGCGCAAGGGCCAGTTCGACCTGTCGGACCTGCGCGAGCAGCTCGTCCAGATGCAGGCGATGGGCGGCATGAGCGGGCTGATGGGCATGCTGCCCGGCATTGCGAAAATGAAAAATCAGCTCGCGGCCGCCAACCTCGACGAGCGCGTGCTCAAGCGCCAGATGGCGATGATCGACTCGATGACGCCGAAGGAGCGCAAGAACCCGGACATCCTCAAGGCGAGCCGCAAAAAGCGCATCGCCTCAGGCTCGGGCGTGAAGGTCGAGGACATCAACCGGATGCTCAAGATGCACCGGAACATGGCCGACGTCATGAAGATGATGGGCTCGGGCGCCAAGCGCGGACCGATGGCCGGCATCGCCAACATGCTGGGCCTGGGCTCCGGCATGCCGAGCCCGGAGCAGATGGCGGAATTGGCGAAGAAGATGCCGGGTGGGTTGCCGGGCGCGCCAGGCGGCGGCCTGCCGCCGGCGATGCCGGGCCTGCCGCCCAAATTTCCCGGTCTCCCCGGTCTCCCCGGCCTCGGCGGCCCGAAGCCGCCAGGGTTCGGACTGCCGGGATTGGGGAAGAAGAAGTGATGACAGCATCCGCATTCGTTGTCGTCCCGGCCGAGCGCAGCGAGAGCCGGGACCCATTGCGCCGCCTGCCGCAAACCGCTCTGTGGGTCCCCGCTTTCGCGGGGACGACTATCGAGAGTCAATAAATTAGCTAGTGAAAGGAAAGCAAAAATGTCTCTGAAAATCCGTCTTGCCCGCGCGGGCACGAAGAAGCGGCCGGTCTATCACATCGTGGTGGCCGACAGCCGTTCGCCGCGCGACGGCCGCTTCATCGAGCGGCTCGGCTTCTTCAACCCGCTATTGCCCGAGGAAAAGACTGAGCGGCTCAAGCTCGACCTCGACAAGGCCAAGGCCTGGATGGCGAAAGGCGCGCTGCCGACCGATCGCGTATCGCGCTTCCTCGACGCCGCCGGCGTCATGAAGCGCGAGAAGCGCAACAACCCGACACGCGCAATCCCGCGCAAGCAGCGCAAGATCATGAAGGAAGAAGCCGAGAAGGCCGCCGCCGCCGCCAAGGCCGCAGCCGCCGAGAAGGCCAAGGCGGCAGCGGCTGCCGCCGCGGCGAGTTGATGCACACGCGGCAGACTCGGTGCGGCTCCCTCCCCCCTTGCGGGGGAGGGCGGGGGGAGAGGGGTCGTACGATTCGATCTATCGAGTCTTCAGCTACCCCCCTCCCTGTCCCTCCCGCGCAAGGGGGGAGGGAACGGTGCCGCCCGAGTCTTCGCAACGCCGGCGATATGCTCGCGGACGGTAGTTGGGATGCGCACGGTGGCCGAATAGCCGGCTATGGCTGACCGCATCTGCGTCGCCCAGATCGGCGCCGCGCACGGCACGCGCGGCGAGGTGCGGCTGAAGTCGTTCACCGCCGACCCGATGGCGGTTGCCGACTATGGCGCGCTCGAAAGCGAGGACGGCAAGGCAACCTTCGAGATCGCGGCACTGCGGCCGGCCAAAGACCATTTTGTGGCGCGCCTCGCTGGCGTAAACGATCGCAACGCAGCGGAACGGCTGACCAACCTCAAGCTCTACGTTGCACGCGAACGCCTGCCAGCAACCGATGTGGATGAATTCTATCACGCCGACCTGATCGGCCTTGCGGCGCTGGCACGCGACGGGCGCACGCTCGGAAGCGTCGTGGCGATCCATGATTTCGGCGCCGGGCCACTGATCGAATTGCGGCCCGACGGGGCGAGCGCGACCGTGCTAATGCCGTTCACGACCGTTACGGTGCCCGAGGTCGACGTCGCCGGTGGGCGTATCATCGTCGACCCCCCGCAAGGCGTGTTCAAGTGACAGGCTCGGCCATGTGGCACGTGACTGTGCTGACGATCTTTCCCGACATGTTTCCGGGGCCGCTGGGGGTGAGCCTCGCCGGCAAGGCTCTCGCGTCAGGCCTCTGGCGGCTCGACGCCGTCGACATCCGCGCGCACACGACTGACCGGCACCGCACCGTCGATGACAGACCGGCCGGCGGCGGCCCCGGCATGGTCATGAAGGCTGACGTGCTGGCGCGCGCGCTCGACGCTGTCGCTGCGACGACCGACGAGCGCCCTCGCTTGCTCATGAGTGCGCGCGGTGCCCTGCTGACGCAGGCGCGGGTGGCAAGCTTGGCCCAGGGCCCCGGCGCTCTCGTCCTGTGCGGGCGGTTCGAAGGCGTCGATGAGCGCCTGATCGCGGCCCGCAACGTCGAGGAAGTCTCGGTCGGCGACTACGTGCTGTCGGGCGGCGAGATCGCCGCCATGGCGCTGATCGACGCCTGCGTGCGGCTCCTGCCCGGCGTCATGGGCAAGGAGGCCTCGGCCGCCGAGGAAAGCTTCTCAGAGGGCCTGCTGGAGTACCCGCAGTACACGCGCCCGCAGTTGTTCGAGGGTCGCCCGATCCCCGAGGTGCTCATCTCCGGCGACCACGCCAAGGTCCAGGCTTGGCGGCGCACTGAGGCCGAGCGGCTGACACGCGAGCGCCGGCCCGACCTCTGGGCTGCGTATGAGGCACATCAGAAACCCAAGAAATAAGCCGTAAAGCAGGCCTTGCCCGAGGGCCGACGAGCAGGGTGACAAAGCTATTTCTTTGTAATAGAAGCTCGCCCGACCCAGACATCCCGCAAGACCGCGCGCCTCCCAGGCTCGATGCTGACGGATTGGCGCTGCCGACGGAGAATCCCCCATGAACCTGATCCAGGAACTCGAAAAAGAGCAGGTGGCGAAGCTCTCCGCCAGCAAGGCGATTCCCGACTTCCAGCCCGGCGACACCGTGCTCGTCAACGTCAAGGTCGTCGAGGGCGACAAGAGCCGCATCCAGGCCTATGAGGGCGTCTGCATCGGTCGCTCAGGCCAGGGCCTCAACGAGAATTTCACGGTGCGCAAGATTTCCTACGGCGAGGGCGTCGAGCGCGTGTTCCCGCTCTATTCGCCGATGGTCGACTCCATCAAGGTCGTGCGCCGCGGCAAGGTGCGCCGGGCCAAGCTCTATTATCTGCGCGGCCTGCGCGGCAAGCGCGCGCGCATTGCCGAAGGCCAGGCCCACGAGCGCGGAGGCGACGAGGGCGCCCAGACGGCAAAGAAGGCGTAAGCGCTACGCGACCCGGTGAATCGATGAAGGCCGGCTTGTCCGGCCTTTTTCTATGGCTCCTGCTCGCATTGGCATGGCTGGTCGGCGCCGCTCTGTGGCTAGCCCAGGGGACTTTTCCTGCGCGCCATCGCACGCTACATGACGGGTTGAAACCCCGCATCACCGGAGACGATCCGCGATGGCGAAACCGCGTACCCTGTACGACAAGATCTGGGACGACCACCTGGTCGACGAGCAGCCGGACGGCACCTGCCTGATCTATATCGACCGGCACCTCGTCCATGAGGTGACCAGCCCGCAGGCGTTTGAGGGCCTACGCCTCTCCGGCCGCAAAATTCGCGCGCCCGAGAAGACACTGCTGGTCGTCGACCACAACGTGCCGACCACTGATCGCACGAAGCCGAATCCCGATCCGGAAAGCGCGGCGCAGATCGCCTATCTCGCGGAGAACGCCAAGGTCTTCGACCTCGAATACTACAACGAGTTCGACAAGCGGCAGGGCATCGTCCATATCATCGGGCCCGAGCAGGGATTTACGCTGCCGGGCGTCACGCTCGTGTGCGGCGACAGCCATACCGCAACCCATGGCGCGTTCGGCGCGCTCGCCTACGGCATTGGCACCTCCGAAGTCGAGCACGTGCTGGCGACGCAGACGCTGATCCAGTCGAAATCGAAGAACATGCGCGCCACCGTCGACGGCAAATTGCCGGACGGCGTGACCGCCAAGGACATCATCCTCGCCATCATCGGCGAGATCGGCACTGCCGGCGGCACCGGCTATGCGCTCGAATATGCCGGCGAGGCGATCCGCGCACTGTCGATGGAAGGCCGCATGACGGTCTGCAACATGTCGGTCGAAGGCGGCGCCAAGGCCGGCTTCATCGCTCCCGACGAGAAGGCTTACGCGTTTCTCAAGGGCCGCCCGAAAGCGCCCAAGGGCAAGGCCTGGGACGACGCCATGCGCTACTGGGAGACGTTGCGCTCCGACGACGGCGCGCATTTCGACCGCGAGATCAGGCTTGATGCCGCAAAGCTGCCGCCGCTGGTGACCTGGGGCACGAGCCCGGAACAGGTCACGTCGGTCACCGGGCGCGTGCCGGTGCCGGGCGAGATCGCCGACGAGAACAAGCGCCGCGCTGCCACGACTTCGCTCGACTACATGGGGCTCAAGGGCGGCGAGAAGATCACCGACATCGCCGTCAACCGCGTCTTCATCGGTTCCTGCACCAACGGACGCATCGAGGACCTGCGCGCCGCCGCCAAGGTCGCGGACGGCAAGACAGTCCATGCCGGCGTCAACGCGATGATCGTGCCGGGCTCGGGCCTGGTTAAAGAGCAGGCCGAGGCGGAGGGGCTCGACAAGATTTTCGTCAAGGCCGGCTTCGAATGGCGCGAGCCCGGCTGCTCCATGTGCCTTGCGATGAATCCCGACAAGCTCGCGCCGGGCGAGCGTTGCGCCTCGACCTCGAACCGCAATTTCGAAGGCCGGCAGGGCTATAAGGGCCGCACCCACCTGGTGTCACCCGCAATGGCAGCAGCGGCTGCGATCGCCGGGCATTTCGTGGACGTGCGGGAGTGGCGCTGACTTAGGCGCCGCAGAGACACGCCGCAGCAACCACGCAAGCGAAGCGGGCCCGCCAGGAGGCGGGCCCGCTGCCGTTTCGTCACTCACCTATGACTCAAATGCCACCAACTCCAGGCTACCAGGCGCCAAATCCGAACGGCCCGATGCGGACGAACGGACCCGGTCGATAGAACCGGTAGGGATAGGAGTACGCGTAGTAGGGATACGGCGGCGCAATGAGCACGCGCCGAGGGCCCCACAATCGACGACGATAGATGAACTGGACGTCGGTGACACTACTGCCTGCCGCTTTGGTTTCGACCGATGCGAGATTCTGGATCGGCATCGCGGTGGCCGGCTTGGATGCCCCGACGGCAGTCGCCACCGCCATTGCCGCGAGCCCTGCGAGAACGATCTTCATCCGAGATCCTCCGTGGAAACGCCCTTGACCATTCAACGCCGCAGGGGAGCTTTTGGTTTCGCGACAACCAATCCGAAACAGGAGCGCTAGCCGCGCTCCCACCAGCAATTCATTCGGGGGACAATGACGGCCCCGCTTGGCCGGTTCTCCTGCACAAGCTGGGCGGCGCATTGCCGCACGAAGCCGGGGCCGGGAAATTCGCAGTCGTTGGGAGCGGGATAGGGCAGCGACTGCGTCCGATAAGGGCAGCGCGGAGTGACGCGGATGCGGGTGCGGGCCCGCTTGGATTTCGCTTCGGCATGCGCCGCGAGCGCAGAGCGGTTGACCCCCGCTTCGCCGCCGACGGTCTGCGCTGACGCCGGCGCCGCCATCAGCAGGGTGCCAGCGAACGCTGCGCTGAGAAAGACCTTTACGACCATTGTGCCAGACAGCTCCCTTGTCGCGCAGCTACGCTCGCCGATTGCAGCGTGGCCGTCAACGCCCGGCAGCTTGGCCAATGCGGCACTCTCTAAATTCTCGCATTTGCGCATGTCCTTTTCGGAAAACCGGTGTCCCCTTTTCCGGGACATGCGGTAGAACAAGCCCATGGCCGACGATTTATTGTCAGACCCCCTTGCCTGGCGCCCGGTCAAGGCGCCGTCGCTCGACGAGCTGCACGTCATTGCCCAGGAGGCCTACCGCCGCCTGCCGGACAATTTCCGCGCGCTGTGCGAGGGCCTTGTCATCCACGTCGACGATTTTCCGACCGACGAGGTGCTCGACGAGCTCAAGGCCGAGACCGAATTCGACCTGCTCGGCCTGTTCCAGGGCGTCGGCCTGCCGTTTCGTTCCGACAGCACGCCGGTGCAGATGCCGAACATGATCTGGCTCTACCGCCGGCCGATCCTCGACTACTGGGCCGAGCACGACGAGTCGCTCGGCGCCATCATCACGCACGTGCTGGTGCACGAGATCGGCCACCATTTCGGGCTGTCGGACGACGACATGCACGCGCTCGAGGCAAGCGTGGAGTGAGCAAGGGAGCGGACACGAAACAATGAAGATCAACGGAAGCTGCCACTACGGCGCCATCACCATCGAAGGCGAGGCCGACCCGGAGAAGGTCGGCATCTGCCATTGCACCGACTGCCAGACCGGTACGGGCTCCGCGTTCCGCGTCTCGATCCCGGTGTCGGGCGCGACGTTCAAGATGAGCGGGGAGCCGACGGAATATCTGAAGACGACAGCGGACAGCGGCAATCACCGCGTCCAGGCGTTCTGTCCGACATGCGGGTCGCCGATCTATTCCACCACGCCAGGCGACGGCAAGCAGGCGGTCTACATCGTGCGCGTCGGCATCTTGCAGCAGCGCGACCAGCTCACGCCAAAGCGGCAGAACTGGTTCCGCTCGGCGCGGCCCTGGGTCACCGGTCTCGCAGCGATCCACCAGAACCAGAAGGGCGCGTGAAGCGCCTACAGCATGCAAGATGATTTCAAGTCCGCGACGCCGTCATTGCGAGCGAAGCGAAGCAATCCAGGGCTGCGCTCGACGGGAAGAGCTGGATTGCTTCGTCGCTACGCTCCTCGCAATGACGAATACTAACGAAACATTCTGCGCTAGGCGCTTTAGCGCCACTCCCAATCCTGCTGCCTGCGGGACCGTTTCCCTTCGGTTCCTGAACTCCGCCGATTGTCGACCGCAGTATCGCGCTCGCAGACGCCGCCGGCGACCTGTGCGGCCCGGACGCAGTCGCGCAGCTCGGGGAAGACGCAGGTGCGATGCGTGCTCCCAAAATCCTTGATGCACCAGGTTTCAGCGCTTGCCGGCTCGGGCGACGCATTCGACCCAAGGACCGCGAGCGCAGCAATCAAAATCATCTTGCGCATCGCTCTCATCCGTCGAAGGCGAGGTTGTAGCGGCACTATTTTCGTCGACGCGCAACCTCAGGAGCAACGTGTCGAAACCTAACACGTCCCAGTCGCTGCTTGGTACGCAGGACTGTGAGAATCGTTCCAATGTGACAGAATGCGGCGCTGACGCCGGCCGACGTTATTTGATCGCCTCGGCCACGCGGTCCACGATCGGCTTCGGCGTCGCATAAATCTTCTTGATCAGCGCCTCCAGATAGGCGCCGTCCTTGGGATCGACGGGAAGCTTCTGCTTCTTCGTATCTTCCAAAAATTCCGGATCCTTCATCGTGGCCATGAAGGCGTCGCGCAGCATCTTAACGCGGTCCGCCGGCACGTCGGGAGGCGCGATGAACGGGCGGCTCAGGCCCTGCCCCGCGTAGAGGAATTCGATCGCGGTTCGCGTGTCCTGTGTCTTCGCCTCACCGGCAATGTAGGGAACGTCCTTGATCAGGGGGCTTGGCGCCCCGCCATCCTGGAACAGCACCGTGACCTTCTTTGCGGAAATCCAGTCCGGCCGCAGCGCGATGGTGCTATCGATACTGGCGAAGAAGCCATCGACTTCGCCGCGCTCCATGGCGAGCAGGACATCGGATGATGATGGGAAGCCGGAGATGATCTTGAACTTCATCCCAAGCAGCGCGTTGAGCGCCTTCGGATAGTAGTAGGCGCCGATGCCGGTTCCGGTCGTGCCGACTACGGCCTCGTTGTCGTAGATGTCCTTGACCGTCCGGACCTTCATCTGCGGCCGGTTGTAGACGTAGACGATGTTCGTATCCGTCATGGGCGTGCCGATCCAGGTCATCTTCGTCGCGTCGAAGCGCGCGCCGCCCGCGCCGGTAATCGGGCCAAGCGCCGCGTCGCCGGTGATGAGCGCGATAACGGTCCCGTCCTTCGGCGCGGCGGAATAGATGTGATTGGCGGCGTTAAAGCTGCCCGCGCCCGGCATGTTCTGCGGCACCACCGTCGGATTGCCGGGCAGGTGATTGCCGAGGTGGCGGGCCAGCGCGCGGCCCCAGAGGTCATAGCCGCCGCCGACCCCGAAACCGATGATGACGGTGACGGTCTTGCCGGCGAGGCTGGGGCCTTGCGCTGATGCAGGCTGTGCCGCCAGGAGTACCGCGAGGGCTGGAGCAAAAAGTGCAATCGATTTCATCCGCTGACCCTCGGAATGACGCTGACAAGGTAGCATCACGGCGGCCCTACGCCGACATTCATGATGCCGCAGCCGCAATTTTCAGCGCGGAAACTTTGCCGATATTCGGCCGAGCGTCGGCCGCTCAGTACAGCGGCTCACCTTCGACCGTGCAGCGGCGCAGGGTTCGCGTTTGCTCGGTCGGCCAGTCGGTGCGCGCGTGCAAACAGGCGAGATTGTCCCACATCAGGAGATCGCCAACCCGCCACTTGTGGTCGTAGATGATCTCGTCATCCTCGACGAGATCGAAGCACTGACGCAACAGCTTCTCGCTCTCGTCGCGGTCCATGCCCTCGATCCACATGGTGTTGACGCTGGCGGCATAGAGTCCCTTACGCCCGGAACCCGGGTTGGTGAGGATCAGCGGCTGCACGCAGTGGTGCAGCGTCGCGATATCGAGGCTCAGGTCAATGCGGTGGCCGTGGCCGTATTGATAGCCCTGCATCACCATCGCGCCGTCGAGCTTCTTCTTGAGTTCCGCCGGCATCCGTTCATAGGCCGCGTACATGCTGGAGAAGCGCGTGTCGCCGCCTTCGGACGGGATCTCGATGCCGAAGAGGAACGTCGCGCGATGCGGGCGGCGGTGATAGCACTTGTCGGTGTGGAACCACATCTCGCCGTGGCCGAGCGAGCCGACCGGCTTGCCGTCCTTATCGACATGATCGGTGATCATCATCATGTCGTCCCACTCGACCATCGTCTGTTTGGTCGAGCCCTTCGGCGGCGGGACGCGCTTGGCGATGGGACCGAAGTGGGAGGCGAAGCGGCGCTGGTCGTCCTCGCTCAGCTTCTGGTCGCGGAACACCAGCACGGCGTGCTTGTGCCAGGCGTCCTTTATCTGCCGCAGGGTCTCGGCGTCGAGCGGCTTGCTGAGGTCCACCCCGCGCACTTCCGCGCCGATGAACGGATGCATCTTGTGAACCGACAGGGTGCCGACTCGTTCAGCGACCATCGACATTGTTGTTCTCCTTACGGAATCGTTCGTGCTCTGAACTCAGGATAACAGGCCGGGTTGCGCACCGGAAGGCCCGGCCCATCGGACTTGACCCATCCGCGCATAGCCGCCATGAGAGGGCCGCACGAAGACCAAGGATAAGCCGATGGACAAGTTCACCACGCTGGAAGGCGTCGCCGCCCCGCTCAAGATGATCAATGTCGATACCGACATGATCATCCCCAAGCAATTTCTCAAGACCATCAAGCGCACCGGGCTTGGCGTCGGCCTGTTCTCGGAGAAGCGCTACAAGGATGACGGCAGCGAGAACCCGGATTTCGTGCTCAACAAGCCGGCCTATCGGAAGGCGAAAATCCTCGTCGCCGGCGACAATTTCGGCTGCGGATCGTCGCGTGAGCACGCACCCTGGGCGCTGATGGATTTCGGCATCCGCTGCGTGATCTCGACCTCGTTCGGCGACATCTTCTACAACAACTGCTTCAAAAACGGCGTGCTGCCGATCCAGGTCAGCCCTGAGGATTTGGAGAAGCTGTTTGACGACGCCGAGCGTGGGGCGAACGCGACGCTCTCGATCGATCTGCCGAAGCAGGAAATCCGCGGGCCGGACGGTGGGGTGGTGAAGTTCGAGATCGACGCCCACCGCAAGCATTGCCTGCTCAACGGCCTCGACGACATCGGACTCACGATGGTCAAGGAAAAGCAGATCAACGATTACGAGGCGAAGGCGAAGACCGCGCGGCCGTGGGCATAATTGTTCGGCTTATTTGATTTTCGCTGTCGTCCCCGCCGCGCGCAGCGAGAGCGGGGACCGATCGCTCGACCAGTTGCCGGCAATATGGGTCCCGGCTCGCGCGACGCTGCGCGTCGCTTGGCTGGGATGACACCGAGGTTAAGCCCTCGCCATCGACGCGGTTTCGATGTGGACCACGTCGTAGAGGCACGGCTCGATCTCCTGCGCCAAATCTCCGAAATGCGACCATTCCTTGCGGAATTCGGGCGAATGGTGCGCGGCCTTGAGCTTGTCGCGGTCGGTCCACTGCACGTGGTTGACCACGTGGCTGCCGTCCTGGCTTCGATAGAGGCAGATCGATACGAAACCCGGCTGCGTCGCCATGAAGCGGGCGCGCTCCTCCATGAGCTTGAGCACCTCGTCCTGGTTGTCGGACGGAAGCTTGACGGTCGTGATCTGGGTCACGACGCCGCTGTTGTCGGCCATGGCAGCGTTCTCCTGCTTGTCGATCAGGATAACGCTTCGGCGGCTAATCGGTTTCGCGGTCGCCAGACCGCCCCTCAGGGCGCAACCGGCTGCCACGAGCCCGCCGGCGCCACCTCGACGCCGATGATCTTGTTCCGGTCGATCGCCGCCTGGATGAATCCCGTGTTGCGCAGCTCGTCGAGGACGCGGTTGACCGCCGCGAGCGCTTCGACCTTGCCCTTTCGTACGATGATCGATTGCGGAATGCGCAGAAAGCTGTCCGGCAAGGCGCGCGTGCCGGGCGTCTCCGCTGCAAGTGTCAGCGCGCGGGCGCGGTTTGCCGCGAAGGCGTCAGCCTCCTTGGCGGCCAGCATGCGCATGGCACCGGAAAGGTCGTGGTCGATCTCGATCACGGTCGCATGCTTGAACGTGCGCTTGATGTAGGCGGTGGTCGAATCGACCCGCACACCCACGATCTTGCGGCCCGGGCTATCGGCGTCCGCTACGGCGCGGATCGGCGAGCTGTCCAGAACCACGAACGTCTGCAGCACGCGCATGTAGGTCTGCGAAAATTCGGCCTGGGGCGCTCGCGCATTCGAGAAGGCGACGAAGCCGATGTCGGCGGCGCCGGAGTTGACGGCGTCGATCACGCCGCCCGGACCGCGCACCGGTTTGATCTCCCAGGGAATGCCGAGCCGCCGGGCCAGTTCGCCCGTGATATCGGCAGATGGTCCGCGGATCGCGCCGGTCCCGCGATCTTCGACCGCCTGTGCCATATTGGTGGAGATATAGACTGCGCGCAGCTTGCCGCCTGGGGCAATGTCGCTGTCGGCCGCAGATGCAGGGCCTGCCGCCGTGAGCAGCAAGGCGATAACGACGATGTTCAGACGGCGCATAGACCTCTCCTTCAGCCCGAGGAGAAGCGCAAGCTTATCGGCCGGCCTGTCCGCCCTCAAGCCTGCCGGGCCTCGATCGCATCGGCGATCGTGACCGTCCTGCGCGCCATGTCGGCGTGCAGGCGCTCGACCATGCGGCCCTCGAATGCGATCACGCCCTTGTCTTTGTTCTCCGGCAGGTCGAAGGCGGCGATGACCCCCCGCGCCTGCGCGACCTCCTCCGGTGTGGGCGAAAACGCAGCGTTGCAGGCGGCGATCTGATTCGGATGGATGATGGTCTTGCCGTCGAAGCCCATCTCGCGCCCTTCTGCGCATTCCTGCGCAAAGCCCTCGGCGTTGCCGAGGTCGTTGTAGACACCGTCGATCACGTCGATGCCGTAGGCGCGCGCCGCCGCCAGGCACGTCATCAGCCATGGCCGCATCGGCAGTCGTCCCGGCACGAGCCTCGCGCGCGTTTCCTTGGCGAGGTCGTTGGTGCCCATCACGAACGCTGAAAGCCGCGTCTCCACGTCCTTGGCGGCGGCGGCAATCTCACGCGCGTTGAGCATCGCGAGCGGTGTCTCCATCATGGCCCAGACCCGGATCGCATGGTCCGCGCTGATGTCGACCAGCCGGTCGGCGAGATGCTCCAGCGTATCCGGGCTCGAAACCTTCGGGACGACGATCGCGTCCGGCTTGACCGCGGCCGCCGCGTTCACGTCGTCGATCCACCATTGCGTGTCGAGGCCGTTGATGCGCACCACCACCTCGCGCAAGCCGAAACCGCCGGCCGCCACCATCTCCACCATCTGCTTGCGCGCCGCGGCCTTGGCGTCTGGGGCAACCGAATCTTCCAGGTCGAGCACGACGCAGTCGACCGCAAGCGTGCGCGCCTTCTCGATCGCGCGGGCATTGGAAGCCGGCATGTAGAGCACGCTGCGGCGCGGGCGGAGGGACATGGGCAGGCCTCTTGCATGGAATCGGGCTAACGGCCGGGCACAATGCGTGCCACAAGATGCCTCGACGAGCCACAGGAGCGCGACCATGAGCCTGCCAAACCGGCTGCGCCAAGGATATGTGTCATTCCGCGCGGGCCGGCTTCCGGCGGAGCAGAGCCGGCTGCGCGCGCTCGCCGAAAGCGGCCAGTCGCCCGACACGATGGTGATCGGCTGCTGCGATTCGCGGGTATCTCCCGAGGTGATATTCGACGCCGGGCCGGGGGAACTTTTCGTGGTCCGCAACGTGGCGAACCTGGTGCCGCCCTATTCGCCGGACAGCCACCATCATGGCGTCTCAGCCGCGCTGGAGTTTGCGGTTACGGTCCTGGGGGTCCGCAATATCGTGGTGCTTGGCCATGCGCGATGCGGCGGCATCAAAGCATTCGCCGAGAACGCTCCTGGAGGAGATTTCATTGGCAGATGGATTTCGTTGATCGCCCCCGCCGCGGAAAAGATCGGCCCGCGCGAGCAGGCGCCCGACAACTACCTGGCGCGGCTGGAACAGGCCTCAATGCTCGCATCGCTCGGCAACCTGAAGACGTTTCCGTTCATCCGCACGCGGTGCGAACAGGGGACACTGGCGCTGCATGGCGCCTACTTCGACGTCGCCTCCGGCGAACTCACTGCGCTCGATCCCGCGAGCGGGCTATTTGCAGCGGTATCGTCGCCGCCGTGAACATTTGCGGCCATCGCGCATCGCGGCTGAGCGGAGTTCTCGCTTGGCCGATTATTGGCCCGCGCGCTTCAGATTCTCCAAATCCATCGAATAAGATTTTTGAGACCTGCCCTCATCAGGCTCCGGTTCGGCGGTCAGCCAAATCCATGAGACCTTCAGTATCCATGACACGATCATGCCGATGCTTGCGAATAGGGCAAACACCGCACCGAACGATGCGAAATAGAGAAGATAGTTGAAAATCGTCGGCACTTGCCATCGTCCTCGCCCGCGAATCATTGTCAAAGGTCAGCGCATGTCAAGCCTTCGAGCACCGCGTCCCATTCTATCGGACCTTGCGATAGCTTCGCGAGCAGGTGGGGAAAGCTGCTCTAGACACTTGCATTCGGCTCGGTGGGGGCGAATCTAACGGGGCCCCGAAATTGGGTAGGGAGGCTGAACTCCGATGCTGGGCTGGTTCCAAGCGCTCATGCCCAAGGAAGAGCGGTTTTTCGAGCTTTTTGCGCAACATTCGCACGCGGTTGTGGGCGGCGCAGTGGCGCTCCGGGCGATGCTGGAAGGCGGGGAAGCTATTGCCGTCAACTTTCAAACGGTGATGGACCGGGAGCATGACGCCGACAATGTCACGCGGGAAGTCCTGATCGCCGTTCGCCGGACATTCATCACGCCATTCGACCGGGGCAATATCAGCGGACTGATCACGTCGATGGATAACTCGATCGATCAGATGCAGAAGACTGCAAAATCGGTTCGATTGTTCGACGTGACGACGTTCACCCCGCAAATGAAACAGATGGCCGACATCATCGTTACGTGCGCCAAGCTGACCGAGTCTGCCGTCCCATTGCTGAAATCGATCAGCAAGGAAGCAGGTCGCATCAGCGAAATTACAGCGCAGATTTCCTCCCTCGAGGGGAAGGCTGACGAAATGCATGACAATGGCCTGCACGAGCTCTATCGGATTGCGGCTGCCGACAACAACGGACTTGCCTTCATTGTGGGCAACGAGGTCTACGATCACCTGGAGAAGGTCGTGGACCGTTTCGACGATGTTGCAAACGTGATGCATGGCATCGTGATCGAACACGTGTAGCGGGACCCGCCAAGAACAATGGATGCCGGACTCGCATGGCCGCTGCTGGTGGCGCTGATCGCCGTCGCGCTCGCATTTGACTTCCTCAACGGCATGAACGACGCCGCCAACTCCATCGCAACGGTGGTGTCCACGCGGGTGCTCAGTCCGCTTACTGCAGTCGTCTGGGCGGCGTTCTTCAACTTCATTGCATTTCTTGTGTTTGGACTCCATGTCGCCGAAACCGTCGGACGTGGCATCGTCGAAGCCGACATCGTTACCGCCCGCCTGATTTTTGCCGCTCTGACGGGAGCGCTTTTCTGGCAAGTCGTCACGAACCGGCTGGGCATCCCCTCGTCGAGTTCCCATGCCTTGATCGGCGGCTTGGTCGGGGCTGGCATGGCCAAAGCTGGCACAACTGCGGTCGTGTGGACGGGCGTCTGGAAAACGGTAGCCGGCATTGTGCTGGCGCCGAGCCTGGGGTGCATCACAGCTCTGTTGTTGATGTTGCTCGTGTCATGGCTTTTTGTCCGCTTTACGCCGTTTGCCGCAGACAACATTTTTCGCCGGGCCCAGCTCGTTTCCGCGTCGCTCTATGCCCTGGGGCACGGCGGCAACGACGCCCAAAAGACTATGGGCATTATCGCGGTTCTGCTTTATTCCCAGGGTTATTCCGGCGCACAGTTCCATGTGCCGTTTTGGGTGGTGCTGATTTGTCAACTGGCAATGGCGCTCGGCACGCTTGCGGGCGGCTGGCGCATCGTCAGGACAATGGGCTCGAAGATCACCCGGCTGACGCCGATGCAAGGGTTCTGTGCCGAAACCGGTGGCTCGATCATGCTCTTCACCGCCACCGAACTTGGCATTCCTGTCTCGACGACGCATACGATCACCGGCTGCATCATCGGCGTCGGTGCGGCGAAGAAGGTCTCGGCGGTGCGTTGGGGTGTCGCAAAGGAAATCGTCACCGCCTGGATCGTTACAATCCCTGCGGCGGCCACGATTGCCGGGCTGACGTATTTTGCGGCGGGGTGGTTTGTTTGAACGCGAGGGTGCCTACGCCGCCTTCTGCTTCGCCTGGATCAGCTTCCTGTTGATCAGGCACTCGGCGATCTGCACGGCGTTCAACGCCGCGCCCTTGCGCAGGTTGTCGGAGACGCACCAGAACGCAAGCCCGTTCTCGACGGTGCCGTCCTCGCGGATGCGGCTGACATAGGTCGCGTCCTCGCCGGCGCATTCGTGCGGCGTCACATAGCCGCCGTTCTCGCGCTTGTCGATGACGACCACGCCCGGCGCGCGGCGCAGGATGTCGCGCGCCTCGTCGGCGGTGATCGGGTTCTCGAACTCGACGTGAACCGCCTCCGAATGACCGATGAACACCGGTACGCGTACGCAGGTGGCGACCAGCTTGATCTTGGGGTCGAGAATCTTCTTGGTCTCGGCCACCATCTTCCACTCTTCCTTGGTGAAGCCGTCCTCCATGAACACGTCGATGTGCGGGATCACGTTGAAGGCGATGCGCTTGGTGAACTTCTTCGGCTCGATGTCCTGCAGCGAGTAGATCGCCTTGGTCTGGCGGTCGAGCTCATCCATGCCTTCCTTGCCGGCGCCGGAGGTCGACTGGTAGGTCGCGACCACCACGCGCATGATCTTTGCATGGTCGTGCAGCGGCTTGAGCGCGACCACGAGCTGGGCGGTCGAGCAGTTCGGGTTGGCGATGATGCCGCGCTTGCGGAAGCCCGCGACCGCGTCGGCGTTGACCTCCGGCACGATCAGCGGAACATCAGCGTCGTAGCGCCACTGCGAGGAGTTGTCGATCACGACCGCGCCCTTGGCGGCGATCCTCGGCGACCATTCCTTCGACACGGGCGACCCCGCCGACATCAGGCAGATGTCGACATCGGAGAAGTCGTAATGGTCGAGCGTTTTGCACTTCAGCGTCTTGTCACCGAACGAAATGTCGATGCCCTGGCTGCGCGGCGAGGCGAGCGCCACGACCTCGTCGGCGGGGAATTCCCGCTCGGCCAGGATGTTGAGCATTTCGCGCCCCACGTTGCCCGTGGCGCCGACGACAGCGACCTTGTAACCCATTGTTAACCCTCACGAATGATTTCCGGGACGACGAGTCCCCGGGAAACCGGGTGGAAGCGCTTCTAGGCGAGAAAGCCGGCAATGACAACGGCACCCGGGTGGGGACCGCGTTGCGTTCTTTCCTTGACGAGCTTTCGGCGACGATCGTGCGCATCTTTGCGTATATCGGCGCGATTGCTGTGATCGCCATCACAGCCTGGCGGTTTTTCGGTGCCGCCCCGGTCGAGGCAGGCATCGATCCCGCCACCCGCTCGCAGTGGGCCAACGTCGATCGTCCGTTCCGCGCGTTTGCGCTTTCGCTGCCGGAATTTGCCGAGCCGGAGCCCGACTACGCGATCCGCCGCCATGCCGGAGGCGGCCGCAAGGATGTCATGACGTGGGGCGCCCCCTTGGGGGACGCGGGTGGAGGCGGCGCTCGGCTCATGCTCGAAATCTACCGGCCGGGCGCAGAGATCAAGCGCTTCGGCGACGCTGCGAGCGAGGCGGTGGCGCGCACCGCAATGCTCGGTGGGCCCTACGCGCTCAAGCCCGGTGCCGCCATCGATACCAAGTTCGGGCCGCTTTCGACTTTCGATTTCACCGCGCTGTCCGGTGAGCGGCGGCACCAGTGCCTCGGCTTCGTACGCGCGATTGCGGAGCCGCGGATGCAGCTTGCCGGCTGGTACTGCCGCGGCCGCGTCGAAGTCATCGACCGCGGCGCGCTCGGCTGCGCGCTCGAACGGCTGTCCCTGATGATGTCGGCGAGCGAGCCGAAGGTGACGGATTTCTTCGCGCAGGCAGAGCTCAAGCGCAAGCTTTGCGCCGCGAAGCCAAAACCGACGCAGCGCGTGTCCAATACTAAGCGCCACGATTGGCTCGATGCACCCAAGGACCCGAAGCTGCGCGGGCGCGTCGCGGGGAAGTGATACGGGCGCCAACCGTTTCATAACCTTGGTTTGCCAGTCTCAAGTCTTCGCGATCGCTTCGAAGGCAGGTGGGTCATGGCCGAAACAAGCACAATCCCCATCCTCTACGAGACGTTGGATGATGGATCCCAGGGCGAGCGGACCTACCTCGGCGAGATGAAGGCCTGGCTCCGCTCGCAACCCCAGGACGCGTGGCTCATGTTCCTGAAGAACATGAACTGGGATTCGATGGACTCTCTGACGGAGTTCATGATCGACGACCCGGATTGCGACATCGCGATCGCGGCCTTTATTTTCTGGGGCAACGAACCGGGTTGGCACGTCACCAACCAGGGGACATTCTCGCAGCCCGCTGCGCGCATCGCGGCAAATATCGGCCGCGGCTTTTACCTACGCAGCGAGCTCGCGCTCAATCGATTCGAGCTGCTGGACAACGTGCATTTTTATGCGGAGGCGGTCCGCGCCCGGCGCCTTAGCCGTCAGCCCGTGCAGATCACGCTGCCCAGGGTCCTGCTCGGCCCGTTCATCGGCCGGGAGCCCGCCATGGTGCCCGCCAACGAGGCGACCGGAAGACACCTGGAGGAGATTGTCCACGAGCTTGGTAGCTCGCACCTATTTCGGACACAGGCCGCGTGGCGCGAGGCGTTCGAAGGCAACTACTGGATCCGCCACTACTTCACCCTGCCGACGCTGCCCTCGTCATCACAACGGGACCTTCACGGCCTCGACGAGCTGGCGCATATCGAGGCGCTGTACGGCGCAACCGCAGCGTACATGGACGCGCGTAACCTACTGAGCGCCGACATGCCGTATCTTGGCAAGGAGACGCCGGCCTCGCTTCTCGGTCAGTTTCGCTGGGCCACGCGCGCCTGGCGGGGCAATCGCCAGTTCTACGAGGGAGTCTAGGCGAGAGCGGAGCCCATCAGGTCGCGGACTGCGGAGGCGGCGCTGTTCCCGCACTCGCGGCCAGAGCTTGCGTGACTCGGGGGCAATAGTGAATTGCTCTATCTCTTCTGAAACGGATTCTGAAACCCGCGCGGCGCCGTGCGCGGCGGGAAGGCCGCCTCCAGATAATCGAGCACGATCTTGCGGTCGTTGCCGTCGAGCTTCGGCATGCTGTGCCGCGCCATCATGAACTCGATCGTGTCTTCCCACTGCCGGCGGGACTGGCCCTGCTGCGCGACGAGCCGGAAGCCATGACACGGCGTGCAGGTGTTGAAGGTCTGCTCGCGACCCTCCCCGGCCGGATAGTCGGCGGCGCTCTCGTCGCGCGGCGCAAACTGCTGCGCGCTCGCCACCGTAGAAGCGATGGCGAGCGCGACAGCGGGCAATGCGCGCAACAGTCTCATGGTCATGCGATCTTGATCGCGATCCGGTGCATCGGGTTGCCGCCGTAACCCTGCGGGTTCCAGTTGCCGGCAATATGTGGCTGCATGATGCCCTTCGAATCCGTCGCGCGCGTCCAGATTTCGTAATAGCCCTCGCTCGGCACGCGCACCGTGGCGGTCCAGCGCTGCCAGTCGTAGGCGTTCTTGGGGCGCTGGAGCTGCGCCTGTCGCCAGGAGGCGCCGTAGTCGACGGAGACTTCGACGCGCCGCACCGTAAGATCGCCGGCCCAGGCGGCGCCGCGCAGCTTCACCTCGCGCACGTCTTTGCCGAAGCTCATGCCGTTTGCAGGACTTGTGATGATGGAACGCACCGGCATCGATTCGAGATCGCGGAAATTGTTCATATCCGGCTGATCGCCGGGCACCATCGGCTTGACGGCGACGCGGTAGGACGTGCCGCCCATGCCGGCGCCGTCGTGCACCTTGTCGCGCACCCAGATGCGGGTGAGCCACTTCGACGACAGCGAGCCCGGCCAGCCCGGAACGAGGAGCCGCGCCGGTCCGCCATGGATGTGCGGCAACGGCTGGCCGTTCATGGCGAAGACGATGAGGTTATTGGGATCGAGCGCCTTCTTGATCGGCATGCCACGCGCGATCGCGTCCTTGCTGGCGTCGGCGAGACTACGGTCGACGCCGTAGTGGCCCGTGTACACCGCCGATGGCTTGACGCCGGCCGCCTTCAGCACGTCTGCGAGCCGCACGCCGGTCCATTCGGCGCAGCCGGCGCCGCCGTTGGTCCACTGATTGCCGCGCGCCTGCGGACTGAAGGACGAACGGCCGTTGCCGCCGCATTCCAGCACCATGCGCTGGGTGACTGGACGGAACTTCGCCTTGAGCTCGCCGAGCGTGAGTTCGAGTTTCTGGTTCACTTCGCCGTCGACGACGAGCTTCCACTTCTCGGGTTCTTTTGCCTCGTCGGGGATCGCCGCGTTGTTGCGGATGAAGAACTTGTCGGTCGGCGTGGTGTCGTCATCGAGCAGATTTTCGGGCGTCTCCGCCACCAGCGGGCGGTCGCCCAGCACGACGAGCCCCTCGCTCTTGCCGGGAAACTTCAGGTGTTGCGGGCCTTTCGCGGCCTCCGCGAGCGCCGCCGGGACGAAGCCGCCCGGCATATTGGCGGCGAACGGTAGCGCGCCACCCACCGCCGCGCTCATGGCCGCAAGCCCGCTGCCGCCGAGAAAGCCACGACGACTGACGCCGGTTTCGCGGCCGAAAACTATCGCGTCCGCGCGTTCCGGATCGTCGCCGTAAAGCTCGTCCAGCGTGCGTTCGATTTTGCCCGGCATGGTAACCCTCCATGGTCGATTCTTTTTCCGAAGACGCCGCCCGAAGAAAGAAATACCAGAAAACCGAGATGTGTTAAAATGACATCGGTGCCCCGGAACCGGTGCAAACGACGCAGCTTTATCCGAAATGCGGTTGTGGGATCGCGCAAAGCGCGCGTAGAGTGGCGCGGAACGGGAGATGGCCATGGCATTGAAAGCTTTGACGGCTGGAATCTGCGCCGCCGCGCTCGCCGCGCTGGCATACGCGAGTGCGCCCGCGGACGCGCAACAGAAGAAGAAGACCGCCGGCAACCAGACCAAGACCGTCATGGCCGGTAAGCCCCGCGCGCGCATCAGAGTGGCCCCGCGCTCGTTCCTGGACACCGGAACAGAGTCGATGCCGGGCGACCACAAGTACATGGACTACGCGCTGCCGCCGACTTATTCGCCCTTGAGCGTGATCGACAACACGGCCTTCAATCGACGGCCGTACCCGACCGGTCCCTTCGATCTCCCCGGCAAGAACAATCCTTGGCCGTGGGGATTTTGAGCCGGACGTTTACTCCGCCTTGATGTTGGCCGAGCGCGCGACCTCGGTCCAATTGCGGATTTCCGTTGCGATCAGCTTTTGAAATTCGGCCGGCGTGCCGCCCGCAGGCGACACGCCCTGCGCCGCGAGCTTCGTCACCATGTCTGGATCGCGGATGGCGCGGTTCACGATCTCGTTGAGGCGGTCGACGGTCTCCTTCGGCGTGCCGGCAGTGGTGAGCAGCCCGACCCATTGGATCGCCTCGAAGTCGGGAAAACCTTGCTCCGCCACCGTCGGCAGATCGGGGAACTGCGCATCGCGTTTGAGGCTGCCGGCGGCGACCGCGCGCAGCGCACCCGACTGGATGTGCGGCAGCGAGGCGAGCGGCGAGATCACCACGAACTCGGTTTCGCCTTGCACCGTCGACAGGATCGCGGGCGCGCCGCCGCGGTAGGGGATGTGCTGCAGCTTGATGCCGGCACGCTGGTCTAACAATTCCGTCACCAGGTGCGACTGGCTCGCGGCGCCCGGCGTCGCGTAGTTGAACTTGCCGGGGTTGGCCTTGGCGAGCGCGACGAACTCGCCGAGCGTCCTGGCCTGGACCTTTGCGTTGATCACGAACAGCAGCGGGTTCTTGCCGACGATGGCGATGGGGGCAAAATCCTTGTCTGCGTCATACGGCAGCTTCGAATTGGTCGCAGGAATGACCGTGTGCGAGGACGCGACCATCAGCAGCGTGTGGCCGTCGGGCTGCGCCTTGGCGACCGCGTCGGTGCCCACGATGCCGCTCGCGGCCGGACGGTTGTCGACGATCACGGTCTGACCGCGCGATTTTTCCAGGTGCGGCTGCAGGAGCCGCGCCGCGGTGTCATTGAGCCCGCCCGGCGGGAACGGCACGATCAGTCGGATGACGCGATTGGGGTAAGGCTGTGCATGTGAAACGAACGATGCTGCGCAGCCGACGAGCAAGGCCGCGAGCAGCATCGTAGGGTGGGCAAAGCGAAGCGTGCCCTCCATCTTTCTCGCGGTGCGCATTCTGACCCTATGGTGGGCACGGCGCCAAGAGGCGCCCGTAGCCCGTCGAAGACGGGCGTAAACGCCCTTGTGGCCCACCCTACAGATTGACCTTTGCACCTTCGCAATCATTGTCACTCCAGCTTGATGTTGGCTTCGCGCGCAACGTCGGTCCATTGTCCGATCTCGGTGGAGATCAGCCTGCCGAATTCCTCGGGCGTGCTGCCGGTCGGCGTAACGCCTTGCTGGGCGAGCTTTGCGGCCACGTCGGGCAGGTGAATGATGCGGTTGAGCTCGGCGTTGAGGCGGTCGACCACAGGCTTGGGCGTGCCGGCGGTGGTGAGCACGCCGACCCACTGGATTGCCTTGATGTCTCCCAATCCCTGCTCGGCGGTGGTCGGCACGTTCGGCAGGCGAGGATGGCGCTTGGCGTCGCCGCTTGCGATCGGGCGGATGGTGCCGGCCTCGATGTGCGGGAAGATGACGTTGGGCGCCAGCAGCGTGAACTGGCTTTCATTGCTGAGCATCGCCATCGTCGCGGGCGCGCCGCCGCGGTAGGGGATGTGCACGAGCTTGATGCCGGCGCGGCGGCTGAGCAATTCGATGGTCAGGTGGGTCTGGCTGCCGGTGCCGGGCGAGGCATAGTTGAACTTGCCAGGCTCCTTCTTCGCCAGCTCGACGAAGTCCTTGAGCGTGTTCGCCGGCACCTTCGGGTTGACGAAGAAGATCATCGCATTGGTGTTGATCAGCGAGACCGGCGCAAAATCCTTCTCGGTGTTGTAGGGCAGCTTCGGATTGAGCGCGGGCGTCACCGTGTGGGAGGAGGCGACGAGAAGCAGCGTATGGCCGTCGGGCGGGGCTTTCGCGACGGCATCGGTGCCGACCTGACCGGCCGCCGCGGGGCGGTTGTCGATGATGACGGGCTGGCCCAGCGCCTGTTCAAGATGGGGAGCAATGAGGCGCGCCATCACGTCGTTCGAGCCGCCGGCGGGGAACGGCACGATCAGGCGGATGGTGTGGGTGGGATAGGTCTGGGCGTGGGCGGCGGGAGCGAACGCGAGCGCGGCCATGAGAGCACGCGTCGCAAGCTTCAACTCATTGATCATCGGCCCTCTCCATCGCATCGCACGCCATGTCATAGGCGCAGAATGCATGCACGGGAAGATGGCGCCGCCGCTGCGATGTCGCAGTTGCTGTAGATGGGGTAACGGTCCGGCGCCAGGGTCGCAAGCCGCTCGCTCGCTACGGCG
>JADMIO010842040.1_pt1 | contig 23738 bp, 24 predicted proteins | sample 8958161 | NCBI WGS metagenome assembly JADMIO01 (sample SAMN16585339, study PRJNA669376) | soil metagenome | isolation source: Crop rotation soil | place: USA: Cullars Rotation, Alabama | collected 2011
CTTTCCCGGCGCGCTTCGAGGCGCGTCTCGCGGCGATCGACGAGGCGTCCGTGGGGCCGCACGCGGATGCGGCGAAGGCGCTCGCGCTCGCGCATGAGGCGCGCGCGGAGGCCGAGCACGCCGGCTTCGTCCCGCTTTCGCTCGAAGCACGTCTCGTCGAGGCGAAGCTCGCGCGTGGCGCCGAGCGCTCGACGCTCTCGAGCGCGCTGGATCGCGATGCACGCGCCGCCGGCTTCGCGCGGATCACGCGCCTCGCACGCTGACGGCCGGGCGTCGGCCGCTCACGTGAGCGCGGCGATCGCCTCGCGCAGCAGCTCCGGCAACGGCTGCGCCTCCGCGTCGTGTTCATCGATGAGCGCACGAAGCGTCGTGTTCATCGATGAGCGCACGAAGCGTCTTCTTCACTGCTGACGCGCCGAAGCCCATTTTCACGAGGCCGCGCGTCGCCTGCTCCACGACATCGGAGGCCACCGATGGCCCGACCTCGCGGCGCTTCTCTTCTCGGCGGCCCATCCGCTGTTGCTGGCGACAGGAGATCCTGGCCGCGACATACTCCTTGCCGAAGATCTCCTCGGCCGCGTGCAGATTCTGCGATCGGCAGCGCGCGCGGAGGTTCGACGCGTGTCCTTCTCGAGATCTTCGACGAGCGCTCGAAGCGCCCGCTCGATGACCTTGACGGTGTCGCCATCCGGAATGGAGTGACCGATGACGATGACCGCGGACGGACACGCGGACCTGAAGCGGGCGAAGCGAGCTCCGTCGAGCTCGCTCCTCGTCTTGTCCATGCAGAATCCCCACATCGAGCTGCCCGCCGACCGCTTGTCGTCTTCATCGGAGAGAGGCGTGTGGTGCATGAATTCTCCGTACACCCTCGATTTTCATCGCCTGCATACGCGCCGAGCCGCGCGATCCCGACTCGGATCACGTCGCGAATCCTCCACTTGCGGTCGACGCAAAGCATTCGCCGCCTCTCGTCTCCCGAAACGATTGCCCCCTGCACCTTGCCGCCCGCCGAGCCTTTAATTAGGGTGTCCACACGATGAGCGGCCACTCCAAATGGGCGACGATCAAACACAAGAAGGGCGCGCTCGACGCCAAGCGCGGCAAGATCTTCACGAAGTTGATCAAGGAGCTCAACGTCGCCGCGCGCATGGGCGGCGGTGATCCCGGCGCCAACCCACGCCTCCGCACCGCCATCGCCGCCGCCAAGGCGCAGTCGATGCCCGGCGACACGATCAAGAACGCGATCAAGCGCGGCACCGGCGAGATGGAAGGCCAGCAGATCGAAGAGGTCCTCTACGAGGGCACCGGCGCAGGCGGCACGCTCTTCCTCGTCGCGGCCGCCACCGACAACCGGAACCGCACCGTCGCCGAGATCCGGAAGATCTTCGAGAAGAACAACGGCAACCTCGGCGGCGCCGGCGTCGCGCTCTGGGCCTTCGACAAGAAGGGGCTCGTGACCCTCGAGAAGCCCTCCGCGACCGAGGATCAGCTCATGGAGATCGCGGTCGGCGCAGGCGCCGAGGACTACGCCGACGGCGGCGACGTCTGGACGCTCACCACGCCGCCCGAGTCGCTCCACGCCGTGCTCGAGGCGCTCGAGGCCGCGAAGATCCCGGTGAAGGAATCGCAGCTCGGGTTCGTCCCGAAGAACAAGAAGCCGGTCGCCGGACGCGACGCCGAGGTGCTCATCAACCTCGCCGAGGTCCTCGACGACCACGACGACGTACAGAACGTCTACGCCGACTTCGACATCTCCGACGAAGAGCTCGCGAAGCTCTCGTGAGCAATGGCGGCAGCGGCGGGAGCAGCGCGCAAGGCGTCACCGTCCTCGGCCTCGATCCCGGAACGCGTCACTTCGGCTGGGGCGTCGTGCGCCGCGTCGGAACGCGCCTCAGCCACGTCGCGCACGGCGTCGTGAGCGTCGAAGGACAAGGACCGCTCGGCGAGCGCCTCGTCGCGATCGAGGCGGCGCTCGTCGAGGTGCTCGGGAAGTTCTTGCCGCTCGAGGTGAGCATCGAGTCGATGTTCTACGCGAAGGATGCGTCGTCCGCGTCGAAGCTCGCACATGCGCGCGGCGTCGGACTGCTCGTCGCCTCGCGCGCCGGTCTCGCGGTCTTCGAGTATCCGCCCACGCGCGTGAAGCAGACCGTCGTGGGCGCTGGGCGCGCCGACAAAGCGCAGGTCGCTCACATGATCCGCGTGATGCTGGCGCTCCCCACGACGCCTCCCGCCGACGCCGCCGACGCGCTCGCGATCGCGGTCACGCATCTGCAGGGTCGCGCGCTGCCCGGCACGAGAGTGCCTATTTCCCGGGCTTCCGGCGACCGACGCTCCTGATTGTTCGTCGAGCTGCCGAGCAGCGAAATCACGGGGCTGCGTGCCTGCCGCATCCCGTCATCGCACCGATGAGCTCGCTTTCGGGAAGTTCATCGAATTATTGGAAGGTCCTGGTACGTCCAAGGGTATAGAAACCGCGTTCCGAGCCCAGCTGTAAGCTCTGCCCGTCTCGCACGTTCTCTCGGAGATTCGACATGCACCTGCGCCGCCTCCACTCCTTCCTCTTCGCCGGACTGCTCGCCGCCGCCGTCCCGATGATGGCCACGGACAGCTCCGCCCAGGCCGCCGCGACCGCCCTGCCCGCCGCCCAGGCGCAGCAGGTCCTCACGAAGGTGCAGAATTTCTACGACAAGACGACCTCGTTCTCGAGCGACTTCACGCAGGAGTTCTTCGTCAAGTCGCACAACGTCAAGAAGCAGTCGAAGGGCCACGTCGTCTTCGCGAAGCCCGGCAAGATGTACTGGGAGTACACGCTCCCGCAGGACAACCGCGTCGTGTCGGACGGCGCCGTGCTGAAGGTCTACGAGGCGGCGAACAAGCAGATGTTCGAGCAGAACGTCGACAAGTCGCAGTACCCGGCGGCGCTCTCGTTCCTCGTCGGCGGCGGGAAGCTCGCCGACACGTTCACGTTCGAGCTGTACGAAGGCGCGGCCATGAACTTCGCCGGTGGTCAGGTGCTCGTCGGCACGCCGAAGACGCCCTCGCCCGCGTACCAGAAGGTCCTGTTCTACATCGACGCGGCCACGTCCCAGGTGCGGCGCGTGCTCATCGTCGACGGCCAGGGCAACCGCAATCGCTTCGACTTCGACAACCCGAAGGTCAACGAGACGATCTCACCCGACCGCTTCAAGTTCGTCCCTCCCCCGGGGACCCAAGTGATAAGGCCGTAAGAGTCGGGCCTTCGCACCACGGCCCGATCCCGAGTAGGGTGACGGCGTGAACCAGGCTGTCGGCACCTGTACGGCGTGCGGCGCTCGCGCCGTGAGCGGCGGGGTCTGCGCGCGTTGCGGGAACACGAGCGGCGAAACGAACCGCTGCCCGCACTGCGGAGCGATCGCACGCGTCGAGCCGAAGGGCGCGGGCGTCTCGCTCGCATGGGTCTGCGGCGTGTGCGGCGGACCTAGGATGCCGAACGGCATCTCTGGAGAAGCGGTCACGACGCCACTCCGTGAAGCACGAGCATCGCAGCAGCGCGGTCTCCGCGCGCGCGCGCAGTTCTGGGCCTTCACGGTGATGGCGCTCTTCTTCACCATGGTGGCCCTCGCGGCCTGGCCGGTCGCCGCGCTCGTGAGCCATCTCATCCTGCTCGCCATGGCCGCCACGCCCACGCTCTTCGCGGTGCGCGCGCGCGCTCGTGCCGGCCGCGCCGCGGAAGCCGAGCGCGAGGCCATCGATCGAGCGTGGCTCGCGGCCGCGGAGGACGTCACGTCGCGCGCGAAGAAGGGCGTGACCGTCGCCGAGCTCGCGAAGCAGCTCAAGGTCGATCCCGTGAAGGCCGAGAGGCTCCTCACCGAGCTCGCCGTGCACGATCGGACACGCATCGACGTCGATGAGGACGCGGAGGTCCGCTACAGCATCGCGCCGGAGCTCGCGGCGGCGGCGTCTCAGGAAGCGCGCGTCCGCGTCGATGCGACCACCCCGATGCACGACGCGACCGAAGAGAAGTTTCGCGCCCTCGAGGAGCACGAGCTCGACGAAGCCGAGGCCAAGAAGCTCGCTACCCCGGCATTTCCGCGCGGTTCCCGATGACGACCGAGCCCATCAAACGACGCCGCTCGCTCACGAACGTCGGCGGAGAGATCGATCGCGGTGGCGACGAGCGCGCGAGCGAGCTGCTCGCCCATGCGGTCGACGTCGCGCCCACCTCCGAGGCGGACGCGCCCGATCGCGCTCACGTCCACGGCTTCCACGCCTATCCCGCGCGCGCGCATCCCGTGACCGCGCGTCGCCTGGTCGATGCGTTTGCGCCGGCGCGCGGCCTCGTGCTCGATCCGTTCTGCGGATCGGGCACGATCTTGATCGAGGCCATGCTCGCCGGGCGTGACGCGCTCGGCACCGATCTGAATCCGCTCGCCGTGATGCTCGCGCGCGCGAAGACGCATCCACGCAAGCCCGAGGCAATGGCGGCGCTCGTCGCCGCGGCGCAGGAGGTCGCGGCATTCGCGGACGCGCGACGCAAGGCGAAGCAAGGCGCCACGCGCCGCCTTCCGCAAGAGGACGTCTCGATCTTCGCGCCGCACGTGCTGCTCGAGATGGACGGCCTGCGCGCCGGCATAGAGAAGGCGCCGCCCGAGGCGCGCCCTGATCTGCAGCTCGTGCTCTCGTCGATCCTCGTGAAGCTGAGCGCCAAGCGCGGCGACACCTCCGACGAGCCGCTCGAGAAGCGCGTCAGCGCCGGGTATCCGGCGCGTCTCTTCGTGCGCAAGACCGAGGAGCTCGTGCAGCGCTTCGCCGACTTCGCGGAGCTCCTTCCCAAGCCGGCGCCGCGCGCGCGCGTGCTCCTCGACGACGCCGCGAAGCTCGCGAAGGTCGACGAAGCCTCGGTCGACGCCGTCATCACCTCGCCTCCGTACGTCGCGACCTACGACTACCTCGCGCACCACGAGCTGCGCATGCGCTGGCTCGATCTCGACACGCGCCGGCTCGCGAAAGACGAGCTCGGCGCGCGCCGTCACTACGAGCGCATGACCCCGGCCGAGGCGCGCGCGTCGTGGGAGCGCGAGCTCGCGAAGTTCTTGCGCGCGCTCGCGCGGGTCACGAAGCGCGGCGCTCCGGTGATCTTGCTCATCGCCGATTCGGCGACGGCGCGTGGTCCGCGCGGAGAGCGACCCGAGGCGCTGCGCGCCGACGAGATCGTCGCGGACACGGCCATCCACGTGAAGACGTTCGAGCCCGTCGCGCGCGCCTCGCAAGCTCGACCGCATTTCCACGGCCCGACCGTGGCGGCGTTCGTCGACAAGCCGCGCGCCGAGCACGCGCTCTTGCTTCGCAGGACGTGAGCCTCGCGCTGGTCTTCACGCACGCTGTGCTTGCCGCGAATCGTCCATCCGGACTACACAGCGCGGATGCCCACGGTGACGTTCGAGTCGAGCGACGGAGCCATCACGAAGACCGTCGCAGCGCCGGAAGGCGCCGCGCTCGCCGATCTGTGTGACGACCACGAGGCGCCGATCCCGTTTTCGTGCCGGAGCGCGAGCTGCGCGACGTGCCATATCGAGGTGCTCGAAGGGCCCGAATCGCTCCTCCCGCCGGAGGACGAGGAGCTCGACGTGCTGGACGCCATCGACTCGAAGCCGCCGAAGTACCGGCTTGCATGCTGCGCCAAGCTCAAGCCTGGCGCCGGCACCGTCCGCGTACGCGCCCAGAACGACTACTGATCTCGCCTGCTCTCGCGTGCGCACGCCGTTACGCAGTCTTTTTCGGCGTCGCGCCGCCTGCCAACCGGCGGAAAACGTGCAACAGAGTCCGCCGGAGCACGGCGAGACCCACGGATGCAGCACCCCCTGGACCGGACCCGCATGACCCACGAGCTGAGCGCGCCGGAGGCCTCGCGCGGCAGCTTCGTCTCCCGTCTCTGGACGAACCTCGCGGTGCAGGACCTGCTCATCGCGGTCTACTTCGCGTGCATGCTCTTCGCGGTGCTCACGGCGAAGGGGCCCGGCGCCGACGAGTCGATTCGCACCGTGCTCATCGACATCGGTTGCCTCGCGACCGGTCTGCTCCTGACGCGCGGCGAAATCCTGCGCTCGGGGACCTTGCTGCACGGGCTCGTCTATCGATTCACGCTCTTCCTGTGCGTGTTCCTCTCGTACTTCCAGCTCCGCTCGATCCTCCCTGCGGTGAGCCCGCACTCGGTCGACGCCGATCTGCTGGCGTTCGACCTGCGCGTCTTCGGCGTGGAGCCTTCACTCGCGTGGGATCGCTACGTCACCCCGCACACCACCGAGTGGTTCGCGTTCTTCTATTTCGGCTATTTCTTCCTGCTGAGCGCGCACGTCCTGCCGATCATGCTGCTCGGGAAGAACCGACTGCGGGTCGCGCACTTCGCGCTCGGCATCTTCATGGTCGTCTGCACGGGGCACCTCCTCTACATGCTCGTGCCCGGCTGGGGTCCGTATCGTCAGCTCGCCGGTCAGTTCGAGCATCCGCTCGAGGGCGGCCTCTTCTGGCGTCTCGTGCGCGCCACCGTCGATGCGGGCGGTTCGCAGAAGGACATCTTCCCGAGCCTCCACACCGCGATGCCGACGTACTTCGCGATCTACTCGTACATCCATCGCCGCACGTTTCCGTTCCGGTTCACCTGGCCCTTCATGGCGTTCGCGGCGTCGCAGATCATCGTTGCCACGATGTTTCTCCGCTGGCACTACCTCGTCGACATCGTCGCTGGCCTCACGCTCGCGACGACCGCGGCGCTGGTCAGCCACCGCATCGTGGTGCGGGAGATCGCCCGCCGCGAGCGACGGGGAATTGTTCCCGTATTTATCCCCCTGGATTGGCGCCGGATTTCTGGGCGTGGCGGAGATCCGAAGGACCACGACGGCGACGACGGCCCGCGCGAAGAGGCGGCTTCCCCGCCCGACTCGTGCTAAGAACCCCGCGCCGGTCAACGCCTGGCTTACTTCAAGGAGCTCGTGATGCAGCAGCGATTCCGTAGGTTGGCTCTCTTCGTTGGTGCGACGTCGCTCGCGGCCGGCGGTCTGGTCGTCGTCGCGTGTGGAACGGACAACGGCACCACGCCGACTCCGGCTCTGCCCGAGGCGAGCACGAACAAGGACACCGGCACCGGTGGCGATTCCAGCATGCCCGGCACCGATGGCGGGCCCGGTACCGACGGCGGCGGCGTGGATGCCGACTGCAGCAAGAACCCCGTGCTGCACGACAACACGACGGGCTTCCGCTGTCCGTTCATCGTTACCAGCGGCGACGCCGGTTCGAACTGCGCGAACACGGAGACCTGCTGCGAGACCTCGGACAAGCTTTCCGACGGCGGCTTCGCGCCCTCGTACTGCGCGCCGAGCGCGACGAAGAGCGAGGCGACGGAAGTCGCCACGGCGAACTGCCAGGCCGGCGCGGTGGCAAAGGGCTCGAGCTTCGACGCGGGCGACGCGTGGGAGTGCGAGGACAACAAGGCGTGCGGCGGCGCTGGAGTGTGCTGCATGGTCGTCTCCCCGAGCCAGATGGCGATGGGCAAGACGCTCAACATCGGCAACACGCTGTCCAATGACAAGAACCACCCGCCGGCGTGCGGCGTGAAGCGCGCGTTCAACGAGGGCGGATCGCGCTGCCGCACGGGCACGACGTGCCCGACCGGCGAGATCAAGCTCTGTAGCCTGAGCGACATGAACTGCGCTGCGGGCACGACCTGCACGCCGTTCGTCGACTTCCAGCAGACGCATCACGGCGCGTGTCAGTGAATGGCCGCGGGACGAGGTGGCGACTGGTTGCCTCGTTCCGCCGTTCACGACGATCTTGACCCTGGTGGGGCACGACGTGCCCCGTCATCGGCGTAGCCGATGAGCCTCCCCCACTCGCCTGCCGCGAACCGCGCGGGCGCGCGGGGGGAGACGAGAGAGGACGGCGGGCGAGAGCTCGCCGTTTTCATTTTGTCGCCGAGAGCGGCTACGTCGCGTGCGCGAGGATCCAGCGCGCCATCGCGTCGACGATTTCTTTCCACGACGGCTCGTTCAGGACTTCGTGGAAGAGGCCTTCACGCGGGTCCCACGTCTTGTCGGCGCTGCCCGCCGCGTCGAAGAAACGCTTCGCCGTGGAGAGGCTCGCGACCTTGTCTGCCGTGCCGAACGTCATGTAGAGCGGCATGCTCAGACGCGGCGCGGACGACAGCGCGCGCTGCTGCGCCGCCGAAGCCTCCGTGAACCAGCGCGCCGTCGCGTTCTTGAAGACGAGCGGATCGTTGTCGTAGTCCTTCGCCTTCGCAGGGTCGTGCGTCATGTCCTTGCCCTCGAGCCCGCTCGGCAACCCGAGCTTCGGGATCACGCGCGACGCTACTTTTCCGGCCAGGACCTTGACGCGCGGCACCTCGAGCCCGAGCCCGAAGAACGGCGCGGAGAGCACGAGCCCCTTCCATGAGGCAGGCGTGTCGAGCGCGCTCAGCGTCGCGACGAGGCCGCCGAAGCTGTGGCCGAACAGCAGCGTGGGCGCGCCCTTCGCGCGCGCGTCGACGAGGTGCCGGAGCTCCCGCGCGTCGTCGAGGAACTCGTCGAACCGGTAACAGAACCCGCGCGGTCCCTGCGCGCGTCCGTGGCCGCGGAGATCGATCGCGACCGAGCCGATGCCGTGCTCCGCGAGCGCGCCCATCACGTGCGCGTATCTCGCGCCGTGGTCGGCGTAGCCCGGGATGACGGCGAGCACGGCCTTGGCGCCGCCCGTCGGCATCGCCGATGCGTAATAGAGAGAAGGGCCGCTACGCGACACCGCGCGGGTGACGGCTCCTTCGTCGAGCTCGATCGTCATCAGACTCCGACCTTCGGGACGTCGGCGCCTTCGATCGTGGTGACGCCCTCCTTGACGAGAGCATCCCGCAGCGCGGCGAGCGCGCGCGCCGCGCGTGACTTGATGGTGCCGAGCGGAACGTTCTCGCGCGCGGCGATCTCCGGATACGTGAGCCCCTCGAAGAACGCGACCTCGAGCGTGTGCCTTTGGGCCTCCGGCAGCGACGCGAGCGCGCGGCGGATCTTCTCGCGCTCCGACGCGTCCGACGTGAGTCGTTCGGGATCGCGTGCCGAAGCGGGCGGCTCGTGCGCGATGACGTCGCGCGCGAGCGTGCCGCGTCGCTCACGACGGCGCGTGCGGTCGATGCTGAGGTTGCGCACGAGCGTGACGAGCCACGCGATCACCGACCCGCGCTCGGGGGCGTACTGGCTGGCGCGCTCGTTCACCGCGACGAAGGCGTCGTGGAGCACGTCCTCGGCCTCGGAGCGATCGCGCACGATGCGCAGTGCGATCGGAAAGAGCGTCGGCGAGTGCCGGTCGTAGAGCTCCCCAACGGCGCGAACGTCTCCGCTCGCGATGACCGCCAAGAGCTCGATATCCGACCGTGTTTCCGCCATCCGGATCGCCTCCGAGGGTCCACGCCCAGCGTGCTGCCGTCAAGCGATTCCGCTACTCTGAGAGCCATAAATCTCGCGCAATCCCGCGGGATCTGTCCATGAAACGTACGCTGGTCACCGCACTCCCTGCCGCCCTCGCAGCCCTGCTCGCGAGCGCGCCCGCCGTTCTCGTTGCGTCGCCATCCGGCATCGATGCGCGCGTGCATCACGGGAGCGGCCTCGCCAGCAAGAAGGAGCGCGTGCCCGACGCCGCATCCGCTCCCTCCGATCGCGAGCCACCTCCGCTCCTCGCCACGCTCGTGCAGACGCACACCGACGAGCGCGTTCCGCTCGACGAGGCGACGCCCACCGAGGAGCGCTTCTCCGCGCTGCTCGCCGACCGCGTCACTGGCGAGCGCCACGCGTTCGATCCGCGACTGCTCGGTCTCCTGCGGTCGCTCGCGAAGAGCCATCCCGGTGCGCGCATCGAGCTCGTGAGCGGCTATCGCAGCGCGAAGCTCAACGAGACGATGCGAAAGAAGGGCCACCACGTCGCCTCGCACAGCCAGCACTCACTCGGCCATGCGTGCGACTTCCGCATCGTTCCGGCCGGCGAGAGCCGCGGTCTCGATCCGCGCGCCGTCGAGAAGGAGATCCGCGATCTCGGCTGGGAGGGCGGCGTCGGCGTCTATCCGCTCAGCAGCGATTGGTTCGTCCACGCCGACGTCGGCAGGAACCGGCGCTGGGACGGAAACTGAGCCGGCGCGGCTGCGTCAGGGCATCGTCAGCGTCATCTGTGCATACGCGTACTGCGCGATCTTGGACGGCGTGATCACGCCGGCGGCGTCGGCGCGTCCGCGCGCGAAGGCGGCCATGATGCCGCGCGCGCCGTCACCGAGCAAGAGGCCCGACCAGCCCGCGCGCACCTCGAGCGGCAACCACGGACGCCATGCGAGCACCGCATCGAGCTCGTGACCGAGCTCGGCGTCGTTGGACGGCGTGATGGGCGCATAGCCCGCCGCCACGAAGCCGGGCGGCGGCGCCGCGCGACCGATCGCGGTCATGTAGCTGCCGATCCATTCGCCGGACGCTTCTGCGAGGCGCGCGTACCGGTATTCGAGCGCGAACGTGGTGTCGGTCCACGGAACGACCTGCGCGCGCCCCGAGACGTCGATCGCGTTCGACCACGCGAACAAATCCATCTGTCCGTGGAAGCGCTGCGGATCGGGGAGCAGTGGATCGAACTGCTTGTACGTGCCGCTCCCGTCGTCGCCCGACGCGTACGAGCCGCCGATGCGGAACGTGGGCGTGAGCGCGACCTCCGGCAACGTCTTCGAAACGTGCGCGGCAGCCGCCCAGGCCGACACGTCCGACCCGCCCGGCGTGAGGTTCGCGGCGTTGCCGAGCTGGTAGGCGCCTTCGATGCCGTACGTCCAACCCCGCGCTTCACCGGAGACGCGCAGCGAGCCGGTGTACGTCTCTCCGGCGAGACGCGCGAGCGCGAACTTCGAGCCGTCGAGCCCGTTGCCGCTGCTGGCGTCGCCGGCGCTCCGCGAGATCCGGGCGATCGCGAACGCCTCGATCTTGAGCAGCGGGTCGATCGACCAGCGCCCCGTGAGTCCGTAGAGCTGCACGCCGGAGTGCGACGGGCCGGTGCGATCTCCGAACGACGTGCCCAGCGGACCCGGGACCTCGAGGATGGCGGCGAGCGCCTCGAAGTCGAAGTTGCCCGTCGCGACGTGCGCGCGCGCCGCGTCGAGCGAGCGGCCGGTGGGCGAGAAATCGGCGTTGCCGATCAGGCGTCCCTCGCCCCAAACCACCGCCTGTCGACCGAGGCGAAACCAGCTCGGTCGGGCGCTCGACGAGCGGGCCTCGAGATACGCCTCGTACGGTTCGAACCGGCCGGGCCCGCGCTCGCTCGCGGGCGTGGAGAGCGTTCCGGTCGGCGCGGGGGCCCCGAGAGCGCGTGCATCTTGCAACGTGATCTGCGCGCGGACGGCGCCGTGCTCGGCGCCCAATCCGAGACGCGACCGCTCGGAGACCACCCACGAATCGCGAACACGCGAATCGAGGCGGCCGAAGAAATCGAAGCCGCCGAGGTCCGGGGGATCGTGCCGGTACTCGCCTCGCGTACGCACCTCGAGGGACGGCGTGAGCTGCCAGTCACCGACGGGAATGGCCGTGGGCGCCGCCGGCGGCGACTGCGCGTATGCGGTCGACGAGGCGAACGCGAGCGCGACCAGCGGCCCGAGCGTCACCAACGCACGTATCGCGAGGCGCGTCACGTTGCGGAAGCTATCACGCCTGGCCGGGCTGCTCGCGCACGATCTCGCGGGCGTGAGCGAGCAGCGCCTCTCGCTCGTTCTGCGTCGGATCGGCGAGGACCACCTCGAGGAGCGCGTCGAGGACGGTCCCGATGATGCGGCCCGGCCGGAGCCCGAGGACCTTGATGAGATCGTTGCCGTTGATGGCCAGGTCGCGCGTGGACAGCGCTGCGCCCTCGGCGAGCACCTTCTCGACGTGAGCCTTCAGCGCGAACAGCGGCGCGAGATCGCCCTCCTTGAAGATGGGCCCCTTGCCGCGCAGATCGGCCTCGTTCAGAAGGTACAGGTCCTCGATGCGGTCGGGACCGACACGCTTGATCCAGCGGCGCACCGCCTGATCCGACCACGCGTCGTAATGAAAGAGATGGTGCCGCACGAGCGAGACGATGCGATCGCGCTCGTCGTTCGAGAACTTGAGCCGCGTCGCGATGGGCAGCGCGATCTCCGCGCCGATCTTGTCGTGATCGTAGAACGTGTAGTCCTTCGTCTTCTCGCTGAGCTCGCGCGAGCGGGGCTTGCCGACGTCATGGAGCAGCGCGGCGATGCGCAGGATGGGATCCCCGGCGCAGGCGTCCATGCACGCCATGCCGTGCGTCCACACGTCGAACGAGTGCCACTTGTTCTGCTCCATGCCGACGCCTTCGAGCAGCTCCGGGCACGTGACGCCGAGGATGCCCGACGTGCGCATCACCTCGAACGCGCGTGAAGGCGTCTTGGCCTTCATCGTCTTGACCCACTCGTCGCGTACGCGCTCGGCGCTGACCTTGCGAAACGTGTCGAGCGTGGGAGCGATGGCGGCATACGTATCGGGGTCGAGCTCGAACTCGAGGGTCGCGCAGAACCGCGCCGCGCGCAGGACACGCAGGCCGTCCTCGGAGAAGCGCTCGAATGCCTTCCCCACCGCGCGCAGGCGCTTGTCCGCAAGGTCCTTGCGGCCGTCGAACGGGTCGACGAGCGTTCCCGTCTCGGGATCGACGGCGATGGCGTTCACCGTGAAGTCACGACGCGCGAGATCGGCAACGATGTCGTCCACGAAGTGCACCGCGTCGGGCCGGCGACCGTCGGAGTACGTCGTCTCACCGCGGAGCGTCGTCACCTCGTAGTGCAAACCGTGCATGACGACCGTGACCGTGCCGTGCTGGAGCCCCGTCGGAATCGCCCGGGGAAACAGCTTCATCAGCTCGTTCGGCTTCGCGTCCGTCGCGACGTCCCAGTCGGCGACCTCCTTGCCGAGCAACGAGTCACGCACACAGCCGCCCACGATCCACGCGCGCTTTCCGGCGCCGCGCAGACGCTCGCAGATCCCGAGGGCGTCCTTGGGGACGTGCGCGAGATCGAAGGAAGCCGATGAATGAGCCGGCGGGCCGGACGTCGAAGGCCTGAGGGGCATGACGAGTCACGACATAGGTCAATCCCAGGCCGAGCGAAATCGGGTTGCGCGGCAGTTGGCTTGGTGAGATTCGTGGATGTTCTTTTCCAGGGAGGAATTCATGGCAATCGCATCGCTCGTGAGCCGTACGCAGGTCATCTTCGGTATCGCCGTCATGGGCTCGTCGCTCGCGCTCGCCGCGGCCTGCTCGAGCACCACCACGACGGGAAACCCTGACGGCGGAGCGACGTCGGGCGGAACCTCGGGCGCCACCTCGGGCGGAACCTCCGGCGCCACGTCGGGTGGAACGTCGGGCGGCACCTCGGGCGGCACCTCCGGCGCGGTCGGCATGAGCAAGTGCGGCACGTCGGGCGGCACGTCCACGAACACGTGCACGCAGGCCGACATCGACGGCTACAACAACTGCAACTTCACGATGTGCGACGCCGAGTACCAGGCCGCGCTCGGCTCCGGTTACAAGACGGGCAGCTACGGCGGGGCTTGCGGCACGTACATCTCGTGCACCAACGCGTGCGCGTGCGGTGACTCGGCGTGCAACCAGAAGTGTGGCCTACCCGACGCCGCGTGCCAGATGGCGCTCGGCCAGGCCGGCACCTGCAGCCAGAGCAAGTGCCCGCAGCCCGCGTGCTTCAAGTCGGGCACCGATGCCGGCACCAGCGGAACGAGCGGCTCGAGTGGAATGACGGCGCACACGTGCGCGGATTTCTCCGCGTGCTGCGCAGCGAAGTCTGGCGCCGACCAGACGATGTGCCAGCAGGTGTACGACGCAATCAAGGGGAGTGGCGATGCGAGCTGCAACGCCGCCTTCTCGAGCTACTGCCCCTGAGTAGCGCTGCTAGTAGCCTTCCGTCTTGGCGATGATCTCGTTCATGATCTCGCGCGTGCCTCCGCCGATCGGGTAGAGGCGCGCGTCGCGATACAAGCGCTCGACGAGATACTCGCGCATGTAGCCGTTGCCGCCGTGGATCTGGACCGCCTGATCCACGACGGCCGAGCACATGTCGGTGGCGGCGTTCTTCGTCATCGCGGCGAGGCCGGGGACCTGCTCCCCACGAACGACGCGGACCGCGCACTCGCTCACCAGCGCGCGCGCGGCCGCGATCTTCGTGACCATGTCGGCGAGCTTGTGACGCAAGACCTGGTGTCCCATCAGGGTTTTTCCGAAGGCTTTGCGATCGCGTGCATACTTCACGGATTCTCGATAGGCGAGCTCCGCGATGGCAACGCACTGACCGGCGAGGAAGAGCCGCTCGGTGGCGAAGTTGATCATGATGGCGAGGAACCCCATGTTCTCCTCGCCGAGCAGGTTCGCGACCGGCACGCGGCAGTCCTCGAACGAGAGCTCCGCGGTGTCGCTCGCCCACCAGCCCGTCTTCTGCAGCTTCTTGCTGACCGTGAAGCCCGGCGTGCCGCGCTCGATCACGAGCAGCGAGATGCCGCCGTGCCCGTCCCCGCCCGTGCGCACGGCCGTGGTGACGAAGTCGGCGCGACAGCCTGACGTGATGAACGTCTTGGCGCCGTTGACGACGTAGAAGTCGCCGTCTCGCACGGCCTTGGTGCGCAGGCTCGCGACGTCGCTCCCGCCGTTCGGCTCGGTGATGGCGAGCGCGCTGACCTTTTCGCCGGCGAGCACGGGCAGGACGAACCGCTTCTTCTGCTCGGCGGTGCCCACGCGCAAGATGGGTGGCAGCGCGATGCCATGGCTGTTCAGGCCGACGCAGGTCCCGACCGAGTGGCCGTAGAGGACCATCTCCTCGGCGGCGACGACGGCGTGGGTGACGTCGCCGCCTGCTCCGCCTTCTTCGACGGGGTACGAGATGCCGAGCAGGTTCGCCTCTGCCGCGGTCTTGTAGAGCTCGCGAGGGAACTCGCATGCCTCTTCCCATGCATGAGCATGCGGAGCGATGTGCTTCTGCGCGAAGCGACGAACGCTGTCCCGGAGCTGAGCATGCTCCTCGGTCTCGAAGAGGTACGTCATGCGCCGCATGCTACCTTACCGAGAGAAAAACGATGCGCCCCACGGTCTTCCTCTTCGACATCGACGGCACGCTCATCTCGACGGGCGGCGCCGGCCGGCGATCGATGGAAGCCGCATTTTCCAGGCTGTTCGGCGCGCGCGGCGTCGCCGCCGTCGAGTTCTCGTTCGCCGGAATGACCGATCGCGCGATCGTGAGAGCCGGATTGCGCGCGCTCGAAGGGCCCGCCATCGAGCACGACTTGCCGGCGATCGAGCGCGTCCTCGACGCCTATCTGGAGCGCCTCGCCGACGAGGTTCGCCGCACGGAGACGTACACGGTTCATCCCGGCGTGAAGTCGATCCTCGGGTGGCTTCCCGATACGGCGAGCACCGCGATCGGGCTCGGCACCGGCAACGTGAAGCGGGGCGCGTACACGAAGCTCGCGCGCGGTGCCCTGCACGAGGCGTTCGCCTTTGGCGGGTTCGGCTGCGACGCCGAGGACCGCGCGGAGCTCCTCGGGGTCGGCGCGCAGCGCGGCGCCGAGGCGCTCGGCGTTCCGCGAGCGGAGTGCCGCGTCGTCGTCATCGGCGACACGCCGAAAGACGTCAGCGCCGCGCACGGCATCGGCGCGGAGTGCATCGGCGTCGGCACCGGAGGGTTCGAGCCGAAGGCACTCCGCGATCTCGGCGCGCATCACGCGTTCGACACGCTCGCGCACGACGGCGTGCGCGACGCGCTCCTCGGGACGTGATCGCGATTGCACGTCAGCGTTCCGTCCTCAGCGCTTCTGCCAGCGATCCATCACCTCCTTGATGCCTTCGTCGTTCACACCCGGAACGATCGCGACGCCGCTGAACGTGTCGTTCAGCTTCATGGCGAACGCCTCGAACTCGTCCGTGCGACGGAGCTCGTCGAGCTTCGGCCGCTCTCCGTAGAGCAGCACGAAGCTGTTCACGTCTCCGCCGTGCGGCGTGAGCCCGATCGTTTCGAGCCTCTCGAACGCCTTGCCCTCGTGCTTTCGAAGCGAAGGAATGCCTTCCGTGACGAGCTGTCCGTAGGCCTTCTTCGCATCGACGCCGGGAAGCGGGCGATCCCAACCGATGAACAGCACTGCATTGGCCATGGCGACCTCCCCTCTATCTGCCCATCCATCAATTTAACCACACACGCCGCGCCGGTCACTGAAAGGCGGCGCGTTCGAGCACGGTGTAGACGGCGCCGTTCGGGGACGACGAGCTCGCGTACAGCGTGACCGCGATCGCGCGGCCGGGCGGCAGCATCGCAGCCTCGGCGGCGAGCGGAGATACGTCGACCGGCTTGCGCATGCGCGCGAGCGTGAGATGCGCGTGGTAGGGCCGGTCCTCGGCGGCGAAGCCGAGACGCACGGCTGTGGCCTCTGCGCGCGCCGCCATCGAGCCGAGCTCGCTGCGCGGCGTACCGAGCGCGGTGACGGCGGTGTCGGCGATGTCGAGCACGAGCACGTGCGCGCTCTTCCGTTGAGGAAAGCCGTGCACCTCGGTCGCGCGGACCGTGAAGGCTGCCGCTCCACTCGAGAGCTCCTTCACGAGGACGCGCAGCGCCGCGAGCTGCCGATCGTCGGTGTCGCCGAAGAACCGGAGCGTGGTGTGGAGCGTCGCGCGTGCCGCCCAGCGCGCCGCCGACAAACGCGGATCGCCGCGCAGGCGTTCAGCCAGCGCGGCGACCTCGTCGAGGAAGCCGTCGTCGAAGTCGACGGCGAGAAAGGTACGGATCAACGAATCACGTTGCGTGCGTTACGTCGCTCACTGCACCGTGATCGGCGTGTGCGTCGGCGTGTACTTGTTGTCGACCTCGCCGTCGACGACGCGGAGGGCATCCATGCCCCAGTCGTAGCCGAAGTACGTGAACTGCGCGGCCTTGAGGATGTCCTTGTACGAGTTCTGCTTGCCGTCGATGAAGGCGCCGACGAACCGGCCCATCGCGGGACCGCTCTCGTTGACCCAGCTCTCGAGGCCGTTCGACACGAGGTCGAGGTTCTTCGTGCCGCCCTGCTTCAGCGGGATGTAGTCCTTCTCGTAGTAGTTGTACGAGACGCAGCCGTTGACGTTCATGACCTGGTAGCTGGTCGGGAAGTCAGCCGACGTGAAGCGGCTGGGATCGAGCGGGCCATAGCCGATGTACGAGTGGCCGTTGTAGACGAAGATGTCGCTCGTCTTGATGAGGCGCTTGTGCGGCGTCGAGTCGGTCTCTGCGCCGAAGTACGACTGGAGCTTGATGGTGACGGGCTTCGTCTGGCCGTTCATCGTGACCTGGACGGGCACCTCGAACGTGATGAAGTGGCGAACGACGGTGTCGGCGACGGCCTTGCGGACCGCGTTGCGATTCGACGACGTGACGCCGGCCGGGTTCTTGTTGTCGAGCTCGAAGGCGATGACGTCCTCGAACGACGCGAACGAGATGTTGGCCGAGCCGACCTTGTACTTGAGGATGTCGGCAGCCGGGTCGACGTTGGCGAGCTTGAAGCCGGGGCGAGCCTTGAAGATCTCGCGGAGGCCGCCCATCCACATGTCGTAACCCTCGTCCTCGAAGGTGTCGTGGTGCTCGCCCGCGGCCCAGTCGGCCATGAGACCCGAGACCATGCCCACGACCAGCTTGCCGGGCTCGACGCCGCCGCCGTAGAGGCGATCGTACTCGGGGTACTTGGTCGCGCTCGTCTGCGTGGTCGGCTTCAGGTTCGCCTGCATCGGGATGTAGAGGCGATTGACCTCACTGAGCGAGACCTGGCCGGCGGTGAGGCCGTGACGATCGGCGTCGATCTTCTCCTGCTCGGCGACCATGGCCGGCTTGCACGTCGAGACCGACGGGTCGAAGACGTACCAGATCGAGCTGGTGAACTCCTTCGCCTCGCTGTCGTTCGCCGTGCACTCGTTGAGAATGTGGTCGATCTTCGACTGGTAGTCGTTGCCGAGCAGCGCGAGCGAGACGGCCGAACGCGTCGCCATCGTCGTGGGGACGAGCGCGTTGTCCGTGTACGTGTACGCGACCTTGATCATCTTGGTGGCCGAGCCCGGATGCGCCGGGTCGACGACGCTCACCGGCGTCTTGAGGAACGTGCTCGGGTCCACGTCGTGGAGCTCGCGGCTGTTGACGCCGACCTTCGCGGTGCGGAGCGCGCCGAACGCGGACTGCGTCTGCGCCTTCACGGCCTGGACGATCTCCGACTGGCTCGCGCCGTCGGCCACGTACACGTAGCCGGCGAACTGGAGCTTGCGGGCGCGCGCGGTGAGGCTCGTGAGGTCTTCCTCACCTCCCTGCGCGGAGTCGTCTCCGGAATCGGTGGGAGCCGCACACGCGACGGCGGTGCTGGCAGCAAGGAGCATCATCAGGGGGAGGCGGGTCAAAGAGAGCTTCATGGCTGACCTCGGTGTAGCTCCGATGTAGGTGGATGCAAGCCAGTGGCGTATAAAAACTTACTGAGGATCCTTCGAAAGCTCGTAACCAATGGCAACTGCTCATCTCTTTTCGACGCCGAAAATTTGATTTCGACGAACCGGCGGCCGGCCGGTAACCCCGGAGAGCGGCCGGCAAAGGAGCGTGGAATCGAATCTCCTCCCACTCCGTAGGATCTGCCGTGCCCCAAAGCCTTCATCGAACCTGGGTCGCCCTCGCCATCGCCGCGCTCGGCGTCCTCGTCGTCGCCGCCTCGGTCGGGCGCGATTTCGCGCGCGACGTCTTCGCGACGTGCACCACCTCTCTCGTGGCGATCCCCGCCGACCAGATCGACGACTCGTCGCTCGTGCCCGAGACGCTCGAGACGACCGAGCCGATGCCGAGCGCTTCCCACTGGCTCCAGCTCCGGTTCGATCAGAAGAGCGAGAGGCGCGCATACGCGGCCGTCACGGAGTACTCGGACGTTCGCATCGTCTCACACGACGTCGGGCTCGACGGAAAGCCGTGCACGTGTGGGTCGATGGCGATCACGCTCTCCGGCGAGGCGCCTTCGGATCTCCGCCTCTATCGCGTCGCGGGTACCGAGCAGTACGTCCTGAAAGGGCGGCCGACCGTCTCGGACGTTCGAACCGATTTCCGTGGCGCGTTCGTCATGAAGCACACGCTCGGGCAACTGCATCTACAGAGCGACCGGATCCTCACTGCGCACCAGCTCCCGGCGCTCGTCGCCTGGCTCGCGCTCGGCGCGCTCGGCGTTGCGCTCGTTCGCGCCCGTCGCGCGATGGCCTACGCGCTTCGCATGCACGCGTGGAACGAGGCGAAGCTGACGCCCGAAGGCCTTCTCGAGAGCGACACGGGCGAGACGCTCGCAACGCTGGCGCCCCAGAGCTGGGTCACACGCCTCCCCGAAGGACCCGTGCTCGTCGCAAAGGGCGCGCTCTCGAGGGCGGGTCTCTATCGCGACATGCCGGTCGTGGAGCGGCGTGACGTCGCCGAGGGCAGCCATGCGCGCTGGGCGAGCGGAACGATGGTGCGCCTCCGCGACGCGCGCGCTCTCGCCGTCGTCAGCACGGCGTGCGCGCTGTTCGCGTTCGCCGCGCGACTCCTTGCGTGAAGCGCGAGCATCGGAGAGCATCCCTTTCCCCGACAAGGAGCGCGAACCATGAGCCTCTATCACCTCACCGTCCCGCAGTTCGAGAAGAACCTGCAGAACCTCGTGCGCTGGATCGACAAGGCCGTCGAACACGCCAAGTCGAAGAACTACGACGCGAACACGCTGCTGACCGCGCGCCTCGCGCCGGACATGTTCCCGCTCGTTCGCCAGATCCAGACCGCCTGCGACGGCGCGAAGATGGCGGCGGCGCGACTCTCCGCGAAGGAGGCGCCCGCCCATCCCGATACCGAGAAGACGTTCGACGAGCTGAAGGCGCGCATCGGCTCGGTGCTCGAATACCTCCGTGGCTTCAAGCCGGCCGACTTCGAAGGAGCCGAGAAGCGCCTCGTCACGCTCGCGTGGATGCCGGGCAAGGTCCTCAGCGGAGAGGACTACGCGGCGGACTTCGCCATCCCGAACTTCTTCTTCCACTACACGACGACGTACGCGATCCTCCGTCACAACGGCATCGAGCTCGGCAAGCCGGACTTCATCGGCTCGCTTCCGTTCAAGGACGCGTGACCAGCGAGAGCGAATATTAGATGGCTCGAGCACGATTGTCCCAATCGTGCTCCGCCGTCTAGTTCGCCTCGATCAGGCTGCGTAGCTCCTGCATCGTGAACTCGTACCGCTTGCGGCAGTAATCGCACTCGATCTCGAGCGGCTTGCCCCCCTCCATCAGCGACTCGATGTCGGCGCGCGGAAGCGAGGCGAGGCTCTGGGCAAGACGCTCGGGACTGCAGCGGCAACCGAAGTGCACCTCGCGGTCGCCGACCTTCGTGAACGGCATGCCGTAGAGCGTCTCGGCGAGCAGCTCACTCGGCGTCGCGCGTCCTTGCGCGAGGAGCGGGACGATGTCCTGGAAGTCCTTCAAACGCTCGGTCATCACCGCGAGCGGCCCCTCGGCGAGCTCGGGTAGCAGCTGCACCATGTAGCCGCCCGCTGCCGCGACCTCGCCGTTCGAGAGATGACAGCCGACGGCGATCATCGTCACCGTCTGCTCCGAGTCCTGCATGTACGCCATGAGCGCGGACGACACGTTGTTCGAGCCGGGTGGGACCTGGACGACACCCTGATGGAGCGAGCCGTTGTGGAGCGTGCGCGCGATCTGAAGGAGGCCTTTCTCGGCGATCGGCATCTCCTTCACGCCTTCGGGGATCTGGATGAGCCCACGCGTGGCGCCGTCCGGATGCGTATCGGCGATCATGCGCGTGCGCGGATTGTCGCCCTGCAAGATGGCCTGCAGGCGGCTGTCCGGCGACGTGCTCTCGCGAAGCAGGACCGCGCCGGTGAGCAGGTCCGCGAACAAGCGGATCAGCTCCGGCGTGTCGGCCTTCTGCGCGGCGATCGCTCCCCGCACGGTCGCGGTGGTGTCGCACGCGAGCACGCGAAAACCGCCGTCGTCGGTGATGGCGCGAAGGACGTTGTCGGTGTGGACCTGCACTACCCCATCGATCGTGGCACAAAACGCGCTCGCGCGCAGCCGGGTCTCTGACCCCCGCTCGAGGTGCTCGAGGTGCTCGAGCTAACGAGCCCTGTCCGCCCCGTCCGCCTCGTCGTCTTCGTCGGCACGCGCCTGCAGAGGCACGCGCGGATCACCGGAGAAGAAGAGGCCGTAGAGCTCGTCGTAGAGCCGATCGAACGCGCGCGCGGTGAGGAGCGGAACGACGCTGGCGTCGAGCATTCCGGCGTCCTTTTCCCCGTCCGGCGCCACGGCGGGCACGACGAACAGGCTGCGCGGACGCACCGCGAGCGGCGGCGTCGCAGGCGGATCCATGGTGAGACGAAACGAAGCGAGCTCGTCGAGCGCTTCTCCGCGCAGCGTCATGGTGAACACGAGCTTGGGCGCGTAGACGGCGACGCCCGGCCTCTTCCACGTGGGAGACGCGGGCCACGTCTCGTCGATCTTCAGGTCCATACCCGGGGAGACGCCCGGCGCACCGATGTTCGCGCGCTCCGCGGTCCGCGCGACGAAGCGAACGAGGCTCGCCGGGCACGTCTCGGAGAAGATGCGTTCGAAGGCCGCGAGCGTGCGAGACGCGCGCGCCGCATGATCGGAGTCGGGCGCATCCGCGGGTCTCGGTCCGAGCTGCGCTTCGATGCGCACCGGGATCACCGTGTCGCCGGTACGCCGCGCGCGCGCCACGAGCTTCTCCATGATGGGCGTGACCTCGGGGTGCGCGCTGGACGCACGCGATCGCAGGCCCGCGATGCAGCGCTCGGCCGAGCCGCGTCGCTGCGCTGCCTCTTCCGGCGTGAGCTCCCATTCCGAGACCGGCGCCGGCGCGAATCCAGATCGCGAGCGATCGCGCGATTGCTTGGCGGCAGCCGCCAGCGCGACACGCTGTGCCTCGAGGCGAGCGAGCAGCTCGAGCGCGTCCCCGCGATGAGACGTGCCGCGCACGAGATACGCTTCGAGCTGGTCGGGGGTGCCGGCGCGGAGCGCACGAAGATAGAGCGCGCGATCGCTCGCCCAGCTCCGGCCCACGAACGCCGCCGAGCCGAGCGCGCTCCCGACGATCACCGCCGCGGCCGTCGCGACCGAGCCGTGCAGCATCTTCTTTCGCTTGCGAACCGCGCCGCTGGTCGGCCCCGAAGGGGCGAGCGACGGCCACGACGCATCGACGCGTACGTCGAAGAACGCGTCGTTCGCGAGCGCCTTCTCCAGCTCGCGGCCGTACGTGAGGGTCTCGAGGAGCGCCTGCGCGTGCTCGAGACGGCGGAGCGCGTGCTCACCCTCACGCTCGTTGCGAATCGGGAACGCGATCTCGGCGCCGCCGTCGAGCACGATGACGAGCTCGTCGCGACGACCGGTGGTGCTGATCCGTGCGTCGCGTCCGTCGCCCAGCGGCGTCACCGTGATGACCTGATCGCCAGCCGCATCTTCCGGCGGCACCTCGACGACATCGAGCGGAAGCAGGTAGCGGCCCGGCACGATCGCGCCGCCGGACGCGAGCGCACGACGTCGATGCAGCGAGAGCAACGAGACGGTCAGCAGCACTCCCGCCGCTGCATATCCGACGATGAGCCAATGCGGCTGGTACGCCCACGCTGCGTGCGGATCGGCGAACCCCATCGCCGTGAGAGACGAGAGCGCCAGGATCGCGACGAGCACGCCCCACGTCGCACGGAACTGCGAGCCGACCCCGTTCGGATGCTCGTGGAGGATCGGCGTGGGATCTGCGCGCCCGGTCAGCACGTCGGCGAGGCGCTGACGCGCGCCGCGTGGCAGCTTGGCCGCGTCGACGAGCTTCGGACCGCCGGCATACGGCCCGGACAGCACGCCCTTGAGGACGCCGGGCGATCCGGGCTTGCGGTACATCCCGCGAAGTATAGCGCCCCGTCTCGATGCGGGACGAGCCGCGCTTGGCGCTTAGAACGCGATGTCGCCCGTACCGCGGAGGCCGAGGCTGAAGACGTAGCCGACGCCGCTTCCGGAGTCGGTGTAGAGCGGGTTGCTCTTCGTTGCGTCCGTGAGCGGCACGATCGACTGCGGGAGGTCGACCTGCTTGCGGTGCAGCCACGTGAGGTCGAAGCCGACGAACGGTCCGATGCGGAGGAACTCCGACAGGTGGATGTTGCCGAGCACCTCGAGGCCCGCGACCGCGCCGTCGAGCCCGAGGTTCGGCGTGAGCACGTTGCCCGCCGGAAGCGCGCTCGCGATGACCGAACGCTCGATGCCCGAGTCGAACATGTAGCCGGCGTGCACGAAGATCACCGGCGTGATCGGCTTCATGGGGAAGCCGTAGCCGATCTCTCCCATGAGCGACCACAGGCTGAACTCCGTGGTGCTCGCGTCACGGAAGCGGCCGCCGATGCGGAGCGGGCCGTGGCGATAGCCGATGCCGAGCCCGGCGAGGATGCCGTTGGCGCCGGTGCGGTCGAAGTTCGTGTTGTCGGAGATCGCGCCGACGTCCGCGCGCGTGAAGCCGAAGTCGACGGAGATGTAGACCGCGCGGCGGTTCTCCTTGCTCGCGCTGTAGTCTCCCCGCTCGGTCGGTGCCGCCGCCGCGGTGCCCTCGGTGGTCGTCGAAGGGGCCGAGGTCGCGGGCGCCGTGGTCGTCGCGGGCGCCGTGGTCGTCGCGGGCGCCGTGGTCG
>JADMIO012385610.1_pt1 | contig 23738 bp, 19 predicted proteins | sample 8958161 | NCBI WGS metagenome assembly JADMIO01 (sample SAMN16585339, study PRJNA669376) | soil metagenome | isolation source: Crop rotation soil | place: USA: Cullars Rotation, Alabama | collected 2011
CTTACTGTTGCAGCAACACAGCAGATTTATTACAAACCTCCTGCCACAAACTTCCCCTTCATTAAGCTTTCCGGCGACAATGTCCCTACTCCGATAAAAGGTCGGGCACTATTTTACACCCAAAAAATAATTTTAAAATGGGTAAGAATCAACATGTAACCAAACACTCCGGTGGGGGATGGCAGGTTAAGGGGGCCGGTAATGATAAAGCGACAAAAGTTACCGAAACTCAAAAACAATCAATTGATGCAGCTATAGAAATAGCCAAGCATCAAAAAGCAGAAGTAGTAATCCACGGAAGAGATGGAAGAATAAGAGACAAAGACTCTTATGGTAATGACCCCATGCCACCAAAGGACACTAAAAATTAAACTTTATGAATCAAAAAATTAAACAATTCGGCTTATTGCCTGCAGACAGAATTGTAGTTCCTAAAAGCGGATTACGAATTGTTCAGCATCATGCTCTATACTTAGGAAAAAATCACTTTGGTGTTGATTTGATTGCTGAAAATAAAATTGGCTTTGGTGTAAGGTTAATCACTGCTGAAGATTTCTTTAAAGATGTAATTGAAGTTACAAGGATCGAAAGATTTAAAGGTAACAATTACCAGCGAAAAGTAGCAGTGCAAAAGGCACTAAACAAACTTGGGCAACCTTACCAATTAATAAACTACAACTGCCAACACTTTGCCAACGAAATTCAATACAATATCGTAAAAAGCCATCAGGTTGATGAATTGTTCGAAGGCTTAAAGGTAGTTACCGGGTTAGTGCTTGCAATTGGCTTATTCAACTCATTTATTAACGATTAAATTTTTTAAACATATGGGAAAAGTAATACAGGAACAATTTATAAAGTTCCATGATGCAATACGTTTAGATGTTAATGACAATAAGGATGTCATTAAAAAAAGAGACATGTTGATCGAAGAAATAAGAACAGCTATTAAAAAGATGTGTGAAGAAAAGGGTATTAAGCTTATTCGTTTCACCACATTTAACCAGGGAAGTTATGCAATGGGTACAGGCAATAAACCTATCTATGATGAAGATGATTATGACATTGATTGTGGTTTATTGTTTGAAATAGATAGGAATGATTATACACCAGTGGAAGTTAAAAAATGGGTGTTTGATGCGTTGAATATTCAGTTCAGAAAGGTTGAATGGAAGAAAGCTTGTATAAGGGTGCAATATGTAGAGGAAGGGTTACCAAAATTTCATGTTGATTTTGCATGTTATGCAGATGCCAACAACGATGGTAAAACTTATCTGGCTAAAGGTACTCCAACTTCAACCTCAGAGAATAAAAAATGGGAAGAAGCAAAGCCCAAAAAATTAAAAGATCTGGTTAATAATAAATTCACTAATGATGATGAATGTGATCAATTTAAGAGAGAAATCAGAGATATGAAACGATGGAAAGATTACCAGTTTGATAGTGTAAATGGTAAGCCTACAGGAATTGCTTTGACGGCTCTTGCATACAATGGTTTCAGACCATATATCAAAGATCCATTTACATGGTCTAATGATATAAATGATCTAAAAGCTACAAAAGATTTTGTAAACTATATCCTTAATCAGTTTAGCTGGGATGGCCGGATAAGAGTGCATTTACCTGTGCCGCCGGGGAACGATTTGTTTGAGAAAATGACAGACCAACAATGTAAAAATCTGAAAACAAAGCTTGAGGAACTGAGGGATGCATTGGAGGATGCTGAAAATGAGGCAGACCCACATGAGGCTTGCAAAATTTTGAGAAAGCAATTCGGTAAAGATTTTCCGATACCACCAAAAGAAACAACAGGTCAAAGCAGAAAAGCTGCAGTGGCAGGCACATCAGAATCAGCGTAAATGACTATAGACGATTTTAAACTAAATGTTGATGATGCTTGTATTCTGACTAACACAGAAGAATATAAAAATCCAGCCCTGGCAAAACGTGGGCTGGATTTTGGCATTGCCGGAGAAGTGATAATTGATCGAATTACTGCAAAAATTGCCATAGGCATATCGAAAGCTTTTCCTAACTGCAGCCCTGATTTTTTTTTGCTGAACCCAGAGGATTTTGTTCGAATACCCCACGTTGAATATGACGGTTACATATGTTATACTTACAACGACACTGTTGTTTTAGATATCGATAATTTACCAGGAATAATTGCAGGTTGTTTCGAGCTTGCAATGAAGACTTTAAAAGATGGTATACATAGAAAAGATAACAACGAGTTTTATAACGAATATGAAGCTTACTGGCGCGGGTTGAAAGATGTTGGAGTTATGTTTGCTAACATTGTTTTACGTGAAGATGTTGAAGTAATTAAGTATTCGAAAGTAAAAGACAAAGAGAAAGAATTTCTATTTGCAGTATCTGATACTGCAGACAGAATCAATAGTTATCAGCGGCTGATTAATGCTAAAGAAAGCCCACCACAATTTTTTAATGGATTATATATCCCAATAAAAAAAGGTTCTGAAATTTTAATACCCCAATTTCACCAAGAATTAACGATAGCGGATGTAAGAGAATTGATTTTAAAAAACGTTACTTCTGCTAATGAGAAAAAAATCAGAACAGCTTTAAGTAAATCTAAGCTCGAAGACTTAATTGTAATTGATTTTCCTTTACCGAATGGAAATCACTGTTTAGTTGGTATACGTTTTAAGGGAATAAATCATGCTATGCATCCTCTTTTTTCATCCTGCATGTCAAGCGTTATACCGCTTAATATAAAGAGAGTCGATCCGGAGTTTATGCTTATAAGAGGGGGTAGCGGTACGAGCTTTATTGATAAGAAAGTTTTAGTTATTGGCGGCGGTTCTGTTGGTAGTGCTATTTCTGAAGAGTTGATAAAAGCAGCTGTAATAAATGTAGATGTTGTGGACAAGGAAATACTTGAGGTTGATAATTGCTACAGGCATAATTGTGGTTTCAGATATGTAAATAAAAAAAAGGCAGAAGCTATAAAAGGAAAATTAACTAGCTATTATCCCCACGCGAATGTGAATGCATTTAACATGTCAATTGAAGATGCGATATCAAAAAAGAAAATAAATTTTGGAATATATGATGCGGTTGTTGTGGCAACCGGCAATGCGACAATTAATCAGTTTTTGATGAAATTTTTTAGGAAGGAGATACCCAATAAGCCTGTTCTTTTTAGCTGGTTGGACCCTTATGGCATTGGTGGACATTGTTTAATTACTAATATTACTGAAAAAGGCTGTTACCAATGTTTATATGCTAATGAGTCATTGCATAATGCAGCTTCATTTGCAGCGGCAAATCAAAGTAAAAGCTTTGTGAAGAGTATTTCAGGATGTAGTAGTGCCTATGTGCCTTATGGCGCATTGGATGCTAATCAAACAGCTATATTAACTATAAGAAAGGTATTGGGTGTGCTTGCTGACAAAGAGACTAAAAATTCAATCTATTCCTGGAAAGGGAACAGCGAATTGTTTTTACAGGAAGGATATAATTTATCTGAACGATATATGCAATCAGCTGAGCAGTTAGAAGCAGGTAAGTCAATGTTTCATCAATCTAAATGCAAGCTCTGTGGGAAATGAAGATTTAATTTTTACTATGGGTAATGGGGGAAGAATCAAGATGACTAATTCGGTAGTTGATATTTTGCGTCAATATAAACAAGTGCAAGAGGATTCATTGGAATCAGGAGGAGTTCTATTAGGGAGGTTTATTAAAGATTCAAAAGATATTGTCATTGATAAAATTACTACTCCTTTAAAAGGAGACAAACAATCAAGATTTTCTTTCAAACGAATTTCTCCTTTGCATCAGGAAATAATTACAAAGGAATGGAAAGTAAGTAAAGGAACATGTAATTATTTAGGTGAGTGGCATACTCATCCGGAGGATTTTCCGACACCATCAGGTGTTGACATTAAAGACTGGAAACGAAAACTAAAAAAAGATGTATTCTCAGGAAGGTATTTATATTTTGTAATAGCTGGAATTAACAGTATCGATATATGGGAAGGAGATCGACGAACATTAGAAATTAATAAACTCAAATATTAATCTATAAAAATTTTATTTATGCATAGCCCTAAGGGATTAATAATAATATTACACAACGGCTTTACCAAGATAGCCATTGATGAAGTAATTGCAGCATTACCTACGCAGTGGCACAGCCTGCATAGAGAATTAAAAGAAGTTAATTATTCTGAACCATTAGAACTTCAAAAACTATATGATGCTGGTTATGAGCAATACGCTTTAGAGCATAGAAGATATTTTGCAAATGAAATACTGCCAGTATTAAATTCACGCCCAGATTATAAAATCGTTTATTTCGGAATGGCCCCTATTCCCTTGTGTATGGATTTTGGTCATCTATTTCATAATTACAGGGACATCGATATTTACCAGCGCCACCATGTTAGTAAAGAATGGTATATTAATTTAAAAATAGAGCATCAGGAAGAAAACAATATTCAAATTAAAGGATTGCCAGATCAGCAACAAAAAGGGATTTCTGATGCTTTGATAAGGTTAAATATATCTCATAATATCAATCCGGATGATACTTATGAAATATTGCCTAATGCGGCTGAGATTGATATTCAACTGGACCATGCAGGTGAAGATGCTATTACGTCTTCCGAAAAAATGCTTGAGATTGGGGAATCAATTAAGAAAGCATTTGATGAATTATCTAGTAATAGAAGCGGTTTGGAAACGATTCATTTTTTTGCGTCAATCCCTTGTGGAGTGGCCTTTTTAGCGGGTACGAAAATATCTCCAAATATTCATTCTTATATTCAAACATACCAATATTCCAGAATAAAAGATCCAAAGTATAAAAAAGCCCTTTTAATTAAAGCAGAAATAAGACCAGAGCGAAAGATAGGGGAAGCTGAAAAAAAGCAAGCTAATGAATTAAGAAATTTATGCAATGAAGAACTTACAAAAAATGTAAAGAAATATTGTCAGCATAATAAGGATATGTCAGTAGGTAGGCACTGGTATGAAGGTCTAGTGCCAGGACTACATAATTCGATTATGAATACCACGTTTTGGATTGATATCCCTGCATTGCATGAAACAAGTTTAAAGGAAGATAGTTTCGATTTTGACACTGAGGTGGTCAATGATGGTTTTTACTGGAGAATGAATAAATGGTTTGTGGATGACAATTTCTTTATATCTCTTAATAACAGGCTAAGTAATAATAGAGATATTTTAAAGGCTGTCCGACTTTTTCTTTTTCATGAAGCTTTACATTATAAAAAACATAAGCTTACGGACTTAACATCTGTTAATATTGGCAGTTTCCCAAAGGTGTTGGAAACAGCCGATTACCAGGCAGATGTTTATGCTATAATGAATGAATATGGGTATCATTTAAAAATGGAAGGTGAGATTCATGACCCCAGACAATTCTTTATGGATACTATTAAAGTCGCTACGGAAACTATGTGGAGTTTTGATGATGCTGGAATTGATTTAGAAGAAATTCAAATCAGAAGACTTAACAGGTATATGATTTGGTACTGGATTTATGCAAGAATAGAAAATGAAGGAAATAGTTTGGATGAAATCATTTCAATTTTTGAAGAAAAACCTGTGATTGAACTGAATGGATTAAAAACAAAAGAAGAAAACAACCGTTTCTTTTTTGAATTAGAAAAAAGAAAGGACCAACCCTTGGAACTGGCAATATTTTATAAAAACCAATTAATAAGAGATGGTAGTGCAAGCAATATGCAATTAGAAGGGTTAGTTAATGGAATAAAAGAAATGAAAGGAGAGTCGGTATTAACTATAATGCGAAGCTTTTTGAGTAGATAAGACTCGGTTTATTAGGGTTGTAAAGAGCAAGGATATCACATTTTTGTTACTCTATTGTTACCCATATTTCTTCAAATTCAATACAGGACAGCATTTTAGCCATTTATATAGTTCCAGTCCTGGGCACTAACCTCCATAATGGAGGTTTTTTATTTCCTTATTACTTTGCTTGCACAGGTGTGGTGTAATCACGCATCATAAAAGGGTGTTTTCCTTCTTTCACCTACTCTTATGAATAATTATTTTGTATCGCTGGTTTGAGTGAATAACTCAACCAACAATAATATACCTGATTTTAAGCACCGATTATTTTCTTCTTACCAATGACCTGTTGATGGTTTGTTTCCCGATAGTTACCCTGCATTCAAATGTCTAGTGGCCTTAGTACTTATTTAATAAAATTTTTAATTAAAATGCTGCATAACATGAAAAAAATATCCGCACTTACAACAGTAATGATCGTATCGGTCATTATACTCTTTTTTGCACAGAACTGCACAAGTAATGAAAAATCAAAGGAACCAACGACAATGTCAGAAGCCATGGTTTCAACTTCCAATGGCGCTTTTTTAAATTACCGGGATTCTGTTCCATCTCAACAACAATACAATGGGCCGCTGTTTACATTAAGTCATAACTATCCAACTACTCCCACGACAGTTGTTGATCCTTCCTGGCAAAATGCATTGAACGGGCAACCTATCTCAGACAAAAATGTATTTGCTTACATGGATTCTTTGAAAACACATGTTGCTCCCAATGTAATGCCCTTCTTTACGAATCATAATGACTGGAGTGCAGCAAAATATGGCTGGTTCAATGAGCCATGGATGGGATCGCAAAGAGAGGCTATTCTTGGCAGTTACCTTGGTAATGGAAATCCTGCAAATATGTTCACAACATTAAAAGAGGATGAAGCTGGTTATGCGTTGGTGTTTTATGATTCCACGGCTGCTTATACAGTTGGACAAATATGGGGAACAACAGGTCAATCAGTTAATCTTGCAAACAATGCCACACAATTTAAAGAAGGAAGTATTGTTGTTAAGCTTGCTTTTTCAAATATCAACTATCCTCAATGGCCGGTGATGGAAGGAGCGCAAACATTCAGCATTTATGATACCATTGCAACATCAGAAAATCCTGCTACAGGATACCAGGTACGCAAGGTTAGTTTCTTTCAAATGGATGTTATTGTAAAGGATAGTAAAACAGCACCCAAAACGGGTTGGGTGTATTCAACATTTGTATATGATAAAGATGCACCCGGATCGTTCTGGGATAAAATGGTGCCATTGGGTGCAATGTGGGGCAATGATCCAAATGTGATCAGTCCCGTAACGCCACCTTATCCTAAATTATATGAAACAGTAGTTAATCAAAAAGCTCCTCCATACAGTAGGGAAACACTTGGATGGGGTGGAAGACTGAGCGGGCCAAATGACGGCGCAGTAGCACAACAGGCAGTAGATACAAGTACAGGTATAGTATATAACAACCTTGCTTTATCTTCCTGCATGAGTTGTCATTTACCTGCACAGGATGCATTCAATTCATTCTTATTACCCGGGCCGATTCCAAATCCAAAGGATACCGGTTTTTATGTATTCACTCCCGGTGGTGAAAAATGGAATCTGTGGTTTAAAGATAATTATGGTAATGTACCTTTTGATTCAGGACAGGTAGCAATGGATTATGATATGGTAATGGCATTTAAGTCGATTGCAGCTTTTGAAGCAGCTCAGCCACCAGCAAAAAGATCAGCATTGCGCAGCAATAATTTTGAGACAATAAGAAATTTCAGGAGGCATAATACAAAAAGCAAATTCTGGCATTAAGTGGTAATTAAAAAATTTGATGCAAATTATAACCCGGGTAAATATTATCCGGGTTATTTTTTATGTATTGATCCGATTTTTCTTAATATAAAAACCGTGTTTACACCCTTGTTAAAAATATTCAAACAGCATACTTTCGATTCGAAAAAATAATTCAGTTTATTAAACCGTATGTATTGAAAATATCAAACAGTCATCTTCTCTTTACACTTTGATTTTTTAACTGCATATTTCCCTTTTTGATTATTTCATCACTGAATATCTATTATTCATTAGCGAAAGCATGCTTATATGTTACTGAAATCAAAGATCAATCATAGAGTAATTGAGTTAACTCCAAAGATATACTCTGCAAGAGGACGGCCATTATATTTCCTTTAAATAACCAGGTCATCAATTTTTTAAAAATTATTTATAAAATCATTTTAGTTATGAAAAAGTATAATTTTTTTCAACGTGCATGTTTTTTGATCTTTTACCTGATCATATGCAATGTCAGTTTTGGTCAGTTCAATAATCCTCCTTATTCCACTTCACTTAGCCAATATATGTACATGGTACTACAGTGGCTGATATGATACATCTCGGAAAAGGAACAGGTTCGGGCCTTACACAATCTACCGGCGTTGGTGTAGGTGTTTTATTATCAAACCTGGCAGGTCACGATAACACTGGTGTTGGGTTTATGAGTTTAAGTTCCAATACAAGTGGGTATAATAACGCGGCTGTTGGTACAAATTCATTATTAAATAGTACATCAGGTCATAATAATGTTGCTCTTGGGTTCACAAGTTTAAGTGCCAATACAATCGGAAACTATAATACAGCTGTTGGCTCAAATTCATTGTCTGCAAACCTCACTGGTGTAAACAATACAGCAATAGGATATAATACCCTGCATGTAGAATCAACATCACAAAATAATGTTGCAGTGGGTTCCAATTCAATGCCGGTATTACATAGTAACAGCAATACAGCAGTTGGTGCAAGTAGTCTTTTCACAATTGGTGCAGGGGGCAACAGCAATACTGCTTTGGGATATTCTACTCTTTATTCAATTACTGTAGGTTCTAATAACCTGGCAACAGGAGTTCTTTCTATGAAGAACTGGACAAATGGTAGCGGCAATACTGCCAATGGATCAAATGCATTATTCAGCGCGGGCACTGGAAATGAAAATACTACTGTTGGATTCTGGTCTTTGAATAAACTTACCAGTGGAAATTATAATACAGCGCTTGGTGCTTATAGCCTTGAAAAGATCACTACAGGAAATAGCAATGTTGCATTAGGACATGGTGCAATGAATGGTCAATTGGATGGAAGCAATAATGTTGCAATCGGAGTATCTGCTAACGTACCTGTTCTTACAAGTAGTACAGGTGCTGTTCCAAACAATCAATTGTCAATTCAAAATGTAATTCATGGAAAGGATATGGATTATTATCTCAATGCTAAAACTTCCATTGGAATATTGAACGGGCCTAACCAGATCGTAGGCGGCCTTGCTAATGGTGGGTGGGCGAAATTACACATAGGGGGATTTAGTGGCTATACAATCCCAAGTCTTCAGTTAGATTATGTTCCAACTTATACAGGCGAATTACCAGTGACCAATCCTTCTACTACTGGTAAATACTTGTTTATCGATGCTGCCGGTGTTGTTTGCCAGGCCGCTGTTCCTGCCGCAGGACCCGGCACTGTGAATAATGATGCGTGGCTTATAAACGGTAACGTTAGTTTAACGGATGCGAATTTTATTGGCTCAGGAAGTGCTGAACCCATTGTACCGTTTAATATCAGGATCGCCGGCCACCTTGCGGGAAGAATTGATGAAACAGGAGCTAATTTATATTATGGATTTGATGCGGGAATACATAACCCCCAGGGTGATAATACTGCGATCGGAAATCACGCACTGGAAGGAATTGCCGGTCACGAAGAGGATCCTGCAACTGATAACACCGCAGTAGGTGCCGAAGCACTCGTAAAGAATTACGGTAATAGTAATTCAGCCGTTGGGTCAGGTGCTTTGAGAAAAAATGAGTCAGGATCCGCAAACGTTGCATTGGGACATTATGCCGCAGTATTTAATGTATCAGGAGAAGGTAACGTTGCTGTTGGTACTTCTAGTTTGTGGGCTAATATTACAGGTAATAACAATACCGTTATTGGAACCATAGCAAATACAGCGACAGATGGCTTAACCAATGCTACAGCTATTGGATATAGTGCTATTGTAGATAACAGTAATACAATACAGCTGGGTGCACATGATAACTTCAATGATGTGGAACAGGTTACGGTTGGAACTGCCTTTAATACAGATTTAGTTAGGACCAGGTTGAGTACTCCTAGGGTCCAGGTAGTAGATGGTGCTCAAACTAACTACGTACTTACCTGCTTAAATACTAATGGAGATGCAGTATGGGCACCTGCATGTTGCATACGTCCCGGCGAATATGATGAAAAAATCAATGAGCAGAATCGGGTCATTGACGGGCTGGTAAAACAAAACGCTGAATTAAAAAAGGAAATGGACGAATTAAAAGCATTGATAACAGCCAATCAAAAAACCAATATCGAAGGAACAGTAAAACTTACGCAGCTGAATGTTGATGCTCAGTTGTTCCAGAATGCACCCAATCCATTTAACAGGTCAACAGTTATCAAATATTCCATCCCTTCGGATGCAAAAAAAGCTATACTTACAATTACATCTGTAAGTGGTGTTAAGATAAAAGAGTTCGATCTGAGGAACAAGGCAAATCAAATTGAAATAACAGGGGGGCAGTTCTCAGCAGGTGTTTATGTTTATTCTTTATTTGTAGATGATGTTTTCATAGATGCCAAACAAATGATATTGACAAAATAATAATAAGGTATACATATTTATATAAGGGCCAGTTGAAACTGGCCTTTATTATTTTCCTATCATAGTTTTATGCGCCACCTGGTTTCCCGATCAGTGACATAGTGTAAGATTAGTTACTTAAAAAAAGTAGATCCCTTATTTTTCTGCAACGTTTCTCACTGTTACAAGTGTTCCGCAGCATCACTTGTAAATTTTTAAGTTATCCGGTCTGCGACTGGTTTAGAACTAATATTATTTATGTCAGCTTAGATTTTCTTTAGTATTAATAGGCCAGTCCGTCACAGTAAATTTTTCACGTGATCCAAGTACTTTCAGCAAACGCAAATGAGATCTTAGTGCTGCAAATACTGAGGGATATGCTTTATAAGGCACAGCAAATTCTTTACAGGTTTGCTCCACAATTTTTGTAAGATCAGGTAAATGTACCTGGCTGATTTTATGAAATAAGTGATGTGTAACATGCAGGTTCAATCCCCCGCTTATCCAGGTAATGATCTTATTGTTCGTTGAAAAATCGGCAGTAGTTGCTAAAATATGCCGGGGAAAAGAACTGTTGATTACTCCATTCACATCGGGTTCTGGAAATATCGTTCTATCTGATAAATGTGTTACCTGGAAACATATACCTAAAGTAATTCCCATAACAATGTTTCCTGCAAGAAATCCCCCGATGATCTGCCATGCAGGAACATCGATGACAAGTATTGGAACAACCAACGTATAACCCAGTACAAATAATTTTGTAAATACCAGGTAGGAAATATTTCCAATGCTATGCTTATTCATTCTCACATTTCCGATGCGTTTCCTTGCAAAAGAAAAGAAATCAAGAAAGAATATCTTGAAAAGTGTAGAAAGTGCATACAAAAAGAATATATAAATATGCTGATAGCGATGGAATGAATAATATTTAGCCTTCGGATGAAAACGGAATAAACCAAAGGAATCTATAGCAGAATCGTAGATTGGGATATTGGGAACATAATGATGTGATAAGTTATGATTATACTCCCACACATGACTATTTATGCCGATAAGGTCAAAAACCCGGTACATGATCTTATTTAACCAGGGACGTTTTGAATAAGCACCATGGCTTCCATCGTGTGCGATTCCAACCGACATCAGGAACATGCTGAAATGAAAAACGATCTGAAAAGAAAAAAGCGCCCAGCCATAAAAATTATTTGATAGCATACAGATGTAGGAGGCTGCCCACAAACTTAATTGTGTAGTTGTTTTAATGAACATCCTGGGATCATCCTGTTTTGTCAATCCCTTGTTTGTAAAATATTGACCTATGCGCTGGCGCAGTGTTATGTAAAAATTATCATTCTCCTGCAAATAACTAATTTTCTGGATAATGTTTTGATCAGTTAGTTCTTTGTACATATCTTATTATGTTATAGAGAAAACGATGTTGATCGTTGATAAATCATATCCTCATTGTTAATATAATTGTTACACAGCCTGGTAATTTGAGTTGAAACCAAATTCAATTTGAGATTGAAGAAACTAACCTAATGAAAAAAATATATAGATACAAGTCATCTTATTTTTTTATAATTATTAGGGTGATTTAGCGATGCCTTACAGGTATTTTCACCCCCTCCGGTATTCAAAAGTTGAATCGTTATCCGGTACCTGTAAATTATTATTGTTATAATAGAATATAAATACCGTGTTTCCACTCTTGCAAAAAGTATTCAAACAGCCTATATTGGATAGAACCTAAAACAGCTGTATGAGAAAAATCATTCTTAGTATCCTTTTTATCATTGGATCGAAAACGGCTTTTAGTCAATTGAGTCACGAAGACAGTATAAGCATTGCATTCAGCAGCGAATTTCAAAAAATAGCTGATTATGCACGCAATCACAAAATAAGTGTTGAAAAAAGTAGCGAAAAAAATGTGAACAGGATAGGGCAGGACTTGTTAAAACTACTCATTGAAATGGAAAGGCCTACAAAATCAGATAAGACTATTTCTCCTGCAACAAGAGCACTCTTAACAACCAAAGACGATCCTTATGTACTTGTTCTTCTTGAAAGGGCCATTAATGAATCCGATCTATTTATCTTAAGATGCAGGGTACATCCAAAAATCGATCATTCGAAAGGTAGTTGTGTTTTATCAAGGCCCGAACCCTTACATTTAAAAGATAAACTTCTTAAAGAGGTCAGCAAACAGATCAATTCATTGACCAAAGACCTCTATCCATATTACAATTACAATACAAAAGAAAAACAGGTGATCAAGTTTGCGAGTATTCGTTCAGGAAATGATCTGTTTACACTTGCCGGGCTGTATGATGAATTCTTTATGCCCAAAAATAAATACATGAAAGATGGTGGCGTTTTCTTCCAGCGAAATGACGACAGGGATTATACCGGTTCTTTTCTTATTGAACTGGGTACTGATTATTTTAAAACATTAAGAAAACGCCCGATAAAAACTTACCAAACGATTTTTTATGGGTTTGATGTATACACACCTTATTTCAGGGATTCAATAATATTTTCTACTGATACAAGTTTTAATGTATTGGACAGGCCGCATGCTTCTTTTCAATATTTTGGATGGAGTAAGAAAGGTTTATCAAAAAGTAACCGGTATAAATGGTCAACCACGGTAAAGTTTGGAAAGATAGGCGGACAGGCAGGCGCCCAATTTCAAAATGCTTTGCACCAGGATATTTCTTATAGCCCAAGGCCAAGAGGTTGGGGAGCACAGATCGCTAACGGTGGAAGGATCGGTTTCTCACTGGAATTGAAGGAAGAATTTTATCCAATAGAATATTCCAAAAAATGGTCTTCAAGAGAGAATGACTGGAAAAAATTATTCAGTTCTTTCTTTGCGGAACAAAGGTTCGGCACTTACATGACAACGCTTGGATTGGGCGTTCAATTATCTAATAAAAGTTTTCAACAGAACAACCATAATTTTATTGAACACAGGATACGGCAGACAACTTATAATTTGCTCGATCATTTAATGTACAACATTGCATTCTCGGCAACCTATGTAATTCATAATACAATGCTTGAGGGTTATGGTATTATGAGTACACAGGAAAAAAGCAATGATTATCTTACACCATACAGCAGGTATTATTTAGATCATGACCAGGTGAGGCGCATCAATTATGTATTAAATACCACGGTATCCTATACAACCCGTTTTGCTACCATTTTTTATAATTGGAAATCAATAAGCCCAGAAACAACACTTTCAAATATTGGTATCCCATCACCCAACAGTGGAAAGCCTATGAATATTCATAAACGCTGGCACCATTTTGCTGAAATTGGATTTACATTTAATGCTCATTGATAAAAGCAAAACAAAATTCTTTGTGTACAAGTGAATCAATGTAATTTTTTTCTTTGCGCCTCTACGTTTTTTTTTACGCAGAGACGGAAGGCCGCAAAGTAGATCAACAACCTTCTAAGTTTTTAAACCTTTTAAATTCAAATTTTAATCTTCCTCTATATTTTGTAATTTACCTTTATATCGCTGCATCATATTTTAATAATAACGTATTCGATGAGTAGAAGGCTGCATATGATTATTGATTTGATGTTGTTGGCCTGCTTCTTACATCCAGTTATAACTAACGGTCAATTACCCGAATGTTCACTCAATGGCCCTGTTTATTTTTTAGGATCAGGTATTTCCGGGAGTGGAATTTATAATGTATATCCGGATCAGCCATTGGTTACCGGAGTTAATCCTGCACTTAACAGCTTGCCATCACTGCCGCCTGGCTGCTCGGGACTGGCTGCGGGTCCCAATTTAAATTCATCAACACCAGTAGTTACTTTTTATACTGTACAGAATGGGAAATACATTTATTATAATGGGAGCTCATGGATAAATACAGGCCATAATGTAGGAACTGTAAATGCAATAAACCCCGCATGCAGCGGTAGCTATATTTTTAATTTTGATATTTTAACCGGTACAGTTTGGAGGTATGATGGCACTGCGGATGCTGTTGCCATAACAACAGTTTCTTCTTCAGGTTGCATTTTTGATATCGGTGTAGATTGTTCCGGTAATTTTTACATATTAAAGATCAGTAACCCTCAAAAGCTAATGAAGTATAATTCATCAGGCTCATTGCTGAATACATACAATGTTACAGGAGCTCCTGCAGTTGGTTATGGCAGTGGATTAACTGTTTCTGGAAATGAAATATATTATTCTGATACAACATCAAGGCATGGTACTATCACCGGAAATACGATGAACGTTGTTACGATGAACAACTATTTTCAAAACCCTGATATTGCAGCCTCTACAGATATGGCATCATGCCCCGGCGTTATTGTTCATACAGCTCCAGTTGATATTACTATTTGCGCAAATCAATTACCTTATTACTGGAATGGACAGCCTTATTCAGCTACAGGTACTTATTCAATGGCGTTTTCAATGTTGAACGGATGTGACTCTATTGTAACACTTAACCTGTCTGTTGATCAGGTAATAAATGGGATGCATGAGAGTATAACTATTTGTGCAGGGCAATTGCCATATAACTGGAATGGTCATTTATATACAGCAGCAGGAAATTATCAACTAGCGTACACCGGTAGTAATGGATGTGATTCAATTATTGAACTTGATCTTACCGTGGACCCAATTCCACCGGCGCCTGTCAGTACATCACCTGTTAATTACTGCAAGGGTGATGCAGCAATTGCACTTGCCGCAACAGGAACAGGTACGCTCGCCTGGTACACAACAGCTGCCGGTGGAACCGGAACTGCTATTCCTCCTGTTCCGTCAACTGCTATTCCGGGCATTACCAATTATTATGTGAGCCAGCAGATCAATGGCTGTGAAAGCCCAAGAACACAGGTTTCAGTTGAAGTTTATGGTATAAATGATTTTCCTGATAAACAGATCAGTTTTTGTAAAGATGCAGGAGCTAACCTGTTGAGCCATTATAATACTGCTGGATTTATTTCAAACTGGACATTGAACAACGCACCCGTTTTAACTCCGGGCTCAGTATCAACAGCAGGTATTTACCAGCTGGCAGTTACAAATTCATTTGGGTGTAAGGATACGGCTCATGTAACACTGGTTGAGCAATCGCTAATTGGAGTTTCGGCAGGAACTAATGGAAATGCCGAATACAATATTCCCTTTCAATTATCGGGAAGTGGGGGATTGATATATGAATGGTCCCCCGCAGGGCCACTTAATAATGCACACTTGCAAAATCCGGTAGCCACTTTAACCAGCAATACCACTTTTTATTTAACTGTAAAAGATGATGCAGGTTGTACAGGAATTGATTCAATATATATAAAAGTATTCAAAAGGCCTGGTGCATATATGCCAAATGCATTTACACCAAATGGCGACCGGTTGAATGATGTTTTTAAGCCAACCCTGGTTGGGATAAATAAGCTTTTATATTTCAGGATATTTGATCGTTATGGTGAATTGATCTTTGAAACACAGGATCCATCAAAAGGCTGGGATGGTACTTATAAAGGGAAGCTTCAAAATTCAGGCAGCTATGTCTGGATACTTAAAACAATCGACAGGAATGGAAAGACCCGGCAGGAAGATGGAACCATAATGCTGATAAGATGACCGGGAAATACTATTAACAATAAAACAAAAGGCCTGGGTAGAAACCCTGGCCCTATTTAATCCGTACCCTATGAAAACTTATGCCCAACAGACCGATGAATTTGCAAAGAGTTTAACCAATAGTTTTTTTTAAGTTGTGAGTCCGTCAAATTAGAAAATGTGAATTAGGGCAATTCGTGAAATTCGTGTCAAAAAATTAGTGTTTCCAAAAAAAATCATCTTCCCAAAAAATATTCTACATTCCCCGAAGGATTTCCCAACCAACAGCGTCTTAACCAAAAAAAGTTTATGAAGAAAACCAATCTCATCCTGGCTGCATTCATTTTTCTTTCAATGTCTCCTTTTTTGGCATGCAAAAAGAGTTCAACTGATGATAGTTCAACGAACAACAACAACAATAATAATAACAACAACAATACAACGACAGTGCCTGCTGTTTTCACCTCACATTTTAATTCAACTGTTACTCTTTCAGTAGATGGAGATTACGTGGTGCTAAAAACCAATGCCCTGCCCGAGCACAAGAGCCCATATTATCTGAGTACACAATGGGAATCAACTTTGTACGAAGCTTATAATGGTACCAATCCAAACTTTAGCCTCAACCCGAACAGGATCGCATCACAGAACCTTACATTTAAAATTCCTTTAAACCCTGCTGTAGCTTCAACGCATGATGCCACACCACTGGGCCCAATGGGCATTTCAGTTAATGGCGTTCCCTTATTCAATCAATATGCAGGCCCTTCTCAGCCACTTACCAATGAGATAAATTCATTCGATCAATACAATGGCCATCCGCAACAAACCGGGCAATATCACTATCATGTGGAGCCGCTTTATATTACAGCAAACAAGGGCAAGGATGCGCTCATCGGATTTTTATTGGATGGATTTCCTGTTTATGGCCCATTAGAGAATGGCGTTACTTTAACCAATGCTGATCTTGATACTTATCACGGGCATGTAGGCGCAACTGCAGATTATCCAAATGGAATTTATCATTATCACATTACAGCCGATGCCCCTTATATAAATGGCAGCGGATTCTATGGAACAAAAGGAACAGTAACACAATAATGAGGAAATTACTAATAGCCATTCTTTATTTGACCCTTGGGCCGGCATGCAATCAAAAGCAACCGGCCCAGGTTGCTTTAAAACAAAAGCAAAGCCTGCCATATTATTCAGGGCCGGATTTCACGCCAGAATGGTTTGATGAGGGATCTGCAGTGCCTGCTACAATGCATAGCATTGCCCCATTTTCACTCATAGATCAGCATGGAGATACCATCAATGAGAAAACAATTTCAAATAAAATTTATATCGCTGATTTCTTTTTCACAGCCTGCCCGGGCATTTGTCCCAAACTTACCAAAAATCTTAAACTGGTGCAGGAGGCTTTCAAGGATGATCCGCAGGTTATCTTATTATCGCATTCTGTCACACCAGATAAAGATGATACCACTGCATTAAAAAGATATGCAGCGAACTATGGAGTGAAAGATAATAAATGGTTCTTGTTAACCGGTAACAAAGATGCTATCTATACACTCGCCCGCAAAAGTTATTTCGCTGATGAAGATCTTGGGATGAAGAAAGATGTAAATGATTTTTTACATACAGAGAATATGTTCCTCATTGATAAAAAAAGAAGGATTAGAGGAATTTATAAGGGGACTTCACAGCTGGAGATGGAAAATATCATTATGGATATTAAATTATTGGAGCAAGAAAATTAAAATGTATGATATATGATCTGTGATGTGATTTTTAGGACACATCATACATCATACGTCATAGATCATACATAAATGCAAACTTTGAACAAGACCAATCTCATACTAATCTGGATTTTTATTCTACTATTTAGCTGTAATAGCCGAAATGATATCGAACCTGGTGATGCTCATCATTTTTCTGTAATTATTTCCGATACTTCATTACATCTTATCAATGGAACTTTATTTTACAAAGATCATAAAACCTTTAATGGCGAATTAAAAGATGCATGGCCCAATGGGAAACTAAAAAGCATAGAGCGCTATTTAAATGGGAAGCAACAGGGCCTCTCCGAAACATTTTATCCCGATGGGAAAAAAGAATCCACACGTTGGTATTCCAATGGTGAAAAAGACAGTGTGCACACTGGTTGGTGGTGGAATGGCAATAAAAAATATGAATATCATTTTAAGATGGGTTCATACAACGGCATGTTTGCCGAATGGTACGAAAGCGGCAAGATCATTCAGCAGGTAATGTATGCAGAGGAAAAGGAATTGTATGGCAAGGGCTGGCGGGAGAATGGAAAATTGTATATGAATTTTGTTATGAAAGATGGGAGGAGGTATGGGATGAATAATTCAAACCTGTGTTACGGACTGAAGGATGAGAAAGTGAAAGAAAAATAAAAAGAAGTTAACCGCAGAGGCACTAAGACGCAAAGAAATAAGAACTTAGCGCCTCTGCGGTTAATTTTCCCAATGAATTACTACGATCCTGCATTAACTTAGTTTCCCGAATTCTTTAAGATCAACATTGAATATGCCACCCGACAAACCACAAATAAAATTAGTCAGAACAAAGTTTGATATTTTTCTGGAAAGAGCTGCTTTATCAATTCTCATCCTGTTATGGATATATACAATTTTCTCTTACAGTTCTCTTCCTGCAATAATTCCGGCACATTATGACTATGATGGAAAAGTTGACAGGTACGATAGTAAGGCACTTGTGTTTTTATTACCAGGTATTCTCACGATCATCTTTGTATTACTTACTGTACTTAGCAGGCATCCTGTCAAACTGAATTATATGCAAACGATCACCAAAGAAAATGCAGAACAACAATACAGGATATCCACACGCCTGCTGCGTGTAATAAACCTGGTGATCGCAATCGCCTTTTCTTATATCGTAGTAAAAGAAATACACGACAGTCAGTATACTGACGCCTCTCTTGATTGGTGGTTTCTTCCTGCGCTAATATTAGGATTGATATTACCTACTATATATTATATCTTGAAGGGATTTAAAGTTAAGTGAGACCATTTGTTTTATTTTTAACCGCAGATACAGGGAGGCGCAGAGATTTGTATTTGCCTGCGCCTTTGCACCTCCGCGGTTATAATCTTTCTCCTCAATCAGTAGAACCGTTTCCCCACTTCCTGCAACATGAAACTTTGTTCACACTTGTATAGAGCCTCATTACATGTACTTATCAATGGCATATATCTTGCCTTACCTGCGAAAACAAAATATAATATATGAATATGAAAAAGATCCAATTGATTATTGGTGCAGTAGTAGCAGTTAGCGGATTTGCAGCTTGTGGTAACTCTTCAGATGCAGTTAAACAAGATGCAGAAAATTTATCAACCTATGTAGATTCAGTTGATAAGATGGAACCTGTGTATACAACAGCAAACTGGACAACCATTGAAGCCGGTTATAACGACAGGGCAATGAAAACAGATAAGAACGTGGCCATCCTTCAGGCGGAAGACAAAGAAAAAGTGGAAGCGGCCAAAGTGAAATATGAAGCGCTGAAGCTAAAGTATGAAACAGCGATCAAAGAAAAAGAAGAAGCTGCGAAGAAACCCGATTATAAAATGGTATTACGAACCAATTTATTCGGTGAAGGAAAAATAGGAACAGATATGAATTACAAATGGGTTACGGCCGATAACATCAAAGATGTTTATGAAAAATTTGTAAATACTGTTTCAGATAATAAAGACAATTACACCCGCGAAGACTGGGATGAGATAAAACTTCTGTATGAAGGACTGGATAGCAGGAAAAACGAAGTTGAGAAAGATCTTGCTACAAAAGACAATCTTAAGATCGCAGGCTTGAAAATAAAATTTGCCGCTATAAAATCTGTTGAGCGTCCATTGGCTAAGGCAAAAGAGAACGAGAAAGCAAAAGATAAATAAGCAATCAAAGTGAAATTAATAAAACAAAACGCTCCTGAAATGGGAGCGTTTTTGTTTGCTGCAAATTCTGATGCTGAATTATCAAATTAGAGGATGCAAAGTCGAGCCATTCGTGAAACCTGCCTGCCGGCAGCTTCGTGTCTAAAAATTCGTACTTTAAAATATTTATTACCCCAGCTCAGCCTCTTCCATCAACTTCATTGGCGTCGCACTCTTGTACACTGTTCCAATGCTCAGCCCGAGCCTTCAATGTTAAGTTATCCTTAATTCAATGTTGCAACATAAAAAAATTTTTTATTTAATTGTGCACAATCTAATTTTGCGCAATTAATTTAAAGACATGGACGAGTTACACCTTCAAAACCAGCTTTGCTTCCCACTGTATGCACTGAGCCGGCAAATGACGGCACTATACAGACCCTATCTTGAAAAACTTGACCTTACCTATCCCCAATATCTCGTGATGCTGCTGTTGTGGCAACACGAAACCCTCTCCGTTAAGAAGATCGGTTGCGAATTATGGCTCGATAGTGGTACCCTAACCCCATTATTGAAACGGATGGAGGAGACCGGGCTTATTAAAAGAGATCGTTGTACAGACGATGAAAGGGTAGTGAACATCCATCTTACAAAAGAAGGAAAGCAGCTTCAGAAAAAAGCCGTTGGTATACCAGATAATATTTTTTCAGAATTATCCATTACCAATGCTCAATTGAAATCACTAAAGAAAGAACTCTCAATGATCTTAAATAATCTTGAGAAGAAAGGATAAACTTATAGCTAAGAGCTAGCAGCTTGAAGCTTCAAATTAAAAGGATAAAGCAGATAATGAACCATTTTCAAAAGACGAAGAACAGGTATTGGAGATTATTACCGGGTATTATTTTTTTATTAGTTCCGGGGTTGCTTTTAGCCCAGGCAAAGCAAACTGATAGTTTATTGAAAGAAGTTACTTTAAAAAGCGCTGTTGAATATGCAATAAAGCACCAGCCCCTGATACAGCAATCGCTGATAGATGAACAGATAACAAACGACAGGATCAAAAGCAAACTCGCTGAATGGTATCCACAGGTGAATTTTAATTATAATTATCAGCATAATTTTTTACTTCAGAAAAGCCTCATTGCCGGAAACCTGGTTACACTCGGGCAAAACAATACATCAGCTGCACAGTTCACAGCATCACAATATATTTTTAACCGTGACCTTCTATTAGCAAGAAGAACAAAGGGTGATGTGAAGTTGCAATCAAAGCAGGAAACTGAAAGCGACAAGATCGATCTTGCAGCAATGGTTTCAAAAGCCTATTATGATATTTTATCCACTGCACAACAAATAAAAGTAGCAGTCGAAAATATTACAAGGATAGAAAGAAGTTTACAGGATGCATACAATCAATATAAAGCCGGCGTTACTGATAAAACAGATTATAAACGTGCTACTATCACACTTAACAATACCAAGGCAACACTAAGGAGCAATGAAGCATTGCTGAAAGCAAAAAAAGAATATTTAAAAGCATTGATGAACTATCCTGATAACGATAGCCTGAATATTGTTTATGATAGTTTACAAATGGAAAAAGAAATTTCACTTGATACAGCACAGGTTGCCGATTACAAATCACGGATCGAATATAAAATTCTTGAAACGCAAAGCAAACTATTACAGGCAAACATTAAATATAATAAATGGGCTTACTTGCCGGTGTTATCAGTTAATGGGGCTTACAACTTCAATTTTCAAAACAATGACTTTGGAAAATTATACAATGTCAATTATCCGAATTCATATGCAGCACTCACACTGGGTTTTCCAATTTTCCAGGGAGGAAAAAGAAAGTATAATATTCACCAGGCACAACTTGAACTTAAAAGAAATGAATGGGGGATCACCAACCTGAAAAATTCAGTGAACGCAGCCTATGCACAGGCGTTGGCATCATACAAAGCTAATCTTGCAAATTACCTGGCATTAAAAGAAAATGTGGGCCTGGCAAAAGAAGTATATGATGTGATCCAGTTGCAATACCGTTCGGGTATCAAAACATACCTGGAAGTGATCACATCAGAAACAGATCTCCGGACTGCACAGATAAATTATTTCACAGCGATCTATCAATTGCTGGCAAGTAAAATAGATGTGCAAAAGGCACTTGGGCAAATTGCATATTAAATACATCCGGATCGAAAATAAAAATTATTATAAAAAACACAAGCTGATATCTGATCTCTGACATCTGAGATCCAAAAAAAATAAAACATGTTTCAAAAAAAGACAATCATTTACCCAACTGCTGCATTGATTCTTCTAATGTCAGCATGTAGCGATAAAAAAGCCGAAGCCCCAAAAGCGCCACCACCTGTTTCAGTTGTATTGGATACAGTTAAAACAACCGATGCCGTTTATTATGATGAGTATCCTGCAACAGTTACAGCATTGAACCAGGTAGATCTTCGTCCACAGGTAAGTGGATTTGTGACCGCCGTACATTTTAAAGATGGTGCGCAGGTAAAGAAGGGCCAATTACTTTATTCTATCGATGAACAATTGTATTCAGCAAACTATCAGCAGGCTGTTGCAAATTTAAAAGTACAGGAAGCAAACCAGGATAAAGCTCAGAAAGATGCAAACCGTTATCATGAACTTGATAAGAATGATGCAGTCGCAAAACAACTTGTCGACAATGCAGATGCTGCACTGGAAGTTGCAAAGAAACAGGCTGATGCATCAAGAGCAACCATACAGGCTGTACAAACAAATCTTCGTTATACAAAAATCTATGCGCCATTTGATGGAGTGATCGGCATCTCTGCAGTAAAAGAAGGTTCACCAGTCACAGCGGGACAAACAGTGTTGAATACAGTTTCTACAGATAAAGAGCTGGCCGTAGATTTCAACCTGGATCAAAAAGAAATATTTCGTTTCGCAACATTGCTGAATGAAAAACAGGAAAATGCTGATTCAACCTTCACACTTGCATTCGGCAATGATGTGTATGCATCACCAGGTAAACTGTTGTTACTTGACAGAACAGTGAATCCACAAACCGGAACAATTAAAGCAAGGCTCACTTTTCCCAATGATAAAAAAATATTGATCGCAGGCATGAATGGAACGGTGAGAGTTAAAGGCAATAAAAATAATACGGCGTCGATCATAATTCCCTACAAAGCAATTACTGAACAGCTGGGTGAATTCTTTGTATATGTTCCAGGCGACAGCAGCAAAGTTTCCCAACGAAAAGTTGCATTGGGAAAACAGATCGGCAAGAATGTTATTATAAAGGATGGATTGAAAGAAGGAGAAGAAGTTGTTGTGCAGGGAATACAGAATTTGAGAGAAGGCTCTGTGATAACAACAAAACCACCGGCTCCTCCTGCAGGAAAAAAGCCTTAATGATGAGCAAATAAGAAATAAGGAATAAATAATAAGGAATAAGAAAGTTTAATAATGATAGCAGATACTTTTATAAAAAAACCCGTAACAGCAATTGTGATATCGATCGTAATTGTATTGGTGGGATTGATCGCAATGCGGACATTACCGATATCGCAATACCCCGATATCTCACCACCGGTTGTTACGGTTACCGGCAACTTTATAGGAGCCGATGCTCAAACAGTTGAACAAACAACAACCACGGCAAT
>JADMIO010647496.1_pt1 | contig 23735 bp, 23 predicted proteins | sample 8958161 | NCBI WGS metagenome assembly JADMIO01 (sample SAMN16585339, study PRJNA669376) | soil metagenome | isolation source: Crop rotation soil | place: USA: Cullars Rotation, Alabama | collected 2011
GTGTGATCTACATTTCTATTTTTCTCTCTAGAAATTGTCCTGAAAGTGACCACCATATTTCAATAGAACCGTGTTGAGACGTATTCACTTCTAACGTGACCTCGATGTATAGATATACGTCTAGAATGTTGCCTGAAAGAAGCAAAAGAATATTTGATCCAAATCCTTGTTAGAAGCATTCACTACCTATGTGATCGCCATCTGTATGATTACGTCTAGAAATTGCTTGAAATTGAGCAAAATATTTCAATACAACTGTCATTAGAAGTATTCACTTCTCATCTGATCTCCATGTATATGAGCAGCTGTAGAAATTGGTTGTAACTGAGCAAAACATTGGAATGGAATCATCCTCACAAGTATTCACTTGACTATGATCACCTCCCATATGAGTAACTCTAGAAATTGTCTTTAAAATTAGCAAAATATTTGAATCGAACCGTCTTGAGACGTGTTCACTTGTAATGCGACCTCCATGTATAGACGTACGTTTCGAAGTTTGCTTGAAAACAGCAAAATATTTTATCAGAACCGTTGTTAGAACCATTCACTTCCCATGTGATCGTCATTTGTATGATGAGCTCTAGAAATGGACTTGCAGTTGAGGAAAATATTTGAATAGAATCCTACTTAGAATTATTCACTGGTCATGTGATACCAATGTATATGAGTACCTGTAGAAATTCTCTGAAATTGAGCAAAGTATTTTTGAATAGAAGGGTATTTAGAACGGTTCACTTGACTGTGTTCTCCTCCTATATAAGCAACCATAGAAATTGTCTTGAAATTGAGCAAAATATTTGAATATAATACTCTTTAGCAGTGTTCACTGGCCATGCAATCATTATCTATATGATTAGCTATAGAAATTGGCTTGAAGCTGGGGAAGACTTGGAATAGAACCCTGGTTAGAAGTGTTCACTTGCTACGTGATCTACATTTATATTTTTCCATGTAGAAATTGCCTTGAAAGTGACCAGAATATTTCAATAGAACCGTATTGGTTAGAAATGTTCACTTCCTTTGTGATCTACATTTATATTTTTCCCTCTAGAAATTGCCTTGAAAGTGACCACAATATTTCAATAGAACCGTCCTGAGACGTATTCACTTGTAATGTGACCTCCATGTATAGAAGTCCGTCTAGAAATTGGGTTGAAAGGAATAAAATATTTGATCAAAACGTTTGTTAGAGGCATTCACTTCTCATGTGATCGTCATCCTGTATGATTAGCTCTAAAAATTGCTTGAAATTGAACAACATATTTAAATACAAAGGTAATTAGAAGTATTCACTTCTTATCTGATCTCCATGTATATGAGTTGGTGTAGAAATTTGCTGCAACTGAGCAATACATTGGAATCGAATCGTGCTGACAAGTACTCACTTGGTCTCTGATCTACATTTATATTTTTTCCTCGAGAAATTGCCTTTAAAGTGAGGAAAATATTTGAATAGAATGGTCTTACTTAGCAGTATTCAGTTCTCATGTTGTCTCCGTGTACATGATAACCTGTAGAAATTGACTTGAAGCGAGGAAAATATTTCAACAGAATTGTAGTTATTATGATTCACTTCCGATGTCATGTCCATCTCGATGACTACTTTTTGAAAATGTCTTGAAAGTGAGGAAAATAATTGAATAAAATCCTTGTTAGATTTATTGATTTACCAGGTGATCACCGTGTATATGCGTACCTTTACGAATTGGATTGAAAGCGGCAAAAGATTTGAATACAATTATATTAAGTAGTATTCACTTTTCATGCGATCTCCGTGTACATGAGTGCCGCCCGAAGTAAGCTGTAAGGGGAGCAAAATGCGTGAATATAACCGTGATTAGGCGTATTGACTTGACATCTGATGTTCACGTATTTAAGTACCTAAAACAAATCGCTCGAATTGAGCAAAATATTTGAATATAACTGTCATTAAAAGTACTCACTTGTCATGTGATCTCCATCCATATCATTAGCTTTCGAAAATTGCTTGACAGTGAGCAAAATATTTGAATACAACTCTTGTAATTCGAAGTGCTCACTTGTCATGTGATTTCGATGTATATGGGTCCCACGAAAAATTTTGTTTCAAAATGAGCAATATTCCAATAGAAGCCTAGTTACCACTACACACTTGCCTTGGGATTTTCATGTATAGAAGTACATATAGCAATTCCTTTGATATTGAGGAAAATATTTGAATAGAACCGTGGTTAGAAGTATTCACTTCTTATATTGTTTCCATCTACATTATAACCTCTAGAAATGGACTTCAAAGTGAGCGGAATATTTCCATAAGACGATACTTAGAAGTATTCACTAGCCATGTGATCTACATTTATATTATTTCGTGTAGAAATTAGCTTGAAACTGAGAAAAATATTTGAATAAAACGTTTGTTAGAGGCATCCATTTGGCATTTGATGTCCATCTGTATCATTAGCTCTAGAAATTCGCTTGGAACTGGAAAAAATATTTGAATAGAACCGTGATTAGAAGTATTCACTTCTCATTGATTTGCACCTATTTCATTAGCTCTAGACATTGTCTCAAAACTGAACGAAATATTTGAATAGAATAGTACTTTGAAGTATTCACTGATCATGTGATCTGGATCCATATTATAAGCTGCAGAAATTTGCTTGAGAATGACCAAAATTTTTTAGTAGAACCTTTGTGAGACGTATTCAATCACCAAGTCATCTCACTCCATATGATTAGCTATGGAAATTGACCTAAATGTGAAGAAAAGACTTGAATAGAACTGTGCTTTAGAATACTCGCTTGCCATGTAATGTCCATCGATTTGATGAGCTCTAGAAATTGCCTCGAAAGTGAGGAAAATATTTGAATAGGACACTGCTTAAAAGTTTTCACGTGTCATATGATATCCATCTATAGTATTAACTCTACAAATCTGCTTGAAGAAGAGGAAAATTTTGGAACACAACACTATTTAGCAGCATTCAGTTGCCATGTGATCTCCATCTATATGATTAGGAATACAGATTGCGTTACAGGTGAAGGAAAATTTGGAATAGAACCGTGCTTAGAAGTGTTCGCTTCCCATGTGATGTTCATCCATCAGTTTAGCTCTAGAGATCCGGCTAAAACTGAGAAAAATATTTCAATATACACTGATCAGAGTTATTCACTTGTGATGTCATATCCATCTATATTATCACCTCTACAAATCCCCTTCTTCTATGCAAACTATTTGGATAGAACCATACTTAGAAGTATTCACTTGCCATGCGATCTTCATGAATATGATTCCTTAGAGAAAGTGGCCTGAACTTGACGAAAATATTTGAGGAAAATCCTGGTTAGGATCATTCACTCGTCATGTGATCGACATCTGTATCATTAGCTCGAGAAATCGGCTTCCAAATTAGGAAAATATTTGAATAGGACACTGTTTAGAAGGTTTCACGTGTGATCTGATATCGATCTATATCATTAGCTATAGAAATTGACTTGAAGTTGAGGAAAGTATTTGAATGGAACTGTCATCGAAGTATTCACTTTTTATGTGAGCTTCATTTATATGAATACTGGTAGAAATTGCTTAAACTGAGCAAAACATTGGAATAAAGCCGTCCTTAGAAGTATTCACTTCACTATGACCTTTCGCTGTATGAATACCTGTATAAACCGCCTTCACAGTGAGTAATGTATTTGAACAGAATCGTGGTCAGAAGTATTCACTTGGCATCCGATCTCCATCTATATGAGTATTTCACGAAATTGTCTTGAAATTGACCAAAATATTTGAATAGAATCGTCGTTAGAAGGATTAACTTATAATGTGATCTCCATCTATATGATTAGCACTTGAAATTGACTTGAAAGTGAGCAAAATATTGAATAGAACCCTTGTTATAAGTATGCAATTGCCATATGATGTTCAGCTAAATGAGTACCCCTAGAACATGGGTTGAACATCATCGAAATATTTCGATTAAACCGTTGTTACAAGCATTCATTTGCGATGTGGTGTCCATCTGTATCATTACCACTAGAAAGTGGGCTGCAAATAACCGACCTATATGAATAGAATCGTCCTTACTAGTATTCACCTGTGATGGGATCTCCATCTATATTGTGGGCTCTAATAATTGGCTTGAACGTGAGCAAAATAATTGCATAGCATCGTACTTAGAGGTATCCATTTGTCATGTGACCTCCATTGGTATCATTAGCTGTCGAAATGGGCTTCAAGGTGCGAAATATATTGAATAGAACCCTTGTCGGAAGCAGCCACTTGCCATCTGTTCTCCATTTATATCATTACCTCTAGAAATTGGCTTGAAGGCGAGGAAAATATTTGAATAGAACTCTGGTTAGAAGTATTCGTTTGCCATCTGGTCTATGTCTATAACATTACATCTAGAGATTGGCTTGAAAATGAGAAAAATCTGTGAATCGGATCATTGTTCAAAGTATTCATTTCCCATGTGATATCCATCTGTCTCATAAGGTGTAGAAAATCACTTGAAAGTGAAGCAAATATTTCAATACAATCGTTCTTCCGAGTATTTACTTCTCATGTGATGTCAATTTCTATGAGTGCCAATAGAAATACGCGTCAGAGTGGGGAAGTATGTGAATAGAAGCGTATTTGGAAGTATTCACTTGAACTCTGAGCTCCATTTATCGAAGTACCTCTAGAATTTGGCCTGAAAGTGAGCAAAATATTGGAATAGAACGCTGGTTAGAAGCATTCACTTGCCATCTGATCTCGAGGTATATGAGTACCTCTAGAAAGCGTCTTGCAACTGCTGAAAATATTTAAATAGAGCCCTGGTTTGCGGTATACACTTCACATGTGATCTGCATCTACATGAGTGCTTCTAGAAATTGGCTTGAAAGTAAGCAAAATATTTGAATAGAACGCTGCTGTGTAGATTCAGTTGTCATGTGATGTTTATCTACATGATTACCTCTAGAAATTGGCTTGAAAGTGAGGAAAATATTTGAATAGAACTCTTGTTGGAAGCATTTCTTAACCATATGATATGCATCCATATCATTAGCCCTCGAAATTGGCATGAAAGTCAGCAATATATATGAATAGAATCGTTCTCAGAAGTATTCACTTGCCATGTGATCTCCATCCATATGAGTACCTCTAGACATTGGCTTGAAAATGGGAAAATATTTCAATAGAAGCCTAATTCGAAGTATTCATTTGTTATGTAATCTTCATTTATAATATTATCTGTGAAAATTCGCTTGAAAGTTAGGAAAGTATTTGAATAGAACTCTTGTTACGCGTATTTCTTTACCATCTGATATCCATCTATATCAGTACCTCTAGAAATCGGCTTGAAAGTGAGCAAAGTATTGGAATACGACTATCTTTACAAGTATTCATTTGTCATGTGATCTGCATCTGTATCATTAGGTATAGAAATTGGACAGAACATGAGCAAGATATTTCCACAGAACCTTGCTTAGAAGTATTCACGTGCCACGCGATTTCCATGTACATCAGTACCTATAGAAATTGGCTTGAAAGTGAAGCAAATATTTGAATAGAAGCCTTATTACAACTATTCACATACCAACTGCTCTCCATCGATATGAGTGCTTGTAGAAATTGGTCTGAAAGTAAGTAAAGTATTTGAATAGAACGCTTGTTAGAAGTATTTCATTAGCAGATCATCTACTTTTATATGATTACCTCTAGTAAATAGCTGAAACGTGAGCAGAATATTTGAAGAGCATCTTTCTTTCAAATATTCACTTGCCATGTGGTCTCCATGGAGGTCAATACCTGTAGAAATTGGTTTCAATGTGAGTAAAACATTTGAATAAAATCGTGCTTTGAAGAGATCACTTGTCATGTGATCTCTATCCGTACGATCAGCTCTAGAAATTAGCTTGAAAGTGTCTAAAACATTTGAATAGAAGGCTTATTAGAAGTATTCTTTTGTCATCTGATCTCCATGTGTAGAAATACATCTAGAAATTGCCTTCCAAGTGAGCAAAATATTTGAATAGCATCCTGTTTACAACTATTCACTTGCCATTTGATGTCCAAGTATATTAGTACGTCTAGAAATTGGGTTGAGAGTGAGAAAATATCTGAATAGAACCGTTATGAGAAGTATTCACTTGCCATGTGATCTCTATGAAGGTCCATAGTTCTATGAATTGGCTTGAAAGTGAACAACAGCTTTGTATAGAACCGTAGTTAGAAATATTCAATTGCCATGTGATATGCATATATCATTAGCTCCAGAACTTAGCTTGTGAGCGAGCAAAATATCTCAAGAGGACCCTTGTGAGAAGCATTTATCTGCCATGTGATCTCCATGCATATCATTAGCTCGAGAAATTGGGTTGAAAGTTAGCGGAATATTTCAATAACACCTAATGAGAAGTATTCACTTGTCATGTCATCTGCACGTATATGAGTGACTGTTCAAATTTCCGTGAAACTGAGGAAAATATTGGAATAGAAGCCTGGTTCCAACTACACAGATGCGATGTGATTTGCATGTATATAAGCACCTATAGAAATTGGCCGGAAAGGAAGTTAAATATTTGAATATAAACCTGGTTAGAAATATTCACTTGCTATATCATCTCCGTCTCTATCATTAGGTATAGAAATGAGGTTCGAAATGCGCAAAATGTTTGAATAGAACCGTATTAAAAAGTATCCACTTGTCAGGTGATCTCCGTCTATATCATTAGATCTAAAAATTGGCTTGAGAATGAGAAAATCTTTCAATAGAACCGTGTTGAGAAGTATTCACTTATCAGATGATCGCTATCTATCTCATTAACTCTGGAGATTGGCTTGAACATGAGGAAAGTAGTTGAATCAAATTGTGATTAGACGTATTCACTTGCCGTGTGGTCTCCATGTATATGCTTACCTCTAGAAATCGGTTTCGAGTTGAGCAGAATATTTAAATAGAAGGCTGGTTACAATTATTCACTGGCCAGGTGATCTTCATGTATAGGATTGGCTCTAGAATTTGGCTTTAAAGGAAGCAAAACATTTGGGTAGAACCGTGTTTTAAAGTGTTCAGTTTCTATGTCACCTCTATTTATATGAGTACCTGTAGAGATGGACTTCAAAGCGAACAAAATATATGAATAGAACTATTGTTAGAAGCATTCATTTACCATTTGATCTCCGTTTATATTATTGGCTCTAGAAATGGGATTCAGATTGAGTAGAATATTTCAATAGAAGCTTGGTTACAATCCTTCACTTGCCATCTTATCTGCATCTATATGAGTACCTGTAGAAATTGGCTTCAAAATCAACAAAATATTTGAATACAGCCGTCGTTAGAAGTAGTTACTTGTCATGTGATATCCATCCATATGATTAGAGCTACGAATTTGCTTGAAAGTAAGCAAAATATTTGAATGGAATCGTGCTGAGAAGTATTCACTTCTCATGTGATCTGCATCCAAAAGATTAGCTTTAGATATTGGCTTCAAAGTGGGGAGAATCTTTTAATGGAATGCTTGTTGAAAGCATTCCCTTGCCATCTGTTCGCCCTCTATGCAAGGACCTGTATGAAGTGGCTTGGGAGTGAGGAAAATATTCGCATACAACTGTCGTTGGAAGTATTCATTGGTCATGTGTTATCCATGCATATTATTAGGGATAGAAATTGGCTTGGCAGTGATGAAAATATTTGAAAATAATCGTGATTAGGAGTATTCACTTGCCGTTTGATCTCCATGCATATTATTGGCTCTACAAGTGGAGTTGAAATTGAAGAAAATGTTTGAATAGAAGTGTAATTACAACTATTCATTTGGCATGTGATATCTGTGTATGTAAATACATGTAGAAATTGCCTTGAAAATGAGAAAAATAGTTGAATAGAATCGTTCTTAGAAGTGTTCCCTTGTCATGTGATCTCCATTTATATTATTCGCCCGGCAAATTCGGGTGAAAATGAGCGAAATATTTGCATCGAACCGTACTGAGAAGTATTCACTTGCCATGTGATCTCCATGTATATGATCAGCTCTAAGAATTTGCTTGAAAGTGAGTAAAATATTTGAATAAAATCCTTGTTAGAAGAGTGCATTTACCATGCGATGTCTATCTGTATCATGAGCTCTAAAAATTTTGGTTGAACATAAGCAAAATACATGAATAGAATCGTGTTTAGAAGGATTCACTTGCTATGCGATCTGCGTCGAAATTTTTAGGTCAAGAATTTGGGCTGAAAGTGAGGAACACCTTTGAATGGAATGGTACTTATAAGTGTTCACTGGTTATATGATTTCCATCCATACTATCAGTTCTAGCAATTGGCTTGAAAGTTAGCAAAATATTTGAATAGAACTCTTGTTAGGAGTATTCACTCTCCATGTGATCTGAATCTATGTTATTAACTCTAGAAATTGTCTTGAAAGCGAGAAAAATATTTGAATAGGGCGGTGATTAAGAGTATTAACTGGTCATGTGATCTTCATGTATATGAGTATGTCTAGAAGTCGGCCTGAAAGTGAGCAAAATATTTGAATAGAACCGGCTTAGAAGTATTCACCGGGGATGTGATCTCAATCTATATGATTAGCTCTAGAAATTGGTGTGTAAGTGAGCAAAATGTATGAATAGAACCGTCTTGAGATGTGTTCACTTGTCATGATATCGGCATGTATACCGTGAGCTATAGAAATTTGCTCGAGGGTTAGGAAAATTTTTGAATAGAACCGTACTTAGCAGCATTTGCTTGTGAGGTGATCTGCATCTATATCTTTAGGTGTATAAATTTGTGTGAAAGTGAGAAAAACAATTGAATTGAATCCTCTTAAGAAGTATTCACTCGTCATGTGATCTCCATTTATACGCTGAGGGAGTGTATAGAACTTTGCTCGAAGGTTAGAAAAATATTTGAATAGAACCATAATTAGTGCTATTCACTTTTCATGTGATCTCGATCTATACTTTGAACTATACAAATTGGCTCGAAGGTGAGCAACATATTTGGATAGAATCGTGGTTTGATGTATTCACGTGTCGTGTGATCTCCATCTATATCATTAGCTGTAAAAATTTTGCTTGGAAGTGAGGGAAGTATTTGAATAGAACCGTACTTAGAAGCATTTACTCGCGATGTTATGTCAATCTGCATCATTAGCTCCAGAAATTGGCGTGAACGCGAGAAAAATATTTGAATAGAACCTTCTTAAGATGTATTCATTTGTAATGCAATCTCTATTTATACGGTTGAATGAGCTATAGAACTTGGCTCGAAGGTGAAGAAAATATTTGAATAGAATCGTGATTTGAAGTATTCACTTGTCGTGTTATCTCCATCTATGTCATAAGCTGTAGAAGTTTTGCTTGAAAATGAGGAAAATATTTGAATAGAATCGTAATTTGGGGTATTCACTTGTCAGGTGATCTCCATCTATGCGGAGTGCTATAGAAATTGGCTTGAAAGTGAGGAAAATATTTGAATAGAACCCTAATTACAAATATTCACTGGCCATGTTTTCTCCATGTTTGTGATTAGCTCGAGAAATTTGCTTGAAAGTGAACAAAGTAATTGAATACAATCGTTTTTAGAAGGAGTCAGTTGCTCTGCGATCTGCGTCGAAATTTTTGGGTTAAGAATTTGGGTTAAAAGTGAGCAAAGTATTGAAATAGAACCCTTGTTAGAAGTATTCATTTGCCATGTGTTCTTCATTTCCATCATTAGCTCTAGAATTTGGGTTGAAAATGAGGAAAATATTTGAATAGAATCGTAATTTGGGGTATTCACTTGTCAGGTGATCTCCATCTATGCGGAGTGCTATAGAAATTGGCTTGAAAGTGAGCAAAATATTTGAATAGAATGATCCTTCGAAGTAGTCACTTGCCATCTGATTTTTTTTCTATATGAGTGCCTGTAGAAATGGCCTAAATGATGAGAAAAATATTTGAATAGAACTGTCTTTAAATGTGTTCACTTGTCAGGTGATCTCCATCTATATCGTTACGTCCAGATATGGGTTTTTGACAGTGAGTAAAATATTTGAATAGAACGGTGATTATAAGTATTCGCTTGTCTTTTGAGCTCCATCTATATCATTGGCACGAGAAATTGGTTTGAAAGATTGAAAAATATTGAAATAGTTGGTTACATAAGCCAGGTATGTTCTATAGTCAGCAGCTTTCGAGAGGAAGTAATGTAATTCAGAATTGTTTTTCTTGGTAGGGTATACGGCGTCAACACAAGCCCTAAGCCAATATCAAACATTTATCTCGATCATCATGAACATCAACGAACATTATCTAGTAGTTAGTTTTCTTCTGTTTTATTCGCAACTTCTTTGCTTCGTCCTTTTAAATTTTCCACTATTTTTCCTGTTTATTTTCTCTGTATGTTTCACAATTTTCAATTGTAATAAAATATGCGAAGTGAAAACATTCCGTGCTAAAATGGTGAGTGAGATGTGAGTGAATCTAGCTACCATTATTTCAGTTTCATGCCGGCAAAAGGAATCATCAATTGGCATTGACTACCGTTGGGTGTGTGATGAAGCATACCATTATGGCGATTTCATCTCGCCGCAGAGAATCATCAGATAACTTCGATCTATAGGTAGGTATGTCTGTAACGATGAGGAAAACGAATACAAGACTTGATTACACTTTTCGTATGAAAGTTAAAAGATTCACCGCAATGGTAAATACACTGTATAAAACGGTGTGAGATCATGCATACTATCATCACGATTTTATCATTGTTAAAAAAATAGAACAGTTTCGAACACAGTATACAAAAAGAAAACAAAATATAATACAATATCATTGTATATGAAGTAGAGAAGATAGCCGATTGATGGTTTAGAATATTCTTATAATGTCACTGATGGTAATTTTTCTTGTAGTCTAGGAAATGGAGAGTTTATATGAACGATTACATGTAAGACACGATCGAATGCAGCACAGAGTGCTCAATCGATGTTCTCGAATTTTGCTCCTTTTAAGATATGTGATAGAGACATGTGCTTGATGATTTTTGCCGCAAGCCGATTTGAAAAAATATCAAAGCGACGATTTTTTTTATTGAAGTTTTACGAAAAGCTCTAGAATCCATGGTTGTGACAAAAACGTGTTTTTGTAACGACTAAATCTCGAGAACGACTCAAGCAATTGAGCTGGAACTTTCTCTGACTACACATGGTTGATGGCTCAATCACCCCAAAATATTTCAGACCGAACGATCAATTCCTTGATTTTCTCTGGACCCCTGTTGGTGAGAATAAAATGCCCATTTTAGCTACCTTTGCGACTCGATATCTCTCGATAGACATAACATGAAGATCTGAAATTTATTTTCTGAATAGATCTCGATGAAGTCTCTTCGCAGTAAAATTTTCAGCTTGTTAGAGACAAATAGCCATCCTAAGCAACCTTGTGAAAATCGGATTTTTGCAAAATTGCTGATTATGGGCTGTGCCTCTCTCAAAAAATACCCGATGGCCTGAGGACTAAACAGTTGGCCAACAAAGACCCATCTTTGGTCTGCAATTTGTTGCAAAATCGAGCATGAGATCTATACGGGCGTCGTGGTCACAGGGTTCACACTGAGAGTCCTAAATGGTGTAGACGATATTTAAGTGCGGTTCTTGACATTGAGAAAAAATCATCTTAATCATTGCATCTAGACACATTTCGACGGCGAATATAATGGCCACATGATCGCCTTTGTGCTCTAAATCCACAGGGCTCTGGCGTGAGACCAAGGCGTAGAAAACCATCTCAATCTAGATAAAGGGGAAGAGCAGAGTAGAGTCCTGCGCGGGCTGTGATTTTCCAACCCGCACGCGACATTTTTTTTCTGCACCCGCAGCTTCCCGATTCGCACCCGATATCACCCGTACAAACGAGCACTAATTGTTAGCATATGGTCGTTAAAATGAAGATAAAAGGAGGCTGGAAAAAAATTCTCGTTTCTGACATTGATTTCATTCGACTGTAAGACAGCAGAAGATTTTACTGGCAATATCCAAAAATCGGAACACTATGTCATTCATAGTGTTTTTCTCTTTTGTTCGATTTGCAAATTGAATAATCGAATTTTTGTTGGGTGTCGTCAAGATCAAAATGCAAAAAACCAATGATTGATAGGCACGGATAATTTGATGAATCAGATCTGATAACGACTTGTCAAAAAATACAACGCGACCATTCACTAGTGAGATCTGTCGTGAGAAGTGCATTTTTTGACAAGATTGGCTGATGACAGATGAGTCATATTCATCTGGATTGTCGGCAGTCATCCATCAGGCCTCTGTCGACTCACCAGGTAGACATAGGAACGAAAGCATATATTTCTCTCTACATCGGTTGGTGTAGACAATGGCATGCTGTATTTCTTTCTCGTTGAGCATATTGAGCGAGCATGTTGCAATTACAGAACATGTAGAGAATCGCACAATATCGATTGAAGAGATATATAGACAGTACTTTTACGTTTCTGCCGTCATTTTTATTTTGGTTAAATTCGTATTCACATACATCAATGGCTCGTACAAAGCAGACAGCTCGCAAATCGACAGGTGGCAAAGCACCTCGTTCGACTGTGGCTTTTCAAGCGTTTGCCAAACGCAAACAAGCTGTAGCCAAGCAACTTGGCAAGAAAGAAGTTACGGAAGCCGAACTCGAAGCAGAAGCTCCAGTTGTCGTGACTCATGATGTCAGCTATGAAAGTTCGTTCTATGCACATCATTTTACGGCTCAACCGACTACCGAAGATTTCTTGCCATCATTCGGTGTTGCTACGACAACGAATCCCTTGGAAAACGATGACAACACCAAAGTCGAACATTGGCTCAGTGTGAATTTCAATAGTCGTCTCGACGGTACCGGTATTCGCACACATCGTGCTCGTCTCAATCTTGTCATTACATTGGACATTTCGGGTTCGATGTCGGATGCATTCGCTGGCGAACCGGGCAACACAAAATTGCAAGTAGCTAAGCAATCTCTGTTGACATTACTCAAACAACTCGAACCGGATGATGCTCTTGGTATTGTTCTCTTCAATCATACTGCTACTATTTTACAACCAATCGAAAAGATTCGTTCATTGAATCAGAAAAAACTCGAAGATGACATTCGTAAACTACGAGCCTCTGGTGGTACAAACATCAGTCAAGCAATCACCGCAGCCAGTGAATTATACGATTCATTAACGAATAATGATAATAACATGATTAGTCGTCGAATTTTTTTCTTAACCGATATGGAAGTTTCATCGGAAGACGGAAACGCATTTTTAAAACGTATTCAAACGAATGCACAAGATCATACAATTTGGGCGACTGTCGTCGGTGTCGGACTCGATCTCGGCGATCAAGTTATTCAATCTGTTTCGCGTACGATCGGTTGCAATTATTGTAATGTTCGAAGTGCACAAACATTCGATGAATTAATGGATGCGGAATTCGCTTATACAGTTACACCGATCGGATTTAATATTGAAATGATTTTAACCGGCGATCGTTATGTCATCGGACAAGGTTATGGATCACCGGAAGTGCAACAATTGACCGGAGACAAACCAACGGTCAATTTAGTTACCGAATTTCCAGCGCCGATGAATGATAAAGGCGAAGTACGGGGTGGATGTCTATTATTCAAAATTATCGATAGAAATGAGAAAAATCAAGAGGAACGAAAATTCAAAATGCAAACATCATGGGACACCATTTCGGGCGTGCGACAAACGAACGAAACAGAATTAGAATTCTCACCGGAGATTGATTCGTATACACATGCTGGTATTCGTAAAGCGATTTTACTTGTTCGTTACACGTCATTTATCAAACGTTATTTGGAATTGCGTCAAGCCGCAAGTACTCCGGCAACGATTGATGAGTATCAATCAATGCGTCGACAATTTTCACGTTTAGTCGGACATTTCAAAACAGAAATGGCGATTCTCAATGATCCATCACTTGACAAAGAAGAATACAAACATTTATTGGAAATCGCACAAATGGACGATATCCCATTGGATGCTAATGTTCTTCCAGCACCACCGGCAGCAGCAGCTGCTGCTGCTGCAGCCGTTCCGACTACTCCTCCGGCCCATAAAACCATTCCTACACTGGAAAACATTCCTCGTCGAGACTTGCAAACATTGGCCAAACAACACAGTATTAAAGGCAATTTGAAAAACGAGGAGCTCATTCGAAAATTATCGGATGTCATCGGTAGTGGCACAACGACTGCCGCAACTCGTGGTACAAATGCTGATGTTTGTTGCATTTGTTTAACGAATCACAGTTCGGTAACCCTTCTGCCCTGTGGTCATACGTGTTTGTGTGGCGATTGTGCTGACAAACAACAGGACCAGTTGAGCAAATGTCCGCTTTGTCGACAGGATATTTTCCGTCCGACCGAACCGGCCTTGAAACGACAGCGTACTGCTTAAAAACAAACAGTATTGTTTTTGCTTTTTTTTGCCTAATATTCTTATTTTCTTGTACGAAAGATTTGATCAATTATTTATAATAAATCAAGTGACATAGACACGATTGAAATGCTGAAACATCGTTCTGTTTTCTCTTTCTAGTCAGATAGAATTCTTTTTCGTCTGATCGAATATGACAACCACTGTCGATCAACAAACTGAAAATCACGATGATGAGGAGCGCATGAACATTGTCAACGTGCATGAACCGTTTTTCTTATGGGGTCTTCTCGAACATCCCGATCGGCAATTGATCAGAGTAATCGATACACTTTCGGATGTCGATCTTAGTCGTCTGTATTGGTCATGTCACTATCATAAACGCTCGAATGTATGTGAGCGATTATTGAATAACCATGCAGGTGTTCGTATTGCACGGGATGCTATTGTGATGCTATCCGAAATGGCTAAAACTGCTGATAGTCAGAAACTCGATCTTAGTCAAATACCTGTACCTTTTAATTTGCCAACATCACCACAATTTATTGTTACGGAATTACGAGATGGTTCATTTATTGCTTCGAAAGGTAAACCGCTCAAGTTCACTGTAGTGGATCGAGAAGGTCATACAAAAACGTAAGAGAATAAAACAATTGAAGATTTATTCATCTTATTTTTGATGATTAATCTAGGTGTATCTATAAGCACGGTGATGAATTGTTACAAGATGCCCTGTGTGTAGCAGTGATGAAAGAAATGAATGAAATATTCAAAGAAGAAAATGTCGATGCCGAAGTGGTACTCTACGAAGTACGTTCCTTCGATTTCTTTCGTTTAAAATTGAATTTTCATGAATGATTTAGGTTCTGCCGGTTGACAAGACTGAAGGTCTAATTGAATGTGTCGAAAACGCCCATCCGTTTCTTGAATTTAAAGATCCTGATACAAAGGACAAATCCAAATCGACCGATGAACTTAAAAAATTCATTGAACAATTACCGGAACGTAAACGGAATTTAATTCGAACATTTCTTGGTTTTGTCATTTCGGGTATTGTTTTGGAATTAGCCGATCGACATGGTAAAACATAATAAATCAAAAAAAAAATGAAGTGATTTCTTTTCGATTTTCATTTATCAGATGATAACATCATGATTACAGATGAAGGAAAAATTCTTCACATCGATTTTGGTTGTGCATTTGGTCAAAAAACCAAACTCGAACGATTACTCGGTCTTTTTATGGATATTCCACACTCGCCATTCAGTGAAAATGTCTTCATCGGTAAGACTATTTGTCTAGCAATTGATCTATTCACATGTTCGATTTCTAGCAATCATCGGTACCGAAGATGATCAAGAGAAAATTTCGGATTTATGGCAAACCATCAAAGATTATCTTTGGTCTTGTTTTAGTGCATTACGCAATCACATAAATCGGTTCAAACCACTTGACGAAGAAAAATACAAACATTTTCGTGAGATATTAATGGTTGGAATGAACGATCACGAGGCTCGACAAGCGCTCGAAGTCGAATTGGAAAAATGCTACAATAATCGATTCAATGCTGCTCGAAGTTACTATTACAAACTTCAACAAACCATTGTCAGTTGAGTCGATTCCATTTCTGTTTTTTTGTTCTTCCGTAATCCCGCGTGGACACATAGGTTCAGTATTCTATTCAAGCAGCTCAACAGGGTATATTGTTATCCCCGCTGAAGGCGAAGGTTTTTTTTCCTGTTTCGACCATGTGATCATTTTTTTTACTGTTGTACTATTGTGTAAAAATAGAAGATAACAAATTATTCTAGCAGAATGACGACTACTGTGCGACTAGCAAAAACATATAACCGAGAGAGAGACCACGTGATCGTTGCTCGCGTGTGCTGCCGTTGCTGGTTCATTTTCAAACTTGTGTCTCGCTGTCGTTAACCGTTATCCATTTCTTCGATTCATTTAAAAAACGCATCACTTTCGAAAAGACAGACGATGGATCGTTTGGTTCGACAACTGCTTGTGAACGATAACAACGAAACGAATGAAACATTGCCGGCTTTGGCTCTAGAGTTTCCGTCGAATCAACGAACTTTTTCGCGGCCAATCCATTGGGGTTTTATCAGCTTGTTGGCTCTGGGTTTGATGGCGATGGTACTGATCGTTATCGGTGGCATTTGGTGGTGGCGACATCGGATGTTTCGTTCCCGTCGACGACGTCAGCATTCGTTGCCTTTAACTGTCACCGATTTCATTGATTCAACGACAACAAACGAGAAACGTTCGGCACCGAGTCCGATCATTGTCAAAGCTCCACCTGTACCACCTCGTCCAACAGCCTACACGACAATGCTCGGCAGCATTGAATATCGATCCAATCTGTGAGATAAACTCAAATAAAAAGAACTAAATGTTCGCGTTATTTCTCTTGTGATTATGCACAGATTAGCTAGATTTAGTCAGATTGCATGATTCTTGTGTGTGTGTGTGTGTTGATCGTTTCTTCTGTTCTGTTTTATGCTTATCAAATAAAGCATGTGTTTGTGAAATTGATTTTCTCGGATCTAGGAAACAAAACAAATCGATCTGAGTAATTTTCATTGGATCAGTGTAGAGATGCGTGACACGATTTGAAGACGAAATTCAACATTCGCGGAATTCGCAAAATAGCCACCGATTTGAATAACTTCTTCATCTTAGATTTTCCTCATAATCACAACAGAAATTCAGTATTTTTGTATACGATTTCGATATTGATCTGACCATGTAATTCTAATGAAAGATATGAATAATCAAATTGCGTCAAGAAGGACGAATGCAGAGAGAAAAATACTTGATTTTATTTGTTTTTTGACCCCTTTTTTCGTCTGTTTTTTTTTGCAACCATGACAAGTTTGACATTTAGTTTCTAAACGTTGTTGTCCAATGAGACACACGCTTTCTGCGGCTGTCCACATAGAACTGACTTGATTCATGATTTGTAGGAGTGATTTGACGACCACATTAATGTCTGCACGGACTTAACGTATGAGGAAACCCGGTGTGAAAAACAGTGTCAGTGTGTCACGATGATATTTTGCGTCTCTATTTTCACAAAAAAAAACAAGCGATAAAAAAAGTCCAATATATTATTCAATAGCCGCGAGATAATGCCATGTTAATCTACTAATCCCGCATTTATATGACTTCTTTGTCAAGAGAACCAGGCAATTTTTTACGCTTCGATTACGGACTTCCGTTTTTTTGTTCGTGCGTTCCGGCCCCTTAAGTAATATGCTTCGCTTTGAACCAAAGCATCTAAAAATTCTATGGTATCAAGAACTAACCAAATGCTACCTGTAAACAATATTTCAGCTTTGTATCTATGAGATACTCAAGATGAAGTGTGAAACGTGCATCACGTTTGGCCAGGCCGATATGGTCCTTTGAGGATCTTCTTGTCAGAAGTCTATCCCTCCTCTCCCAAAGCTGACAACAATTTCTTCTCCATGGCAACAGTAGTCGAATTTTTTTAGGGAGTTCGTTATAGAAAAATTTCGTTTTTCTCAAAAACCAAATCCCAAAATCGCTATCAAGTCGCAGAGTCGCGTTTTCGCTTCGTTTACAACTCCTTTCGAACTTTCTGGTCTATTCAAGTTGTTCCATCATGAATCAAAACAAAAAAAAACACTACGTTCCTGTTCGCAATTTCAACGAAACGTTGATGAATTCTCCAGTTGTTGTCATGTGATGTGTGAAATAATTCTCAAGCCAATCTTTCGATTCTTATTTTCTATTACTTGTTGAATGGTAATGCGCTTAAACAAAAGTACACCATAGTTGGTTTCTGTTTGATTTTGTCTGTTTCAGCGATGTGAACCGAACAAGAAATTTGATTTTCATCTTTCAAATGAAAGAAAAACAACAAAAACGAAGAAAGTTGAATGATTGTTTTCGTCGAACATCTTGTTATCTGTCCTCAAAGTTCAACATCGACATTTTAATTAATCACATTCCCATTTCGTCTACTGTATGCATTTGTTTATAATAATAAAAAACGAGAGAACTTTTGTCGGGCTTTTCTCTTCGTGTATATATATATATATTCATTGGTATAAACATCATCATAGATTGTAATTGAGTTTTTTTCCTCTCCTGCTTATGTGTTTCGACATACCAGTTGGTTGATGATGAACAGCAACAGCAAACTTGTTAAGCTCATTTCAAAAATGTATTTTTGACAACGTGAGACTGTTTTTTTTCTTTTAAAATATGCGCGCTCTGTAAGAAGAAAAATCAAGAGGAAAGCAAAGTGACGCATAAGGGCAGATAATGAATATTAGGAAAAATAAAAAGGAACTTGTGCACATAATCAATGAAGCTTATCGCGAGTTGCATTCGTTTTTTTTTCTTCATCTGCTTCTCCTCCTCCGATTGTTCGAATGGAAGATCATGAAGAGAAGGACACACACACACCAGCAAAACACAACACATGAATCCATAGAAATGCTACTCTATTTGTTTCGAATTAAAAAGTAATCAAGATCGCTGTTGCCATTGCTGCTGCTGCTGTTGCTGCTCCAGCCCAGCAGTTCTCTCCGCCTCTCAATTTTCTTTTCTCTCCTACTCGCAATGCTCTTACGATGTCGTCGACATCAACGTCGACGCCGTGAAGGTGACAACAAACATATTATGAATTTCTCTCGTTTTTTTTTTCTTTTGCTATTTCACAAGCATCACAATGGCACTGATTCTGATGTAAGTCAGAGAAACGGAATAAAAAAAGAAAGACGACGACGACGACAACGACGATTTTCTTTTTTTCTCTCTCTCGTTTTTTATTCATTCTCTCATTTTTTTTCTTCTTCTTCTCCTTTTTCAATTTGATTGTTTTTCCGTGTGCGTGTTTGGGTTGGGAGGACGTTCTCTCGATGCTTCGCTTTTCTCTTTTTCTGTGCTTCTTCAGAACCGAACGGAACAAAGAAGTAAGAATAGTATGTGCATGTCTGTTGAGTGAAAGAGAGAACGAGAGCGAACGTGCGTTTGTGAGAAAGGTTTCAAGTTCACGGCAGGCAGCATCATCACTTCACTGTGAGTGGTGCAAACGTTCATAAGCACATATATATATATATATATATGCATATATGCATATGTGCAGACCCTTAGACTACCACTTGACGCACGCGTTAGATTCGTGTTGGCAAACATTACTCAGCGATAAACCTTGACGTCAGACATAAAGACAAGTGAGTTGGTTTGTTATTTTAGAATAGAAAGAATTGATATGGGAGAGTGACTTTTAACAAGAATACGCAACCATAATGACTACAATAGTGAAAGACAATGGAAATGGGCCACCATTGCTCTTGTTACCTACGGGCGAACAACAGATTATTGTGAGTTATCATATTCTTTCTTTTAAAATTCAATTTGAATAATAAACGAAATAAACTTTCAAGGTCGCCTGTCGTATTCGACCGATGACTGAAGATGAAATTATTCAAGGTGCTACGATCATTGCACACAAAGTAGCCGATGATAATGTGAGTGAAATAAATTCGAAAATTCAGATAAATTCTATTATATCACGATTAGATGGTCGTTCTTCTCGATCCGGAAGAAGATCATGATGATGTTCTACGTGCGAATCGTTCACGCGAACGTAAATATATGTTCGATATTGTTTCCGATGCTCGTGCTGGCCAACAAGAAGTCTATGCTGCAACAGCAAAAATTCTTCTCGGTAGCGTACTTGAAGGTTACAATGCCACAGTATTTGCTTACGGTGCTACAGGTAAATAAATAAACAGCTTTATCAGTATTTTTTTCTTATTATTTATGTGTACTCAATGCCGTCTGTTTCTAGGCGCCGGAAAGACTTATACAATGTTGGGTACTGAAAATAATCCTGGTGTGATGTATCGTACATTACATGATCTTTTCGTTGAAATAAAACAATTCGAAGGCAAACGTGAATATCAAGTATCAATGTCCTATTTGGAGATTTATAATGAATTAATTCGTGATCTACTTGCACCATCATCATCAACATTTCTCGAACTACGTGAAGATGCAAAAGGAACAATTCAAGTAGCCGGTCTCAGTGAAGTTGTAGCTAAAACACCGGAAGAAGTTTTGGAAATGTTACACAAAGGTAATCGTGCACGTACACAAGAGCCAACAAAAGCGAACAAAACGTCGTCACGATCTCATGCCGTTCTACAAGTCAATATCAAACAACGAGATGTCACTCGATCCCATACCGAACAAGTTCGATTCGGTAAGTAATTCTCAGAACAAAAGAGAGAAATATCGGATGTGCGTTTTTTTTTTCAAATTATTTTCAGCCAAACTTTACATGATTGATCTGGCCGGATCGGAACGAGCAGCACAAACTCAGAATACCGGGCGGAGAATGATGGAAGGTGCACACATCAATCGATCGTTGCTGGCATTGGGCAATTGTATCAATGCTCTCAGTGAGTGTTGTTTTCTTCTCACGACCAAAAAAGAAATTGATTTGACTTGTTTTGCAGGTGAAAAAGGCAACACGAAATATGTTAATTATCGTGATAGTAAATTGACGCGTATTCTCAAAGATTCTCTCGGTGGGAATTCACGCACAGTGATGATTGCACACATTTCTCCTGCTTCGGTTCATTTCGAAGAATCGCGCAATACACTCAATTATGCCGATCGAGCGAAATATATCAAAACAAAAGTTCGTGTTTTTTTTAATTGAAATATCAAATTGTCGAACAAATATTTGTCGCTTTACAGATTCGTCGCAATGTCATTGATGTTTCCTATCATATTGCCCAATATCAACAAATCATTCAAGACCTACGCAATCAAGTTCAATTAATGCGTGAACAAAAAGATGAACTTGAAATGCGTCTAGCCTCCACCAATGAAGCACGGTTCAGTCGGCTCAGTGGTATGTGTGATCGAGAAATCGATTGTTATTTTTCCCTCGCACTCTGACAGGAAACAAATTGCTTTTCTATCTTAATTTTTCCATTCCAAAACACAATCAACTTCCGGGCATGACATTTGAACAAATATATCTTTGAATGGCTTGTCGAGATGTTTTTTCTTTCAATACAGATAACAACACATCGGAACGGCTTCGAGCAGAAGAAAGTCTCAAATTAAAAGAAAATATTATTCAAACATATCGAAAACAGATCGATGCTCGTCGATCGTTGCTCGAAATCGACAGTGGACTCATGGATGTTATCCATGAATGTACCCGCAACGAATCGATCATCGAACAGTAAGTCCACACCATTGATCGGCGTGGTTGTGATCAAGAATTTTTTTGTTTGTAGGAGCGAATCGAATAAGGAAAATAGTCCTCGAAGTAGTAAAAAATCTACGGATGAGAATATAGCGGATGACAATGCGGTACAACGAGCTCGAGCAGAATTGCGCGTACTCGAACAGGAACGATCGAAATTAGAAAAACAACGCAAAGCTCATTTGAAAGATTTTGAAACATCCAAAGCGGATGCTCGTCGATTACTCGAGGTTAGTAGAATTTATTGATTAATTTCTTTTTCTTCTATGAAATTAATTCATCTAGAAAGTCTCGAAAAAATTAGCCACTAGCGAACAACGTGAATTACTTCGTTTATTAACTCAAAATTTCGAATATGAAATGCGAACAATCGAACTTCAAGCCGAAGTTTTTACACGAGATTATTCGATTAAACATAAAGATTTGCAATTATTACGTATGTCACAACATCGTAGTCTTTGCGATACGTTAATCTATCAACAACGACGGCTCATTCAAGGTGAAACCAATCGACTATTCATCGGCGAAACTTCTTATTTGATTTTGTTTTCTAGAAAACAAAATTCTCGTTCCTTCGGATCTGGAAGAACTCTATCAACTCTATTCGCGAGATATCGACGAAGGTCAACTCATTCATGATCTCAAAAGTATGTCAGATTTCTTCCGTGAAAGATTTTCATTTCTATCTGCAGCACATTCGCCTCGCTCGTTGACTGCCGGTGGAAAAGTTGTGGGTCCATCGACACTTCCGTTTCTCTCTCAAATTGCCGAAGAAGATCTTACGAGTGCTTCGACTTCCGTGACCAGTTTTCATCTACCCAGCAATGGTTCACGTCGAAATCCGACTGTGACTCTGCCACCTCCTCCTCATCGTACTCTGTCCGATCAAGATTTTTTCATGCGTGTCAATGATGATTCGAATAATCTCAATGGCGATTTGCCAGCTGATATTTCATTAACGAACAACAAACCAATGTCCTATGCGCATTTCAATTTCGATCAATCATCGAAACAATTAGCCAAAGGCAATTCACTTGTTAGTATGAGTTCGGAAAGTGTGGATGTACCATTGAATGGTAACGGCGAGACGGCCGCCACCGGAGGAGGAGGAACACGTCGTAAAGCACCCACCACTTCTCCGACGAACGATTCTACTGCTGAATCGTCACCGGCACTCTTGAAAAACGGTGGAACAACAACAACATCATCCAACAAGAGCAAAAATAAACTGCGCAAACAAACACAAGACATTGCTGCTCGAGCTGCTCAACGACGCGCGAATTTGCACCATCGTGAATTAATGGAAGATATGGGTGAGTAGAAAGATGTTTTTTTTTGTTGAAAAAGAGAAATCTCATGGTCTCAGGTTCGGTATTTTTACATGAGCCACCCGCAATCTCCAAAGAGAATACAGCCAGTGTTTTCGGCCTGGAAATCACCGGTGTCAAACCGAAAAAGACCGTGACAATCAATGATCGACCCCACGATTTGCGCCGTACGAACTCGGACTCGCCCGAATTGATCAAATATCAGGAAGCAACGAATGGTATATGCACTGTTTCATTCGTTTTTTTTCTGTTCTTCATTTTTTCTCATTGATTACAGATCCTTTCTATTCAACAACCTATCATCGTGCAACAAAGAACAATAACAAGAAACGTTCGATTTGTAAGAAAACAAAGAAAATCTTCAAGTTTCCATTAAAATATAAACACTTCTTGTTTTTTCTAGCGCACGGCTCCACATCAAATGGGCGTTCGACGATTCCCATTGCGAATATTGTTGTGCCAAGAGAGCATTATTGAACAGAAATTCTAAATCGTCGTGCATTTTCTTCGCTTTCCGCTTGCGTGACTATCGCTACATTTTTTTTCCCGTTTGCGAATAGAAAAAATGTATTATACATATTTTTTTTCGTTGTATTTTATGGAGTGCGCTTATTTTTTTTCTTGCTTGATTTCTCTGAAACGCACACAATCTCGTTTTTCTTTCTTGATTCTTTTTTACGTAGAAAATCTTGTGCCTGTGTGTATAAGGATTGTTCGATGGAAGTTTCACTAGAA